>Ga0255781_10000014_pt1 | contig 156987 bp, 210 predicted proteins | sample 101ome_21_FD_179979 | JGI IMG/M metagenome (GOLD analysis project Ga0255781, IMG submission 179979) | Coastal salt marsh microbial communities from the Groves Creek Marsh, Skidaway Island, Georgia - 101413BT metaG (version 2) | ecosystem: Environmental > Aquatic > Marine > Intertidal zone >... | reverse complement strand
CGTCCTTGTTTATGCAATATATGGCATGACTGGTAGAGCTTTTTATCTTTTCTAGATGCAACACCGATTCTTGTTAGTGTTTCTTTAATTTTTAAAAAATCGTCTGGCTCATCTATGGTTACTTCCAGCATAAGATCTGGCGACCATTCTATTAAATTATTTTCTTCTTCCACCTTTATTCACCTTCTGTTTTAGTATAGTTATTTGTTCAGGCGACAGAAGGGTTAAAGCTACTCTTGCTTTTTCATTACTATAACCATAGTACACTTTAACCGCTTCAATATCACTTACGGATTCCGCTTTAAACCATTTACTAAAACGTTTCCGTTGTCTAACCATATTTATAAGAAAATGATATTGTAGTTTCTTATCTATGTTATGATACTTATTCATTTCATTTGCAAGAATAACAGTATCATTAAAATAAGATAAACCACGATTAACCATAAAGGGGTTATATTCTTTTTCTGCTATATCATCAACCATAATATCTTTCTTGGTTGTGTTTATAGAATTTAAATAATCAAAATGATTCATAATATATTATCCATAAAGTCTATTATATTTTTTTAAATACATACTAGCTATATATTCATGACCAGCTTTATTTGGATGTGGATCTTCATCTGAAATTAAATATTTTTCTTTATTTCTTGCTAACACTTTAGACATAGGTTGATCATATACTGGATGTCTTAACCATCCTTTAGTCACTAGATTTCTATGAGGAAATTTAAAAGGTATATATTCATAATCAATAGGTGGAAGCATTTGAGCAAAAATATATTTTATATTTAGTGCTTCGCATATATCAGTAAGAGTTTCGAGTTCATCATAATACTTTTCTGCAAAAAAGCTTGGATCTGTTTTTGATATTAATGCTTGTGCAACAGAATAAGGACGATCACCTAAAAAATTATAAACTGAAGAATAGTCATCTCCATCTTTACCATCCAACCAACGTGTAGGATTAAAATGATGTTTATAATAAAAATGTAATCGAGTAGCATCAGTCCAACCAATTATAACTAAATCAATCTCTTTATAATTACGAGATATAAATGGAAGTGTTTTATCTAAAATATAATCATTTCCATATCCATATTTTGCAAAATTATAAAGAGGCTTATCTAATTTTTCTGCTACAATTTCTGGCCAATTTTGCCAAGAAACATTTGGATTTGGTGCTGTGTACCCACAACCTGCTGCTACTATCATTGAATTGCCTGTACTAATGTTTGTAATCTCATAACATCCATAGCAATATCATGCTTTGGATCATGAGCTATAAAGTTTTCACAGTTAGGTGGAATAAAACTATTCTTTAAATCTGATCCCCAACTTAAGCCTTCAATTATAGAGCGAGTATCTCTAACTTCCCACCATTCATAAGGCATCGGATTTCCAGTCTGTCTCATTATATATTCAAGAAAGATAGGATCAAAAGTATTTCCTCTTGTATAAACTTTTTTGACATTGGCTGATTTGTTTACAACAAAAAATCCATATAGTTCTGAAATAGATTTATCATCAGAAGAAGGTTTAATTTGTTCTTTTGCTAAATCACCTTGTTCCATCCACCAATTTAATGTATCTTTGTTTATATGTCGTTTATAACTTTTAACTTGATCTTGGACATCAAATTTAATCATATGAGTTTGTTCAACTAATTCATCGAACGTATATGAAATTGTATCACTAGTAAAACGTGATTCAGAAAAGTTTAACATTGCCATAGAAACAACTACACCATTTGTTTGTTCTTGTGATAGTGTTTCAAAATCAAATATACAAGCATTATTTAAACCATCATATGCTACCATCATTGCATCTCCACATTTGCCATGATTTCAGTCATGCATGCAACAACATTTAATTCATGATCTGCAACAAAAGCATTTTTATATTGATAGTCAGCCAAGATTAATACAAGTTGCGGAATTGATTGTGGTCTAACTTTATCTTGCATTCTATCATAGATTCCACGGAAAATACTTGACGCATCAGTGTCAATATTATTAGTAACCCATTGTCTCATCTTTTTAAAATCTTTACCTTTAAGATAAGTAAATAAATTTTGATATGATGTATCAGATAAATTTACAAGTATTCCGGCATCAATTTTTCCACTGATTGCATATCGTTGGCATTCATTAAGAACACGTCTCCAATCAGGTCCATGTTTTAAAATAACTTGAGCTAATGTATTACGTTCATATTCTACATTTTCTTGTTTAAGAACATCCTCTAGTCTTTGTAACATTTGTGTAGAAAGTCCAGCTAATGTTTTGCGATCTGTATTGAATTCATACACTGAACAACGAGAATGTAAAGGATCTATAATGCGATTCTTAAAATTGCAAGTTAAAATGAATCTACAATTGTTTGCAAATTCTTCAATAAATCCACGCAATGCGGGTTGCGTAGATTGTGGATTAAGATAATCAGCCTCATCAAGGATGACTACTTTATATCCTCCGGATAAAGATACTGAAGAAGCAAATTGTTTTATCTTCGTACGAAGAGTTTCAATGTTGCCTTCTTCAGATCCGTTAACTAGAATGTAATCTAAATCTAGTTCATTACATATTGCTTTCGCAACAGTTGTTTTACCAAGACCAGCAGATCCAGTGAAAAGCATATTAGGAACTTCACCAGAATCTACAATCTTTTGAAATACTTGTTTAAGCTGTTCAGGTAAAATGGTGTCTTTCACATATTGTGGGCGATATTTTTCTACCCACAAAAAATCATTATTCATATATCACTCCATTTTAAAAAGACAAACACTACTCGTCGGCTTCGTCTTCTTCTTGTTTAAAGGCTTCCACAATTGAAATACCTTGTGTACACTGATCACGTAATTGACCAATTGTAGAAAGTTCTTCTCCTCTAAAACCACCACGCTGTGTTACTGTATCAATAACTGCAATTGTTGAACGACAAATATTATTCATTTGTTCGTAAGCTTTTTTATGATCCATTCTTATTCTCCATAATTAGAATTTTTTTCTACTGCAATCCAGTAGGTTAAGTTGTTTTCAGTATTAGTAAATTGCGAAATTAATTTAGATGAAACCTCAACATCATAATTACCAGACATCATTTTTAAATTAGCAATATTAAATATGAGATTATATTTATCTGTGTTTGATTCGCCGACTACATCAATACTGAAAGTATTTGCAGTCGAATTATCACTGCTTTGTACAGTAAGTGATACAACACCATCTCCGCCAGGTGAAGCGGTGAGTTCAGTGTGTCCAAGTGCTGCTGCGGCACGTTTAATACGATTTAATGTATCATTGTCTAAATGAAATTTAACATCCACTGAAGGCATTGATGCAGTCTTTGTTGGTGTAGTTAACATTTCTACATCAGAGAAATAATAACGAATCTTTGATCTGCCGCTTGAATCTCCAATAACAGCATGATCATCTTTTAGTTGAATACGAGGTTTATCAACTAAACCTAAAACACCAAGAAATTCATTTAAATCGTATATACCAAAGGTTTTATCAAATGTTTCTTCTACATTTGCAACAGCTAGAATGTTCTTAGCTTCTGAAATAGTTGAAATTTGATTGCCTTCTTTAATTACAAGGTTAGAATTAATCCCTGCAAAATTTTTCAACTTTGCTAAAGTTGATTCGCTTAGTTCCATAATATACTCCTGTTTAAGTCAATTAATTTATTATACCACATTATTAGTATCTGTAACACCATTATTTACAAGTTTGCTGAAATTTTTTACTTTTGCAAACTCTAACTTGTTATTGAACTTCCCATCTAATATTTCACCTTTATGGGATATGACAAATACATTAGTATCATCATCAAGTGTATGTAAAATTTTCATAAGATTATCTACACCTTCATGATCTAATGAACTATCAAATGTTTCATCTAAAACTAAAAGATTAGTTGAAACACTATTTTTCATTTTAGCTACCATTCTCCAAGTAAACAATAGTGCTAAGTCGATTCTTTGTTTTTCACCTTCACTAAATGAATCATATGAAAAAGAATCTCTATGTCTAGATTTAATTGTTTCTTGAAAACTTTCATCTAAATCAAAGTAAACAAAAAAGTCAAGTATCTGTAAATACTTGTTCACTAGTTTATTAATTACTGGTAAATATTGTTTAATGATTTTTGTTTTAATACCAGTATCTTTAAGCATTTCTGACATTATCATATTATAGTTTAAAGATTCATTTGTCTGCAACTTTGCTTGCCAAAAATCATTAGAATCATTATTTAATCTTTCTAATTCTTTCTGTGATTTTACCACATCCCCATCATTGCCGCGTATTTTTGATATGGCATCGGTGAGATTTCTAATCTGTCCTTGCAACCGTAAGATTTCTTTATTGTTGCTAGAAATAGATGCGGTGGTTTCTCGTATTTTAGCAGCGGTTTGATTGAGCCGCTCAATATCTTGTTCCACAATAGTTGACTGTTCAGCGACATCGTCGAGAGCTTTTTTAATCTCTGCTGCCTTAGCTTTGGAGGAGGAAAGTTTCTCTGATCGTAAACTCTCACTAATATCTTGGGAACATGATGGGCATGTATCATTTTCTTCGTAAAATTTCGAGTCTTTGACGAGGGTCGCGATTTTTTGATTGAATTCAGCCTTGTATTGTAAGAGAGCTTGTTTTTTGTTGTGACTTTTTTTAAGCGCTTCATCGAGCCCATCTGATAAAAGATTGATTTCGGATTCCTTTTCACTATTGATGAACTGTAGTTCCGTGACTTCAGCTTCCGCGAGGAATATTTCATTTTCTTTGTATTCCACCTGATCATTGCTAAGAGTCTCCACTTCTTTAATATATTTTTCTTGCAGACTTATTTTTTCTTTTGTTAATTCCAAATCATATTCAATTTTACTAAGTGTATCTTTTAATGAACCTGTTTGTTCTTTTAATAGTTGATTCATCTTAGAAAAAATATTAATATCCAGAAGATCCTCGATAACATCCCTTCTATGTTGTGAAGGCAGTTGCATAAATGGAATGAAGGAGGAAGAGCCTAACACAACAATTTGATGAAAACTTTTGTGATTAAGTTTTAAGATGTTTTGTTCGAGGATCTTCTGGTACTCTTTGGCATGAGAAGACTGATTAAGCAGTTTTCCGTTTTGCCAAATTTCAAATATTCCTGGTTTAATACCTCTAATAATTTTAAACTCAGATCCTAAAGCATTGAAGGAAACTTCAACACGACAATCTTTGTTATTGATTGAGTTTATAAGTTGTGGTTTATTAATATTTCGATGTGGTTTACCAAATAAAGCAAACGCCAAAGCATCCAATAGTGTAGATTTACCTGCACCATTTTGACCTACAATTAATGTAGACTTTGTATCATTTAAATTTATTTCTGTCCAAGTATTACCTGTTGACAGAAAGTTTTTCCATCTAAGAGTTTTAAATAAAATCATAAAATTTCAAGCGCCTGAGCTTCTGTCATTAAGTTTCTCATTTTAGACTTAATGATGTCTTTATCTAATTCTGTATCTACTGCGTCAATATAACTATCGAGTAAAACACTAGTATCTTCTATTGATATGTTTTCATCGTCAACATTTGAGCCAACGAAATCGCTAAAGTTTTCTGCTATCTTTAGTTCATGTATTGGCCTATTTTGTATTCTATCAACAAATGAGTCAAATGTAAATATATCACTTTTATTATATACAACTATTTTTACAAATTTTTCATCAACAAGAGAAAGATCAAATTCATCTGGTTTAAATACTCTATCATCATAATTAATACGATAAAATAAAGTATGTGGATTTAAAATTGGAGTTAACTGTCTTGTTTCTGTATCTAAAACGTGAAAGTGTTTTGGATCATGAGCGTCGCTCCAAAAGAATTCCATTTGAGATCCTAAGTAATGTATATTACCTTCTTTAGATCCAACATGATAGTGGCCACTTAGCACATTTTCAAACCGTGAAAATAATTTTGGATCCATACCATGAGTGTTTCTAACACCTCTCATCATTTCAAATCCAGTTAACTCTAAATGACCAGCTAACCAATCAGCTTTACATGTTTTTACAAAGTTAATAGATTCATCATAATTATCATTTGCAATCCAAGGTAGCAATGCTATTTTCATGCTGCCATATGTCATAACAGTTGGCTTCATTACAATATGAATTTCATTCATAAAATGGCCAAGGAGTTCTTTTAATGAATTTACTTCATTTGTATTTTTATAAAACGTATCATGATTACCAGGAATGATGTCCATAGTAATCTTGTGTTCTCTTAATTTATCTAAAAAATGTTGGCGGTTTCTATTAAGAGCTCTAAAATTTATGAACTTACGATGATCATAATAGTCTCCTAGATGTAAAATGTGCTTAATATTATTTTCTAGTAAGTATGGAAAAAATACTTCACTATAAAATTTTTCAGCGTTGTCTAGGAAAATGTTAGAGCTATTACGTATACCACAATGAGTATCGTTAAGAATAGCTATTTTCATTCTTCAAAGAATTCCTCTAAATTAGAATCTGCAATTTTAGTTTTACGTTTTATTTTTTCTTTCTTTGCAAACTCTTTAAATTCCGTATCATAATGTTTTACTTTTTCAATGCGATCTTTCAACACATCTACAAAATGATTTGCAACAGTAGCCGCACCATCTTCTTCTCCAAAATATAAAAATGCTTCAGCTCCAGATTGTGTCATAAACTTATGTTTAATATCTTGTTGTTTCTTTTCTTTTTGAATACGTCTTAAAAAAGCGTACCAAATGATCTGTGTAAAATATGCAAAGGCATTCGGTTTGCCAGTTCTCGTAGCAGCATTAATGTTGTAGTTTTCAATTGCCTTTAAGCAATTTTCTACAGCATCCATTACCATTTCTTCTCTATAAGTATAACGTATAAAATTAGATTTATGAGATAAATTTTGTGCGATCTTTAGAAAACAGACAGCAATATAGTCAGGAACAACTGGTAATTTTTCTCCAGCTTCTTTTGCTTTATTAACTTCTTTTACATAATCAACCACTGCTTGAGAGAACTCAGAATTGTTTACATAATGTATATTTTTTTTCTTTGCCATGTTATAAGTTCTCCTTCAACATACTTTACTATACTACCATATTTTTCACCAAAAGTAAACAACTTTTTTTTCATTTTTTTTGAAAAAAGTGTGTTTTAGGGGTGTACATCTCGCGCAGCTGTGGTATAATATTAAAGTGGTTTTGGAGATGGGGATATACTAGTGTAGTTTATCTTTGTCAAACGGAAATTCTATTACGTTTCCATTTGATTCTTCTAAATTATCTATGTCCTCTAACGACGCTGCAAGTTTGTCCATTGCTTCATCTATATTCATTGATCCGCCGGCGGCTTCATCTTCTGTTTTAAATCTTATGAGAGCTTGCTTATATTCTTTAAGCATTTCTGAAGATGGATTTGCCATTGCAACTATATGATAAGCATTAATAGAAACTGGTTCTTCTAATTCATCTTTTAGCATCATCCAAGGTCTAAAAGAATAATACGTTATGTCATGAGCAGCTTCTAATTTTAAAATTTTAAAGCAAAAGCGTGCAATGATTTCATCTTCGTCTGGCTCACTTGAAACTACTTCACATATAATTTCTTCGCCATTTGTAAATTTAAATTGTCGAATCATTCAACTTCCACTTCATATATTTTATATTTGAATTTCTCTTTTTTATATATTTTTAATCTTTCTATCCCATGTAATAGTGAATAGTTTTTTCTGTTTTTCCAATGTAAGTCATCTGCAAGGTCGAATAATTTTGCGGCTGCACCGTCATCAGATTTCCTAAGTCCTCTTCCGATTGATTGTAAGACTTTAATTTGTGACTTACTTGGACTAGCGAATATGATATTATGAAGATTGCGTATATTAATACCAGTGCTAAAAGTTCCCAAGGAGGCCACGATGATCGCATTTTTTTGTCCTTCTGTAATTTTTCTAATTGCTTCTCTGTCAGAAGCTTCCGTATTTCCAGAAACAAAGAAAATTTTTCTACCTTCTTCAGCTTTAGATTCTATCATATCAAATAAAACTTTACCATGCTTTTGAACAAATTGAAATAAAACTAATGTGTTTCCCTTTTGCTTTAATGCTAAATTTCTAATAAATGTGTTTCTTTTTTTATCAGTAATTAAATGTTCAATTTCATCGCGATATGATAATTGGCCAAAGTTTTTTCGAGTCTCTTCACTGTGTTTAAAAACTATCATTGAAATATTTAAATCAGCGAGAGTATTTTCATCTTGTAACTGCTTTGTGGTTGTAACCTTTAATAGTTTACCAAATAACCCTTCTAGTACCAATTGGTGGGTCTGTGTTCCATCGAGAGTGCCAGTAGTTCCAAACCTATAGGATGCATTACGTGATTTGTTCATAATCGAAGTTAAAGATTTAGATTTAAATCCATGACACTCATCACCAAACACAATTCCAAATTGTTCAAACCACGTTGGTGGTAATTTATATATGGATTGCCATGTACTAATAAACACCCTTTCATTTATATTTATCTTTGGTTGACCAGAGTAAATCACATGACACTCATCATTTGGTATCCAAGACTGATCTGCTGAAGAATAATCTTCAAAGTCTGAATACATTTGTCTAACAAGAGAAGTTGTTGGTACTATAATTAAAACCTTTTGATCGTAATTATGTAAGTACCACCTCATTAAAGCGTAAATAACGAGAGATTTACCAGATCCAGTTGGAGATAAGAGTACAGCTCTCTTTCTTCTAATTCCTTCACATATAGCATTAAACTGATAGTCTCTTATTTCTATTTCTTCATTACGGCTACGTAAGTCTAAACTTTTTATAAAAGACATGATTTCTTTTGGATTTATATTATTAAAATTTTCAGGTGGACCATATGGACCATCTTCATATTCAATTTCATAATTACGTTTTTTGCAAAAGTCTTTTACATATGGTAATAATCCTAATGCTAACTCGTGTGTTTGAGCATTAAATAATCTTATCTTTCCATCCCACACTTTATTTCTAAACGCAGGCATGAATTTATATCCAGGAACAAAGAAAGAAAAAAACTCACTTAATTCAGCAGCAATACCAAAATCACAGCCTACAAGCATAATGCTTTCATTTTTCTTTTGTATGATTAATTTATCCACCACTTTCGAATTGTTTCCACTTAATTATATTTCCAATTGTTTGGTGTCGCCATCTTAAAGTTTCTACTATTTCGTGCAAAGTTTCTACTAATGTTTTACAATATTCAATTTTTTCTTCACTTCTTTGGATTTCTACATCTGAATCATAATAGTAATCCATTTCACCTTTCATTACCTTTAAGCCTTCAAATGGATCGTAATCCCATCCTAATTTTTCTATTTCGGACTGGTCCATTTTTCCATTATAATATTTCCATTTTTGTTTTAATAGAATTTTTTGCTCTAGCTTTACTTTTTTCAATCGCAATTTTGCTATAGCTAACAACTGTAAATATTTCGCGTGGAGTGTTGCGGTGTCTACCGAAGATCTTGCTAAATCATTTTGATTAATAACGCTATCAGTTTTCCAATCACTCAATACATTATCTAAATTTATCATTAAACCTCTACATGCATATTAGAAAAAGTTGGCCGATGCTCGTGCTTTAACAATTCTTCTAATTTGTCATAAGCATCCATCTTTATATAATATTTATTATCGCCTATATGACCTTTTTCTTGCAAACTCATGAAGTCCCAAATATTATAAAACAGCCATCTAAAAGTAATATGAAGAATTGTCATATCACCACCGACTTGATATAAATCTTCGTATGAGGTTGATGAGTATCGACAGCCAAATCTACCCATCCATCGCCAAACCATGATATTTTTTTCTCTAGTTTTTACTTCTTGATCTCTTAATTGGTTTAATCTTTTTTCATCTGGTTCTTCTGGTTTCCATTTAGATATATTTAAATCAGAAACCGCCCAATTATTTTCAGTCCAATTTTGACTTTCTTCAGCCCAATATAAAGATAGTAAACGATTCATGGCATTACGTCTATATATGAAAATATTGCTATAATGATAATCATTTGCTTTTTGTATAATTAATTGACATAGTGTATCAGGGGTATATTCATTTATAATTCTAAATGAAGGCCGATGCCAAAGAATCATAGCAACAGCGCGTGACAATTTTTGATAATCTTTATCTTTTTCGTATTGCTCATAAACGTTTCTAAAAACGCCATGAACAGGATCAAAGATAGTATCACTCATGTCATCTCTATTGATAGTATATCCTGCTTTTTCTACTGCATCAAATAAGTCATTCCATATAGTAAGCTTATGATGTTCAACTGTCATCCATTCAAAAAATCTGCCACCGCCAGTTCTTTGATTACACCACACTATCATTGCTCTATATAGTCTAACATACTCATCGACTACACGTGGTCCATACTGAATTTCTTTTTCACTCATGTTATATCTCTTAGTTTATTTCAAAATGTGTTGTTCTAAATGTTATTGGAAAGGTTAAGGGAGTTGGTTCTGTTAATGTAGATTGGAAAGAAATTGTACCAATTGAAACTGGTACACAATCTATATATTTAATTCTTCTAACTACATTATTATGACTAGACATTACTAACAATGTAATGTCGGCTTCAGGTACAAATGTAGAGTCCGGATCTCTAGAACTTGGTGTTTCATAATTTGATTGCACTGATTGTATGAGCCAATTATACATTTCTACGTATGAACTCATGTCTTCATCAACTAACACATCCATTGATAATTCATCAGTTGTTAACGTATCTCCTGTTAGAGATATTGAAGAAACTCTAGGAATTGGCATAGTTACGGGATTAACTGAAGCACCAGGATGGTTTACATTCTGGACAAAATATGTTAAATTGCCATAATTTCGATCAATTGAAATCTGAAATTGTGTAGCTTGTAATAAATTTATATTTTTAGTTATTTCGGCCATGAATCACCTCGCTATTCTGTTTTATTTATACAGAAAAAAAGGGGCCAAATTTGGCCCCAAAAGTTTTGTTATTATTATTTTTATTATTCCTACGTAGTCAAGATATTGTCGACACGGAAGATTCTGTAGTATTGGTTTGATTTCGCTGCTGCTAGACCATCTGATGGTGTTGCACCTACGAATGGGTTTGAAACCATGCCGTAACGAGTTTTGAAACCAATTTTTGGTTGGAAGGTTTCTTCCCCAACAGCACGTACCATTGTTAGTGGAACGTATGGGCAGTAGAATACGCCTGCGTCATATGGGTTAGTACCTTTGTATCCAACTGTGATATAATCAACAGTTGCATATGGGTCGATGTATACACGAGTACGACCGTTAAGAACACCAGCAAATGTGTTGCCTGTGTCGTCAACATTCAAGTTTGTAGATAGCGCTGGTGCGTAATCCAACATACCTGTTGCAGACAATGCAGAAGCAACATCAGAAGAAGTGATGATAAAGTTACCACGACCTCTACGAGTTTCTTTTGCGATTGTGTTTGCTTCACGCTCTAGTTGAACGATCAAGCCTTTGAACTTCTCAACTGACCAACGGCCATCTGCATCTGTAGAAAGATCGAAGATACCATTGATTGCAGTGTTAGCAGTACCTGCACCAGTTTTAGCTTGGCTGTTGATTGTACGAATTACTTCGCGGTTGATTTCAGCCAAGATCTCAGTTGACAGAATGTTTGCTAATTCTGTCTCAGCATCCAACCCGTGGATTGCTTTAAGATCTTGAGCAAGCTCTAGGCTGTACTCTGCTTTCAACGCACGTGACTTCGCAGTCACAGTTGCTTTTTCAATGGTGAAACCCATTTCGTTGAAAGAAGATGCTGGACCGGCACCAGATGAACCAAGTCCTTCAGCGTCTGCTGTATCCATACCGCCACCAAAGCTTGGACCAGTTCTATCATTATCGATAGAAGAGTCAGAGTTTGAGTCGGTTAGACCAGATAGACCAGAACCATCAGCACCGTGTGTAGCAGAAGAATCACCAGAGAATTTAGTGTCTGCTTCGTTAAATAGTGCTTCAGTATTTGAAGTATCACCGCCATCGTAGCGTGACTTCATTGCGAAGATCAAGCCAGTTGGGCCAGTCATTGGCTGAACACCACATACATCGTATGCCATCATGTTTGGCATTGCACGACGTACAAGTGAGATTAGAATTGGATTCCAGTTAGCAGCGGAAGTAGTGTTATTTCCTGGAACTGCTTCTGCAATCAGACCTTCTTCGCGAAGTGCTTTTTCTTGGTTCTCAAGAACCATTGCAGTCACCGCGCGACGATGGGCGTCTTTGATGTTTCCAGCAGATTCCTCGTTAAGAACAGGAGCCCACTTTTCCATCATTGCTTGGTATTGGATATTATTTTCCATTTGTATTTCCCTTATTTATGAGTTCTTTTGAGAGCTGAGACATACTGGCTCATTGCTTCTGATACTTCTTCAACAGTACCTTCATCGTCCTCAACTTCTTCAGTCATAGACTCAGAGGTTTTGTTTTCAGATTTGAAATATGACTCTTTTAATGTTGCAACTTTTTCAGCAAATTTCTCTGCTGATTCAAATTCAACACCTTCAGCCAAATCTTCAAGCTTAGCAGCTTGAGTATCTGCAAGTTCTTTGGAAGCTTCGCGGAGAATATCTTTACGCTGAAGAGCTTCTAAGGCTTCTTTCAACGCAATAGATGTTTCGATCTCTTTGTTAAGTGCTTCTTCTAGTTCTTCTGCATGCTCAGATAGGTCGTCAACTAGGTCAACTTTTTCGTCTGGTACATCAATGTGAGATTCTACAAACAAGTCTTTCAACTGGCTCATAAAGTTCTCAGCAATTTCTGCACGTAGACCGTTTTGGATTGCAAGTTTATTATCTTCCATCCATTGTTCAACTACGTAGTTCAAATAGCCATCTACTTTTTCAACCATTTCTTCTTTTTCGGTTTTTAAAGCTTCTGACAATTGTTCTTCGTACTGCTCTTCCAAGCGATTTACTTCAGCGGCAACTTTAGAATTAATTGCTGCTTCGAAAATTAGAGCTGCTTTATCTTTGAAACCCTCAGATAGAGTTGCTTCTTCAGAAATAAGTGCACTTAAATCATCAGAAAAATCGTAATCTTCTTTTGGTTGTGCACCAGCATCTCTTACGCTTGCTGTGTGTTTATCAGGATCACCTGGAGTATGTTTATCTGCTTTTTCAGAATTGGACTTATCACCTTTACGCTTTTTAGCAGTACCGGTTTTAGATCCAGCCGCATCCACAGAAGCTACACTCTGGCTTTCCGCATTTTTAGGATCGTGAGCTTCATCAACGATTTCCTCGTTTTCATTGAGCTCAAGATCATGCTCTTCGATTTGATCAGTCATGCTTGACTCCTTATTTATTTTTCAGTAACGAGAGGAAATTTTTGAACTCACGAACTTGTGTCTCATAAGAGTAAGTACGCGGAGCTTGTTTAATTTCAGTCTCCATTCTTTCAATTTCTTGTGCTTGAATAATTCCATTATTCCAAACCCATTCAACACCTTCCATAATCCCATTAACAAATGCATCAGGTGCAGATGGATCTTGAACGATGTCAACAGTGTTAAGCATAAAATCATCCTTAACATACATTGCATTGTTCCTTTGCTCAAGACTTCCCATACCACGAGTTGAAACGCCCAGTTGTACACCACCCTCTAATAAACCTTTTACGATATTACCCATCGGTGTGTCTAATATAAGCGCTTTGCCCATCACATTATTACCATCCCAATCAAGTTCTGTAATGCGATGAGAAACTTTATCTAAGTTTACTGTTGGACCATCTGGATGGTTTAATTCACCAACAGCTCTCTTAGTATTAACTTGTTCCGTAACGTATTTGTCAACGGCTGATTCCATAACAGCCTTTGGATATACTCTACCGTTACGATTTTTACCTTCAGCTTGTGCAAATATACCTTCAATAGTATATGATTTACTACCGTCACCTTTTGCTTCAGTAACGTATCCAATTTCTTGATCAATATATTCTGCAATAAGCTTCATTGTTTTAACCTTTATATTGTTTAATAAATGTTGTAGCCATTTTCTTAGCTTCTTTTTCAGATGAGTATGTATCTAACATGTCACCATCTACATATGCTACAAATTTATTACCTTTCTTTTGAATCTTGACAGAAACTCTATCAATCTTCTTATTAAATATGACTTGCTCTCGAAAATCACTAAACTTCTTCATCCTCGAATTCGTCTTCTGCTTCAAGATGTTCACCTTCTTCTTCGACATCTTCAATATTGTCGTCGTCTTCGGCGTAGTCGGCGTCATCTTCCCATTCCTCTTCATCTTCGATAGCTTCATCAGCAATTGCTTCAATTTCTTCATCACTGACATCATCGTCTTCTGGCTCAACATCATTAAATACTTGCGCTGCCACGTTGATTTTTTCAGCGTCCAAAGCAGTATCAATTTTTTGACCCATTAGTTCATTGAATATACCATTGGCTTGGGCATAATCTTTTTGAACCATAGCATCAATAAAATTATTCATATCTTCCATTATTATCTCCTATTTATCAATTATTTATATAAAAATAGTTTTCTAACTATTAGAATATTAATTTTCTTCAGGCGGTTCCATATCAGGTTCCGCTTTGATTTGCTTATCCATTTCAGTAATGTCTTCATCACTAAAATGTAAAATATTTTTCATTACATAATCTCTGGAGAAATACATACCAACATATTGAGATATTTGATCTAAACTTGTTAAGCGTTCTCTCATAATCTCTGTATCTTTTAATTCTGAGAAATGATTATCTAAAGCAAAATCTACTTTAATATCATATTTCCAAGAGTTCCAATCTTCTTCAGTAATGATGTTTTTTAACAAGAGATTTTTACGTAACATATCTAAAAATAAACCAGAGAATCTACGACGTAATCTGTCAATAAATTTCTGAAATTTTATTTCATCTCTTGAAATTTCAGTAGCCCGACCAAGATTAAAACCTGATTCTTGTTCTAATCTATTTACTGGAACATTTAAAGCACGATATACACGTTTTTGGAAATAGATAATATCTTCTATTTGGCCTAAGTTTTCACCGCCTGGGAGAGTAGAAATTTCAGTGCCTCTACCACCTTCTTTCCGTGGTAGCCAAAAATCTTCAAGCATAGACATATGCTTACGATCATCTTTTATTGCTCCAGAATTTGCATCATAGACAAGCTTGTTACGATACTTTGCCATGATGTTTTGCATATACTCCTCAGCTTTACCCTTAGGCAAATTACCAACATCAATATAGAATATTCTACGTTCTGGAGCACGTGCTAAACGATAGATGACCAATGAGTCTTCCATCATTCTTAATTGATTTACTGGTTTCACAGCTTTATGTAAATGTGAAACAACCTTTTTTCTAGTTTCATCTAAAACACCTGATGTAATATAACTAATAGCATCAGAAGAAATTTTAACACCAGTGTTCATTTTCCCTGGTTTTTCTTGATAAATGTAGTATTCATCTACCTTTTCAATTATCTTAGCACCAGTCTTTGGATCTTGTTTTGATTTAACTTCTTTAACTTTTCTTATTTTTGTAGCATCAATATATCTTGCTTCTTGAATACCAAGCTTAGGGTTTGCATCATCAATAATTAAATGATGATATAGCCTGCCATCAGTATACCATCTACGGAAAATATCATGACCATTATTTGAAAAATCTAGCAAATTTAAAACGTTTTTAAATTCATCACTTATAGTTTTCTTTACAGTCTCTTTCATTTCAACATCATCTAAATTAATTTCTATGGTTTGATCTAAGCCACCAGCAATAATTGACTCGTTTACAATATCCTCAATAGCCATATCTACTTCAGGGTGCATTGAAACCCCTCTGTATTTCATAATTAATTGAACATTGTCTTTAGCTTGATCACCATTAATATCTACATATTGACCATAATGGCCAGCTGCACCTGAAGTGACATATCCAGAACCATCCTCGTCTTGAGGTGGAACAATAGAAACTCTTTTCTTTTCTTCCTTTTCAACTTTAGGAGATCTTCTAATCTCAAATCCGAAAAGTTTTACACTATTTGGTTCTGCCATATTTTTATCCTAATTACAGTTACAGAGAGGGGTGTAACCCCTCTCCGCTTTATTTTATCTATACAACCTTAACTAGTAGTATTTGACTCCCAGTACTGCATTTGGAACTCAACAGTGAACTCTTCAATTGTGTCGTTCGTATCATATGCTAAATCAATAGCGCTTACATTAGTTGGGAAAGCACTTTTAATTACATATGATTTTAGTTTAACACCATCTTTATCCAATTGATCTACAAAAAGATCAGTTTGATAATCAGCTGGATTTGTTAAACCTGTGTTGGCTGCATGTTCATTAATTGCATTCATCCAACGTTCCATTGAGTTTCTTACAGTAAAATCAGTGTCATTAATAATTGTTACTGTCCAAGGTTCAAAGGTTCTGTCTCCTGCGATTTGTAACTGTCTACCACGGAATCCAACAGGAATTGATGACATCGTTGATGCCGGTAATTGCGCTGCTTTTGCCATAAATGCAGTTTTTACTACATCACCTTGAGCATTAACTGCTGGCGGAAATGTAATAATACATTGAAACAGATTAGGGCGTGCACCGCCACCTTTAAGTTGAGATTTGAAATCTTCGATTCTAAGAATTGCCATTTTCTAATCTCCCTACACTGTACCGACGATTTCTTCAAACGCAACACCGGTTCTAGCAGCCACAAAATTAAGAGTGACAAAGTTAATAGAACGTGCTGGTTTAATGAAAAGGTTCGAAATAAATTCGTTTCTGTCAATTACAGCTGCTGTATTGTTAGTTTCATCACATACAACTCTAAAGTCTGTGATACCTCTTCCACCTTGAATTTCTCTCAAGAATGGTTCAACAATACTTACGAACTCAGCTCTTGTGAATTCGTCATTAAATTCAAACAAGACATTCTTAGCTGCTGCCGCAATTGATCGTTCAATAACTAAGAACAATCTACGGACATTAATTCTATCGAATGCAGAAGGTCTAGATAAATGAGTTTTATCACCATATAACAAGATTCCTTCACCAGGAATATTTGCTACAGGATTGATACCCGCTTTATATAGAGTGTCTCGCTCTGTTTTATTAGCACTGTATGCTAACGATGTAACACCTAAATACTGGCCTCTTCTTGATCCTGCTGGTGAGAACCAAGGTGCTGCATTAACAGCAGTTGATGCCATAATACCCGCTGTAGAAGATGCAGCAGGAATAAAGATGTATTGATCGTTATATTTATCGTATACTTTTAGGAAGTTATTATCTACCGCTAAGTATGAAGATCTTGTTAAACCATTTAGTGCTGTAGTTGTATCGGTTACTTCTGAACCACTATTATTTACAACCGCTGCTCTATTTGGCGATGCTACCACCATACAATCTTGTCTACCGTCTTGTGCAATTGCTACTAAATCATTTACTACTGTTCTATGATTAGAAGCAGATGACATGCTAGGTGCGATTAAGAAATCAACAGTAGTAGTGTCGATATCTTCAAATAAATCAAACCCTGTTGCATATTCACTTGTGGTAAGAGAATCTGATTGAACACCAGAATCTAAGCTTGCACTAACGCTATCGCTTAATGTTCCAACCACATAGACCCAATTTGATCCATTATTGATAACATTTGGTGCATAATTGTCAGTACCATCTGCTGTTTTAGTACCAGAAACAGTTGACAAGAACTGCCATGTTTCTAACACTTCACCAGCGGTACCAGTGATTTCACCGTCTTCGTCAATAACTAAAACGTGAACTTCATTACTATCCGGTGCCGCATCAAATTGACTTTGCTGTGCTGAATCAAATTGACTTGTAAAATTGTTTGGTCCGGCTGTAATAACTTTTAAGCTGTTACCAAGTGTACCTGGATAACGAGCTGCGAGGCTAACACCATCTGAATCTAAGCCTGATTCGCTTACATCAAAATGTGCCTCGTTTCTAATTTGTCTGGCGGTCCCTGCGTCTACAGCATTAACTGCTGCAGCTGTAGCTTCTCTAACCACATATAAATCTGAAGAGTACCTTAAGTAATATGCGGCTGAGTGGAAGTCTACGGAATTAGTTGCTTCAGGGGCACCAAATTTTTGTACGAGTACTCCTTCATCACTTACAAGAATTGGTTCCCTAACTGGACCCCAATTGAAATCGCCTACATATGCTCCAATAGGGGAAGTAATTCCTGGAACAACACTTGTTAGGTCAATTTCTCTTGTCGTGACTGCTGGAGACGCTGATGGATTGAATGCCATATGTCTCTTCCTTTTCCATTTTTCTAATTATAAGTTTTTACATGATACGAATTTTCAATTATTACTATTTATAAAAATTAAATATCCCACGGATCTTCTCTAACTTGCCAAGGATCATCAGGTTTCCAAGGCTCAGCTTCTTCAACGATTCCATTATCATAAAAACCAAATGGTACCATATTATCTTCTATTTCTCTCATTCTTTGTTCAAACATCATTTTCTTTATATTAATATCGGTAACTTCTCCAAAATAACTTGTGCCAACAAAATAACCAAATAAAACCAAATTCATTACTAAATCATCATGATTACCATCAGATGCTTCAAAGCTTTGTCCTTTTGCTACAAAGGTAGATACTTCTAAAATAGTATCTTCATCTACAATATCTAGTTTATTCTCTTCTAATAAATCTTTAAAAGATGAACAGCCAATTCTTTTAACTTTTCTATTCATATTAATTCCAAGAGAATCTGATTTTATAGTGGATTCTACAAACATATTTTCATATTCTAAATCATGATATAATCCATTACAAACAACCATTCCTACATCATTTGATTCTACAACAATTAATGCTTCATTGTAAGAATTTGCATATTTATAAATAATATTTGGGAAGAGTAATGGAGAGATAAGATTGTTGCGATATACAGCAACCTGCTTAAAGGGCCTTACGCTAATGTCGATCACATTAAATGTACTAAAGTCCTGTCCTCTTCCCTTCGCAACATCTACCATTAATACATAGTCATGTGTTTTTTCAGTTTCTTCATATATCTTTACACCTTCTGGTGTAACCATTATAGGTTCTTTCCTTCTCAATTTTAATAATGTGTCAGCATTAATTAAAGTATCACCGGTACCAAAGAAAGTATTTCCAAATTCTTGATCAAATTGAATTTGAGACGTATTAGCAATTGTTTGTTCTTTCCATTGTTCATCACGTCCTGGAACATTCCACCAATCAACTCTAAATGATTTATATTCGTTTGTTCCTTGTTCGGCTCCTTCCCATATTTTATGGAATACATTGCCAATACCATTTGCTGTAGAAGTAATAATAACTTTTGTATCAATACCTGATGAAATAACAGGATATGTTGAAGTATAGAATGTAGCATCGTTTTCAACAAATGCAAATTCGTCAAGATACAATAAAGAAACAGACATACCACGAATAGATGAACCCGATGTCGCAGCAGCAACTATTCTAGAATTATTTGAAAATTCAATTGAGCCTTTATTTAATGCTTTACATCCAGGCTGTAAGAAGAAAGGGAGATTCTCGAGCATTAGAGTGATTCTAGCCAGCATTTCTCGTGAAGTTGCGCCTTTATTAGCAAGAATAGCAATTGTTTTTTCTGAATTGAAAATAGCATACCATAATAAGTAAGCAACGGAAGAAATAGACTTACCTGACTGACGGCAGGCTAAAACAATGCTAAATCTATTTTCGTTAAACCTAGAGAACATTTCTTCTTGATATGGATATAGATCAAATGGTACTAATCCTCTATCAAGAGAAATAACTTTACAATATGTTCTAGCAAAATAGACTGGATCATCCATGCATTTGGTGTATTCTTTTATCTGGTTTTCTGACCAGTTTTGAACTACACCATCTTTCTTTACATTAGGATTTCCTAAGTAATGCTGATCATTCTTCTGTAAATCTATCGGTGATGTCAATGACATTATCGGATTCTTTCACTTTCTTAGCATCTTTTAGTAATCTTTGCAAATCTGTTGTTGATCCTACAAAAAGATTATTTGTTTGGTGACCAATTTGTTTTTTATCGTCTACTTTAAAATGCTCTTTTTTCTTTTTATGCATTGCTAGTAAGTCACCATTTATGTCAGCACCATGCTTTATCATTTGAGATAAAACTTCAAATGCTCTAGGATGTTCAGTATTCCTAGCAACTTCCATCATGTCTTCAATAGCGGCTGATTGTTTATTAATTAGATCGTGATATACTTGTCTCGTAAATTCAAAATCATTTCTTGCATTATCTGAATCATTCATTATTTTATCCTACACCACCTACTTCAGTAATTGTAGTAGTGAATCCATAATCACTATCTGCACTTACATCATAAGGATCTAAATCAATAGGGTTAGGTTCTACAACAATAGTTGCTGCTTTAGCATCAGAGTCTTCTTTAATTAAATCAACTTCCGCTGTAGCTTGTCTAATTACATTTAAATCATCAATAGGTCCATAAAATGAAACTCTCATTTCAAAATCTAAAGTATAAATAATTGTTCTTCTAGCTTCCAAAGCTCCTTCAAAATCATCACTAAAGGATGTTGATACGATAGTAATAGGAATATCTTCTTTTACATCTTGAAAACTTTCAAAAGGTTTTACAGTAATTGTATATTGTGGATTAAAGTATGGTAAAATTTGTTCTACAATTTGTAAAGCATCATCCTGTGTTTTAGTATACACATTCAATTGAAAATTAATTAAATATGGTGCTGGAGTAAAAAATCTTTCTGCTCTATTTCCATTTAATTCATCAGTATATCTCATAAAGTTATTTAACTTAGGAAGCTTTCTTTCAGCATCATATTGAAATGATGTTATTTCAAATGACATTCTAGGAAGTTTTAAAGCTAGAGTAGTATCAGTATCTAAGTCAGGTGCTTCTCTTATTCTTTCTAAATACTTATTTTTTGGAGCATATGATAGAGGAACTTTAACTTGACTTATTGTTGCACCACTACTATTTTTTCTCAGAACATATATGTTATTAAACAATGATCCAAAAACAGCAACACTTTTTCTTAATTTTTGATGATAAAAATAACTAAACATTAGCTAGGATCTCCAAATGGGTTTGCTTCACTGAAGTCTAAGAAGTCTGTAAATGTAGTTTGGAAATCATCATTTTGTTCATTGTTAGAAATCTTATTATCTTCTGACACAGCAGTTACAGTATAAGTTGTATTTGTTCTCGTGTTAACAATACTTCCAGGAATGAATTCATGATAAGCTCCGTCATCCGCACCTACATGAACCAGTGATATTTTATTGTTAACAAAATCCCATATTGCTAGCTCTCCTCTCATTGTAGTAGATGCTAATGCTTGTGTAAATACATCGCCAGCAGCAAAATCTTCATCATCAGCAATATTATCTGAAACTGTTAATGTATAAGTGTATGCATATTTAGTTTCTATATTGTCTACCGTTTCTAAGCCAGTATCTAAATCTTCATCATTATATTCGAATAGTTGAGCTCTTAATTTATAAACTGGTAAATTACTTAATTGATAAAAGGGTTGTTCATGTTCAACATGCATAATTTGAAATAACGAACGAGATAATGGAACATAAATTAAATCACCTTCTAAAGGTCTTACAGAATTTATTTCATTATCAACTCTACCTACAGTTTGTGTCCATCTTCTTCTTGAAACTATAAATGTAGCTTCATCTCTAATTTCAACACCAAACCTAGTAAATAAGTCACCTTCTCCATCAAAACCTTCAACATTCTCAATATACATTTCAATTTTATAATTTGAATTGTATCTTGCTGGAACTTCGTCACCAAATATTCTATCTTCTGCTACAGTATCTCTAGGTAAGTAATATAAATCTTGACCATAGATTTTTAAAGATTCTATGACAATATCTTCATATAAGTTTTGTTCTGAACGTTTACCGTCAGTGAAGTATGGATTTCTCATATTAACCTACAAAAAATGCTGGAGGAAGTTCGTGTTCTAATCTAATTTTTTCTTCAAGTGATTCTATTTCTGTCAAAGCGTCTTCAAAAATCTGTCTACCATTCATGGTTACACCGCCTGGAAGTTGCATTCCTTCAAATTTAATGAGGTTAGCACCCCATTGTCTTTTTATTAATGCTGTAGTATATTTTTTTAGCCACATATCATTATAAACTGAAGTATGAGTATCAGGATCTACAGTTTGATAAACTTCAGCTACAATATAATCACCTTCTTTTATATCTTTATCTGCAAAATCTCCATGAATATACAATCTATTTTGTCTTCTAGCAAAATTAACAATTGGAGCACCATTTAATTTCATATCTAATAAAGATAAGTATTGTTGCATCATTTCAAAATAAACTAAATCACCTGCCCAGGTTTGTAAATCTGCTATGTCATTTAACATCATTTGATATTTAATATCAAAAAAATTCATTGAGTTATTAAAGGAACTTGAAAGAGGAAAAAGTCTTTGTACATAAAGTATATCTGCAGAAACAGGAATATACTCATTGCTAACATCAGTTGCAGTAACTTGATGTTTTAAGTATGTTTTAAATGTAGCATCTGAATGAAATTCTTGATAGTATTGAATTGCTTCATCAACGCGATCTTCTATTTGATCAACATCTACATTGATTTCAATAACAGGATCACCTAATTTCCTTAAACAATAATCAATTAAATCATTTCTACTTGCAGGACTGGCCATAGTATTCTCCGCTTAAAAGTATCTATGACTATTTATAAGATTTTGTTGGTCTAAAAACTCTTTGTCCAATATGATCACACATTAAACTTGTATCAGCCCAAACTTCAAACCCCGCCGCGCGAGCTTTTTGACAAAAATAAGTATCTTCAGATATTGTATTTTTATGATCTATCGCAGACTTATATAAGAAATGAGGATATTCTAATGCTCTATAAACCTCACCTTTAACTAACACACAACCAAATCCACAACCACCAACTTGAACTAAACCATGTGGCAATCCATCAAGTATTGCATGGTCTAAACCTCCAGTTTGAGGATTATCTAAAAATATTTCAGGTCTATTTTCATCATTTCTTTGAACATAAACACCAGAAACAATATCTTTATCATATGATATTAATCTCTGTAATGTGTCATTTGGTAATACTATATCTGAATCTACATGTAATACAAAATCATAGTTCTTACCCCATTCAGCTATTAAGTTTCTTATTTGATCTACTTGATAACCATAAAAAAATTCTAATTGTGTTTTGTATCCATCTGGAATTTTTAAATCATATATTGATTTAAATGTATCAGATTCAATATTTTTGTTTGTTGGTATAGCAATTAATATTTTTTTCAATTCAGAGTCTTTCTTATATGAAATAGAAGCATTTTTATTTTGTTCTATTGTATTTACTTTATAATCATTTAAAGGATTTATATCATTATAGTAACAAACTATTTCCTTTACTGCTTTAACTTTTTCGGGTGGAACCTTTTCAATTAACTCATAAAATAATGGATTATCCATACCACTCATTAAAAAGTTTCCATTTTCTTTAAAAACTTCTTCATTTAATTCTAAACAGTATTCTCCTTTTACTGTTCGTAAATGAGTATAAGGAATTTTCCAATTAAATAAATGCTCTCTATAAGTTTTATTTTCTTTTACCTTTTTAGGATAATCTTGAGCAACCAAAGGAATTTCATCAGCTAAACTCCACATAGATCCATATGTAAATTCGTAGCCTTCATCGTACAATCTATTATAATAATCAAATAAAGTATTATTACTAACTAAAAAGTCATCACCGTCTAAAAACATAACGATGTCATCTTTTTTAACAAACTTACTAATAGCTTTTAATTGATTTGCAATACAGCCTTCTCTTTTAGAATTTCTTATCACAGCTCTATTTTTATTTTCAGGTATAATAGGTGTATCTTCTGATGCGTCATCTATTAATACATGAATATAATTACTATAGTCTTGCTGCTCAACTGATTTACAGTGAGTATAAACATAATCATTTGCATTTCTAAATGGAGAAACGACTATTATTCTTCTTTCTGTTCCAATTTTAGGATGGACAATTAAATCATCTTCATTTACAAATTTTCTTCCATAGATTCTTGCTACGTCTTTATTAATTTTATTCACTTTTTGAAAATCTATTTTTGGTAAATAGTCTTCAACTTTTCTATAAAAATGTTGCTTCCATTGTAATGCTATAGTAGACCATGAATAAATGTCATTTACTACATCACAATAATTTTGTTTTTGCATAAGCAAATAATCATTATGATAAGCTTCTAATACTAAATCTACAAATTTTTTAGATTGTTCTTCTGCGTTTATATAAGGAAATAATCCATTTGGAACTATTGGATAATCAGTTTTATAACATGCTAAATCAATAGCTGTTTCTTCTAAAGCACCAAAATTATTTGTAATAACTGGTGTTTTATATAAAAGAGATTCTAAAGTTGATATGCCAAATGTTTCAGGATATTCAGTTGGATATAACATAAAGGTAGCATTAGCAATTGTTTCTGCCACCTTTTGTTGTGAAACTACACCAGTAAACGATACATCTAAATTACTATTTTCAAATTCTTTTTGGTAACGAATTAAATCTTGTTCTTGTTTATCAGGCTCGGCTTTATCTGAAAACTTGTAAAATCCACCTACTACTGTTAGTCTTGCATCAGGTATTTTTTCCTTTACTTTTGGCCAAATTAATTGTAATAAAGGATTAAGACCTTTAGTTACAGCAGATGCATATACAAAATGATTTTTATCTTTCTGAGATATATCAACCTCATCTATATGCTTAGTTGCGCCATTTCTAGTTTGAAAAATATAAGGTTTCATCACTTCAAACATTCTTTTAATGTTAAAGTGGTCACTTGTTGTAGTATATACTGTGTGGAAATCGGATAAAGTAAATAACTGGTGTATTACTCCAGTTTCCAATAAGTTCGGTATTGATTCATCGCCCCAAGCAAAAGTATCATGTAACCACATTACTCTGTACTTTGAAGCCATAACCATGTGATGATATCTTTGGGGTTCAAGAAAAGGAATTGTTGTTCTAGAAACTATAGTGATATCAAATCTTTCGCTGAAATCTGCTTCACTATGATCGACATATCTCACATTATCATAGATTCCAGATGAAGAAGTTTCATCATTACAATTATTAAATACAGTAACTTCAAATCCAATTTTTTGAAGTTCTCTTGACATCATTACTACTGCATATTCGGATCCACCTAGTCCACGTTTACTAAGTGTATCACCATCATATACTAAGCCTAAAGGGTCAATAAATGCAATTTTCATAATATAAACCTTATTTTTAAACTATTTATTATACGTCTGCGGTACCAGTTGAAGGATACGCTCTGCCAACTCCCCAAATAATTCTAGCTCCTCCTTGGCCGCCGTCTCCACCGGCTCCGGTATAATCATCATCATCAGCACCTCCACCGCCTCCGTATGCTCCACCATTAGAGTTTGAATTTCCCACAGTTCCATTAGCACCACCTGATCCTCCTCTTCCACCTAGACCAGCGCCAGGTAATGACCCAGAAGCTCCTTCACCCAAAAGGCCTACGCCTCCTCCTCCGCCACAAGCTGAAGAAATGACTGTTCCACCCGATCCTCCTCCACCTGAACCTGATTGCCCTCCGGTGTTACTGTTTGTATATGCGCCATTTCCACCATTTCCTGAATAACCACCGGCTCCTCCGCCGGCTCCACCTGCGTTATTATATGAAGCATATCCACCTCTACCACCGGTGCCCCCTCCGTCTCTTTCAGTTCCACTTGATGTTCCAGGATCGCCATCATTGGCGGTTTGTGGGGTACCTGAAGATCCTGCTATATTTCCACCTCCGCCGCCGCCTCCAACAAGTACCAATGTACCACCTCTAGAAATAGATGTGTTCTGACCATTTTGCCCAGCAGATGCTCTACTACTACCACCTTGACCACCTGTTCCAACTTCAACTGTCAAAGTTTCTCCAGGTGTTACTGCAAAGGTGCCGTAAGCTAAACCTCCACCACCTCCTCCTGCGCCACCTCTGTTACTACCTGTGCCGGCCGCACCACCGCCTCCACCTACACATACAGCAGAAACTTCAACGACTCCAGTTGGAACAGTAAAAAGTGATATTCCAGTTGATGTGAATATCGTTTGACCGGGAGGAGCGGCTAATCCTAAGTAATTATTTGAATCTCCAGTGTAAAACCATTCCTGTACATAATCTGCATCGAATGTGCCACCGTGGACAAACGCTCTAGAATAATTAGTTCCATATAAAGCATCTTCATCACTATCCATATTAAGCTGTCTTAAGCTTTCATTTCCTAAATGTTGACCAAGAGGATTCTGCACCATTTATCTTCTCCTAAAAACCAAATTCTATGTAAACACTTCCATTTCCTTCAGAAACACCAGTTGCACCATTATTATATTGAGCTCCGCCTCTAGTTAAAGTTGTACTAGTTGCGGCTGGATTAGCATAAGATCCACCTCCTCCACCAAAAGAAAACGCATCAAAAGCATAAGCACCACCGGAATATCCACCGCCGCCGCCTTTATCATCATCAAGACCAGTTTGTGATGATCCTGCTCCACCTCCACCAAATCCTCCTTGATCATTAGAACCAGAAGTGTGTTCAGCGCCATGTCCTCCTCTTCTAAACCCATATGCTATACGTCCAGTTAATTCAATATCAGTAAAGTTTATAGTACTGCCATTCGAACTATTAGTAAGATAGCCTCCTCCTCCGCCAGAGTTACCGTCACTGGTAGCCTGCGCAGCGCCATTTCCTACCGATCCATTAGCTCCACTATTGCCATTCGAATTTGTATTTGTTGATTGCCCTTCGCCAGCTGTATAATTATCTGATCCACCATCTCCAGCATAACCACCGGCACCACCAGCTGCAAACAATAAATTATCACTTCCAGCTTCCACTTGAGCTTTAGTACCAAGAGAGACAAAGGTACCACCTCCTCCACTTGGATTTTGACCATTACCTGGATCATCTGCTCCTTGTTGACCTACAAGAACAGTAATAACATCACCAGCATTTAGACTAACTACTCCTTGAACTTTTGCGCCCCTAGCACATCTTTTTTGTGAAGGGTTAGAAGCAGGTGAAAAATGATTCCATCCGCTAATTGCTGCACGGGACGCGCTAGTTGCTATAGAAACACCTCCTCTGGCTCCTTCTAAAGTAAATCTATAATTACCTGCTGCAGGTACTGTCCATTCTTGATAACCATTTGATCCACCTAGAGTACCAGCTGGTACGCTTTGACTTGTTATTTGAGCAGTCGTTGGTCCAGTTTGTAATGTTGTTGTCGTTGCAGCGCCTGCTGATGTTAAATAAAAATCAAATGCATCTATTGCCGGCGCTGCCCACCGTTTATGTAACCCTGCTAAAGCTCTAAGTGAATATATTCCAGGATCTTTTTGCCCTAGGTATCCTCCTGTACTAAAGCCTCCCGTAACTCTTTTTGATCCCAATATTCCGCCGAAATTAAATCTTTTACTCATGATGTCATCAACCTCTGAAAAGAACAAATTATACTTGGACGGTATGTCCATTGCCCGCTTGTAGGCTCTGTTGAATATCTCCAATCCAAACGCCAATCCTTTGTATTTGGAAAAGTAACTGGATTTTCAGCATCAATAATGGTAACACCCCTAGCGCCAGCCACTTGAAGTGTATTAGTATCCTCTCTACTCCAAACATAATCCCATGCAGAAGAACCACCATAACTGCTTTGTTGTATTCTAAATCCTAACGAAGGATAATAAGGTGGATGATTTCCTATTAATGCTCCTTGATCAGCATATCCTTCCATTCCTGTTACAGTTAAATTTACTATTCTAATAGCATCATTACTTACAGCATTAGTACTTCCTAAAGCTTCACCAAAATCAATTAATTCATGCCAAGTATCATCAGCAGATGAATTAGCACCTGTAGCAGCAAATGAATAAGTATATACGTTTGTCATATTTAAATAATTAACAGCCATTATGCAAATTCCTCCCCACTAATTATGTATCTTACTCCATTTGTCGCACCAGTTAAAGATGTGGTAATATAAAGCCCATGAGCTCCTGTTGATGCTTCATGAGCATTATGAGGACCTAACCATATGGGACAAGATGCATCTGCTACTAAAATATTTTCACCTGGTAATAATGGAAAATCATTTAAATAAATTTCAGTAATATTTGACGTGGTATTTGTCCAAGCTCTAACGGAAATTGTAGCAGTAGTACTAGAATGCACATTAAAAAATTCTAAATCAGTAATTCTAATTAATCCATCAGACGCACTTGTTTGATAGAGTGTAGTATTAGTTGATCCTAAAACGCCACTTTGTAGAAATGGCTCAATTTTTGTAAGATTTAGTATATTGTATGACATTTATGTTATCTTTAATCCGTTTATAAACATTCTATAATTTGCACTAGATGCGAAAGCTGATATTGATGTTACTTCACCATTTCCTGCATAAATTGGCGCACCTTTATACACTAATTGAACAGCATCAAATCTAAATAATTTTTGATTATATGCTAAATATCTATTCCCACCTGGCGTATTTAATCTTACTGAAAAGTTATCAGTAGCAGATGGTGTTGCTGTAGCATCCCAAGCTACAACAATTGATTCTATTATATGTGTTTCAGCGTTTGCAAAAGTCATAACAGAAGTTGCAGTAGTAGTCATATCATATCGCTTTCTCCAAGCATATATTGTATTACTAGCAGCATTTAATGTTAATAAATTGACAGCCATTATGACAACTCCGTATAAGTACACCAATAATTAGTAATTCCACCAGCATCAGTATAAAGTCTTAGTTTATCATTTGGAAATAAATAAAAGGGATTTTCATTAGTAAAAATAGGATTCATTATACCTCTAGTTATTGTCATTTGCATCATCATATAATTAGTACTGCCTGTCGATTGATAAATTCTATATTGTGCGTTTTCAGATGCTCCTGTGTTTGAAATACCTACAAAATTAACAGCAAATGTTTTACCCGATCCATTTGGATTTGATATTATATCTGCATAAGATGAAACATTACCTTGACCAGTCGAAGATATTCTTCTTATATTTGTTAAACCTAAAAAATTGTTAGTTCCAGTTACTAAAGTCATATTAAGTCCCGCTATCAAATAAAAAGTATTGAACTTGTGCTGTTAAATGATTAGTTACTCCCGAATCTAGTCTAAATTGTATTTGTTCTATTCCAGTGGAATTTGCACCTTGCCCTGGACTATCTCTCACAATAACAACAGGTGTGTGTTTATCTAAAATTTGTAATACACTATGTCCAGCAATTCCTGTTCTATTAAACATTGTTCGGTGAGTGCTACCATCATAAACTCTCATTGAAAACGTAGCATCTGAATCTCTACGATTTTCAATAGTTAAAGATGTTGTCATGCCATTGCGCGCTGCACCACCATCATTATTACTACCCATATTGGTACCAGAAATTAAAATATTCCAAGCACCATTTGAAGTGATATTTAAATCTTTTGAATGTGGAACAATTTCACTTACATTTAAAAAATCAACTGGATTAGCCATTATTTAGATCTCCTTATAAGAGCATAACATGCGATAATATCAAAATCTCCACTTGATCCATCATATCTTCGTATAATTGCTTGTTGAAGAGGCTTCCAATCTGAAGTACTTGTAGGATCTGATTCTAAATATATAGGTTTTGCTTTATCTACATAATGCCAAGTTTCTCCAAATCCAAACCAAAAAGCGGGCCTTACAAAATAACCTGTATTGCCCGTATTAGTAACATGTTCAGTACCAACAGATCCTTCTACAAGTTCTAAACCAGGAGCAATCTGCGGATCACTATTTGCATCTATACTACATACGTACAAACTTTGAAGAATTTTTAATTCATGATAATTAACGTTAGATGATGTTGCAGAAATTGTCATAGTAGCACTGGATGATAAAGTTCCAACCTCAGTATGCAATTCTATCGTATCATACGCACCTGCTGATGTAAGTGCTGCTAAATCTAATACACCTGCTACCATAATACTTATCCAAAAATTAACGCCATTGCGATTGCTAAACCAATACCTGCACCATCTGCGCCTTTTGATCCTGTGTAACCTCTATCACCTTTAGATCCGGTATATCCTCGATCTCCCTTTGATCCTGTGTAACCTCTATCACCTTTAGATCCTGTATATCCTCGATTTCCTTTAGATCCAGTATAACCTCGATCTCCCTTTGAGCCCGTATATCCTCGATCTCCTTTGGAGCCCGTATATCCTCGATCTCCTTTTGATCCAGTGAAGCCAGTATCACCTTTTGAACCAGTATATCCTCTATCACCTTGAGATCCAGTAAATCCTCTATCACCTTTAGATCCATCATAACCAGTATCACCTTTAGACCCCGTATAACCTCGATCTCCTTTTGATCCAGTATAACCTTTTACACCATCATGAGCAAAAGAAAAAGTAACTTTAGGATATGTAGGATAACCACCACTTACTCTTCTAGCGTTAAAATGATCGCCTGCGTTTGCAGATATATTTAAACTACTAGAAACAGTGATAGTCGAGCCTACATTGATTGTAATTGTTGGCATACCAACTGAACTATTATTTTTATAAAGTTGTACCGTAGTATTTGTGCCTGTAGGTGCACCTGCACTAACAACTGAAACTCTATCAAGATTACAATCCACTGGAACGGGTGGGCCACGACCTGTGCTATTATCACCGTCGCCGAAAGCTAAATATTGAGACCAAGTTCCTGCTTGTTCACCGACATAAACAAAATATCCTCCTCCTGATCCATTTGCTCCAGCTAATCCTTGAACACCTTGGTCACCTTTAGAACCAGTGAATCCAGTTACACCTCTTGATCCAGTGAATCCAGTTACACCTCTTGATCCAGTGTAACCTCGTGAACCAGTATATCCTCGATCACCTTTCGATCCTGTATATCCTCGATCACCTTTCGATCCAGTATATCCTCTGTCACCTTTCGATCCAGTATAACCAATATCACCTTTCGATCCCGTATATCCTCGATCACCTTTCGATCCAGTATAACCAACGAACTGACCAACATTATTCCAAGTTGACCCATCATAAACCCAAAGACTACCGGTTGCCTGATCAACCACACCATCACCAGCCGAAGCTGAAGGAAAAGCTGAGTTTAAAGTAGTTTGAGGATTATTTGGAGGATTTACATTAACATCTGCTACTGATCCAGCAATTGTAACAGATGTACCATCATCACCTTTTGATCCGGTATATCCTCTATCACCTTTAGATCCAGTATAACCGATATCACCTTTTGATCCTGTAAATCCTCGTGAACCAGTATAACCGATATCCCCTTTTGATCCGGTATATCCTCTATCACCTTTAGATCCAGTATAACCGATATCACCTTTTGATCCTGTAAATCCTTTAGATCCAGTAAATCCTCGTGAACCTGTAAAACCTATGTCACCTTTCGATCCAGTATAACCAATATCACCTTTCGATCCACTATAACCGATATCACCAAAAGAACCAGTAAAACCAGTATCACCTCTTGATCCAGTATATCCTCTATCTCCTTTGGAGCCTGTATATCCTATATCACCTTGAGAGCCAGTAAAACCTCTATCACCTTTAGATCCGGTATATCCGCGAAACCCTTGAGATCCTGTAAATCCTCTTACACCTTGAGATCCAGTAAATCCAGTATCGCCTTGAGATCCTGTAAATCCTCTTGATCCAGTATATCCTATATTACCTTGTGATCCAACAAATCCCGTTTGCCCCTGATGAATAAAATTAATAAGTACTTTATCATTATTTTGCCAGTTTGCTCCGCCTGATACACCAGTAACAGTTAATCTTCTAGCACTACCTGTTGCAACAACACTACCAGTAACTTCATAAATAATAAATCCACTATCTGCCGCATCTAGAGATCTTACATATAAGTAACCTCTATTTGTACTAGAACCAAAATCATCAAATGTGTCAATATAACCATTTTGATTATTATTAAGATCATCAAACGCATCAATAGCAATTTCAGTGGCACTAGTAAAAGTTGCATTATTAAAAACCATTTGGCCTGCATCAGTGTCCTGCGCAGTATTAGTAGTAGTTGTGTCTACATAATATATGATTCCAAGTGAGTTTGAAGATCCAGTAAATCCTCTTGAACCTGTAAAGCCTCGAGATCCTGTAAAACCTCTTGATCCCGCATAACCTAAAAGACCTCTTGATCCAGTATATCCTGCTCCTTTAGATCCAGTAAATCCTCTTGATCCAGTGTATCCTACTGGAGCATCTACAAGCCAAGATGTTGTATTAGAATCATATGTGTAATCAATCCCATTAGCGCTATATGTATCACCATTATTAGGATTAGGTGGAAAATTTAAAATTGCCATTTATTAACTCCCGCTTGATTTTGCAAGCACATTTCTTTCTGGGTCAAATTCAACTATAACACCATGCACTTCTTTATCCCATGTTGCTTCTGAATAGCCGGTTATAAGTAGTGAAGATCCATTATTATCAACACTATAAGAAAAATCAGAAGAACCTGATCCAACTTGATATTTTCTCCATCCTTTATAACCACCATTTAATGTATCACTATCAAAGTCAAAGATGCCTAAAACCATGTCTTTTAATCCAAATGTTACAGCATCATCCGCGAACGCACCTGAACTATTTGCAACTACTGCTATTCTTCCATCAGCTAGTCTTGTGCTAGGTTTTCCATTTTGATCTATTTCTTCTGAAGTTTCTGATCCGGTTGTAAATCCTTCACTCCAAACATCAGTATCATAATTAAACGTAATTACTCCAATATCTTCTGATCCAAATGTTGGGCCGCCATTCATAGATCCAAAAGTTGTGTATACTAAAGCTAATGTATTAGGTATAGTGCTATCTATATCATGAACATTCATTGCTTTATCATTATATCCAGACCCCATATTATAATATTCTGCTCCCCAATTCCTAGGATCAAATATACCTAAAAATAAATCATATCCTCCAAATGTTGGCGTATCTACAGAATCTCCTAATTGACCAGTAGTTCGTCCACAAAATGCTATGTGTCCTTTTTTAGCACCACCTGTACCCGTTGCAGTTTGTATCCAGAATGGATGCCCAGTGTTATTTACTGTAAAGACAACTGTATCATTTGTTTGTATAGTAATTGTAGGATTATCTGTACTGGAATTAATAGTTCCATTTCTATCAGATCCACTAAATCTAAATGCGCCTGGCGCGTTTGTATATAAGACTTCAATATTATATGTGTTTCCTCCAACACCTACTGTAACATTCAATGATCCATTCATACCTTGATGGTTTCCACATTGATAAAAATATGAACCAGCGGTTGAAGGCGTCCAACTAATAGTTCCTTTGCTAGCGCCATTATTTTCAGCTTCAGGATTAGTTACAGCTTTAGATGTTCCACGCAATTCAGTTAAAGCGTAAATTTCTTCATCATCTGCTGTTCCATTTTGCCAAAATCTAAATTGTTCTGATGCAATGTCCCATTGGCCTAAGAAATAATCATAAACACCAGATAAACCTGTATTTTGTTTAGCAATCATACCTGAAGTTTGTCCTGCTAAATAATAATATTCACCATCTTTAGATTTAATTACGTCATACATAAACACGTTTCCGTCATCAGCAGTAGCATCACCAACTGTTGATACTTGGTGTATTTGAAATAAATCATTAGCTCTATGTACTCTAATACCATTAGCTACATTTTCTTTATATGTGTCAGTGTTTAAGAATGATTGTAAATCTGCTTTATCAACTATTCCTAAGAAACCTGTAAACAATCCATTAGCACCATATGATCCATTATATTCTAAACTATTATATGTTGATGTAATCATAGAAGGATTATAGCTATCAACATCTAATATACTGTCTGGCGCCGCAGGGTTACTATCTTTAGTTACATTTGGCCAAGTCCAATCTGTAACATAAAAAGGTGCAGAATCATAGTAATACGCATTTGAGGTTGAAGAAGATGTGTGATACACACCTTGCCCAAATCCTTCTTTATCACCTCTAAATAAAACTCCATCTTTACCTGGAGAGTGAGAAGAAGATCCACCAGCTACAACAAAGTTTCTAAAATTATGATCCCATACAACATCAGTGTTTATATAATCTTCACCCATATGGCCGAATGAGCTTCTAAAATATAAAGAACCATCATTATCATTAAATCCAAAAATTGCGGTATCACTTCTTTTAAGAGTACTAGCATCACTATCTAATCCTAGGCCATCTGCAAATGCAACCACTCTATGATTGCCATTATGGAAAAATTCTGTTTCATTAAACCACCAAGGTCTCATATCCGATTCTTCAATCAATAGAGTAGTAACACCTTCAATATATCCCATATGTGAGTTTAGTTGCTTTGCCCACAATGTACTAGTTTTATAATTACTGTCTACGAATTTAATTTTTTCATAAATACCATAACTAACATGTCCAGGTGTACTACCCAATGGTGTAGACGGATCTGTGTATGGTGCAGAATCTCCAGTCAATAAGCTAACATCTTCTGCTCGACCTCCTAATAATAAATCATAAGTACCAGTAGCCGAATCATATTTTGCAACTCTAATGACATCAAATCTGCTTTCATTAACATCCCAATCGCTATTAGGATCAGAAATTAGCTCATATGATGCTTCGTTGGCTCCCCATTTATCTTCAATATATTGTATAACATCTCCAGTATTAATATCACCATAAGCAAAAAATGGGGTTTTATAAACTCTAGTTGGGGAAGACAGTTCGATACCTGATGCACCAGCAATAAAAAATGTACCAGTATTAGGCGCGCCGGGCGTAATTGAAGATACCCATCTTTGCGTAGAGGGAGATGATACTAAACCACTTATTGATTTTTGGAAAATTACACTTCCATTTGAAGTATTAACACCAAATAAAACACCTTCTTTTTGATAATCTTCTTGATTAACAGTAGTGTTTATTTGAGCAAAACAAATTGCATATTCAGTTCCTGAATTTTGAATTAAACAATGATCGGTTATTGTTAAATAATTTGTACTAGATCCAAATCCTTTAGCCCAATTTACAGTTGTAAGATCAGAATCAACATTCATAACAAACGCATTTTTTTCTAATGTTAAATTTTTAGTTCCACCAGTAACTAATCTTTTGTTATTGGCCGTAGTAAGAACACCAGAAAAATTATCAGATTCAGCACCTAATGACATAGCAACAGTCGTTAAGTAATCAAAATTCTTATTATAACATGTAAGAAGAGCATCTCCATTTAAATTATCATTTGCAGATAATGTATAATGTCCATATTGATCTATATCAATGCCAGTGAATGTTATTCCTGCTGTATTATCAGTATTTCTTAATCTTCTTGCCCAACCATGAACCCACTGATTTGATTTAGTACCTAATTCACCTTTAGCATATCCAGATATCACAAGTCTATCATTTTCTTCATCTTCTATAATACCTGTAATAAAATCATCTCCGGTTCCACCCCAAGAATAACTTATTGAGTTATTTTCATTATCAACTATTGTAAGTAATAAATCTCCAGTTTGCTCAGTTCCAGTATTTCCTACATGTCCTTCAATCCTACCAACTAAAGCTTTTCTTCCATCGCTTAAATAAATTCCTTGGAAAAGATATTCTTCAGAATTAGTGTTTATTTCTTTTCTATTAAAAAATTGTGGAGAAGCAACATCCCACCTTAAAATAGAAGATCCATTTGGTATACCTTCTGGCTCAATGCTTGTTTTTGCAGTATATTGAGCATCTGCATGAGTATATTCTATGTATCCACTTGTTGTTGCACCTATATCTTGAAAATATCCAGAATCATTCCATTTTAAATGCTCATAACCATCAAATGTACCTCCAGCTAAGTCAAAACTATACAATCCTTTAAAATTAGCTTGTCCATCAGCTGAAGCTAATGCATAAAATTTTGTATTCGTTGCATTATACTTAAATCCATGTAATCTTGCAGGATTTGCAGAATCAGTGCTTATAATTTTTCCTTCATCATAAAAGCTTCCTGTAGAGTCTATTGCTTCAGCGCTATATAAGTGTAAACCACCATCTCTAGCTGATCCACCAGCAATATAAAGTTTATCGCCTACACTTGTAATTAAAATATCTGGCTTATCATCTCTTCCTGTAAATCTCCATGGAAGATCTACTCTACTTAATGTTCCTGGTGAAATAGTATTAGCATCAGTAACACTCCAAATTTGAGCGTCAACACAACCATTAGAAGGTTCTAACACAATTTTACCATACATAGCAAGGTGAATTACACACACATAATAATAATCACCTGGCGTTAATCCAGTAGTATCCCATGTTACTGTAGCTGTTCCATTACCAGAAGACCCTGCGGCTACGTTTTGTGTTGTAGATTGAAGGTTTGTCAAACTATCTTTCACATACATTGGGTGAGCTTGATATGACTGTGTTGCATCAAATACAATAGTATCACCTACTTTTAGATATATTGTAGGCTGTTGTGACATAGTGGCGAAATCTCCACCAGCAACATAATCTAATTTATCGGGATCGTCTCTGTGTTCACCGGCGACATAGTATCGGTTGTTAGCGTTATTTCCATATAATTCTACATTAAATGTCTTATAAGTTGAATTCATTAAAACTGGCCAGTAAACTTTAGTCCCAAAAGCATGTCCTGCAGATAATCTCATAGGATATTGACTTAAACTACCTTCTGCTTGAGCATCACCACCAGCATAAGGCGTGTTTACAGGATCAGCTAAATCATAAGAACCATAATTAACTTCTGGAGTGAAGGACCCCGAACTTGAAGTATATGTTCTTGTATAAAAATTCCAATCTCCACTTCCATTTGAATCTAAATACGCTGCATGGAATCTATTTGATCCTCCAGAAATGATTCCACCATTTACAAAATTAACACCAGAAGCATTTGGCAAAGTAACATCATTGTGAGAGTTGTGTGCACCACCAATAGAAGGTGTGTGAATACGAGCTAATGGAACATTATAAGACCTACCACCAGTGCTAGCTCTTACATTAATTAAATATCCATATTGTTTATCTGCTGGTCTAATATAATCATCCGCCGCAAAAACAAGTCTACCATCATCAAATTTTGGATAATTAGAAGGTAAGTGTTTATGATATTGATAAAAATTCCAATCGCCGCCTGCTGTAGTTTGATAAAATCTATCCCAATAAAACGCATCGTCTTCTAATAGACCACCGTTTGTTGGTCCATCATCGCCCCAAGTACCAATATGACCCATAAAGAAAGCATCATCTTCGCTTACGTTAGTAATATCATTAACTCCAGCGCCAATATGAACAATGCAACCTCCATGATAACGTAAAGTACCATTTCCGTGTGATTCATCAATAAATGCTGCAGTTCCATCTAATTCTATTCTATTTGAAAATCCAGAAACTTGGTCAGCTGAAGCAATAGAAGATATAGAATCCCACTCATATATTGTAAGTGAATTACCTGCTAAAGTTGCATTTGAATCATAATCTGAAGGGTGATAAGTATACCAATAACCCTGTTCAGATATATGGTGCATAACTGGAAGACCCAAAAAATCTGAGTCATCAGCAAGTGCAATAGCTCTAGTTACGTTAGCAATAGTCATATGTTATGTTCCTGAAATAGGTATTCCCGGTCTAAAAACAAGGTCTGTTGTATTTAAAGCGAAACCGATAAATAACGCTCTAGTTGAAGCAGTAGGTGTAGGAGGAGATGTTGTTAATCCTCCTGTTGCATCTAAAAATAATGGCGTACCTGCTGTCAATCCAGCAAAACCAGAAACAGTTCCTCCAGCATAATACTCATCACCGATTTTAATTAATACTGTTTGAAGTTGAGTAGCAGTATCAGTATTTGCAGCATTAGTTGCTGTATTTGATCCAGAAATTCTTACTACTTTACCATTATCACCGCCAGAAAGGTTTGGTACCGTAATGGCATCAGCAGAAAGTGTACTGGTTGATTTAACGAATGCCATAGATTACACTCCTTCTCTGACAAGTTCTAAATATGTTTCATCAGTAACTGCTCCAGTATTATCGGAGTTACTAATAATTAGTTGAATAAAATCATCTGAAGCTAATTCTAAAACTTCATCAAAATCTAATTGATCATTAGGTCCCATCGTAATTGTATCGATGGTTGTTACGTTATTTTTCTTAATTTCTATAGTATATGTTTCTGATCCACCGAAAGAATTAGTTCTAACAAAAGATCTACATCTATAAAAACCAGAAGTTCTTACTGTTAATCTATCAGGCGCACCAGAATACCAAAATAAATCTCCAATCACATTTGCATTAGCATTAAAGTCTGTAGTAAACCATGAAATAGGTGTAGCAGAATTTGTAGTATTAACTGCTGCATTTAAAACAGCTCTAGCACCACTAAATGCATTGTGATTACTAATTCCAGTACCTGGAGCAAAACCTATTCTATACACTAAAAATTCTGATTCATCGGTAAATTGACCTACACTTGCGCCTTCGGATGCAAAAACTTCGATATAATCACCAGCAACTAAAGAAAGTGTTTCATCAAAATTAACGTTTTGATTTGGCCCTAAATTAACGGTAAACAAAGCTACTCCGTTTTTTCTTAATTCTGCTGTGTAAGATGCGCCAGATCCCCCGGTTGAAGTAAAAAGAGAAACATAAACTCTGTAAAAACCAGTGGTTGGAACTGTTGCTCTGGTAGATGAACCACCAAAATAATTATCTACTGAAAAATCTTCAGTTAAAAACTCAATCGCCGACAATGTTTCTGTAACATCAAATGAAGTTTGAATTCTTCTTCTAGATCCACTAAAATTTTTACGTGTTGTATTTGTTATAACATTCCAAAATGGACCATCTGAATCATATTGCCAAACAGCTTGATTAGGATCAGTATATTGATCTAAATGTGTAGGAGATGCTGGAAAATTTAAAGCTACCATTTTTTACTCCTTAAAACGTAACATTTACTGAAATTTCAGTTAAACTGTTTACAGAAACAATTTCTAACCAAATATAATTTCCAGCAGGAACAGAAGCATTAGAAATTACAGGAGTTGATCCTGTAGTTGTATTAGTAGTTGTTTCTGTTGCGATTGTAGTTCCAGCTGCACTCCTATCAGTATCATATTTTATTGCATATTCACAACTACTTCCTCTAATTACAGCTCTTACTTCTGAAATTGATATTGCAGTTGAAGTTCTAAGTAAAGTTATTTCTTGACCACCTGATGGGTTAAGAAGTGAAATCATTCTAGGTGAAATTGTTCCTTGTGAGCCAACATAGCCTACAGATCCAGTAAAACCAGTGTCACCATCAGTTACAGTTGGATCTGCAAATAAAATCCATGCTCTATTACCTTGATTTTCGTAATAAAGATATGATTTTCCTGTTTGTGAATTATACCAGATTTGACCATCTGAAGGATTTGTTGGTGCTGTTTCACTAAATGAAATTGCGCCAGCTGAACCAGTGTAACCTTTACCGGCAGGTGATGCATCTACCCATTGAGCAGAATCAGCACCATCATCATAATAAATTTTAAGTCTTCCGTTTGTAGCATCCCACCAAAACTGGCCATCTCTTAAACTAGCGCCAGAGGGTGCTGCACTATCAGTTTCAGCGCCGCCACCTGATATTGATGATATTACATCTGTATTATTTTTGTAATAGAGAATACCGTCAGCATAGTTTAATGCTAACTCCCCATAATCAATATCACCTACTAAAGGTTGTTTCCCCGAAACTGAGGATCTTTTTAATTTAATATTTGCTGCCATAGTTACACCTTAATAAAGGAAGCCATATATGAGTAAAAACTCGACTTTAGTCTATTTATACGCTTAGAACGTACCTCCATCAATTGTTGCATTTAATCTTCCAACAACATTAATAGCCGAGTCAGTTTGATATAATCTTGAGAGTGCTAATGAATTTGAAGCAAAATGATTACCCATATATGGGTGATTAATACATTGATATGCTAAAGAAGATGGACCACCATCATGAACTAAAATTTCTGAATATGCTCCAGCAGTGCCAGCTACTCCGTTATATGTAATATCTACACCTGGACTTGAATCAGTTAATATTTGATATTTGTCATTTTCATAATAAAATCTTACATCATGCGATGCCATAGATGAATGGAATGTCCAGAATCTATATTTAACACCTGGAGTCATATCTAAATGAGGAGCTTGAATTTCTCTTCCTGTGTTTATGTCAGCTGAATCATAAGATAACCAATATGCTGCAGCTGATCCTATTTGATAGAATCTATGAGTATTTGTTTTTGCTGCTGTTCTTACATATATGTTAACTCTTTCAGATGTACTATCACCACCAGTTCTTCCATGATACTCTCTATGAATAATTCCATTTTTAATTGTTAAATCACCTGCAGAATCATCAGCTTCCACAATTAATTCTCTAGTACCAACTGAATCAGCATCAAATTCATTTACATCTTTTAATCTAGAAATAATATCTGAATCAGTACGCGCCTGAGTATAATATAGATTATCGCCTTCAGTTAAGTTTGTTGTAGACTTAGTTGCAAGTCTAACATCAAAGTCTGAATCTGCTCTTGATGTAGTATAATATAGATTATCGCCTTCAGTTAAGTTTGTTGTAGACTTAGTTGCAAGTCTAACATCAAAGTCTGAGTCAGCGCGGGCTGTAGTGTAATAAAGATTTGTAGTACCTTCACCAATTGAATCAGTTGTAGTAGTTAATAATCTAACTCTAAAATCAGAATCAAAATTAGCAGCGGTATAAATTTCTTCTACATCAATTGAGAAGTCACCAGTAGTAGAATCATATGTTAGGTCACCAGATGCTGAGAAATAACTTCTAATAGTAGCCGTTGATGTAGCATCGCCTAAAGCAGAATCAAATCTCGCTCTAGTGTAATAAAGATTATTTCCTTCACTTAAATCAGTAGTTGACTTAGTTGCAAGCCTGACATCAAATGCCGAATCAACTCTGGCTAATGTGTAGTATAGATTATCACCTTCTGGTAAATCTGTAGTAGTAAACATTGCAGAGAATTCAGCAGAATCGATGTTAATAGTATCTGTTGATGAATCGTAAGATATTCCTTTTCCACCGATTAGTGCATCACCTAGATCACTATCAAAATTAGCTTTTGTATAAACTTGTTCTACATCGAAGCTAAAATCACCAGTAGTGGAATCATATGATAAATCACCACTAGCTGAGAAATAACTTCTAATAGTAGCAATAGATCCTGCTATGCCAAGTCTAACATCAAAGTCTGAATCTGCTCTTGTTGTAGTATAATAAAGGTTATTACTACCTTCAGTTAGATCATTTGTAGTAAATGGATTTAAGTTAATACTATCACTGAAAGTTGCGCCATCTGCTGTAGAAATAGTTAGATTTCCACTTGATGAATCATATACAAATCCAGTGACTCCTGCAACAGTAACTGTTCCAATTGAATCTATTTGACCTCTAGTATTTACTGTAAATACAGGAATTTCAGTACTTGAACCATATGTACCTGAATCTACTCCAGTATCTGTTATAGTTATCTGGCCTAAAGCTGAATCATAAGTGATTCCGTTACCTTCTGAAAGATGAGCTCTAACCTCAGCTGGAGAAGGTCCTATATAAGTAAATTTACCAGTTGCTGAATCATAAGATAATGATCCATCACCACTTTGATCATCTACACTTAAAGCGCTACGAGCAGCACTATCTGCTCTAGCTAATGTATAATATAAGTTATTACCTTCAGTTAGGTCTGTTGTAGACTTAGTTGCAAGTCTAACATCAAAGGCAGAATCATCTCTGGCTAATGTATAATATAAGTTATTACCTTCGGCAAGATTTGTAGTAGTATGATTAGATATATCTGAAACTGTACCAGTGACATTACCGGTAAATCCATTAGTTGCTTCAATAGCAGCTCCAGTAATATCTTTTGCTTTCAAATCTGCAAAAGAGAATGTTGGCGCAGCAGTGTTTATTTGACCTTCTGGCTCTGGAACATAATTATCAAAGAATTTCCAAACACCATCTGCAACATCTCTAAACAAGCCAGCATGGCGATAGATATCATCTGGTTCATTATAGTTACCAGCAAGACCAATTTGAACATTAATTGGTGATGCATCTCCGCTCCAACTATCTCCTAAATCATGGCCTGTGGCTGCATCAAAATCAATTGAAATACCATATCGTAAAGGTGCAATTAAGCCATCAGTAGTTAAATTCCATGTTGTTGGACCACCAGCTGAATCGAATGTTAAGGTACCTGCACCCCAACTATCAAGTGCCCATTCAAGAGTATCACCACCAACACCAGAAATACGTACTCTAAATGTTTCGTCGCTGTCACCTTTATAATGACCAATATATGTTGCGTTTTGGTCACCAGTACCATTAAAGTTTGTTCCACCAGCACCAATAGTGTCACCACCACCTAAATATATGAAAGTATCAGCAACATTTAAGTTAGAAATTGAAGTTCTTGTTTCAGTACCAAGAACATTTAAGTTTCCGCCAACAGTAACATCATTATCAAATCTAGAATTTTCTGTAACTCTAATAGTTTCAAAAACTTCTCTTACAATCTCAATTTGTATACATCCACCTACTGGACTTCCTCCAGCAGAATCTACAACTAAAACTGTACCAACTTGGAAAGCAAAGTTAGGATATACGGGATTTGTTGCAACAAATTCTCCAGCGCTATCAGGAGAAACATGTAAAATATCACCAGGTGAAAATGCTGTAGTATCTACTCCACCAAATAAGCCTCGATTTACTACTAAACCAAAAGAAGATGGTGATATATCATCTTTTGTAATACCTATTGTTTTATAGACAGTGGATATATCATCTGCTCTAGATAAAGCAATAGTTGGAAAATCATTTGCTGCTCCTGTTACATAAACAGCCTTTCCTTTTGGTATAGTTGCAACAGTATTATTATAAACTCTAGTAACTTCTTCTTGACCAATTTTAATTGGACCACCAGAAGAAGATTTAAAGACAAGTGTATCTGGTCCAGAATTATAATAAACTGCGCCTTCTGTAGTTGCAGGTTTAACGTTATCATCATATTCGCCTACATTAAACTGTATAAATCCAGCTCTAGCAGAATCAACATTAAATCTATTTGTTGAAAGTGTAGTAATGTGTGCTGAATCAACATCTAAACTTGGAGCATTAAGAGTAGATACATTTAAATTAGTAATCGAAGCTGAATCTGATGTAAACTGACTTATATTACCGGTTGTAGTATTTAGTGTAGTAATTGAAGCTGAGTCAGCTGTAAATTGACCAATAGTTCCTGAATCAGCGTTTAGTAAGGAAATTTGAGCTGAATCTGCTTTTACATGACCCATTTTAGTTTGAGCCATAATTGCTGGGCTACCATAACTAAATTCTACAATTGCGCTAGTTGCTAGCAACTGACTTCCACCAGAATTTAAATATTCATTTCTTACTACCATGAATATTTTATTTTGTGACTCTTCTACATGGAAAGCATCTATTCTTTCACCTAATCTATAATAAGGAGAAGAAGCAGATTCTCCTAATCTTACAGAACTATTATAAGATAAGCTACTTGGATCGATATCATAGGCAGTAGATAAATCAAATTGATAGAAATCCATTTCATAAGTAAAAGGACTTGAAGCTCCAACTCTGTCATAAACAGTCAACCAAAGCTTCGTGCCGTCGTTACTAAATTGAAAATCTTCGCCGTAAATTATCGTATCAGCATATCTACCTGGCACAATATTATTTGTTAATTCATATTCGAAATCAAAACATTTTGCATTGGCCGGAGTATAGTCAATAGTACTTAAGTCATAAGGAGTAGTTAAAGGAAGAACAATTAGGTCTAAGTAGCTACTGCTTTCACCCGTAAACATGGCAATTTTATTACCACTATCAATAACTCTTACTTTAAAATCTCTACCAGATGAATAGAAATTGAACGCCCATCCAGCAGGTTTGTTGTCATTCCAAGCTGTATTTAATGAAGTAACATTAACGTTTACGGATTGAGAAGGATTATTTCCTACGCTTTCAATTACGTAATTTGTGCCTAGGTCATAGGCGTGTAATACTAATTGGCCTATAGAACTGTTATACCGTCCAGTGAAAACTTTTGAACCATCAGCATTAAAGCTTAGACTTCCAGTATCAAACTTAACATTTTCACTCCAAGGAGTACCACCAGTTGTCCAAGAATTATTTTGATCTACAGTTGCAGTGCTTAAGTCCCAACCTGTAGATAAATCATAATATGTCAAAGGTGTATATAGTCCACCTACCTGTAATATCGTACCAGTTGGATTAAATATCATTCTTTGTGCGGTGATACTAGTATCGCCTGTAGGTGGTGTCGAAGTAATATAATTAGTTTCTGGTACAGTAACTCCTACAGGGCTTGCTGCACTACCGTCATTGTGCATAAAGACAAAGCCACCAGCACTATCTTCTATAATAGTATCCCCAAGATACAAACTAGTTCCATTTAGATAGAGATCATTCCATCTATATGAATCGTTACCAAGATCGTATGTATTAGCAATTGATGGTATTAAATGACTTGTGATTTTATGAAAACCATTGATAGTTGCTGGATAAGATCCGCCATCAGCTGTACTAATTGTAGCAGTTGAAGTTGCCGAATCCCATGCAAATGCTGTTACACCTGCAACTGAGACTGATCCAATACTATCAACAAAACCTGAAGAATCAACTGTAAGAATTGGAACTTCTGAAGCTGAACCATATGTGCCGGCAGTAACAGTTGTTCCAGATCTTACTATGTTTGTAAATGTTGCAGAGTCACCGGATATTGTTGTAGCATTAAGATTAGTAATTGAAGCTGAGTCTGCTGTAAATTGACTAATAGATCCTGAATCTACATTTATATCTCTTACAGTTAAAGTACCTTGCACTTTAGCTGAGTCTGCTGTAAGACCATTTGTTACTATTGCTGTACTAATATTAAGATCTGTTACATTTATAGAATCAACCGTTAATTGTCCAACAAATCCCGTAGTTGCAGTATAATTAGTAATTTGTGCAGAATCTGCTCTGAATTGACCAATATAACCAGAATCAGCACTTATATGAGCTGCTGTTATATTACCAGGAGATCCATCTGCAGATCTAATTGCAAAATCACCATTGCTATCTGCTAGTTGAACTTCACCTAAATGTATTGTTTGTCCAGAAAGATATAAATCTCTCCATGGGTTTTCAGAATCACCTAAATCATAGTTTACACCCAAACCAGTATAAGGAATAGCATGGGAATAAAACCTTGTAACATTCGTGCTATCATTAGCGCCATTTTGTGGCCCTATAATAGATAATGCTTGCCGACCTTTATACTTTAGCGCAACCCCATTACTGACAATCATATCTTCGTAAAAGGAACTTCCATCGTTATAATAAGTCAGGAATTCAATGGACCCAGCTTTATCAGCACCTGTTTGACTATTTTTACTCTTAGAATAAAACTTCATTGCAGGTGAATTATTATAGAACCACCAACCGCCTAATTGTTCATTACCACCTGGCATCATAAATATTGAACTAAATGATCCAGATACACCTTGCTCAGTATTTCCTTTTGTACCCCAAACTGCGGATTTATAGGTATTCATGCGAAGTGTATCGTCGTAAATTACACTATCACCAAAGTAATTAATTTGTGGAACAAATCTTGCTCCATCAGAAGTACTAATTTGTAATTTATTAGAATCAGTTAACCAAGATACACTATCTATTGCACTTAATTCAGATGAATCAATTGAAACAGTAATTACTGCATCAGCGTTGATATCGAAACCTGAAAAGCCGCCACTAATATCAACATCAATCCCGTTCCCACCTACAAACTTTAAGTCATTTTGTGTAGTAAATGCTGTATATTCTGTATTATTTTCATTTTTAAGAGTTATTTCCGCCTGAATGTCAGTTGCGTCTATGTGTTTAACAATACCAAACTCATTAACTGAAACTCGCGCAATAGACGACCCACCACCATACGTATATAATCCTGGCTGCACTGCACCTAAAACAGAATTGTGTGAGGTTTGACCACTATCTAAGCGTATATTAATACCATTATCTGTTACTGTTGTAATGATATTATCAGGTTGGCCTGAAATATTGAAAAAATCAGTACCAAGATTTATCGAATCTACACCACTACTAATAGCAGAACCTGCAGTGTATGGTAGAGTATTTGTAGTAACAGCGTTGCCAGTTCCAGCTTCTGTTACTGTAGTAGAAGTGGCATTTTGCCAACCTGAACTTGAGCCATATAATAGAATTAAAGAATTACTTGTTGCACCAGGTGTTCCTGTTGGAGTACTAAAGTTACTAGTTTTAACACCACCAGTTCCTGTTTGTATGTGAACATCTGCTAGTTGTCCAGCCAAAACCTCTGTTACAGTTGCGCCAACGCCACCAGATCTTGCGCCGATATTTAAAGGTGCTGTTCCTCCTGTTACGGGACCATGATAAGATGTAGTGGTTACACTATTATCTAATGTTCCATTAACGAATACTCTAACAGTTGTTCCATCATAACCAACATGGAAATGATTCCAGTTTGTTGTTGTTACAGTGTTAGTATTCGCCGACCAAAAATTTGATCCAGTGTTATCTTTTGAACCAGCAATAGCAAGTGTAGAAACACCATTATTTGTGTTATCAAATATAACAAAATGGCCGTGCTGGTTGATAATACCATCTTGGAACATTCCAGTCCCGCCAGCTGTAGTGTTTGAATCTTTTTTATACCAAAAATCAATCGACCATCCATCTGGCCCAAAAGCACTATCTGCATCTGCAGCGGATACAGATAAGTATTTTCCTGCATTAAATTCAATAGATGTATCAGCAGGAATAGCAACAGCTGAATTATCAGCACTAATTCTCAATGTTGATGAAATTGAAGCAGTACTAATACTATCAATTCTACCATATGAATCAACATGAAGAATTGGAACCTCAGTTGTTGACCCAAATGTACCAGCATTCGATTCATTTATAGCAGTTAAGTCAAATGAATTTAATGAATCATTATATACAATATTTTGACTATTAGCTAAAGCATCATCTAAGTCAGAATCAAAGTTTTCTGAGTTATAGCTAGCAAGAACATTAACTGAAAAGATACCGTTAATTGAATCATATACCATATCTCCGCCAGGAGAGAACATACTACGTATAGTTGAAATAGAACTACTATCGTCTAATCTATCATCAAATCTAGCTGTAGTATAATATAAATTTGAGTCGCCTTCTCTAACATTATCTGTTGTAATAGGATCAGATACTGTAACACCAGATAATATTCCAGATGAATCAAATTGAAGAATAGGTATTGTAAGGCCATAATTGCCAGAGCCACCTGAAGGTTTAGTAATATATGTGTATTGTTCACTTCCAGATGTTGTGCCATATACAATTAGATGATCAGGCGTTGTTACTAAACTTTTTGGATAAGATATATCATATGAACTAGTTTCATCAATATCCAACACTTCATCTAATGTAGCAGTAGTTACATCGTATGGTGTCGATAATGTTAGTTTGAATATTTCATTTGTGGTATCATTACTTTCCAACAAGTAAAGAGTTGAACCATTATTATCAAACGCTATACCCCACAGAGCATTTGCAGTAATATTTGAATCAATATCTGTTGGGTGATAATCATTATATGATGTTTGCGTACTAATATCATAAGGAGTACTAACATCAATAACAGCTAAATTTTGAGTATGAGATACCGCAAATAATTTAGTTCCATCATTATTCCAAGCATATCCTTTATCAGTTCCTGTTACACCATAATCATTTGTGGATTTGAAACTACCAGGTACAGCAGATAAAGTGCTTATATCATATGCTGTGCCTAATGTAAAGGTATAAGATATTGCTCTTGGGCTTGACCCGCCTGGTCTTCTTACAAAAACTAATAAGCTTGTACCATCATTGTTAAACGTCATCGCTTGGGCGCCGTTTGTTTCTCCGCCCATATCTCTTGATACACTTTGACTAAATGTAGCAGTAGATAAATCGTATGGTGTACTTAAATCCCATTCTTCAAATTCTTCATCAAAAGAACCATTAGTTCCAATAACAAACCATTTAGTACCATCATTATTAAATTGTGATTGACTTGGAGCTCCTGCAAAATTTTGTTGCAAATTACTTGATGTAATCTGCTGGCCTTTAGAAAAATCAGCTGAAACATCTGAAGTAGCAGTACCATAAGTTCCGGTTACTATACCAGAACTATCTAAATCAATTGTTAATTGATATTGAGTTCCAATTTTTGTAGCAGAAGTTTTAAGACCAGTTCCACCAATTACTTTTATATCTTCATCATTATAAATTTGAACAGAATCTGTAAATCCATCATCTGTAGTAAAAATAACATGTTTAACTCTTTCAACTTCAGTGTCTACATAAATTTTACTTGTTAGATCAGAATCATCAAAAGCACCTAATTGAGTTTGCTTGAATGATGTTGCTTCAACTGGAGCTGAAATATTAAGTTGTGTAGCAAAGATGTTTATATCGCCAGTAGCACTTATTGAGTTACTGTCAATTGTAAAATCATCTACTTTTAAAACACGAAGCGTACTTTCATTTTCATAATTGCCAGTAGATGAATCAAAAACAAGAAGATCGTTATGACTAGATCCGACAGCTGAAATACCTGAAATATTAAAAATACTAAACGAACCAGATGTAACTCTTCTAACTGGAGTTCCAATTATAACCTTTTTAACTACAGTTGTTCGGCCTTGAGAAGTTAGTGTTATTTCAGCCATTTATTCACTGCCTCCCGGAGTTGGTGTGACATTTGGTGTCACTTGAACTCTTCCTTCTAACAGCCTTTCAGCTATTGTATCACCAGCGCTATCAACAAAAGAAAGTATGACATCATAAACATAACGTCCCTTTTCTAAAGCTTCAGTTTGAACATTAGTTAGTGATATAGTAGCAATACCGTCAGAAGGTGGGCTTGCAACTATTGAATTGAAATCAGTATAAGATGTAGATGTATATGATTTTTGTAGTCGTGCCGAAACCGTATGGTTTGTCAGATCTTTTGGAGATCCTTGGTCGTCTACTAAATGTAGCTCAATTGCTATGTCTGCACCTTGAGCTAAGGTGAATTCTTCATATTGGGCCATGAAATACTCCTACCGATTTCTTTGTCGGACGTGCAAAACGCCCCTGCCTCTTTTATATTCTATTTATAAAGATTAGCTTTTAGAAAGGGTAAGATAATAAGAATTTATTAAGGTTGCAGTACCTTGAGGAATTGATTGTCCTCTATAATCATCTGGACCTATTTGTTCAGTAAAGTGTTTTGAACTATCAACTAAAGTATTAGTAATTGTTGAACTTCTATACGTATTATCAACAGAAGAAGTGCTAACTTGATAATCTAATATGTAACCTGATAAATTTACAGCAGCCCATCTAATTAATTCACCAATAAAATTATCGTATTCAGCAATAGTGTAATGTCTTAAATCACCAGATGGTGTAATATAAAGAGGATATCTATTTACATCCCCTCCAGCTGTTCCAGTTAAATTTCTATCAAAAGCATCTGCTTTTTGTTTATGCAAATACCAAGAAGTGTTAGTGGTTGGAGTATCTGCTGAAACGAATAATCCATTTCCAGATCTTTCTGCATCATAAAAAGAAACATTTGCATTAGTATCAGTGTATATTGGTTGGGATGAAACATTATCAGCATCTGTTGCTGAAACTGATGTAGTAACAAAATAAGTTCCACCGCGATTATCATCTGCAATAGCTGTTTTATCATTTAACTTATCAATTGCAGGTTTTACTAATATTTCAACTGCTTCATCAATAGGAAGAGCTCTAATATTTCCAGTATTTGTAACATAAGCTAAAGGCTTAGTATTTGTTGGCTTTGTTACAGTTGCCTTTGTTTGTTGTATTTTTTGCTGTGATACAGTAATAAGGTCAACTGCTCCAGTTTCAGCTGGTGTTGGAAATCTATCAACTCTAGATAAACCTGCGCTAGGTGCATATCTTGTGTCATCAATAGAATTTAAATTACCACCAGATGCAACATAACTTAATTGCACACTAGGATTAGAGCTATAGTGAAAAATTCCTCTTTCAATTAAGTTTATAACGTGTGCAGCACTTGCTGGACGTACATCTTCAGATGATGTGTCCCATACTAAAGGATTGCCAGCCATACTTAAACTCCTGCACCATACAACGTCTTTATAGCAGATCCAGCAGAATCATAAATGATTAAAGAAACAGCAGAAGCTAATTGACTAGAAGTAATTGACGAATCTGCATTAGTTAAATCGGAATCAAATCTTGCAGAACTATAATATAAGTTTGTAGTTCCTTCATTTAATGAATCTGTGTCAGTTAATGAAAATCTATTTGGATATTCTAAGTTTTTATTAAAATTCCATGTATCATCTGATTGTTGATATAGTAATGTAGCATCAGCACCATTTAATTGAATACCACCACCATCAGCATCAGTTGGTGTTAATGCACTATCAGCTAATATTAGTAATTTATCTGAAATACTTAAATTTGAGCTACTAACTGTAGTAGTTGTACCTAAAACTCTTAAGTCACCTAGAACAACAAGGTCGCTATCTATGACCATTTGCCCAACTTGTATAGGATTAGCTGAATCACTATTAGCTAAATATACTCCTACGTCAGAATCACCATAAGCTGCAACTCCTGCTGTTAATTCAGCTAGTTGATCAACTCTAATTTTATTAACAGCGTCATTTGATGCTGCATCAACATTGTATAAAATGAGCCAATCTGCGGAATCGGCAGAATCTGCACTAATTGAAGGTAAATCTATAATTCTGGGCATACTAAAACCTCTTTTTTCTGGTTACTAGTATTTATATAATTTCGATTCGTGCGGTTTATTTAAAGAGGTAGTAAAATGAACAAATTTCACATTTTCGTTAAATTTATTTTTTTCATGGTAAAATAATTGTGTATCTTCTACCTTTTTTCTCCATCTATCAGCAATTTTCATATTTTTGCTACTATCATTCGTCCATCTAGTTACCCATGACTTAGGGACAAACTTTAAATCTAAGTGTTTCTTAACCTGATCTTCAACAAAATATTGCTCACCATTTACTGGACCTATTGTAATACCTTCTTTAATATAATGTGATTGCCAATGCTTAGAATTATTAATAAATTCATCAAAAATGTATTTACAGTCTTTAGGATAGTATTTAAAAAACCCGCCATTTAGTAAATATCCAGCTCTTTCATTCCACCACGCTGGAATTGATAAAAATTCACCTCTTTGAATAGGATATTCAAATAATTCATGGAAATTATTTTCTAATAAAATATCAATATCCATTACAATAATGGGGTCAATATAATCTAAATTCATAAGAAACATTTTATTCCATTGTAATGCTACTTTTGAATCTAATGGATTTCTTATCCAAACAAGATCATATCTTCCCTTTAGTTTTCGGTTTAAGTATTCTTCATACTCTTCACCATATTTTTTTCCCATTCTGAAAACAAATATTTTTTGTGCTTGATTAGTCTCACCTGAAGAATGTGTTGTAATAGGCATTATGATTTTCCTAAAGTTCTTCCATCATATGGAACATCATCCCAAATTAATTCAAACTTCTTATTAATAGCATGAATAATTTTATGTCTTGGATCTACTCCATCATCTGGCAATCTTCCATGCCAAATATCATCTAAAGTATCATACTTTAATTTTTTAGTTTTTACTAAATAACTAAACATGGTTTCATTATCGAATGCAAACCTTGAATGTAGTGCTTCAGGAAACATTGTTGCTTCATCTTCTTGTAATTTTAACATATCAGCAACTAATCCTTCAAATTCCCCTTGCCAATTCATTGCCATAATTGCTTTTTTACCGCCAATTACTGTTCCTGTGTTAATAACGTCGTTTTCAGGATCATGTCCGTTTTGAACTAAAAGAGCATAACAATTCCAATATTTTATACCAGGGTTTCTATCACAACTATTATATTTTGTTAAATCGTAGTGCTTACTCCACTCAGCTAAATCATTATTATTCTTTGCCCAAAGCTTATTCATATTGTGGACTTCAAATATATTATCTTTTGTTCTAGGAATAATATCAATATCCATATAAAAAACTTCATCATAAGTTTTCGCTAATTCTTGAAGCAAATGATTCTTATAATAATTTACAATATGATACATTGGAAGCTTATCGTGAACACCTTTACAATAACGATAATATTCTAAAAACTGTTTATCATAAGTGTACATATGATAGTCTGCATCACATTGATCCGCATACCATTTTTGATTCCACATCAATCTATTTTTATATGCTTTTAACTTATCTTTAGTTTCCCCAGCTCTTTCACCTCTATGCGTATTTTTCTCGGCATGTTTTGAATAACCTGTTTCATCCAAAAGTGCTTCAGGGATTTCAATATAAATTGAAAAAATAACTCTCTTTTTCATGATTTTATCCCTATTACTAAAAATTGTTTATATGGTCTTTTTCCCATATCATCATGATATGTAAATTCCATTGTCGTTTCATATAATACATCTTTAAATCCTACTGATTTTTTCAGCGCTCGCATATTCTTAAATAAATTTATATGTCCTCTAGCTGTTAAATTATTTCCACTCATTACACAAAGGCGATTTGATGGAATTATATCTCTCATATGATAACTATGCTCACAACTAGTATTTATGTACACATCAGCGTTATCAATTTCTCTTTTATCAAAAATAACATTTTTTTGATGGTGAACGAATTCAGGTTTGTATATTCCATTTACATACCAACTTAAGTTTTCTGTGATTGGATCCATATCATATAAATCTATTTTTTTAGCTCCCATTTCATATGCAAAGGGAACTGAAAAATAACCAATCCCACCATTCAAAATAGCTACTCTTTGATCTATACAATTTATTCTATCTGCCCACCATTTTTGAATTTGAAATTCAATTGGTCCTACTTGAGCGCAGATATTAGCATGCATTCCATCCCATGGATAAGTATGTTTAAGTTGATCAAGTATTTTTTGGAATCTATCTACATCTTTTTCTTCAATGTGATACATGTTTATGTTTCTCTTCTGCACTTAGCCCTTCGAGCATATTAATAATCCCAGGCTTATCATGACCTAATACTCGTTGTGAAGTGACTATACCTTCATCATAATAATTAAAATGATTTCTTCTTTCTGGATTACTATAAGGTCCAAAATTATGGAACATAAAAGTATCCATAGAAGGATAAGTATAAAAACATTCATTTAAATTATTTTCTACAAAATTATATATAGCTTCATTTTGACCTGGTTTCCAAACCATAACTGAGCTATTAAATAATGGACAACGAGTAACATGATATTGCCTTTTCCACTCAATACCATCATCTTTGTCCCACCAATAATTCCAAACTAAATATGGCCTAGCATGATTAATCTCTTCAAAAAAATAAGCTAAATCACCAGTAATATTTGTATCCAGATCAAGATATAATATTGTATCATCTGGATTAAATTTTTTATCTTGGTCAAACATTGTAATTTTACGATAATGAGGAATTCCTCCAAAATCATCACGGTGATAACCATTTTGAACAGCATCGAACCTTTCATCAGGTTGTAAAGAAGCTCTATAATGTTTTTTCTTTGCTCTTTCCCAATGTTTATATTTTTTAAAGTTATCAAATATTTCAAAATCAAAATCTACTGAACAATTCTTTTTCACTTTTTCATATAAATCATCAATATCTTTTTCACCATAGAGTTTTCCCCATCGAGCACACACTATTTTATTTTTGCTTGTAGACGTTCTAGGAGGTCTAGGATTCATTATATTATACAACCACTTCATTCTTCAACTCAATCTTTTCACCTGCCATATTTCTTACAATTGCATTTGTTCCTTTATAATACCAATCAACAGCTTCAACTGGTAAATAATTAAAGAAGTCTTTTACTCCCCAACAATACCAAAGATAAGCATCGACACGTCTATATGTAAAAAATACTTCATTTTTAAATTTATTAACGAAATCGTATACTGGTCTCATTTGACCTTTTCGCCATACTGTTACAGAACTATTTAACGGAGTTATATTTTGATTTTTATAATCATCCATAAGTTCCCATTCTGGTGTATCATAATCAAATTGAATCCACGGTTTATCAGTAGATAAAGTTGTAAAATATGCTAAATCATCAGTGATTAACATATCTATATCCATCATCATAATTGTATCATCTTCATGACAATGATCGTCCATACCAAATGGATACATTTTTCTATATAAAGGAATTCCTCCTAAATTATAATGGTGATATCCATTTTGAAATCCTTCACCTTGAACTACTTTTGGTTCTCCTTCACCTCTATAATGTTTTTTACTATAATCTCCCCAACCATTTTCATGATCTCTTATAACTGTTAAATTCCAGGGTACACTACAATTTTTTTCAATTCTTTCTTTTAAGCGATCTATATATTCTTCACCATATAATGTTCCCCACTTAGAAACTATAATTTGTAGCATCCATCATCTTCCTTATGCCCTATTACCAAATAATAAATTTCTCCATGTATATTTTTTTCACCGGAATATAAAATATTCTTAATTCCAGTTGATTCTATGAATTTATCTATACTCTCAAAAACATGAATATTTCCTCGTTTACATTTACTAGAACCCATTAAAGCAAACATAGGATTATTTTTATAATTTTCATTAAGCATAAAAAAATCATTTCCAAGAGATGACATAGAAAGACAAACTACTAAATCTGGATCTTTTCTAATAAATTCTCTATCAAATACTACATCTAACATAATATGTTCTACATTTGCATTTTTAATTAATTTTGTAGATTGATAATTAACGTATTTAACTGAAGGATCATAATCATAAAATTTTATATCTTTGAAACCCAATTTATCTAAAATTATAGAAGAATAATAACAAAAACCAGGCGCTAACCAATTTACTCTAGACATTATAGTTGGATCGTGTATAACATTTGTTAATTGATCATATAACCACATATTTTTTTGTAATTTACGTTTAGATAATGATCTATAAAAATCAATTTTCATCCATGGACAGTTTTCATCTAATGCAAATAGACTATCAACTAAACTATCATTAATATTGTAATCATCTATTATAAACATAATTTATTCTTTTCAGACATAGTTAATCCAGCTAAAGTGTGAATAATTGTTTCGCCTTCTTTAACAAAGCGAGAATCAGATGCTACTGTATATTTTGGAAACCAATTAAAAAAGTTTCTATTTTCATCTGAAAAAGTATGTGGCCCAAATCTATGGAATAGCCAATTATCATTGCTTCCATATGATAACATCATATTCCAATATTGTTTCATCATTTCATCAAAAACAGGTAAACATTGACCTGGTTTCCAAACTAAAACTGAACTATTAAAATAAGGACAACTTCTAAGATTATAGAGCTTTCTCCATAAATTGTCTATTTCAAATTGCCAGCTTCGAGCAATATATGGCTTAGACATATCTAAATCAAAAAAGTAAGCTAAATCTCCAGTTATAAGTGTATCTAAATCTAAATATAATAAAGTATCTTCTTCACTAAATTGCTCAACATCTCGGTTAAACATAAGATATTTACGCCAATGAGCCATGCCACCAGCGTCTTCTCTACAATAATCTTGATTAGGATTGTCTGTTACTGAAGATTCTGGATCCTGCGTTCCTCTAAAACAAATTTTTTGACCTTTTGCAAGTTCATCAAATTCATCACCAAGATGAACACTTTCAATTGTAGTAAATTCAAAATCAACTGAACAATTTTTATTTACTTTATCGAATAATTGTGATACATGCTCTTCAGTGTATCTTTCACCCCACCTGAGGTAAATGATTTTGTTTCCCATTATAAACCATCACTTTATAATTTTATATAATATAGCTAAAATTTCTAATGCATCTTTAGATTTCTGAATTTTTCTTTTTTTAAACCATTTATAAGAAAGACTTACTTCTTCCATTTTAAATATTTCTGCTTTAAATTTAAATAAGAAACTTTCATCGTGTCTATTAGCAATTACTTCTTTTATTAAAACATCAATTGCAGTAGCTTTTTCTTTAAATCCATCTGATAATCTTGCTTCAACACCCGCTTTTACAGCTGCTTTCTTTTGTTCCGCTAAATCTTGATTTCTAATGATTGTTTGTCTTTCAATATCTTCAAGATCCATTTCTTCTAATAAATCATGAAAATCTTTTAATTCCCAATCAACTTCTATAGAATGCGCCACAATTTTATCATCATCTTTATATAAGATTTCTATCATTGTTTTTTGACGATCTAAGAATTTAGCTTCTACAATCTTTCCACTAAATACTGCCATTATAAATTACACCTTTTGTATTTTCAAATAATATCTTCTATAAATTGCTTCTCTTCCACTTGGAACAATTTGACGATATGTTCCATCTTCTCTAATTATATATGGTAACGCAGAATCGTACTGAGTGTACTCATAATCTACTTCATATGTACCATATTCGTCATAATCACTAACAGGTCCACCAGATGAATCGATAACAGTATCTAAAATAGCAGTAGTTCTAATATTACCACTATCCCATGCATATCTTATTTGATTTAAAGGTCGCCTTGCGGCTGAATATCGAATAGATTTAGAAAGACATTCATCGAAATCTGAATCTGTTAATTCTTGTAAATGATCTGAATCGTCAATTACAATACAATTAAAACTTTCTGCACGAGTTGGATTAATTCTATGTAAATAGTATGAAGTTAATTCTAATGGCTGATCTGAATCTTCAGGCAAAGGGCCACTTCCAAATGCTTCAACATCTGCTATAGTATTAACAAAAATTGGAGTAGTTGATATAAGTTCAGCATCTTCTACAAATTGAGTAGTTGATACTACATATGTTCCAGCTTGAGTACTATCTGCCCAGCCAGTAAGCGTAAGTGTCTCAATAGCTGAATCCATAAAGGTATCATAAAAATCGGAATCAGTCATCGCCTGGATGTGATCGCTGTCATTTAAATAAACTGGAAATCCTCTAAGATTTGTATCAGGACAAGTTGGAGTTGTACTAGAATCTTCTATTGATTGTTCAACTCTGTTATAAGCAACATCTATTGTACTTAAAGGTTTAAGAGGATCTCCAGCTAAAACAGCACCACCAGAAACAGTTCTTCTATCATATAGTGGAGCTCCTGGTAAATTACCACCAGATGGAACAACACCTAATGTTACAGAAGGATTGGCGCCGTATAATGAAATTATACGTTTTCTAACTTGTAACATGTCATCAAGAGACATTTCTATTAGGTTGTCGCTATCATCTATTCTAAGCGGTCTTCTTCTTGCCATAATAATTAACCACCGGATGAATCTGCTGTGAAGCCATATAAATCTTTTGCAATAGTTCCATCAGCCCTTCTAATGCGCAAATTCTCATCCCGTATTGGTTGAAAATTATAAACTTCATTAATAGCAGCCACGAGGTCAGAATCTGCAGTAGTGATTAAATTATCTAAGTCACCACTATTCGCACCAAGAATATTTGTTTTCTCCCGCCAAGCGTCGATTGTATCGCTTAAATCTACGTAAATTTTTCTTGCCATCTAATCCGCCCATTTTATTCTTTATTTATAAGCCGCCAATACTATCATAAACATACATTGTTTTGATTATACTGCCAGCTGAATTAACTAAAACTACAGTCGTGTCAGTATAATAGTCCTGTCTATACGTATAAGCAGAATTAATAGCACCAACAAGATCAGAATCTTCTGGTGTAATTAACCTATCTAAATCACCCATATATTGAGAAAGAAGATTTGTTTTTTCTCTCCATGCTTCAAAGTGATCGCTTAAATCTACTCTTACTTGACGTGCCATAATTAATTATCCAATTTATTTAGAAGTACATTTAACATAGTTTTCAATTCTTTTACTTCTTCTTTTAGTTCAATTAATTCTTTTTCTTTTTGTTTCCGTGCCTCTTTAGCTCTTCTTGCAATTGCAATATTACTAGAAGTATTTAAAATAGCTCCTGTATTAGGATCTTTTACTAAATCGCTATTTCCTTCTACCGGTAAAAATTTCATATTATGTCCCTAGCGCAATTGCTCTTAAATCTTTTATTACAGGAACCTTAGAACTATTTGTAGATTTCATAACAATTTTTAGTTGGTATACCGAGAATGAAGATAGGCTACCGCTACTTCCTCCAACTAGGTATCTATATTCTCTAAATTCATCTCTATTCTCATCAGAAGGAACTTCCGTCTCTATTGTAGCAAGTGACCAATCAACTAAGTTTAAATCTTCGTCTTCAGTAATTGCTTTATAATAAACTTCTATAGTAGAAACTGATGGTCTATTTGCACTAAATACAATTTTTAAACCAACAGCATCTTGAATAAGAGTAACAGGCTTTGTTATATGCTTTGATAAAGAAGAACCTTCAGCTGGATCAGTTTCTGCTACATAATTTAAAGGAACATTTTTACCTGATGCAGGAGCTGCTGCTTGATCATCTATTTTATGTGATATACCTGTTAATGAACTTCTTTGTAAATCAACAATAGGTGATACATATTCAGATGCAGTAGTCATTAATACATTCATTTTAGCAGTAGAAGTTGCTAATGAAGTTTCTTTTGAACTTTGCGCTATAACTCTTGGAGCTGGAAAGAAATTATATTCTTTATTATTAAGACTTGTAAAGATAACATCCTCAGCATAAGCTGTTTCATTTCCAGCAAAAGATTTACCAGTGTGGAATTTACCTTTATACTGTAAAGCAGTTTCTTCTGGCGCAATCGTTTCAATATAAGGGAAGACTTTATCCATTAGCATTTGATCTGATGCAATTACATCATCACCACCAGAAGTAGTTGTAATGCTTGCAGTTGAATCCATGTCAAAAGTATATCCAGTTCCATCAATTGCTGTGATAATATGATTGGCGTTTAAGCTATCTTGTGAGAATCCACCAATATTACCAACAATACCACTAAGAGTAACAGTGTCTCCAACAAATAAACCATGTTCATTATGTTTTACTGTGATTTCAGCTGAACCTGAAGTTGTAGTAATTGGATTATCACCGAGAAGTTTATTAGGTAAGCTTATATTTTCTAAATACGCAGTTGATGTTCCAGTAGAAAATGAAGCTCTATAAGCTATAAACATTAAATCTTCTAATTGTGAAGGCTCCCAATCTGCAACGCTTTGAGGTTTAAACATAGAACCTAATGTAGGTTGTTTTGTAATTCTCTTTTCAGTAGATCCTAATTCAAACTCGCCCATTCTTGAAATGAAAAGATTATAATCAGAAGCATCTGTAAGAACTACTAAAGCATATTCTGTTTGTGGGTTTAAATAAATAGGTTCATCAAATTCAAAATCAGTTCCTACACTTCCATCGGTTGAAGTTTGAACATTAATAGGATCTAAGATTTTATTTGAACCTGGTATAATAACCTCATCACTCGGCGCCCCATTTTTCATAGGTCTTAATTGAATCCAAATTGGAAGAGTACTAGATTTATTTTTAAAATATAATCTTATTTTAGTTAAAAACACACCAGTTGTTTCAGCAACATAAAAAGATTGAGCTAATGGATTATGCTTTCTTGTTAAGTTTGGTGGATTAACTCTTCTTGTATTAACAAGATTAGCTGTTTTAGTTTCTATAACACCTTCTGCTGCAAAAGAAGCAGAAGCTACAGAACCTGAAGTATCTGGATCAAAAGTTGTAATATCTAATAAAGTAAATTCTTTTACACCAGTTCTAAATCTAATACTTGGTGTATTAGGTATAAAGAAAGAACCAGAAACTTCACCTTTAGCATCGGTAAATAAATTAGAACTTCCATCTGGATGACTTGTTAATTTAGATTTAGTGTTTCCGTATTCGGCTTTATTTGTATTAATTCTTTGGAAGGCTTCAGATTTGCACCAATCACTAACATTAACACCATCAAAATAAGGAATAATTCTTGTATTAGGTCTTAAACCTACAGCTTTAAAATAAACTTTTCTTGATCTCATAAATGGAATTAAAGTTACATCAACTATTCTATCATTAACCACTTCTCTAATTGTTTCATTTTCTACAACTCTAGTTGTTACAGTAGAATTTCTATCAATACCATTCCATCCCCATTCATTAAATGAATAAAGTAATTCTTGTTTTGGCGTTAAACTTACACCCCCTTGTAATACTACAGTGGCTGGAGTTTTTGTATCTCTATGTTCATCAGAAGCACCTGATAAAATCACTGTGCCATTATATAAAGAAGTAGTAAATGGATTGGCGCTTTGAGTATTAGAAACTTGAGGTTGAGAAATATAACTTGTTTCATTATATTTTACATATACATTATCGCCTTTTAACACAGTATTAGTCGATAAAGAAGAATCATACACTAATCCAACATTTTTTTCAACATATGCAGAATTTAAAGTTTGTTGACTAGGATTAATTGACGCTTTATATTCTGAACTTGTAGTATCAGATAAAATATGACTCGTAAAGTTATCTACTGCAAATCCAGATTTAGTTCTGGGTGTTCCATTTGAATCAATTAATTCTAATGCATTAGTATCTAATTCAAGTAATGAAAGACTAACAGCTTTTTCTAAAGTGTTTACTCTTTTTTCTATTAAACCAATGTCTTTCATAGTATAGCCTTTGGCTTCTATGAATTGAGTTACCATATCACTATCATGTAGAGTAAATGGATTCATTTTAACTCTATATAATTCTAAAGCATTTGGCGAAACTTCTTTAAACTTTGGTGTTAAAGAAGAAATACCTTGTAATACAGATAACTCTCCTTGTTCATCAACTATAACTTTATCATATCTTGGTAGATAATAAGTAATGTCGGAATTAATAACGTCAGTATTTTTTGGAAGTTCATGAATTCGTCCAGTTCCGCCAACAAAAGTATCACCAACGTTTTTAACTGAACGAAAATCCATAACATTTCTTAAATCAACTACGGTTCCATCTTGTTTAGTATATGATGGAATATCAGTGTAGCTTAATGAAGAGTATGAATTAATTCCAAAGAAATCACCTGAAGTGGCGTGCTGAAAATGTTTAATTGACCAGAAAACATTTGTTGGTACTGCAATACCGCCTTTAAGCACTAATCTAGAAATATCATAATATGCATCTCTTTGGCCAGTATCTAAGTTAAATTGGTCAGAAATGTCTGCGCCGTTTTCACTATCTTGTCTAATATAATTCACTTGAAAAGCATCAGGAACAGCAAGGTCTACGTAACGCTCTCCATTACCACCAGTGTTTAAGCTTCCTTGATTTCCAGTAGTTTCTTGTATTAACTTTTGTTTAACTGTTCCAACACTTTTATTAACATAAGCAAAAAGTGTTAAATTAGAATTAAATGGCGCGCCTGAAATAGAAGCTGTCGTAGTACCAGATCCTGAAATCGATGGAGTGACTAAAGCTCCATCAGAATCTACTGCTGTAATCCAATCAGAAGTACTTGCCCAGGTTTCACCTGCTGCTGATAAAGTTAAATCAACTGCTCCAGCACCATCCGTTACAGCATTGATTTTTCTCTGTACTGTTAATGATATGTCATTAATTGTAGAAGGTCTAATTTGTGGAAGAGGAAATAATAAATCTATATTATTTGCTTCTTTTAATACCGCTAAATTATTTTCTAATAATAAAGTGGCATTATTAATTGAAGAAGTTCCAAGAGATTTAACGTTTCTAAAATTATTACCACCAGACATTGCAATATTAAATAGATAAATTCTATAAGTACCATCACCAACACGGTCAATAGATCTAATTCTAGCGGTACCTATATTAGATCCAGATCCATAAGTAGCATTATCTCTTAAATTAACTTCAGAAAATGTGGATATATCAGGTAAACCTATTAAAGTACTTGCAATAACATAGTTTCCAAAGTTACTTGCAACTACTTCATTTTCTAATTGCTCGGTATCTTGAGCTCTAGGCACTTCTAATTCTGTAGGATAATCTTTATTAACTCTATATCCATTAACATAAGCTGTGCCATCAGAAATATTTAAATTTAGATTTGTTGCATCTGCTGAATCATACAAAATTTTAAATGGACGCACTAAATAGTTTCCAGATTCTTCCTTTGTTCTTAAAGCAATTAAGTCATTTATTTTATTATATTGATTAAATCCGGTTACAGCATCTACAACATTTGAATTTATTACTTTAGCTAAATAAACAAATGTATCAGTTGCACTTGTATTTGCTTCATCAATTAAAGTTAATGTAATTCTAAATCTATCTGCACCAGGTGCTGTAGTATTAGGAAGTTTTTGTGAGTTATCATAAAGAGATTCATCATCATCTTCTGTAACAATGTCTTGAACAACTTTAAATCCAACAGTACCAGTATAAATGGGGCTATACTTTTGAATAATTATTTCTTGTTTGGGCGCAAATACAAAGAAACCATTGACGAAAAAGGAACCCTCATCTACGGAGAACTTGACGCCTTGTCCAACCGCTGGATTTGAAATTGTGTTTGTTGTTTGTACTCTTAAAATAGTACCAGTAGAAACACCTACAATATCTTCACCAGGTGTTAATCTAATTGGAGTATCACTAACTGTTCCACCTATCGTATTGGTATATTCTACATAAAGTGTATGAGGATCAGATCCTTCAATCCCAACTTGCTCTAAAACTTTTACTCTTACATTTGAATTTTGACCAACAAATGTTTCATCAAGAATGCTTCCATCAACTGGAACAGAGTAAACTCCAGCATCTAATTTTACAAATTCATACTTATTATTTAAAGCAACTGCTCCAGGAAGAACATCAGCGCCCTCTTTAAAAATATTGCGGCCGAATCTTTCCAATTGCTTTTGAATAATCGTTTGAGATTGTGTTAACTCTCTAGCTTGTAAGTGACGTCCATTGTTGAATAAGATACGAACAAACCCGTTACTATCCGCGTAGTCATCTCGGTATCTAGTTTCAAATAATTTTTCAGTGTAATTTATCGTCATGTGCTAGCTCTTTATAATTGTAGAATGATTTTAACATCTTCTGTTTGATTAGACATTCTCTCAACTGCTGTTCTATTATCAATGTATAGGACTTCTCCAGAGAATGGATCGACTTCTGAACTATCTATGATAGATCCTAGTACTCCTTCACCAGAACCATCAGATTCTGTTATTGTTTCACCTAATGTAAAGGTGCCATATCCAGTTGTAGAGTTTTGATGATAATATAATAAATTTGAATCTACTTCATCAATATAAGCCTTTGTGCCTGAAGTTCCACCTACAATTGTTTTATCAACACTAAAGGCTACTGTTGTAGATGATAAGTTTAAAGCTTGTAATGCATTACCTGTGTCTGCAGTAAAGTCTGAATCACTTCCATCTCCTTTTACAGGATTTCTTATTAGACCAACTTGACGGAAATCTTGGACAACAATAAAATCTTCTTCTGATCCAGAAACTTTAGTATGAATCATAATTCCAGAAGATCTTAAATCATTTGGCGCATCTGCTCCAAATCCTTGAGGAGGTGAAATAACTAATCTAGCTTCAGCACCTGATCCGCCTCCACCTGATAATGTGACTTGACCATAATCATACCCATAAGGATATAATAAAGTAGAAGAATCGTTTAGGAATTCAATCTTAGCAACTCTACCAGAATCTGTTGCAGAATCAATTGTAGCAATTGCTGCTGCTGTAGTTCCGTTACCAGTAATAGTAACAGTAGGAGGTGAAGAGTATCCAGATCCACCATCAGTTACAACAATGGAAGAAATCATGCCGGGCACAGCTTGATCTTGAATTTCTTTATGCTTTAATTGAATACCAGTCGCATCTGAATCTAACTCACCGACAATTCTGCTTACGGGCATATAATTAGCAGAAAGGAAATAGTTAGCTTCAATTGCAGAAATAGTAAATAGGAATTTCCAAACATATCCATCAGCAGTTTCAAATGGATCGTTATTTGAGCCGGAAGGTTCTACTATAGAAGGAACAGTTGCTCCTGTATCATTTCTTCCAGTTCTTAAACACATATAGACTCCGTAGTTTTGAGTCATCACATAATAATTGGGTGTTGGATAACCTGCTTGAGTATCATCCCATTGTGAATAAGTTGTGCCAGTCGTCCAATTAACTCTTGGAACAACATAAGATGTGTCAGTGATTTTCTTTACAGCTTGTAAACTTTCTCTAAAGTTTTTAATTTCTTCTGCTGTGTTCACTGGCGGAGGAGGTGTATCAGTACTATCCCAATACTCAGATCTACCTAGGCCAATGTACATATGCTCACTGGAGTCGTTAATACCATCAGTAATATATCTGACGATATTACTTCTAAAATAATCTGTTATTACTGCTACCATTTTCTATGCCCTAAATTATTTTCTATTATTTATACCCGAACCGATGGTTCAAAGTCATAAGATGCTTCCATTAAATCATAAATAGATGTATAATCACTATCAAAATCAGATATTACAATATCTTTATATCCTCTAATCTGAATACTTGGATCAAGTCTAACATTAAAGACTTCTTGTGTAGAATCTGCATTTCTATCTGTATAACTCGAATCATATTCGTACAGCCCATCCATGTTTGTCCATATTAATCTATTTTGTATTGAATCTAATACATACATGGTTGCGCCCATTGTTTGTAGTAGAGTTAGATCTTGTTCTGCACCTTGTGATAAGAAGGTTGTAACTTCTTCAACTATAACCTCGCCATCAGAATCTAAAACAACAATTGGAGCTGATGCTCCTACATCAAATAAAGTTGTGATTAAAACTTCAGCGCCTAGATAAAAACCAGCTGGATGAACATGCTTTCGATATAAATTACCCCATGTTGCAATTGAGATTGGAGATTTTACAAGAACAGATAAAATCTGATTTAGTTTACCATCTTGTAATACATCTAATCCATCAATACCTAATGTAGATTGACCAACTGTAAATAAGTTATGCTTAGGATATTCTAGCCAAGCGTCTTCATTAAAGAATGCACGGAAGAAATTTTCGGCGCTGTATTCTGTACCTTTTACTCGAAAGAATCTACCAAAGTTTCTTATCACTTCTCTTGGTGATGTAAACTGAGTATGAGCAACACCCATACCAATTTCTTTAAACATTAAATCTATTTGATCAAGAGTAGCTTCTTCAATATCTCTTATTGTATAAAGATCTTCAATGAGTTCACCAAAATTCTCATCACTATCTAAGAAATCATAATAAGCTTCAAGGAAAGAAATTAGATTAGGATATTCAGAAGACCAATATTCTGGTAAGACATCTCCTACCAGACTTCGTTTCATAGTAATTGGTAAACGATTTAAATCACTAAGAGTTTTCATTAGAGTGTTACTTTCGTATTCTGATCATCTCTTAAAGCATTTGTAACAAGCCGGGATTTATCAAGTTTAATAATATAATTACGTAAAGGTTTAATTACTGATTGATTATATGGAGTCGCTCTCACTTCAATATAAGTTCCACCTGAAGAAGAACTTAATGGTGTAATCTCTGAAATCCAAACCTCACCTTTCTTAGCATAGTAATCTCCAACATTTGAAGTAATAACTTCATTCGTTATTGCATTTACGAGTTCTAATTGAGTACTATTCAGTTTATTACGGATATATGCTGTTCCACCTGTAATCTCAAAGTTTGTTGTCCGTATGATATAATTTACATCATCAGGTTCTGCGAGTGGAACTGGAAAATTAATAGTGTATGCAAAAGTTGCGGTAGATCCAAACTCTGGTTCAAATCTCATTCTCATTTTTACATCCGCTTTTGAAGAAAGGATTGCTTCTTCGGCTTCATCAATTGTAGTTAACATATTTGATCGACGGAATGTTTTTTCAAATCCATCAATTGTATTGAAGTAATTGGTAACAATGTTTGTCACCTTTGTTGCCATGTTACCAGCAGTGAGTCCTGTCAGATCTGGATCATAATTAAAATCAACAGTACATTCAAGATAAACATTTATTGGATCGACAAACTTCGGTGTGATTGATGTTACTGATAATTTATCTGTTAGATCAGATACAATCTTCGCTTTGACACGAGTCTGCGTATTTGCATCAGTTCCATCATCAAACTGAAGACTTAAATAAACCTTTCCATAGTCAATAGGAATATTATCTTGTCCACCCCACGCTGCGACTTCATCAACTTGAGAAAAGTTTGAAAGAATCTGTGCTTGATAATCTTCAGGAGTTACAAGTCTTTGTTGAGATGCAAACGCGATCGGCGCTGTTTGGCGTATCTGTTCGATCGTTTGTTTATTTCTTCCACCTGTTGAATTACTGAATGTTGTAACACCCTGATCGAATTGCACGCCTGAATAAGTTAAAGTACTCTGTGGAAAGAAGTCTGCACTCCCATTTGCATCTTCTCCATCTGGTCTCAGATATGTTACGACTATCTTTGATCCTGGACTTGGTGCTTTACCGTAGGTCTGTCCATCTCCGAAGGTAAGTTCATAGGCGCCGTTAGGCGCCTCGCGGAGATCGTAATAAGTCGAGCTCGAATTAACTGTAATCGCTTTTGTAATACTTGTATATTCTTCATAAGAATTTGAGGTAGGAGTATCATAGACATATACTCTTGCACTGGAAGTATCCATTTGAGTATCAGGAATCACATATACTTGGTAATCATCTGATGTACCTACATAGAAATTCTTTGTTTTAATATCACCCTGATAGACAGGTATCTGATAATCGGTATCATCTCCTACGCCATTTCCGTAGTCATTTTCGAAGGTATAGATTCCTTGTCCGTTATTCTCTGCGGTGTACTCCTCAAGAGTATAGAAGGAATATGTAACTCCATCAAGTGTTGCTGTATATTCTGTATATTGTGGTAGTTTAATTGTCGTTGGTAGAACTGGTAGAGTCGATAGATTGACTGATATACGGAGTACTGCAGAGGACGCTGTGTTACTGCGAATATTCAAACCAAGTTCTTCTGCTCTTGATACGATTGAAGACCGGAGTTGCGCAGTGCGCATGAAACTCTCATTCGTAGCAAAGTTTGCTATCAGACCATTTAAATGAGTATTATACGCAAGGACATCCAGTATGTTACTGATACCACTTGCTTCGAAATCAAAGTCAGGAAATTCGTTACTCGCCGCAAGATCCTTTGCTAACGCTGTCTTTATTCTATCGAAATCAAGTGCTGTGCTTCTAACTGTTGTTGCCATATTATCTTAACCTTGATATTGATGTTTCTAAAACGACATTCTCGTCCGTATTCTTTACTCTAAAAGTCAACGTTACTCCGATACTATTATTATCAGGTCGAGCAATGACATCTATTCCTACTACTTCTGCTCTTGGTTCGTAATTAGCAATGGCAGCTTTTATATCTTCTTGTACAATATAATCTACATCATTCCCTGCTAATTCAAAAAGCATGTTTCTCAGATTCGCACCAAAGTAAGGAGCAAACGGCTTCTCATGGAAGTTAGTCTGTATTAGATTCTTGACTGCTTGCTTTACTGCGGCAGCATCATTCTTCTTATATAGATCTCCGTTCCCCTTGGCTTTAAACAGTAGATCGATATCCGTATAAGCTCGGGCTCTACTCGTAACAATAGCCGGAGTATTTAAACTTCCATCCTCTACTGCGAACGATCTTCTTGCCATTGGTGTATCCTTTTATTGTCTATTTATATAGTAAACCCTGGGGGTAGTATTTTCTCGTGAGAAAAAAAATTTTCGGTGAACCTACTGAACTTTTTTCTGAGTATTAACAACCTCGTTATCATGGCCTTCGGCTCGGTATATGGCTTTTTCCTGTCATTTAAAAGCCCCCTACTGCAGGTCTCATTTCGACTAACGATGTGGCTGACTGTAGTACCTCGTTATAGTATGTCGATAGCTTCTGTTCGAATCTTGCTGTGAGATCCTCTGGTATAACAGGTGTCGTTATTATAAGAGAAACATGTTGGTTGCCACTTGGATCGAATGTATCATATCTAAGCGAGAGTTCATTAAACTGACTTGCATTCTTGACTAATCGAGCAAAATCAAATAATTTCTCTGGTGATAGTAATCCTGTTGTATTGTTATGTACTTCATAAGCAACCGCTCTACCAGTCTGCCTTAGATCTAATATAGAATCTGGATCTATTGTCTCAGTCTCGCTAGGTCGGTACAGCCCTTCTGTGATTACTAGATTGTGTCCTGCCATACTCTTTAAGGTGTTGAATAGATTAACAAATCCTGTATGGGGCAAGAGGTTTCGAAGAATCTGTCTTCTTTCTTCAAGGTCTGTAATATGGTTTATATTCGCTACATCTCCATATCCACCAAGGAAGTTGGCCAGAGTAAGCTTATTCGATAGTGGTGTATTCGGTATAATAGAAGTCCAACGACTAGGGTTATACCGTCCTTCTACCTGTATCGTAAGATTACGGGCTTGGCCTGCTGATTCTGTCTGAGAGAATGTGGTACCACGGAATCCATCTTCTGGCAATTGGCCAATAGGGTTTTCACCTGTATAGGTATTATCAGTAGTAGCGATGACTCTCCCTATGGACGAAGGAGATGAGTTGGCAAAATTAGGTGCGAGGTTACCTGCAGCTACTTGACTCGTATAGAAGTCTGTATTAGCGAGATGGTTTGGATTCCGTAGTCTTGCTCTTGTTTCTTCTGTCGTGAGTTCTCTATCTGTAACTCCTCCATTGAGTTTTGTACCATCGATACCTTCTGCAAGAGATCCATCTGGATCGATATTAATTTTTGTGATACCTGCTTCTGAATTATCAAGGAAATCGTTCATTAATGCACCAGTCGGAAGGACAGTAGCTTTTGTATCAAGAGCAGTATTTGTAACGGATCCGCCATGAGAAGCGCCGAAAGATGCAGTTCCTGCTCGAACTGCTCCGGTTGCTGTACCTGTAAGATCTCCATGAAAGGTATCTGCTGACATCGATTCTGCATAGAGAGATTTTTGGAAATGGCCATTGTAGCCATAGTAAATAATGTTCTGTCCGCCGATTGTGCCAGTATCTCCGATTGCTGTGAGATCTCTTGCTCCGATATTGATATTGTTTGATGCAACGTCGAGTTCTTCTTCTGATGAGATTCTTGTTTTTGTTTTTGAGAAGAGTGACATCGCACCGTGATTGACGACTTTGTAATCGCCTTTGACATAGCTTGTAAGCCCACCAAGACCGAGGCTGAAGATATTACCCAGAACCTGATCTTGAAGATTTTTTGTGATGACTCTCCGAACTGATCCCGATATGCGAGAAATCATTGAGCCAACGAGGCTTCCAACGATCGATCCATTGACTCTCCAATTGAGATTTCCACCTACCTTGACACTCATATCTCCGCGAACATCAAGATCGAGGTTACCGAAGACAGTGATTTTACCATCTCCGCCGATTGCCATATACTTGTTTCCGTCCGTTGATTCGACGTTATTGTTCTTTGAATTGATGACGATTGTACCATCAGGACGAATATCGAACCCTGCACCAGTGTTATGATGTATGAGAATTCTTTCGCCACCGGGTGTATCATTAATCTCAATGACGTGTCCTGTTTCTGACTCGTTGACATCTGACTTTGGATATATTGATGCAACATCTTGTGTGATATTATGCTCTACGTTTGGAACAGTGGTTTTGACATCCAGATTATTGATTTTTTCGCCACGTGCAGCACGATTGACACCTGATTCGTTTGGTCCATATTGAGGATATATACCACTTGCATCACCCCAGGCGTCTGATGTACGGCCATCTGAGTTGACTTTTCCTTGTCCTTGAGCAGCAATTCTGTCCTGTAAGTCATCTTTTTCGGTTGTCATTTTCTTATCCTATACTATTGCTGTCAGTTGTTCAGGTGAAAGCGGACCTTGTGCCGCGGCGATCACATTTCTTTTGCCAAATTTTGTCTCTAAATATTCAGGTACATTGAATCCCGGATCGACTTTTCGATTCGGATCAGTGTCATTATGACCGAATCCTTGACCAGCTGGAAACACTTGATAGAATGCTCTACACCAGTCATCGAATGCCGCAAACTGAGGACTCGTAATTGAATCTGCACTAATGAACTTATTCGGATTCGGTGTACCACTCGTACAATTATATCCTGCAACGAAAGATATTCCTATTGAATGCTTATTATGTCCTCCAGCAGCAGCATGTGCTCCTTGAATTCCGAGCGGTCTACCTCTTTCGATTGTACCATCTCTCTTGATAATGTAGTGATATCCTAGTCCTGCAAACTGAATATCTGTTCGACTAATCATATCTTGGTGAACACGTGCAGCTCCCACTCCTTCTGAATCGAGGTAGTGAGCTGTCCAATGAACAACGAACTCTGTGATTGGTCTTTTGCACTGAAGAAATTCTGCAATCAATTCTTCGATTGAATTGACTTCGTTGAATCCTGACCAGTTTGAAGGTGTAGACCGACCTTGCCATCCCGCAGTTTCACCACCAATGACTTTTGGTGTGTGAGTTGATGTACCAAGACCACCACCTAATACAGTCGTTTGTGTACCAGATGGAGTACCGATTTGACTTGTTGGAGATGATGGCACAGCATGAACGTCTTCTTCTAGCTTTGCAAAGTCAACTGTAGAGTACGGCTGCATAATCTGAACTGCAACTTCTGGCCGACCATCTGCAATTGCTTGTGTAGCGAATCTAACATCTTCTTCTGGTATTGTATTGCTTGTCAATGAACGGATTTCTCTTTCGATATAGTTATCGACTTGTAATGCAGCATTATCGAGCTTACCATATGTAACGGATACATCACCAAGCGAAGTCGAAATGGTTGATGATAAGCCACTCACAGATGATGAAACCGAATTTACGATTTCAGTTAATGCACCTGTTGTAGTGTTAACTGCATTGTATGCAGCTGCTGCAGATGAACTGTATTGTGGATCTATGGTATCTGCAACGATTTTGTCATAGTTAGGCGTTTTGCCTGTAATGTTGTGAACATTCGATTTGATTGCTCTTGAAGTGCTTGCAATAACGATTTCATTTGGTTCAAATGATGTTGGAAAAGTTGTTCTTCCAGTGACTAATCTCAAATCAGCAGAAAAATTTTGTGTATTGATTAGAATATTTGAGAATCCTGGCATTGATGCTCTAATACGCACTACTCCAAAATTGAACTCGGCTGCGACGTTAATGCCTAGGCCTGTGTTCGTTAAATCTACATTTGAAGTAAGAGATTCTAGCCCATTGATAGTAGTTCTTGACCTACCTAAGACCATTCCTCGTTGTAGTGCTGAGCTAAATTGATTTGCAGCATTCTGTATTTCACTTTCTACTTTTTGTAACTGTGAAAATGCTGGAATATTTCCAAGAACTTCATTTAGTGATGGTAAAGAAATTTGTACGTTCACGCTCATTAGTTACCTCCACCAACTGCTACTCCATTCGAAGCAAATCTGTTATATGCATCCATTGCTACATTTTGACGAGTAGGTAAGCTTGGACTATTATATGCGCCGTTTGTTAATGTAAATTCAGGTCTTTCATAATATCTACTTACTACAGTCGTAGCATCTCCAACTGATCCGCTCGCTCTTATTTTACCATGCGCTTGGCTTTCGGTTGTATTTAATTCATGCATAACGAAATTAAGTTGAGTTGTAAGTGAGTCAGGGGGCAATCCAACCTCTTCAGAATATGTTATTAGGTCATCATAACGACTACCTCTCCATTGAGCTAATCCAAACGCAGGCTTTCCCTTGTCATTAGGATTTAGAGCTTTAGGATCTAAGTTCGATTCAGCATAGAAATTGCCAACAAATGCTGCAGCTTGATTCGGTTGAAATCCTTGAGCTGTAAAGAAGTTAAAAATCTTTTCAGCATTTGTGCCACCTGATAGTGCAGTATCTATTTCACCATTTGGTATACCGCTATCGTAACCCGGTATTTGATGTGGACCTCTTGGATCATAGACTCTATCCTGTCGGCCAGCATTTGAATGTTTTGGTACTCGGCCTGATCCATTTTCTTTATAGTGTAACGTACCAAGTACAAGTGGACACTGTGAATTTTTACCATCAAGCATTATTCCAAACACTTCAGCACCAGGTAATATTTTTGAATATCTTCCTTTTCCAGACACTCCACCTTCTGTGCTTGGAGTTAGACACTGTGCCCAAGGTAGGACTGATGTAGGCATGTCGGCTTGACTTCCGGAGTGTATACCAAAAATTCTAACTTGAACTCTTCCTAATTTATCTGGATCTCGATTATTTATACATTTCCCTAGCCACCATCTTGTTTCATCACCATAGTGGTGATTTTCTATAATTTTAGGAATTCTATCATCCAACAAACTCATAGTTATACTCCACGTTTAGAACCTGTGGCTAGTTTAGCACAAGTTAAGTTTACAGTGTATCTATTTGCCGTGAACACATGTCTTGCTGAATACACCATGTATTGACCTGATCTCTTATAGTCTACAACATTTCCACCATCAGTATCATCATTAATTTGAAACATCACATTTATTGTGTTACCAATTGTCATATTTTTTCTTCTTAAGAAGAAATTTTTGCCTGGTACGTTTATGTCTACTGGACTTTTTAAGAGAAAATTTCTTAACGCTTTTGATGTAACTTTTTCTTGGTGCTCCATGCTGTTTTCAGCTTCATAAATATTATTTGCTCCAATATATGTCCGACTACCAGCAAGTTGTGTTATATGTCTAGCAGTTGAGGTATGTAAGCCTGAGGAATTATCATATACTGGTACGTTTTGTGTTGATGGAAATACGCCTCTTGTCACCATACTGCTAAATGATTTTTGAATATCATGCTTAATTTTATATGAATTAGCTTTGATAGGATCTACAAATTCCCATTCAGCACCAACATACCCTTGATTTGATAACCTAAGTAGGTTCTCGGATTCAGGTTGTCTATAAGTTTGTATAATAAAGCACTGATCTTCGAAATCCATTTTTGGACTTTGTGAACCAAATGGTTGAGCAAATATGTAGTCTCGACCTTTATTAAGTGGTCCAAGAGAAAGAATTGTTTCTAAGTCAATATATCGTAATCTTTCATCAGCAATCGATGCATAAAGAAAATATGGAGATCCGTATACATCACGTGCTCTATCCTTTATCCACATTGCTGCTTGAAGTGGAGACATATTAGGAACTAAGACTCGCATGTCTTTGTACGCATCAGGTTTATTTTGACTCATAACTTCTATGCCAAGGGTATCGGTTACAATGCCGGTAATTATATCTTTACACTTACCTTGATATGCTTTATTAACATTGATAGTTGATGATAACCAAGCATACTCATCAATAAATTCCATCAAGAACGTTTCGTTATTATCATTAGATTTTATTGATTGCTTGACATTCGTAATTCGAAAATTACGATTGATAGTAAAATCACCAGATTGATCAGTGCGGATAGTAAGTGAAAGTGTTTCTGTTCCTTGCCAGTTTACCTCATTATAGAGACCGGCATTGTCATTGAACAAAATGTTTCCAGTTAAGAATGGTTTATCGACATGTTCAAATATATTAATTTCTGAAATGACACGTGCTAAGTCTACTACAAAAGACATTCTGTTTGCAGACACAACAGCACTAACGATTTCAAAATCAAAGGGTGTTGCTTCGCTCATCCATCAGTACCTGTTAATGCTTCTTGGAATGCTTGGTCAATATCATTAATTACATTTGGTCTAAGTACTTTAATTTCTTTTAGCTCGTCATTAGCTCGTTCATATCTGTCCAAGTATGTAATTTCTGTTAAAAGAACACCTGGTCCAATTAATGGATCAATGTCTACTGTTTCTTTATCAGCATTTTCATAATGATGAGCTGCAAGATATTCTTTTACAAATGATGTACCATTTCCACTATTCGTGACATTGCCAAACGTATCTTTTTGAACGACTACCTCTCCACCGCTTGTAAAGCTAGAACTACTCGTTCTTTCATATGTAATTTGTCCTAAGTCTAGATTTCTTCTTAGAATCTTTCCAGTTGCTCCGCTTGTTAATCCTTCAAATGTAGTGCCTACAAGAAATTGATCATGCATTAACTCATCAAATGTAAATGTTTCGTTAGGATAATCTTTCTTTGCCTTTTCTACTACTTGATTATAATCTAAAGGCCAGCCTTGACGGCGGACTTTATCATTTAGTAAATAAAATGTCCAATGGAATCTAGTGTCACCATAAAGCTTGAAAGATAGCCAATCAGGTCTTTCTTTTGGAAGGATTGTGTACATTTGGTAAAATGCAGCATCGTCTCTTACTCTATCAATTATATCAATATATGCGGTGAGATCTTGAATAGCAGTAATATTTTTTGAATCACCGAATTGATAATTAGTGATAGGAAAATTTCGAAAATAAGCCATTAGAAACCTCCAGCAATATCGTCTTTGTCCAATGTTCTGGATTCTACGAAACTCATCGCGATCTGAATCTCTTGGAAATTTCCATCTTCAAAAAATGCCATTGAAGAAGGATTATAGTTGGTTTGAAAATTACGTAAATATGATTTTAATATTTGAGTTGCCACTAACTTACCATCGTACTCAATTGATATGGCAAACTTATTTGGAAACTTATATGCTACAGGAATATTTCCAGCTTTAATTGTTTCAGGATATAACTCAGTCCTAAAAAATTTAATAATGTTGACAATTTCCTGAGCTTCTCTTTGAGTCTTTGGAATCATAGTGAATTGAAAAGAAAATTCTCTAATGTTTACAGCTTTAAAAATTGCTCTAGTGTTTGGTGCTGGTGTAGTTTGAAGTGCTGATCTAACTGCTCCACTAATAGCACCATCACTGACCATCCCCGAAAGCCTTGCAGCAGCTGCTCTAGCTGCATCTTGTGTTAAATTACCTCTAAAAAAATCTGCAATTGAACTAAACGTAGCTCCGGCTGAATTAACTAATGCTTCTAAAGGTGCGGTGCCTGCTTTCAATCCTGCTTCAAGTGTAGATCCAAACACTCCTAAATCTACGTTTTCAATTTGAACACCATCTTGAATTTGTATTGACTGTGGCATGTAGATGCTACACATATTACCAGTTCTTATTTCTTGTGATTTGCCAACAAATGCCCCTGAGCCAATACCCACATTTGGATCATCTAAAGATGGAATTTGATTAGGACCACGTGGATCATTTGGATCATTTGAGCTTATAATAGGTGTTCCTCCACCTAACGCTGCATCAGCGCTGGATATTGCATCATTTACAGCTCTTTGAGCTCTTTGAGTTATTGTGGGAGGAATGGTTCTCCATACGTCAAATCTAATTCGACCCTTGTATTTGTCTTGTCCTGAGATAGGAAATTGTAATTCAGCCATGTAAACTTCCAATAAATAGAAAAATCTTATCAGTATTTATATGGATCCTATGAGTTATAAAGGAAGATACACAGTTAAAAATAAGAAGAAATATAGAGGAGATAGCTCTAATGTAGTCTATCGATCTATGTGGGAAAAATGGTGTTTTAAGTGGTGTGATGAAAATCCTAACATTAAGACATGGAGCTCAGAAGAAATAGTTATACCATACTTATACGACGTTGATAAGAGATATCACCGATATTTTATGGATTTAAAAATAACATACACTAACAACACAACTGTGCTGGTTGAAGTGAAACCTGAAAAACAAACAAAACCTCCTGTTTACCCCGGAAGAAAAACAAAAGCATACCTTTCTGAAGGTTTAGAATACGTGAAAAATCAAAATAAGTGGAAGGCTGCAAGTGAATTTGCTAAAGACAGAGGCTGGCAATTTCAAATCTGGACAGAAAAACATTTAGAAAAAATGGGAATAAAACCAAAACCACTGAAACCTATAAAAAAACTTAAGCCGCTAGGACCAGTGAGAAAGAAAAAGAAATGACTATACTCACAGATGATTCAATATTCATCCACATTCCAAAGAATGCTGGAACAAGTATTAGTAACTGGCTAATTGATAATTGCAAAGGGAAATGGTATAAGCCAAAGTCATGGCAAGGAAAACATTTTATGCTTAACCAGTTACCTACACCACACAGGATAAGAAGAAATACTATTTTCTGCTGTGTTAGAAATCCATGGCAAAGAGCCTTTAGTTACTATAATTACTATAAGAACACAGAAAATAGAGCGGTTGACGGCTTAACATTCGAAGAATATGTAATGAACACTGACATGGCTCAATTTAAAGTACCACAATTAAGGTATATTGATCCTTCAACTATAGTTTTAAGATATGAAAATTTGTGGGAAGATTTTAAGATAATGCAAGAATTCTATGACTGCTATAAGCCTTTAGATATTAAAAACTCAAGCGGAGGTAGCATTGACTATAAAGACCATTATAATGAAGATATGATTACTAAAGTTGGTTTAATCGCAGCTAAAGATATTGCACATTTCGATTATAAATACTAACATGGCAAATTTATTTAGACAACTCGAATTAGATGCATTTAGAGCAGGCATTCAGCCTAGGACTCGTCAGTCGATTAACTGGTTTCGACAAAAGGCGCAACGCCTTAGAGCTCCATCGCGATCAAAGCTTATGCAACAAGAACCATTAGAGCTTAAACCTAGACAGATCGTAGGTAGCATGTTTATGTTTTTCTATGATCCTAAGCACAAAGAAACACTACCGTATTATGATTCGTTTCCCCTCGTAATAGTAGTAAAGCCAGCTCCTGGTGGATTTCATGGTCTTAACTTACATTATTTGCCACCACTCTTAAGAGCAAAGTTTCTTGACCGTCTTCTAGATAATACTAATAATATGTCATATGATGAGTCAACACGATTTAATATTAATTATGCTATGTTACAAAAAACATCGTCAATGAAACATTTTGCACCTTGCTTTAAACATTATTTAAACTCTAATGTACGTAGTAGATTTGCTTATGTTCCTCCTCCTGAATGGGAGATTGCTACGTTTTTACCAACAGCCGACTTCCAAAAAGCAAGTAAAACAGAAGTGTACCGCGAATCAAGGAAAATGATTAGATGAAAATAGAAGAGTTTAAAGCTGCAATAAGCAAGGGTAGAGGATTAGCTCGACCTAATCTTTGGAAAATCTATCTGCCAACTGCAAGTTCTTTAGGTATAAACGATCCCTTTGCAGAGAATGATTCTAAAACTTTAGATTTAATGTGTAATGCAGCACAACTACCAGGAAGACAAATAACAACCAATGAAAGAATGTATGGCATGAAATCAGAAAAAATGCCATATGGTTACATTGTAGACGATGTATCATTAACTTTTTATGATAATAATGATTATAGTATTAAAAGATATTGGGATGGCTGGCAAGATCAAATTATTTCAAGAAATGTATATGAAGTAAAGTATAAAAACGATTTTGCTAGAGAGGTGACTATACAGCAATTAGATAAACAAGGATTTGAAGTTTATACTTGCACCTTATCAGAAGCATTTCCAACAACCGTAAATGTAATTGAATTAAATAACGATCAGGACGGATTAGTACAAGTGAATGTACAACTGGCCTTTACAGACTGGAGATAATAATGGCACTACCTAAGTTGAATGAAAGTCCAAAGTATGAATTGGTTATTCCTTCTACACAAGAAACAGTAAGATTTAGACCTTACTTAGTGAAAGAAGAAAAGGTTCTTATGTTGGCAGCGGAAAGTGGAGATACAAAAGCATCCATGACTGCTATTGTTGATACACTAAAAGCATGTATTCAAGAAGATATTTCTTATACTAACTTAACTACATTTGATATTGAATACGCGTTTATTCAAATTAGATCAAAATCTGTAGGAGAAAATAGTACAGTAAATGCGGTTTGCAAAGAGTGTAACACCGCAACTTCAGTGGAAGTACCACTCGATCAAATTTTAGTAAATATGCCAGATGTAGATAAAAATATAGAAATTACAAATAATATTTCTGTATCTTTAAAATGGCCAAAATACTTAGATATGATAGCCGCAGACCTTGACGGTTTAAGTACAACAGACCAAACATTTAGAGTTTTAGTTGAGTGTATTGATGAAGTAATCACAGAAAACGAAGTGATTAAATTTAGTGAAGAGCCTTTACAAGAAAGACTAGACTTTTTAGAATCATTAGACTCTAAACAATTTAGCCTCTTAAGAGATTTTGTAGAAGCTATGCCTTCTGTATCTCATACACTAACTTATGAATGCTCTGGTTGTAAAGAAGAAAAAACAATTGAACTAAAAGGAATGCAAGATTTTTTGTAATATGCCTCTCTCACGATAGGATGGTGAATTATTATAAGATTAATTTCCAATTAATGCAACACCATAACTATAGTTTGTCAGAAATAGAAATGATGATGCCGTGGGAGAGAGAAGTATATTTAACTATGTTAATAGAACATTTGAGAGATGAAGAAGAAAGACAAAAACAACAGCAACAGCGTAGAAGATAACGACCATGAGCCAAGAAACAAAAGAAGTTCAATTACCAAACGGTGAAACCGTACGAGTAGTAGTAGAAAAGTAAACGACCATGAGCTTAGAATCCTTAACTAAAGAAATTATGGCAACTAGAGTTAGCCAACAAAACACGGAAACCGTGATTGATCAGTTGTATGATTTATTTGCAAAAAGATTTCAGTTAGAAGATCGGCAACGATTAAAAGAACTAGAAATGATGAGGGAAGCTCAAAAGCAGAGTAAAGTTAACTTTAATAATAATAATTCTAGAAGCTCAAGCAGCGGCGGTGGTGGAATGCTAGGAGGTCTTCCTGGTATGTTAAAAGGTTTGTTAGGACCTTTAGCTTTAGGAGGATTGGCATCATTAGCTGGATTAGATGCAGCACTAAAAGCTCTTAAACTACCTGATGTAGTAACAAACATTAAAAGCTTTTTAAAAGGATTTAAAAATATATTTGATGCTTTGCCAAGAGTAAGAATCGAAATGCCGGAAATTCCTAAGTTAAGATTTCTAACTGCAGCAGGTGATGCTATTACTGATTTCATAGACTATAAAATAAAATTACCAGCACTACGATTTATGGACGGTGCTGGTAAAGTAGTTGATGCTGCAAAGAATTTTATAGATTATAAAATAAAATTACCAGCCATACAATATAAAGATGCTATAAGTGGTAAAATTATTGGTGCTGTTCAAGATATTGACATGCCAAAACTACCAAAGATTACTGTAGAATTTCCAAAAATGCAGAGTATACAAACCTTTACAGAAGGTGTTATGGGCATTATTGGTAATTTTCCAGATGGCGGCACTGGCGTTGCTGGCAAAGGCATACTTGGTGTTATTGGATCTATATTCAATATTTTAAAGCCAGCTTTAAAACCTTTAGAGTTTATTATGAAAACTGCTCTAAGGCCATTTACTCAAATTGTATTAACTGTAATTGATTTTGTACAAGGATTTTATAAAGGATTTACTGGTGAAGAAGAAGGTGCTACATTTGGTGAAAAATTATTAGCAGGAGTTGAAGGTGGTGTGCTTGGTGTCATAAAAGGCATCACCGAAGCATTTGACCTATTATTCTTTACTGTTCCAGCTTGGTTGCTTGATAAATTTGGAATGGATAACATGGCTGAAGTCTTACGTGGATTCAGCTTTACTGATTTAGTTGATCCATTATGGGCTGGAATAAAAGGTGTGGTTCGTTTTGTTGCTGATAATTTTATATTAATGAAAGATATTATCGTAGCTGACTTTGAAATACAAATCACCAAGATTGTTACTGGTGTTAAAAATGCATTTGAAAGATTAACAACATTTGTTGCTAATCTTGGAGATGAGCTTTACCTTATGCTATCAGAGAATTTACAGTTTACTATGCCAAGACTTGCTGTTACGCTACCTTGGCCGTTTAATAAAGAAATAGTAATTACTGAAGGATTTACTGCTGGTGTTGGTGATGCTTCGACTAGAGCTTCAGCTCAAGCAAGTATTAATAGAAGAAATGCATCAAGAGACGCTAACATTACTAGAAGAAATAATGAATTAGCGGACATGATGCAAGCACAAAGAGATAGACTTACTCAATTAGGAAACCAATTCCAAAATCAAGTTGTTAATGCTGTAAATGATGCTAGAGTTACTAACAATAATGACACTACAGTAATGAATACCCCGGCGATGCCAAACACCACCGAGGCATCAATTCCATTTTAAGCAGCTTCGTCGTCATCCAGAAGCTGAGAAAAATGAGCCATGAGATCATCCTCATCATCATTAGATGAGATGGTCTCCTCAATAGTTGATGGAGCAGATTCTTTCATGCTAGGTGCAGGAGTTTCATTGCCTAGTTTAATTTCATCATCAATCTTAGGTGCGCCAGCATTTGCTTCTTCACCAAGAACACTCATCAACTTTGCTTTAAGCTCGTCATAAGATTTATACTGACTTGCATCAGTAAATTCACGTAAGTCATAGAGTCCATTATAAATCTTTTCAAGCTCTGCATCATCGTCATTTAATGCGCTAGGGGCAGAGAACTCAGACTTATCATAGTTACGATAACCTTCAACATCACGAATTTTAAGCTTAAAGTTCGCTCCATTCCAAAAATCGAATGGGTTAACTGGTTCTTCATCAGCAAACTCAGGTTGCATAGCATCCATTAGTTTATCAAAGATTTTTTTACCATATTGATAAAGGAATACTTTACCTTCATTATCTGGATTTGCTGGATCACTAACAACCATTACGTTTGATACGTAATGAAGCCGACGTTTTTGATTACGGGCTTTTTGTTTGTCAGCCTCAATACCAGAATTCCAAAGGCGAGAGTTTAGTTCACCGACTGGATCATTTTGGCCAATAGAGGTAAGTGATTTTTCGATATACCAACGACCTGTTGGGCCCTTAAACCCGTGGTCCCAATAGCGATTCCACGGCAAGTCATTACCTTCAGCTGCTGGTAAGAATCGGATTACAGCGTAGCCATTGTTGGCTTTATCTACTGTGGGTTTCCAAAAACGAGTATCTTCATACTTATTATTTGAACTTCCACCACCAGTTGCTTCCGCTGCTGCTACCAACTGGTCAATTTTATTTTTATTACGTTTAAGGTTTGCAAAAGACATGATTGTATTCTCCGTATGTCTGAAATGTTACTGAAATATTATACACTATATTTTCTGAAATGTACATGATTATTTATTCAAAAAACAAAGTATTTTGACGAGGCAAATAATTTAATCGCATTGCCTCTGCTTCAATCTTCTCCTTAATAACAGGAGAGATGAATTTCTTTACATCTTCTGGATCGATGTTTGTGGCTTTGCAGGCCTCGACTACAGCTTCAATGTAGTCGAGTTTTTTATCCATAACCTGCTTTTCTACTATTTTACTAAATTTTGATTTATTCATAAATTCTGCTTCAAGCATTCTCTTCCTCTAGGCCTGTATAGGTAACTCCTAGACTAGGATAGAAGACACCATATGAAAATTTTTGTGTTCCATCCGGGTGAAACGCTGGAGTGTGACAGACGTACCTAATCTTATTTTGCTGTCTTTCTCCATAAAACATATCTTGGTAAGTACCAGTTCTTAGATATGTTTCAAGATTACGAATATAAGCTTGATGGCTAGCTACTTTAGCCTCTGCTCCTTTTTCTTTTCTACGAAGCATGCTACGAGCAATAGCTAGTTCTTCTTTTTGGATTTTAATCCACTCTTGAATTTTACGGAAATAAAATGGATCCTCCTCAGAACGTGCAAGGACGCTAGGATGAATGTTTTTATACTTAGGTGGATTCTCCTTCATACGTTTTTCGCGGGCTTTTCTTAATCTTTCACCAGCCGCGGCGCGTTGTTCAGGTGACATAGGTTTACGCTTTTTACGAATAGCCATTGGCTTCCTCCATCATTACATATAGTATATTCTACCACAGTTTAAATGAAAAGTAAACCATTTATTTCAATTTTTCTAAAATTATTTCACCATCTTCATCAATGCTTGCCTTCAAGTATCCTTTAGAAATTAAAACATTAATAGTTGTTTCAATTATTTCGTTTTGACTTGACCGCCGGCCAATAAGCCAACATATTAGCATTGTAATCCAAATGAAAAAAGGTATTGCTATATCCATTATTTACTACCTGTTTTTGTTTGAGCGACTTGTGTTATATGGAAAGTCATCCATTTATTTTGTCTATATTCCCATAGAGTAATAGTGTCACTATTAAAATATTCTACTATATCTTTGCCATCTGGCGTTGGTATACCATCATCTACTGTAACATAAAAAGGATGAGGATTATCATCTATCCAAATTTTTCCAAATTTACGCCAAAACATATCTTTAATTGCAGTAACTGCAGGATTAAATACCTCTTGACCAGGAGGTCTAGCATCACGCAAAGCAATAAGATCGTCTGAATCTTCAGTACGAATTAAAATTCCATATCCGTTTGAATCGAATTCATTTTCCATGCTTTTCTCCGGTAATAATACCACTATTTATACGTCGTGAAAAACCATTTCTTTGACACTATCAATTCTAAAACTACGCCAATCGTTTTTTTCAAGATCCCATACTGCTAGTACATTTGGATTACCGGCTACACGATCGCCGTCCATTTTTTCCTCAATGTCCATTTGTTCAGGCAACAGGCTTTTCATTAGAGTGCACTTCATAACTCGTTCAGTGCCATCTTTTTTATCAAAAGTGATGGTAGCAGTTTTACGTACAAGATGTGCTACAATATCTTCTTTATACATTCGTATCTCCTTATCCTAATTCATACTTTTTCATTTCATCAAGTGCATCTTGTCTTATGCCTCGATAAATTATTCCACGCCTAATCATATCAGATTGGTTTGGCATAACACTATGTAAAATATTTCCATAAAAACACGCAACTCTACCTATTTCTACTTCTGGTTGTACATAGTTATCTTTAAAAAATTGTGTGGTATAATCTTTAGCATCATTCCATTTAGCGGTATCCCAAATAAATTTATGAGTCCCTGGCACTACACCTGTAGCACCAGTTTCCACAGTAAAGTTCATTAATGGAACAATAAAGGTGACACTTAAGATTCCTTCTTGTAATTCTTTTGCCATTTGTTTTTCTGGCATTTGAGGCCAAATGTATGGAGCATCAAAATGAGGATGAACTCCTGCTTGAGACTCATCATGAGGATAATTTTGAACAATATATCGATTTGTATCTTGCCATCCCCAATCCCATCCATCAAAAGCTAGATCACAGATCTCAGATAGCACTGGTAAAATTTTTTCATTGATAATTGGATTATCTAAAGGTGTATGAGACCAAAAATATGACCATTCAATATCATTTAATATATCAACTCCGTTGTCACGTTCTTCATGCAAACGTAAGTAATTATACCATCCTTGTTTTGATTGACCAATAGAAGGGTCTAATTTACTAGCCATTTCATTAAGAGATGTAATGTCCTCTTCGTTAAATAATTTGTCAGAAATAACATATCCTCTATCGTGAAATATATTCCAATCTATCATTAATTTCTCCGCATTTGAGCAGCATCAACAAATGCTTTTTTATTGTCTTTACGAACAGGCATAAGATTAGATTTGTGTGTAACAACAATACCAGCAATCTCATCACCTGTATATTTTTGAGCGTCACGTTTTGTGCCGTTGCCGCATATAACATCTGAAGTTGGAAGTGACTGACGATTTGAACTATAATCAGGCATAGGAGCTCGATAATTAGATTTTTTGCCAGTCACACCCATTTTCTTTAGAAATTCTTCATGCTCTTGTTGAGCTTTTTTCCAACCAGGTTTACGTTTAATTTTTGATTTACCGTGGACTTGCACACCACGAATCATATGCATACTCATTGGTACACTCCATATATTCTTAGCTTTACATTTCTAATGTGACTACATGCTTTACGTGGTTTCTTTTGACATGTACAACTAAAGCCTTCGTCATGCATAGTAACAGTGCCTTTAGCAAAAGGCCATTCAGTACCAACCATCCAATGATTTTGAGTGTTGATAAGACTAGCAGGGAAAATATTCATAACATAACTCCTATTAGAACTAAAGGGATTACTACTATTGCAACGAGTAGTCCAATGTGGACATATCGCCAAAGAAGATCATGCCTCATTCTGTGTACTCTCTTGGTACGGCAGAGGCATCCCATACATATTGTCTATGAGTTGGATCACCAATTACAACAGTGTCGCTATCTGCAACCTCAGTCCAGACACGATCATCCATCCACCTGTGGTAATAGGCTGGACCACCGAATACACGTCTAGCACGCTGATAAGTATCGTAATCCATTCCTACATAGTGTATAGTTTTCATAACCATTATTCTACCACAGTGCGTTAAGATTGTACACCATTATTTTTGTAGTATGTATCATAAATCCATTTTATTTTTTGCCTTTCAGGATGAAGGCGGATCCACATACCGGTGTCAGGATTAAAATGTTTTCTGAAAAAATTATCCATTTTTCTATTGCCAGTTTTTTCAGCAGGATTAATAGTCTTGGATAATTCATCAAACTCATGATCGCCCATAATAGGATTGTCTTCCATTTCATAAGCATAAGCTGCAACGGAAAGACGAATCCTATTACGAATTTCTGGATTAATCCCAGTCATTGTCAAACCTTGTAGTTTCATACATGGTTTCGCCATAATATTCTTTGGCGTATTTAGATGCATCAGTCCACTGATACATGTTAGACTCTTTAGGGATGTCCATAAAAGAACGATCAACTTTAGGAGCTCGTATCTTGCGAGTTTTAGATTTGACCGCTGCAAGTTTTTTGCGGCGGTTAGCGACTTTCTTGATCAAAGCAAGACGTTCTGATTGAGTAGTTGCATATTCCATAATATATCTCCTTAAGCGGCGTTGATTGCTGCGCAGATTTCGACAGCATTTTCACGGATAAATTCGGCTTCGGCTTTTTCAGCCTCCGCCTCAAGGTCAAGTTTAAGCTGACCGATTTCAAGAAGCAAGCGTTCCTTAGACCAAGCCATATTGTTGGCTTGTAATTGAATGTTAGCTAAACGTTCGCTGATAGTCAGTGTAGTAATTAAATCCATGTAGACCTCCATAATTTCTAGAACCAATCTACCATAGTTTAAACCGATTGTACACCTTTTTGTTTCGTTTAAAATCAAACACTTACGTTTTTTTTCTCTAAGACATATGTGCCATCACCAAGCTTCCAAGCTTCCATTAGCTTTAAATACATCTCAGCTTTTAAGGTAACTACATCAAATAGTTTAGTCTTTTCATTCCATTGTCTGATATGACAATAGTCATCGTACAAAAGAGCCTGAACATCTTCAAGCTCTCCTGTATCATCCATAATTGTGATAGCAGTTTCATCCATGTCAGTTTCAATAGTAAACATTAGATAAAGTCCTTTCCATAAATACCTACATAATATTTATGGATGAGTGCTTCTCCGTTTACTAATCGCTCTTGCAATTCTTCAACGGAAATGCTATGAAAAGCTGCTGCTTTTTCATATAGTTTAGTTGTCCAACTCATCTACAATTTCCATTCCAGAGTCAGAGGATTGGGCCCAGCCTTTTTCATAGGCATAAGCATTTAGTAGAGCTTGCTTTTGGATGTCAAACAAATTGTTATCTTTCACCCATTGATTGAAATCTTTTTCAATCTCATCTTGAAGATCATACATTTAATATTCCTTTTTATCACCTTCTTTTTCATTATACATGTAGCCAGCATAATATGCTTTAATTTCATCTACACTCATTTCACCTTCATCTACGCGATCACTTTGATAAGTTGACCCAATATAAAAGTGAGGATCAGGACCACGACGATAATACGAATCAGCCGATCCGCGATCAAAAGGGCCTCCATGGCGGTCATCATAAGTTACTCCTTCCCATTCCATTACTTTATCCCCTGTTCACGAGCCGCAGCGATAATGATCGGAGTCAGGACCTCCTCGACTCGGTCTTCCCAGTGACCCCACTGTAACCGACTAGCATAGTTAGTGCAGCGCTGAGTCGGAGCAAATCCATAGATCTGGTTGAAGAGACCACGCTTATTGCAAAGACCATTGTTAAAAAGATCGTAAGCTGCATTTTGAGCTCTACGGAACTTGTCAAGTGCCTTGTTCTTGGTCCGTGGATTTTCACAAGCACCAGACAATGGAATCAACTCGTTAAGTTGATCTCTAAGAGTTTCGAAACCAGAGTTTACACCCCATGAGTTACTAAACAATTTTTCTTGATAACCTTTGTACATTACGCTACCTCCTTAAAACCAGCGATTGCAACTTTGTAAGTTACACCATCAACGATCATACGATCACCCATCATTGAAGAACGAAGACCTAAACCATCTTCACGCTCAACCAAAACTTCAACATCGTCATTTGCGTCACCGCCAATTTTTTTAGACCAGCTACCCATTACGTTATTTGTATAACGCCATGCATATTCAAGCTGTTCATTAACACCGTGGTTAATGAAATCAGTGACATCAACTTTAGCAACGTCAGTGAAACCAATCACTTCGCCAGTATCGTTGTCGAATTCTTGATGTTGAACTAAGATTTGCATTTTTTTCTCCAGTTTTTTTTACCTTATATAACTAATCTACACTATTTTCACAGTAATGTAAAGGAAAAAGTGCAATTAAAAACTGATAGAAATCAATCGCTTACGTTTTTTTTTCAGCTGCCGCTATAAATTTTTTGCAAATGTGTCTCAAATTCTTCTACTTTTGCTAACCGATTCGGCCATAAAATGTATTCTTTTTCTGGATTCTTTTTTAGGTTATTAAGAAGAGGTGTAACAGCATTGTATAATTTATCAAGTCTATCTTGATAAGATGTGGCAGTAGCTGCAGTTTCTGTAGCAGCTGTTGTTGCTTTTTGAACTGCTTCTAATTCTGTTTCATCAACAGCGGTGAAACCAAAATCAAATATGTCTTCCATTTTACTCGTCCTGTTCGTAAATAAACACGTGAGTTTTTTCTTCGTGTTTCGGCTTGAAAAATTTCATTCTAATTTTGTATTTAATGATTGAATAATGCATTAAAATCTTTAAATATAAGGCTCGCAATATACTCATGTCCTTCTTTATTTGGGTGTTGATCTCCAGGATCAGGTTTACCAGTAGATGGGATCACAACATTAGAACAATGAAAAGAATGACAGTGTTTCCATTTCCTAGTCAGACAATTCGAATTCCATCTTAATGAATTTTCTAATCCTATTTCCTTTTCAGTATGAAATTTACAGTTTGCATCAAAATAACTTTCAATAGTATTTATTCTATTTTTTAAGTTATTACACTCATAACCTATGTGCTTTTTGGATTCTTCATAATCTTCTGGATTTAGACTACCACCCCACCAAGGAGATAGAACTTGACAAAGAAGAAGTTTTATTTCATTTACACGGCAATAAAGAATTAAATATTCTAAATAATCTAAATTCAGTTCTATTGCTCCTCGATAGTATTTTCTTGCTTGCTTTCCTTCCATAAATCCAAAAATAGTAGACGCAGTGGCGGATTTTAGTTTATGCCCTTGATATCTTGATTGTTGATAGTCAATGATAATTTCTTCAAGCTCATCAAATGATTCTGGATCATCATAAAATCCTCGTTGACTTAAATGGCTAACAAGCGAACAAGTTATAGCATTACCATAATAATCTACAAATCTTGTCCATTCAGTAAGACCTATGACTATTGCTTCTGGTTTTTCATGAGTTTCAAGATAAGTAAATATATTTCTAATAGCTTGTTGATTGCTATCTCCAGACACAGCAACATTAACACATTCATGATTACTGCCTGTCTTTTTATTAAGCTGATTTGTTAAAATTTCAGGCCAGGCTGGAAAGAGGTTTAAACCTCTGTGATAATCATGTAATAAATTTTCTTCAGGCGTTCTTATAAATTGGTGCCAGTAATATGATTCTGCGGTGAAACTACAACCACTAAATAAAACATAAGTCATCCGTATAACTCTACATATTTGCTATGAAATTGCTCAGCTAAAAGTTTTTGGCCATAAGCGCTTGGATGTGGATCTATAGGATTTATTCTATTTTTTGGAATAGGCGAAAATTCTGGATGATGATCTGTCATTGTTATACCACCAAGCTCAGGAAGACAAGGCCAACCCATAAATGTTTTCTTATTAATTAAATGAAACTCTGGTTGTCCAACTAAGCAACTTAAAACTTCTTTCCAATCCAAATCAGGATTAACTAATTTCCATTGATCTAACTGATGAGAAGTAAACCCTTGACCCATAATATATTTCACATTTAATTCTTCACATAATTTTTGAAGTGTGTATATTTCTCTAAGATACTTTTTAAATAAATCTACAACAGTATACGGATCTCTTATAACAAATTTCATTAATTTTGTAGAAGCTTTAAATCTATCACCAAAAATATTTGGAAAGCCATTAAAATCATCTTCTTCCCATTCAGGTCTTCCATATTTACGATATTCTTCATTTAACCAGACTGAAGGATTAAAATAATTCATATCATAAACCCACATTCTAGTTAATTGTGACCATTGAATACAAACTAATTCTATATTCTTATAATTGTCAAGAATAAATTTTATGCTGTCTTGCATAATGTAATCATTACCATGCCCACCACGACCGTGATTGACAACCTTTAAATTCATTTTATTTCCTAAGATTTCAGGCCACATTGGATGTGGTCCTGTTGGATAATCTTTCATATAATTTGCTTCTGTAATTGTCCAACCTTCTTGTGTAAAACTACAACCAGAAGCAAATAATATTTTAGAAGACTTTAACATTATAATGCTCCTCGAATTGTTTCGCGTGTTCCCATGTATCTACCATAGGCTGTCCTTTAATATTAAGACTTGTATTTAATAACATAGGAACACCTGTTTTATCCATCCATTCTTCTAAAATAATTCTTAGTGGTGACATACAATTCTTTCTTACAATTTGTACTCTTGCTGTACCGTCTACATGTGTTACTGAAGAATAATCATGTTTAGCTTTTGCTACAAACTGCATATACTCATTCATCGGTCCTTCAAAATATTCGTCAGCATATTCTTCCATGATTGCGGGTGCAAAGGGTCGAAACTTTTGTCGACGTTTAATTTGGTTAACTGTGTCTTTAATATCTCGTCTAGGATCAGCAAGCAAGCTACGATTGCCAAGAGCGCGAGGGCCAAACTCTGCACGACCGTTTGCAACACCGCAATAAGAATGCTTAAGCAAATGTTCAACAACTTCTGTAGGATTGATTTCTCTTCGTATGTCTGTACCAAGATATGGGTGCCTCCATTTTAATTTTTTACCATATGCTAATGCTGCAGCGCCAAGAGAGGATCCACAGTCACCAGGATTAGGCATAATCCACATATTTTTTCCACGTTCAGCTATCTTAGTATTTAAAACACAATTAAGAGCCACACCTCCCATAAACACTAAATTTTTATGAGAACAATATTTGTCTATTATATGTAATATTTCTCTTTCAATGCAAAATTGGGCAGAGGCTGCAAGATCTTCATCTTTTGCTTCTGGAATTGCATTGCCAATACCTTTATGGCAGTTAGATTCCATATAAGGTTGCAAGGCTGTGACATGTTTAGGAGAACCATAAGCTGCCATACCCATTGTAATATATTCATCTTCTTGCGGTTTAAGTCCAATTCTTTGTGTTACCGCAGAATAAAAAAGACCAAGAGAATATGGATACTTCCAACTCTTGGTCTTTTTCATTTTTGGTATATCGCCATCCATCCAGGCTTTCCAGATAGAAATAGTATCCCATTCACCAATGGCATCAACTACTAAAATATCGCATTCATCAAATGTCGATGTATAGAATCCAGCTGCGGCATGAGACATATGATGAGGAAAACAAATATCATATTTTGTATGAGTTTTCTTCCAGCCTTGTCCAGCATAAAACTGCCGAGTCTTTTTTAGCCAAGGTTTTTCATAAAAAGCAACTAAGTCTGCTCTGCAAATATCTGTTGCAGAGTTATCAGATAACCATCTATCATTTTTTTTACGAGTAAATCTTTCAGAATGCTCAGCCTTAATAATTCTTCCATTTTTAATCACGCAATGGCCGGCATCGTGAAATCCCTCACTTATGCCAACAATTAATGTCATGATGAATTTGTATACTTTTCAAAGAATTCTTTTTTCTCTTCTTCATCTACAGGAACTTCACAAAACGTAACACAAATTTCATTACGTGTTTCTTCTTCTTCCCATGACTCAGGCAGCCATTCTGTAAACCAAGGGTGATTTACAATTTCTTCCATTGGTTTATTAAATACGTTTAAATCGTCTTTATGCTCTATGTATTTTCTCATAATCGCATCAGACTTTTCTTTCCAAAACCAATTGCCCCATTCTTCAGATTTTTCTTCCATAGTAGCAAATGCTGCACCATGCTGATCAGCTTTATATGTCTTATTGGCAAGATAACAGCAAGGAAAAACTTGGCCATCAGGATTAATTAAAATTTTTCCTTCATTTTGCCAACTACATTCAATACAAGTTGTCTTCATCTTCAAATTCCTCTATTTCATCTACGCCCTCTTGTGCTTCTTTAAACCAGGCTTGTTTTTCTACTCTTGTTTTCCAATCCGCTTGAGGTGGTCTAACAGGATTAGGTTTATAATAGTCACCACCAGCTTGTTCTAATGTAGCATCATTACCATGTTCATCTTTAAAATGGAAAATAGGACCATTATAAAAACGATTTGATTCTGTAAACCAGGCTTCGGTTGCACCATAAGACATTGCTAAATCTTTAATTTCTTGCAAATAGTTTTGATTATGTTTATGAACAACCACCATAGCTGTTGCATAACCACCACCTTCAACAAAAGCTTGCATATTTCCTAGCACTTTATTTAAGTGAGTTTTTCTACGATACGCTTGATGCATTTCTTGATTGATGCCTTCGATTGCCCAATCAACTCTAATAGGTCTTACACCTTCATCTATTGGCATAAGTTTAGATAATTCACCAAGTTTTCTCCACCAGGCTTTAGACCTAATACTACCATTTGTATCAATGCTTAATTTAACATTAGGACGATGTGTAATAATATATTCTGCAATTTCATATAGATCTTTACACATTGCAGGGTCTCCCCACGTTCCACAAATATCCCACTCTTTTACTCTTTTAATAAACTCAGGAGGATAAACCTTTTTAAATTGTGCAAAGGTCCAACTAACAAGAGGAAGCCATTCTTGCTTTCCTAGGCCTCCACCTTCCCAATCTGTTCTGTGACATTCGGGACATCCTGCATTACAGTTTGTACATATATCTAACCACATCCACAAATTATTGTCGTCATAGAAATCTTTATATCTTTTATTTGTCATTTTCTTTCCGCTCTTGTCTCAATTTCCAAAGCATCCATTCATAATACCGTATTGGTTCTGGATCTTCATCGTTACTATCAACCATATGTTACCTCTATATCTATAACTGATTTTTATGTGCTAGTTCAAGTAAATCGTAGTCTTCAGCGTAATAATCTTTTAACTTATCTACAAATATAGGATCAGTCATGAACTCATCCATAATACGATATTTCATTTTCTTCTTAAATTCACTATCTTCAGTATAATTTACATTTATATCAAAATCATAATCTGGAAATGCTTTTTTTAATTTTAATTTAATATCTTTATCGTCCATTATAATAAAAGTTGTACCATTATATAAGTCTAAATATCTTGCCCATACCCATTGCGGTAAGTGGTGAAGATCAGGCTGTGCGTGCATATCATACCATTCTCTTAAATTTTTTTGTGCAAAAAAATCTCCCTCTGATTTATGTTTATGAAAATGCCATGCTAATTCTACTGAAGATCCAACCCATCTCTGGATCGGATCTCTAACAATTAAATATTTGTGAGTTTTATTAACATTAAAGTTTGATGAATTAATTGGTTGCCATTTTCCATCATTTTTATGACGATTAGTTAATCCATGAATTGTAGTTTGTGATGCATTTTTTGGAATATCTAACCAAAATCTAGTTTTGTCTGGATGAACTAAACCATTCCCGATTTTTCCTATGCCCCATCTATTTAAATCACCACTTAATTTAAATACCATTAGTGGCCTACATCAACGTGAATAGTATGGCCTACGTAGTGTTTCTTTTCTGTAAAGAAATATCCACGCTTTCCTTTATATTTCCAATGGACGACATACATATTGATTTCACGTTTAACAGGTTCAACTACAATTTCACATTTAGTTTCGTACCCATGACCTACATGTTTTCTTTTATTACCTTCAATACCTGCACCAAGTACAGCACCTACAGCAGCACCTCCATCATCACCTGTGATGATTTTACCAAGGATTCCACCAATAATTAGGCCTCCAAGAACATCGCCGCTTGGTGTAGTATATTCAATTCTTTCACGTGTACAAACTTCTTTTTCAACATAAACATTTTCGTAAACTCTTTCTGTTTCAACAAACACAACTTTTGCTGGACGAGTTGCAGCTTGAGCGCATGTAGCAAATGTTGTGCTACCAATGCCAATCAATGCAATTGCGAGAATAAGTTTTTTCATAGTCTGACTCCTTAAAGATTTTATATATACTACCATAGTTCTATTCAAATGTACACCATAAAATGAAAAAAATTACTTTTTTTACAGTAGGTGCACTAGCACTAAGTACTTCAGCCGCGGCTGATTACGTTCATCCTTTTATTTCGAATAGTTATATGTATATTGGATATAATGAAAAAACGCATAGAAAAGAACTAAAAAAATTTCTTAATGTCGATCCATTTGTTACACCTTGGTGTGCAGCATTTATGAATTCAGTTTTACAACAATCAGGATATTGGGGTACTGAAATTATTGATCCTGAAACATCTTTACTTGCAAGAAGCTTTTTACAATATGGCCAACAAATTCTTCCTCAAGATTTAACTCAAGGAGATATTATAGTTTTCCCAAGAGAAGATGGTGAAGACTGGCAAGGTCATGTTGGGTTTTTCTTAGAAATGAGAAAAAGAGATAATAAAGAATATGTTGTTATTATAAGTGGAAATGATAAAAACCAAGTAACAATTGGAGAAAGACCTTTATCTACTGCAATTGGATTTCGCAGATTTATGGTTTTAGATTAATCCTTTTACTCTTAACATTTTAAATCCAGTTTCAATAAAGAAATATTTAGTCATCACTTTATTAATTATTTTCACATGCATACCAGTTAGTTTCGTTGGTCTTTGCTTTTCATAATATTCTAAGTGCTCTTCTTTAAAATCTTCACACATAAACATAGATCCAGGTGCAACTGTTTTCCAATCACCTAAATCTCCAAAGTGTTTTGCAAAATATTCTCTTTGTTGTTCTGGATATAAAATATCCTCATATTTAATGAGTATGCCTTTATCTTTCCATTGATCATACCAAGTTTTATAAACGTACATCAACATATTTAAATTAACATCTTCCACCATAAATGGTCCTGGTTGGAAAAAATCATAATCATGTTTTTCATAAAAATCTGCACGTTCTCTATAAACTATAGATTCAACCCAAGTGTATGGATTTTTGATTACTTTAAAAATTGGATAATCATTTTTTAAATCAGGTTTCATAGAGTGTTTCCACTCTTCATGTCCAGAATTTGCTGGTTCCAATCCATAATTATCTTTAATTAAATTGTGGACTAAATTTGTTCCTGATCTCTGTAACCCAAATAAGTAGTAGTTCACCCTTGTCCCCTGTATTTTTTAAAACTACGTTTTTTACTTTTATTCATAGAAGACGTTTTTACATTTCTTCTACCAATTGATGTTTTCTTAGCGTTTGTAAAGCCTTTTGCCATTATATATCCTTTCGTTAAATTTGGTCTCGGAGGAGAGATTTGAACTCCCGACCCTTTGGTCCCAAACCAAATGCGCTACCAGCCTGCGCTACTCCGAGATACTACCTCATTTGCATTGATATTAAATGAGATAATTGTTTTTCTTTTCTTCGATTCATTTGGTGCTGATCTATGACGATATACAGCAGGAAATATAATTATATCACCTTCTGTAACTTGTGGTGTTATTACTTCACGTGTGATAGGCATTTGCATTTGAGTAGAAGGCCCATCTTCTGGTAATTCAATATAATATACAGCATTCCAAAAACTTCCTGGATGAACGTGCCAAGAATGAGTATCTTTAGTTTCATATTGTTGAAACCAAGCATTTTTAATACTCCAACTATCAGGTAAAAGCTTTTCAGTAATAATAGGTTCAAGCTCTTGAAAGATAATTGGTCCTACAAAATTCCAATATGCTTGTGGCTGCCCACCTGAGTGATGCCAATCAGTATTTTGAATTTTATCTTGTCCTTCAAGAATATTTCCTGATGGAGTACTAGCTATCATTTCAAGTAAAGTGTCTTTTACTTCCAAATGTCGTTTAAATTTAATTGTTAGAATCATATTATTTTTCATTTGTTTTTGGCGATCACGGAAGGACTCGAACCCTCAACCTGCTGATTAGAAGTCAGCTGCTCTATCCAGTTGAGCTACGTGACCATTGGTACCTCCGACCGGACTCGAACCGGTACGCCTCTAGGCGAGAGATTTTAAGTCTCTTGTGTCTACCTATTCCACCACGGAGGCTTGTACGCAAATTGCTTGACTATTAGTAGGAAAGTAACCTTCTACATCTCCACCTACTGTCACTGACAATCTTTCTCGAGCAAAAAAGCAATCATTAATAGTTGCAAAATAAGTTTTTGGGCCCATAGCATTAACAGCATAAATTGAATGACCAGAAATTACGATGTATACTAGGACCCAATGCATTATGCAAACTCTTTATATTCTACCACTTTGGCAAGATCTTCGACAAGCTGTTTACCATACTGTGTAAACAAGATACCTTGCTCCCACACATAGTGTTCAACGTCTTGAATGTGATAAAAAGTTTCACAGCCGGTGATCCAGCGAAGAGCGTCCCAATAATCTCTGGCACCCCAGGTTTGAGCTTGATGAATACGCTCTTTGAATTCATCAACTTTCATTGCTTCCATCTTTTTTTCACGAGCAGTATTCTCCTCAAGCTGGTCACAAAGAGCATTCCATAGCTCTTGTTTTTGGCGAGGAGTACGATCATTCCAATCGTCCATTATAATACCACGAGGACGAAACCCATAAACATCTTTATGAAGGTCTGAGAAGCAATCGTCTGAGTAAGTGAATTCCATTATACTGTCTCCATTTCAAGATCGGCTAAAGTTTCAAAGCATTCATCAATATAAGATGAAGCATAAATGCCAGATAAGTCCATATACATATCAGACTCAACAAAATTCCAAAAATCTGTTGAACCAAAACCAGGGCGAAGGTTAAAGTCATCGCGAATTGCTTTGTCGAAGCTTGCAACTACGTCAGCTTTAATCATTGAACCGTTTGGAAGATGTGTAATTCTTGACATTTGATTTTCCTTTGTTTACCTTATAGTACTAATCTACCATAGTTTAAACCGATTGTACACCTTTTTGTTTCTTTAGAAATCAACTACTTACGTTTTTTTTCCAAAGTCAATATTTAAGTCAATAAGCCCGTGTTCAATATCTCGTGCTAAAGCTTTAATATCGTCTACCATATATTGACATCGTGCTTTATCATACCATCCTTGAACTCTATATCGTTCGCGGTGGAGTTCAATACCTTTATCATGCATAACTTTAATTTTATTATAAAAATCTTCTACACTATGTGTCATCATTATCTACTTTCTGTGGTTCATACCACTTCCACAATTGTTCAAAATCCGTACAATCATCGCATGGGTCATCACTATCGCCCTCCGATAATGCTTCATTTTCCATCTCTTACCTCTACATTTTTAGGAAAATTCATTACACCGGTATCGCCTTTATGATTATATACAACAAACTGAGTATTAGAAAATTCTCTAAATATTCCCATCCATACTGGTCTCCACCGACGAGTTAGTTTTTCCGTTTGGTTGTTTCCTCTATCAGATTGTAAAAACATATCTGACATACTTGTTGTGTCAAATGAAAATAATGAATCAAATCCATACATATGGATTTCATCACATCCTAAGCCGCCAGCTTTTGGATTTACAATGTAGTGTGTTGCCATGTGACCACAATTAAAATCTGTATAATTTGGACAATATGGCGGCAGAACTGTGTAAAATTTTTTAATTTGTTGTGCATATTTCATGTAAAAATGTGGCTTCATTTCCATCCATTTTTTAGGTCTAGCACCTAAAACCCAATCACCCGCAACTTGTACACTTCCCTCATTAATTGCTTTCATCATTTTAAAATCTACCATTACAGTAGTGTAGCAATTAGCAACTTCAAATGGAGGAACATTACAAGTAATTTTCAATCCTTTTGAAGGGTTATAAAGTGCAGATGATTTCCCGTTGCCAATAAGATGAGCCACTTTACTCATTAATTAATTTCCTTATTTCTTCTTTACCTTTTTTTCCAGTCCAATGCATAACTAAAACTTTTTTAGGTTCAGAGTTATCTAATTTGTCTAGTCTTAAAGTATTATATTTACGTGATATACTTTCTATATGTATTAATCTTCTCATTCCTTCTCTCACTAAAGAATGTAATACTTCTTGATCTCCTACTTGAGGGTTTAAAGAAACAGCCGCTGCCCATTCATCTAAAATATTAGGTCTATTTTCAAATAAAACCACTCCTGAATTGTGCCACGTTTCTCCTCTTCGTTTTGACCAAGGTACATCTTCTACCATTGAAAGTTTATTTGGAGATGTGTGATCGAAAATATTATCTATTGAACCTAGTACATGACAATCTAAATCAATCCAACAAACCTTTTCGGCTTTCTTAGAAGCATCTATCATAGCAAATGGTTTTTTAAACCAATTCTTTTGACCGTCAACAGGTGTTTTAAAATCATCAAAATCATATGGAAGGATAGGTGTAGAACAGTGTTCATTAAAATTTTTTAAAAACCAGTCTAACATCCATTTATTATTTTTATCATATCCAGTGATAAAAAGATTAGAGTAACGCATATCCTTCTCCATAATTATGTTTGGCTTGGCATCCTCTTTCCTTTTGTATTGTAGTAAACGAATCTTTGACTTCAGCAACATATGGATTTTTTTCTTGTAGCCAAGGGAATGTATCTCTATGTAAAAATACATCTGTTGGCTTAGCTGCTATTTTAGCTTGTTTAATTAATTCTTTGGCTCCTGCTGGGTTCACTAAATAAGCGTGAGCTCCACCGAAATAAGGTTTTGAAACAAGTGGACCAACACCAAGGTGAGCTGGATGGTTAAAATTTCCATACGAAGGTTTACCTATATTGCATACTTTATCAAATGGTATATCACTGTTCCATTGATTTGTGATAACTGCATCATGCTCAAGAATACCAATTCTGGAATCTTCCTCAACACACTTCTTCCATAATGTATAATGTGATAAAAATGCTGCAATACAATTTTCAAAACGTGAATATATTTCTTTAAATCCTTCAGGATTAATACCTTCTTCTTCACACTTCTTAAAAACATCTGTATTACGTGGAGTAATTGCATGAAATACTTTTACACTAGCGCCATGAGAAGATGCTGTTCTAATAGCTCTTTTAGCAGCTTGTACTGATTCTTCAATATCATCAATTTGTATTACATAATTCATTGTGTTGTAGTGCTCCGTAACCCTTGAACCCTTGTATAAAATTTTCTAGTGACACCGAGTTTATTTACTAATTGCTTACACATTAAAGCATCATTTGGCCATAATCCATAATTATAAACTAATGATATCATTTGCTCAGCGCCAGCTGGTGAAATTATATATGCTGAATTTCCTGCTAATCCTTGAGGAACAGTAATATCATTATCAACATAAGGCACTGGTTGATATTGATCAAAATTACCTACTACTAAATCATAGTATTTCTGAGCTAATCTAGTAGCCATTAATGGGTTGTTAATACCTAAAATATCAAACTTTGTTTTAGTAATATCTACGTCACATCTTAACATAAACATAGCATCGTGTTCAAGTATCATAAAAGGTTCTTGTTTTTCAAAGCAAGCTTGCCATAATTGAAAATGACTCATTGCTGCAGCCATGCGTGCATACTTATTTTTTGTTTGATAAGCACGTTTTTTCATTCCACTTGCGATGTCAATAACTTCACCTTCCCAAGGATAGTTCCAAGTGACATCTGACTCAAACATAAGCCTTTCAACGTTTTCTGGAGTAACGGCATCAAATTTTTCTATTGTAAATTTATTATCAACAGACTTTGAGCTTTTAACTAAAAATTCATATCCTTTTTCAGATATGTCGTTGTCTTTGACAACTATTGCAAAGTGTTTCATTTTGTAATCTTAAATATGTAACTATCAGGTTCACCTGAGTTTTTCCTTAAATCAAATTCTTCTACTTTGGTAGGTGGTAAGTGCTTTTGAAAAAAATACATTTCATCGGCGTTATATCTTTCAGGATATTTTCTAATCCATGGATGCTTTTTTTCTTCCTTTGACATGATATGAAGTGGCCATGCATCTTCAATCAAATACATTCCATCATCTTTTAAAAAATTGTAAAAGTGTAAAAACGTTTGTCCATTTGCGCGTGGAGTGTGCATTCCATCATCTAGAATAATATCAAATTTAACATCATTCCAAACTGTGTCTACTAAGTCACGTGTTGCTTCTTTGGTAGAATCAGCCCTTAACCATTTAACTCTTTCGTGTTTAAGTACTGGAATATTTTTAGGATCAATTCGTTGAAAAGTATCGATGCCATAAATTGTTGCTCTAGGAAAAAAGTCTAGCCAAGCTTGAATACTATTTCCTTTAAAAATTCCAATTTCTAAAAAATTAATTGGCAGATTTCTCATACCTTGAAACTCTGCTTCATACACTACATCATAAGAATGTTTACTTGCTTTATCGCAACCATACTTATTAAATAATTCTGCTAACATATTAAATTCCTATTTCAAACTGTAATAGCCCATAACGTTTTATATTATATCCATACTTATTAATGAATTCATTTACAGCTTGTGTAACTCCATGCTTTCCATGTTTGTTAGTCCACCGATAATCATCCCCAAAAATTTTACCGCCAGGTTTAACTATTTTTCTAGATTCTTCTAAATCATACAAACATCCAATATAATCATGCGCACCATCTACATAGACCCAATCTAATTTTTCAGTAAAGCTTTCAAAAAACTCTTTTGACGTCATACGATAGATTGTAACATTATTTGTATCTTTAAATTTATCGACAACCCGCTTATAGACTTTATCATAATATCTATGGAATGCTTCTTCAGTAGCTTCTCCAGTTAATTTTTTATATTTTTTCAAATAATCTTCATAGGATCCATGTTCATTTTCTGGTTGATCTTTATATGCAATAGGACTCCAAGCGTCAACTAAATATAAATGCTGTAATCCTTGCTTCCAAAATTTCATTGAAGTATTAGCTTCCCATACACCAATTTCACATCCAATCGTATCTTTAGGTATTGCTTTAATAATGCTATCTGCATCTTTATTTACAGGATTTCCCATCATTGTTCTTGTTTCCAGTAATTTTGATTTGCAGATGTATCAAAATCAAATTTCCAATAATCAATATCAGCTTTATACCAATCTGCTACTATTTGAATTGTTTCTTTTGTATATATGTCTTTGTAAGATCCTTTATTAAGTGCAGTGACATTTCTTTTCCGTGACATCATAGGTAAATTAAAATATGAACACAAATCATCATCTAAATGTTCAAAGCGTATAATATCGCACCTAACATTCCTATCATCGTCAATAACGTGATCAAAAGCAGGATACCATCCACGAACTGCTCTATGCCACATATAGTCTTCGGATCCCCATTTATGACGTTCTTCCAAAAAAGCTTCAAACGAACTAACATTAGCATAACTTGGATCTACCTTTTTTTCTACTTCTATTACTTTCTTTGCAAAGAAATATCGACTTACAACACGATCCCAAGGATTACGAACTACAGCAAAAGCTTTATTCTGTTCTCTTACTGAAGGATGTATATCTCGCCACCTTGCATGTTCAAAACCATGATGATCTCCTAAGGATTTCATTTTGTTTAAAACTGCTTGTGAATATTGTGGCGATTTATGAATATTACTTCCAGCTACAAGAATTTTTTCTTTTAGCATTGGGCTATGTCTTATTGTCATACCAGCATTTTTTGGTATGTGTATGAATAAATTTTTACTAATTAACATTTTTCATTAATTCCTCTACGTTTTCTCCGCGTTGAGGAAGTTTATCCTTTAGGAAAAAATGTACAAAATGAGATTTTTTAACAGCATCAGGTTTTACAGCTGTATATAAAGCATTCCATTGATAGTCTAGATGTTGCAATTTCATAGGCTCTTCTTTAATCCAAGTATTTAGCAGTGTTTGATCAGTGGACCATTTCCATGCTCCTTGACCATCAATAAAGGCTTTAAATCTAGGCCTACGCAGAAATTGTTGAGGTGTTTCATCATTTAAAAATCTATCAATAGATTTATTTAAAAGCATAACTCCCATGTTAAAAAATTCACCACCTCTTTTGTCCCATTTCCAATCAACGGAACGGATGTTACTATATTGCATTTTGGAATAATTAGCAATCTTTTTAGAATACCAATCTAAAATTGGCATTTCACGTTCTACTACGCCAGCGAAGTCAACAGAAGGATCAACAGCGTCGAAAACATTAGGGCTATCTGGTCTGACCCAAACATCGCTGTCAATGATTGCAACTTGGTCATAAGTTTTAAGATATGTGAATGCATTTTCTTTCTCATAAATAGGTAAATACCCTAATCTGTCTACCGCTTCTTTACTTCTATTTGTAGTAAAAGGATCAGGGCGAATAAGAAGGATTGGTGTTTTTTGTCTAATATAATCAGCACCAATCCTTGCGGCGTATTCTTTTACTGAATCTGTACAGTGATTGTACAGCTTAGATTTTTTTCCAACATATACTTGATATATTAAACGTTTCATAATAATTTCTCATTTTTTAGGAGGGTCGCTTTTCCCTTTTGTATAAGCTTGAGCACCAAAGAATGCTGCTACTAAACCAGCAATTGCGACAAAATAAGTCGGAGCTATATCGCTTACTAGTTTTGCTGCCGTTTCTTGTCCAAAAAATGACGTTGCTATTATTGTAATCGGATATAATAACATACCCCACAATGCAAACCACGCCATTGATCTAATTTGATCTTCTTTCTTATCTTCATTCTCACGCATTCTTTCGCGATGTTCAAACTCAGCTATTTCTTTTGCCCTTGCCATTTCTTCATCAGTAACAACTCCATCACCATCCGCATCTAAGTGTGCAAAGATAGAATCGGGTTGCAAAGTTTTTGCTGGAGGTTTTACTTTTTGTTCTACGCCAAAAGCGTTTTTCTCAGCCATATCATGCGCCAAAAACAGAATTTAACACTGGAGCAAATCCTGCTGCTGCCCATAATAAAACTGCAAGTGCTATACTTCCTACAACAACCCATTTTATTTTCATATCGTCAACTATCATTTTTACACCTATAAGCTCATTACCAAGAACTCTAAGTGATAATTCTAATCTACCTTCAGGTAAATCAACGATATCGTTTTTTCGGTCTTCTGCCATTGTTTCTCTCCCTGAAACATAACAAAAGCATTATTTAAAATTCATTTCATCTACTATTTCTTGAGCAAGATTTTTTGCTTCTTCAAAACCTTTTCTCAAACTATTGCTTCTATGTCCATATCTTATGAACCACTGAAGATTATTTATAGTGCCTTGATATTTTTCTTGAGGCAATTTAAAATCACAAACGATCCATTCCCATTGACTACGTTTATTTAAAAAATCAAAAATCGTCACTCAAAAATACCTTCCTTATTAATCATAGACAAGTTGCCAGCTATTACAATTCTTTCTTCTTCAATTTGCTGTGGTGGAACTGCATGATAGAGATAACCAGGAAATAAAGTAATTAATCCTGGTATAGGCCTGACATTAAATCCAGCTTCACATGTAGGAAAAATTAATGGAGAGCTATGTTCTGATGCTTTTAAGTAGTATACGAAACTAAAAGCGGCAGGATGATGCTCATGCATATCTGCACTTTCACCTTTATGATAAACTGCTCCCCACATATCAGTAATACTTAGTTGTCTTTGATCAGAATAATTATCATGAAATTTAGTTAAACTAATTATAAACTCTTTAAGTGGAATATACAAATCATCATAAACCAAAGCTTCAAATTGTGTCATATCAGCTTTGACATTAGTCTTATGATTCATTTCATCACCACGCTTTTTAATGTCTTCTATCCATTTTTCAGATAGCTCATCTTGCCAAGGAAAATGGCAAGTGATAACATTAGTATTCATCTTAATATAAGATTTTTCAATTGGTAATATAGTCATAAATTTCTTTCCATGTTGCAAAGGTAGGAAACATTTCATTATGCATGTTATGACCATGTTCAACTAAAATAGACTCTAAACCCATTTCATCGCCTAGCTCAGCGTTATCAAATTTGTCTTCAATCCATATATAGCCACTGTCATAATATTCATTTAGAACTTCATCTTTATCAGCACCAGTATCTACAAAAATAAATTTTTCAAAAGCTGTTTCACCAAAAAGTTTTTTAGTATTCATTATACGAAGCTTTTGTGCAGACTCATCTTTGGATAATGCTGTAATCATATGAAATACATAACCATGTTTACGATGTAATAAGTCTACATAATACATAGCATCTCGTAAAGGAGGTAAAAAACCAATTGCAGCTGATTCATTAAATTGACGAACAAGACGACGTTTTTCGCGATTTGTTAAACCATAACGATCACCCATGTCATAATGAGTCATACCTTTATCAGTCATTTCATAACCTTGAGATTGCATCCAAACATTAAATGCATATTCCCAATTCATGAGAACGCCATCACAATCAGTTAAAATTACTTTGTTTACATCTTTCATTATAGATCCTCCTTTACATTATAGGAGTATTCTACCATAGTTTTTCTTAAATGTAAACCATTTTTTTTCAGAATTCGCTTTATTCTGAAATCTTTTTCTTTTGACATTTGTTTGTTTCGATTTTTCTTTTTATTGCGGGTATCGAATCGACTAAATTTAGCCATTATTCATTTCCATATAATTTAGCTTGAGTTTTTGGACCAAAAATTCCATCCTCAACTAACCCTTTCATTGCTTGATAATCTCTTAATTTCCATTCTAAGTCTTGAGAAAAGTATTCAGTAGGATCAACACCTAGCTTTTCTGATAATCTTAAAACACCTAGACCCATAGAACCTTTTATAAGGATATGAGTATAGTCATAATTTTTTGCATCAGCTTCAACTTTTTCTTTTTGTTTTTTTATAAATTCTGATCTATCGTCTACCTTAACTTCAGGTTTTTCTTTTTGTTTTTCTATTTGCTTTTCAATTAATTCTTTTCGGTTCTTTTGAACTTCTTTAGGCTTTTGTACCTTAACTTCAGGTGGCAAAGGCTTTGGCTTTGGTTGTTTTACAACTCTATCTTTAGCGCGTTTAACCAATGCTTTTTTAGAAATGATTTTTCCATCACCTGCTAATATTTTAACACCTTCTAATTCTATTAAAACATCTGCAGCGATTTTCGGCTTAGGCTTAGCCTTTGGCTTTTCTTTAACTTCTACTTTAGGCTTTTCTACCTTTGGCTTAGGCTTAGGCTTAGCCTTTGGCTTTTTCTGGGCATTTAAATATTCATCAATTTCTTCTTGAGTAAATTTTTTAGATACTAAAATTTCTCTACGTTTTGGATGTTTCCAACCTTTTAAAGTAGGAACAGCATCCTTTTGATATTTTGGAGGTTCAATCATGGTCCATCACCGTAATTACGTGTATTCTCAATTTCTGTCATTAACGCTTCATACCCACCAACATAATTACCATACCAAGTAATTTGTGGAACGGTTTTAGCGTTTGGAAAATCTTTTTTAAATTGTTCTTGTTTTTCTGGTGTATCTAAACTTATATATTCATATCTTAAGTTATACTGTTCACAAGCATTTACTGCTTTCCTGCACCACCCACATGAAGGAGTACCATAAATCTTTATCATATCCACTCAACTACTTTAGAATAATCTGGTTTATCTTCCCACGATTCTATATATTTTTCAGGATCAGGATATCCAGCAGACATTATAAATTGTACTTCATCATCAATAAAATCAAACCCGCGATCTATCCAATAATCAGGATTATATTCAAAATCTTCAAAGCATAGAGTGTAAGCAACATCTAATCCATTTTCAATTAAAAGCTTACTTAATATAGTAGCATGCATTCCTACTTCTATATTAGTACTTTTAATTATAATTCTATCTTTATATTTTTTAGGATCCATTGGAGGCTGTTGATGTCCTCCTGCTAAGTCACTTTCAACTTTAGCATTACCTTCAGCTAACCTTACAGTGTAAATAAATTGATATGGTGCTGTCAATAAATTATAATTATCTCTTACACCAGAGTGTTGAGATATTTCATATAAACCTTGGTTTAATTCTTTATTAGCCGGTCCAATTGCCCACACTTTGTATGGCATTAAATTTTGTTTAGATGCTACAGCTTCATATGTTTTCTTTAAACATTCGTCAATAAAAGACTTTTCAGGAATTTTTTCCTGATCATACCATCTAACTTGTTTTCTATCTTTTATAGTTTCGTAAAACATGTCCTTTACCTTATTTTTAACATTTCTTTTGTCATAATGTAATCTCTAACTAAATCAGATCTAACAATATCATCCCATCCAAAAGTAAATTGCTTAAAGTGCCTCATTTGTTCTAAGATAGTAAGAAATTTTATAAGGCCTTCTCTTTCATCTTCCTTTTTAAAATCTGATTGATAATAATCTCCACAAAAAATAATTCTAGTATCTAATCCAATTCTTGTAATAATAGAGTCAAGTTCATGGAAATTACAATTCTGCATTTCATCAACTATAACAATGGCATTATCAAATGTAGTTCCTCTAATAAAAGATGTAGACTCGAAATCTACTTTGTTTGCTGAAAGCATTTTACCCCAAGCACCATCATATCCAAACATTTCACTGAATATTGCTTTGTATGGAACTGTATAAGATTCCTTTTTAGCTTTCTCATCTCCAGGCAAAAAGCCAATTTCACGTGTAGGAACAACTGATCTTACTACAATAATTTTTCTATATGAAGATGATAATAAAAATTCTCTTAATGCTAAGTATATAGCAATAAAAGTTTTACCAGTACCTGCAGATCCTGTTAAAACTAAATTGTAACCTTCTTTCCAAGCTTCCCAAACTTCTTCTTGTGTATCAGTTATTGGTTCAAAAAATTCTAATTCGTCTGGTAAGACGTTCATTGAGTTTGATTTTTTCATCGATGTGTATTAATTTTATTGTCTTTTGCTGCACCACTTTTTACTCTATCCAACACATCTTTAAAACCTGATGGAATATGAGAGTTCAAACCTTTGACTCCACTTACAATCTTTGGAGCTGATGGTACTTGAATTACATCGGGCAGTTCGTCTAATGTTGTCTGTAACTCATCCCATGAACAAATAACTTCCCATTCATGATTATTTTTTATGTCCCTAAGCGTATACGTTGGCATATCTTTTTCCAGCTTTCCCAATTTTTGTCTACATCATATCTATACATTACTTTCCAATACTTATCTCTACCAGCACCAGACCAAGATCTAATGACTCTCTTACCTTTTGGTGACTCTTCTAAACGAAGCCAAGTGCCAGGATTATCCTCAGGACCAAACTTAACTTCATCTATTACTTTATATTCTATTTCACCAAACATTACATTCCTAACCCATAGTGATAACTAGATTTTTCTATGTATTTTTGTATGTTATCAGAAGAATTTACTGCTTTACTAAATAATATGTATTCTTTTTCGTGTGCTTCAATCTCCCATGGTCTTTCAGAATATGGCATACGATGACTGTTAAAGTGTTCTTTACCATAAGCTACTTTAAATGATTCTGATAAAATCCTCATTCTACGAGTAGCGTATTGAGCCACATGAACTAACTCATGACTCAATACTTCTAGCATTTTAATAAAGGATTTTATACCAGAGTAATTTACTCGAATTGTGTATTCTTTTGGTGACTTTTCGTAGCAGTCTTCAACATCTACATCGCCCCATATACCATGTGTCACATGTAAGTCTTTAACAACATGAATATTTAAGAATAAAGAGTCCTTTAATCTTTTAGACACGAGTTGGCTAAGCACGAGATCACAGGCTTCGCATATGATCGCTTGCTGTTTAGATGACATTTTATATCCAGAAAATTTTATATCCATAATTTAATCTACCACAATTTAAACCAAAAGTAAACAACTTTATGCTGCTTGTTTCCTTTTTCTTCGGAGTCGAGCAAACAAACGCAGTGTTCGATCTTCAATCATAGTCTTACGAGCTTTTCTACGTAATCTAGCTGCTTTAGATCTCATCATTCTTGACGCGCGTGTTTTGTCTTTAGTCATGCTACCTCCTTGAACCATTCAGGTACGTTGCGGTTTGTCCAAGCCATTTTAAATCTTGATTGCTTGGTTTGATAGAATGCACGGTACGCCTCGACTGGATCGCCAAGAGCAATGCATTCGGGATAGTCAGCCATAGCTAACTTAAAAGGTGTTAGGCCTCGCTTTTTGATATTACGTGGAGGCAAAGTAAGTATATCCTGTAATTTTGATGTACCATGTTCTTTACCATACCGATGAGTATATTCGTGAAGCAAAGCAACAAAATGATCGTAATGCCATTTATAATTACGATCCGATTCCATAGTCCATACTGTTGATGGATGACCATGATGCACAGCTTTGTATAGACGTTCTTCTTTATGTGGTGTTGGATGTACCCAATAATTGATCATACGTTTACCTGATTTTGATGGACGTTTTTCAACATAACCATCGAGCATACGATGTGCTGTGGATAGCATTTGAGCTGATTCGACAATCATTTTGACCACATGTTTGTCACACTGTAATTGTGCAGCAATAATAGGATCACGATCTAAGATAAAAATATTCATATGTAACCTCCATTATAAAATCTTACCATATATGAAACCAAAAGTAAACCATAAAATTGTAAATAATTCATTTTAACGAAAGATGGATGAATAACATAACTATTTATCCATCCACCTTAAAGCTCCCTAATCTATTATACCAAATATTTCAAAAATGTACACCTTTTTATGCTGTAGAATATAATTCATCGATCCGTCTATCTAAAAATCTCTTTTTAAGTAGAACTTTAGATGCTAATGAATCATTACCCTCCTTTGTTAGTTTTTCTACAAATTTTTTCAGCTCTTTTGAATCTTGTTGCAGTCTTTCTAACTTGGACATTTGTCCTCCTTTGAAGTGTATAAGGCCGCTAGCACAGAAGCGCAGCGACCTTAGTAGTTTGAGTTTCTATTTTTATTGTTTTTAACCCTTAAGTAAGCCAGGGAAAGCCTCCTCTACTACTTGTTTAGTTATGCCCGAAGGCGGTTTTTTGTTAATCATATCGATGACTAACAATGCATCATTAGGATCTATACCTTCTAGAATCCCAATGAATATCTGTTCTCGCTTTGCCTTCATCATTTTGTCACCAGGTCCACCTTTCACAAAGAACTTAAACTTTGTGTTTTCACGTAATAGATTACCTGGTGCTGAATGCGGTTGATTAGGGGTGTAAGGAACATCCTCCCCTGTTGGCAGATTCCATTCAATGGTAGGATCCATTGAACCTCTGAGAATATCTTTAAGTGCCCATGACTCATTATTTTTTAGCACTTGAATTCGTTCGTCTTTTTTTCGTTTTTTTCTAGCTTCGTCAAGAACTTCATGAACTAGCATTACCATTATAAACTCCTATTCATCTTAATTTTATATATAATCATCATATAAATTCTTGAACATTTTCCATAAGTAATTTGCAGCGTTTAGCAATTAAATAAGGAAAAACTTTTCCTTTGTTTGACCAAGGATCTTGGCCTTCATAGGTTTCAATAATTTCCTGTTTAATATTATCAGGTGTCATAGTTAAGTCAATCATACGTTGATTACGTTGGTAGTTACGATATATATCATCTCCCATAGCAGCTTGTAAATTATCAGATGATAACCATTGCTCAATCTTTTTCTTTGTTACAGGAGATTGTCTACGTCCTTCTACAAAAACATTGTCATCAGAGAGCACATTAGGGACTCCGTCGCCACCATCTCCGCGGAAAATATGTTCCATCATATATTTATGAGGATTAGGATCAGAAACATATTTTTTAGTCATAGGGGAAAACTGACGAATGTTCTTATGTTTTTGTAATTGAATAAAATCTTTATCGGCTGAAACGATCATGACAGGCTCATGTTTGCCAAACTCTTGAGTTTGTAATGCGATTTGAGCAATTACATCATCGGCTTCACAACCTTGTTGGTGCATAACTTTATAAGGAAAATTATCTCGTATTTCATCACGAACCATATTGATAATACGAAACACTTCATTCCAATCAATAGATGACTCATCGCGTGATTTTTTACGACTAGCTTTATATTGAGGAAATACTTCTTTCCTCCAATTATTTGTACCATCGGCAATAATTACAACTTCACCATATTCTTTTAAGAATTTTTGGCGATACATACGGATTGAATTTAGAATCATATGTCGAATAAGATTCTCATCCGCTGCAAGTTTTTGTACTACTACATTGCCGATGGCAATACCATTATAATCTATTAAGATCATAGTTTACTCCTATCATTATGTAACCATTCTACCATAGTTCTTATCAAATGTAAACCATTTTTTTTATTTTTCTGAAACTTTTTGAACTTCCGCTGGATCTATTGTACCTTCAGTCATTAATTTATTTCTATTAGCTAAATGACTTTTTTCTATTTCTGCTTTGTTCTGGCCATGATATTTTACAGCATGCCCTTCTTCTATCAAAACTTCAGTGAACATACGATCATCTTTTAAAATAAAATCACCAAGGATACGACCAAATTTTCCTTTCATATCCTCTCCATCTTTTGCTGCAAAGGTTTTTAAAGTTGCGCCTTTAGATAAAAGTTCTTTTGCTCTTTCTTTTGCTGCTAAACCAAAAAGTTTTTCAACCTTATCGCTTGTTCTAGTTTCAGGTGTATCGATACCCATAATTCTAACTCTTTCATCAGTCAATACAATTCCAAATCCTAAATCGATGTCTACGTCTACAGTATCTCCATCAACTACTCGGAGAATTTTTGCTTTGTATTCGTACATTTTTATATTCCTTTAAATGTTTACTATGAATTTTGCCTCCAATAAATTCATTATAATAATCATCACGGAATAGTACTTCACGATCAATTTGTTCTTTCATTTCTAAATAAGTCATTTCACCTTTTGATTTACATAGGTGGAGGATGTTCCTTTTAAATCTTTTTTGTCCCTCATTTTCGACTAACATTTTTACTTCTTCGTTAGATCCGAAATATTCTCTCCAATCAGACTCTATTTTTGTTATTCTTTTACGAGTCTTTCCTTTAAGAGGTTTTAATTTTCTTGTTCCCCAAAATAATTTTTTTCCTACATATTTTTTACCGTTATTTAAATCAGTAATTATGTAAACAAAACCAGCCAAATCTTCATAAGAAAATTCAGCTGGTTCAAATTCTTTTTCATTATAATACCACATATGTTTATTTATAGTACAGTAATATCAACCATATGTCCTATTTGTCTAATCATTACTCGCTCACCTTTAGCATTATAATTGTAATATGTTTCACGAATATATTCACGATCTGTATTTTTATGTTCATGGTTAAAAGGCATATTTTCACTTACACCTTTTAGAGATTGAGCTTTATTAGGAATATTCATAGGCATATTTTTACTTATGCCTTGCATCATCATAGCGTTTTGTATATTAGTAGCTACTGAATTAAATTCCATTTTATTACTCGTTTGAATCATCCATTTGATCTAAATAAACAGCATTTACTTGTGTGCCACACATAGGACAAAAATCTGGCTCTTCTTGTAGTGTTGAAACTGTGGTTTCTTCTTCACAGTATTGACACTCGATGTAGTAATGTTTCAATCCCTTATGCTCCTAGAAAGTAATTTCGCACGCTCCACCATGACACGCCATTGCACCCATTGTATCGATATCTGTAAATCTTTTTTCTGTTAGTTGTGTTACAAAATCCACTGCAGTATAATTCTGTTGAATCTTAGTCCATTTATGAAGAAGGAAAACATCCTTTAGACAATACTCAGTTTCCTTTGTATCACCCATAAAATAGTTATCAGCAAACTTATTAAAGCGGCGGATCCATTCTTTATTCAAGTCGCTTACTTCTCCTCTATATTCTTCAGGTTGCTGTGCTATAAAGGTAGCATCCCAAAGATCTCTAAATCCTGATTTACGTGTATCGACAATCAGACCAGATGCAAACAATGCAGCTTTACCGTATTTATCAACAATCTGATCTTCAGTCATGACTTCACTCATAGGAGCTTGAGCAAAATCTTTATCACCGGAACCAGCTAAGAAACTAATACCTGCAAAATAATTACGATTTTCATATACATAATCTTCAATTTGTGACCACATATGTGGCATCACTGTAACGGTGTTTGACACATTGTGCCTGATTCTTTCATCAGCACACAGCTCTTTATTGGTACCACTTTCAACCCAGCTGGATTGAACGAGCTTGACTTTTTCGAGCAATTCGGTTCCATACAGGTCTTCTCTATAGAGAGAGTTTTGAGGGGAAATAACAGGAAAAGCAATACAATAATCAGTGTTATTGCTAGACCATACCGACTCCTCAACCATGTAAGGGTTTTCAGAAGCAATAAGCTGAGCAACTTCAGTCTCCTTATTTAGTTGTATATGGCGTAAATAACGAGGGGAATGCTCAGCGTGAATACCACTAGCAGTTTGCAATAAAACCGAAGCGTTTCCTGATGGCTTGACACACGTTGTTCTAGCCGCTGGATTGATTCCAATAAGTCCTGCAACTTCTCGGTTGACTTGTTTGACAATTTCAGCACCCTTTTCTTGAATAGTTTCATTTAATAAAACATCTGGATTATTCATCCAACCTGTAATTGAAACACCTAATAGTGCTTCTCTTTCATAGATCTTTTTGGAAATTTCCCCTATATATTTAAAATCAGTGTATCCTGCTTGAAGTGTACCCATAATTGAAGCAGCACGACATGCTTTATAAAATTCTTTTTCAGTTGTACATTTCCCACCGTTGATTTCAGTTAAGTTACATCCTTGCCAACCTGATTCTCCATCAATTTGCGGATACATACCAATCTCAACACACGGATTAGTCGTGAAATCTCTGTCTTCGACAAAGTAAAATCCTGGTTCTCCAAATTGTTTGATTGGTTCCATGATTTTTTTAAAATCTTCTTTAGTAATTTCGGATCTGACGATAACAGCTGAATTATTGCTTCTGCCCCGTTGAGGGTTATCGTTGAACCAATTTCCTGTTTTTGCATTCATCATCTCCTCATCGTCTGGTGAAAATAAGCAAATAGTAGCAGACCTACGTACACCACCTGCTAAAACTGCGTCTGCGGCGTGCATTGCGATATCATATACTTCAATTGGCTTAAGCCTTTTACGACCAGATAAAACAACACCTTGTAACATATGTTCAATTTTATCGAGAGCACGACGAAGTGGTTCTGGTCCAGGGGCTTTGAATCCACCTGAAATCTTTGCGCCTTTCGGTCTTACATTTTGTAAGTCAAAATAAATTTTACGTCCTTCAAAATCTGGATGAGTTCCACCGCCAACAAAATAAGAAGACATAAGAACTGATAAAGAATCAGCCCAACCTTCAATTGAATCCTCAACAACAAAACCCTTTGCCTGTTTTTTACGTTCTGTAATATCTGGCATTTTATCTACATGATGCTTTTGAACAGAAAATCCAGCACCAGCACCACACAAGAGGATGTAAAACAATTCACCAAAAAATTCTGCTCTATCTGCGTAACTAGACGTGCAATTGTACATCCGCATTTGATGCTTCTTGAGCTGTTCACCGCCAAACTGGAGCGCTCTCTGAGCACCTAAAGCGTATTGTAGTTTATATAAGGACTCTGCTTCATCTATAAGTTGTTCTAGTTCCGGTGACATTTTTTCTGAATAATACTCTCTATGCATATCCATGACACGAGTCACAGCTTCTTCCCAAGTTTCATAACGATTTAATTCTTCACTCCAACGAGAGTACCCTTCATAAAATTTAGTCTGAGACAGAAGTTGACGGGTATTAACTTCTGAATTGTTTGGAACTATTTTTAACATGAGTTTTTCCTTTGCGTAAAAAAGATCAAGCACACCTGGATGGCATGCTGCATAAGTAGGATTGTTTTCTTGATAGTATTATATATTAAAACACGAGTTTGTACATATACCATATATGGTATATTCCCATATTTTTTTAATTTTTATTGATTTATTTTTCTGAGGTTAAAGCTTCTTCATAGTAACCTATGATAGCCTGTTGATCCTTTATATATCTACGTAAGTCACCTATACCAAGAGCTAGGTTTTCGTATCCTTTAGGAGTTATAGCAAATAAAACTACATCGCCTGTCTTAGTATCGATTTCAGCTAGCTTTTCTTCTAGGTTTTCTTCAGTAATAACAAACCAATCAACTGATGGCATAGTTACTGCTTTAGGTCTTTCTTGAATAGGAACAAGTTGTTCTTGATATTCAGTTTGGACCACTACTTCCGGTTCCGGTGTCCTCATTCCGCACGCTGTCAGTAGGAATGGGATCGTCAGAAGGAGGAGTAGTTTCATTTTGTATTCTGTTAATGAGCTTTTCAACTGCTGCATTAACCCTGTCTTCGAGTCCTTGTGCATTTGTTAATGCCTCCATAGTCAAGTCAATTTCTGCAAATACACCTCTGAGTTTATCAAGGTGCTCTTGTGATTTTTGTAATTGTTTAGTTAAATTACGATTTAATTCTTCATTTCTTTGTGCATCTTCTGCCATTTTATCTACTGTCACTTGTAAAGTTTCTGCAGCAGATTTTAATTTCACGTTATTTTCTCTTAGTGTTCCAATTGTTTCTTGTGACCACATATAATAAGAATATCCAGCATATCCAATAGAAGACATTAATCCTAAAATTAGTAATATTAAATAAAGTCTAGCCATATCAATCCTCAATAAATTCTAATATTTCTTTCTTGCCATTTGTCTTTTCCATAGTTTTAACAGTATGCTTCTCACAAGAATATCTGCTACTATCACCAAGATTTCGTTCAATTTGGCGCTTAGTTCCTAAACAATCAACTAAGCTGTCCTTTGGTGTATACTCTATCACTTTGTTGTTCATATAAAGAAATAAAACAAATAAAGTCTCTATCATTAGTGACCCCCATTTACACGTTTTATTCCATTTAAATCATGAACTAAATCCATTATATCATTACGAATTTTTTCATGAGCTTTTTCTAATTGTTCAATTCGATCTTTATAAAAGTTTAGAGTTAATTGTTGTTGTTGATCAAACGGAGCTTGCCCACTTTCTATTTCATTTGTTAATTTATCTAATTCACCAGCAAGATGTTCTATTAGCATAAATTGTTCGCTATCTGCTGGTAAACTTCCCATTTCACCACGAGGCCATTTAATACGAAACTCAGTATTCATCTGTACATCATTATGCATCATGGTTTGTGATGTTTCAATATTATTTAATCGTTCTACAATACCAAAGTATGCCCACGTGGCAATACTTGCTCCTACAACTAAAGATAAAATATTTCTAAGTGGTAAAGCAACTTCAGTATTTTCTGAAATTTTACTTGCCATCCTCTACATACCTTCTAAATCTCTTTAAGAGTTTAGGATGCTTGTCTTTTCTTCTTCTACGGTCAACAGCAATCTGTCCTTGAGAGGTAGTAGCTGGATTAGGAATTGATGCAGTGTTAGCACCACCTGGAACTTCTTCAATATTCAAGGTTTTTGGATAATTTTTATCACCTGGTTTTAATTTAGGCTTACCCGCCGCTCTTCGTTTTCGAATGTTATCCCATAAACTCATTTTATTAGTTCTCCTGGTGTAATATACACCTTTTGATTTGAGAGAAGGTGGACTGCTTCGTAAATATCTAAACCGTAGATCTGACCTATAGGATAAGCGGTGTTGTCTACCTTAATCTTATCTTTAGCAGAGACTACCTCCTCATATGTAGTATTTATAACTTTAGGGTACTTTACTTTATAAATTCCTGGTGATAATCTATTATCTTCTAATACAAACCATTCATTTTGTTCTTTAATAAGATCTGTTGGATCTATATCGAGTCCATCTAGTATTTTATCAATGTCTTTATCACTTAGTTGATTATGCTCTTTAATAAGATAGAGAGCTGCTGCGATCGATGTTAATTTATTAAAGCCAACTGTTCTTTTTACATTTGCGGCAAGTCTTATGAACGGAGTAAAAGCAGACTTTTTCTCATTTGTATCAAGCTTGACTTCTTTTTTTCTTTTTCCATTTTCATCAATAATACCTAGCTTATACGCATCCCACTTCTTCCAATCCATGACAAGCATGCGAAGAAATCTAAACGTAAATGCAAGGTCGGCAGCTCTTTTAACTATTCCCATTAAATTTTCCTTAAAGCTTCAATCACCTTCTTATCCATTTCCACATTCACATATTGATTATTTTTAATATGTTTTAAGAATACTAGAAAAGGTTTAATAACTTCCCATTGTTTCTTATCCAATTTATAATCTAACATTTTCAAAGAAGGTTCTATATCAAAAGCATTGAATATAACAATCAAATGATTTAGTATTAATCGTTCTGATAATTTTCCTGTTTCTAGGTACTTATTCACCAGCCTTTTAACATACTTAAATCTATTCAAATCTTCGTGAAATTCTTCTATATCAATACAGCGAGGATTATAATAATGCCTTGCTGCAAAGAACTGAAAATTTTCATCAGTTACATTATCAAGTATTTTCATTTATTTTACAGGAGCCTTATCTCCTGCTGGATTATCACCTTTTCTTTTTGGTGATGCTTTTAAGCCTTTACGGAAATCTTTAAAGTTTTTCGCATCAACTTTTGGTTCATCAATTGGCTCAGGAGTTGGCATTTTCTTTGCTGCTTGAGCTTTTGCATTTGGTGCCAAGCCCTTACCCATAGGATCTTGATATCCTTTACGATTCTTATCAGCAGCAGGAATATTTTCATATGCTTCTCTAGCTGGAACCTTTGCTTTACCTGTAAGTTTATTAACGGCCATATTTGTGCCTTTCTGGCGTCTCACAAATTGAGCAATGCCTTTTTTACGTTGTTTTTCATAGCCTTTTTTGACATCAGCTGAAGCACCTGCTTGACCCATTCCACCAGTTCCAGCACGATCTCCTGCATGTGCAGCAGAAGCTGGTACTTTTTTCAAATATCTACCAACCATTCCCTTTGAAACTTCATCAACCGCCGCTTCATTAGTTGGTTTAACTTTTGAACGACCAGTCATTTTATTTACATACATATCAGATCCTCTTGATCTTTTAGTTAAGCCTGACATTGCTTTAAGCCCTGCTTTTGCATGCTTAACACTTGCTGGCTGATCTAATGCTGCTTTGACTTTATTTCTTTTTCTTTCAATGTCTTGCTTAGCTGCGCTAGCATATTTAGACAATTTTGTTCTTGAAATTTCATCAACTGATGTAGCTTCTTTTTTAACTGCGCCTGGCTTAAGCTTACCATCACGATCACGATCAGCTTTTTCTTTATCCATTCTCATTTTTTGTAATGGAGACATCATTCTTTTCGCTTGACCTTGAGGTTCATTATATGCTTCATTTTTCTTTTTATCCCAAGGTGCTTGAGGAAGCGTTGGTTTTTTCTTAGACGGCTTGATACTTGCAAGAGCACGTTTAATTTGTTTAGGTGTTAAATTCTTTTCTTCAACACTTTCTTTTTTGGCATCAGGATGTCCTTTACCACCATCTTTGCGAGTTGCCCAGACAGCTTTTCTTTGAGCATTGGATACATATCCTTCATCTTTGCTCATAGATTTTTTAATTGTTTTACGACGATTATGAAGATACTTGTCAGATTCATCTTCATCACCGTCATTATCGATGTCACCATCTTTGCGATCAGCATGAGTGCCTTTTAACTCATCTTTATCAACCGGATCCATCTTTTTCTTTTTTTCTAAAAGTTCTTTTACCCATTCTCTCATGGTTTTCTCCGTTTCTACATTAGAACATTTGCTGCTATTGCACCGACTGCTGAAACAATAGCTATCCAAAATAATTTATTTATCGTTTGAACTGTACGACAATTATCTTCAACCTTCTTCTCTATGGCATCTAGTTTTTCTGAAAACTTATTCATACGTTCCCATGATCTTTCACGATACTCATTGTATGCATCCATTTTTTCTTCGAATCGAGCTATAGATACGACAACGTCGCTAAGCTTATCAAGCTTTTCCTCAATACGATCTAAACGTGCGTCTGTATCAGCCATTAGCATTTCCACCTTCTTAGAGACATTGCTTTACGAGTAGGACGACCCTTATCATCTTTCATTGGTCCGGGCATACCACTCATTCTAGCACAAAATGATTTTCTTCTCTTAGCAGCTTTACTACCACGTTTTACTGAACCTGTTACAGGTGCTTGTAAGTTACCACCAGTTTTTCTATTATAATAATCTCTGCCTTTTTGTGTTAATCCAGCGCCTTTTTCAGTTGCTCTTTTATGACCTTTTGCATCTTCACCACGGGCTTCATTTGTTTTTCTTTTTGCATTTAAATATGCAGCAACCGCCATAGTTCTTCTTTTCTTATCTGATTTACCAGCAAATTGTGGTGCATCTGATTTTTTAAAATCTTTAATCCAAGATCCAATGCCATCACTTACATTTAGATCTTCTTTCTGAGTTTTCATTTTATTAATTTTACTAATTGACCTAGACGCATGTCTAGCAGTATTCATTGCTTTTACCATATCGCTATGACTACCAGACTGCGCGGCTTTTTTCATAGATCCACGAGCATTTTTTCTCATCATTTTATAACGATCTAATTCCTTTTCACGCTTGGTATCTTCTTTAGCCATTGACCCCTGTTTAACAACACCAGATTTTTTAATCTTATTAATAAGTTTCATTGTGCGCATAGGAGTAGCAGTTTCTTTTTGTGCTCTTTTACTTTTACATGATTCACAACCACAATCTTCATGAACTTCTTCGCAAGTGCAAGGATCGCAATTACATTTACCACACACCCATTCTTCATTAGCACGTTTACTAATATCAGATAATGATTTTTGAGTAGAAGACATTTTCTTTGGCTTTTTATTTCTATTCATATGTGCTTTAAATTTTTGTAAATCTACTTTAGGTGCTGGCATTATTTTACCCTCGCTGCTAAATCTTTATCCGCTTTACCCCAAGTACCAGAAGATTTTGTAACGAAAGAATTAACTCTTGCTAAGCCCCATTGCTGTGGAGTAGTGCCTGGACGATGTCCAGTTCTCCATGCTGCTACACCTCTATTATATACTTTACGTAATACTCCTAGTGACATGCCAGATTTTTCTGCCTTTTTCTTTAATGCGGCTGAGGCATCTTCTGCAATATAAGCCTTAAATTTAATCATTTGTCTTCTCCGTACATTTGTTTAAACCTTAGAGTGTGCTTACTTGGTTTTGTTTTTGCTGTTGCATCACCTGGTGCTTTTTTATATGCCTTTGGATTATCATCATCCATTTTAGCATGCTTCTTAAAATGTCTATCTCTTGAAACTTTTGTTTTTTTAGATAATCCTGAATGGTATGCTTTCGGTTGGGTTCCTTTACGATCTTTAATATCAGGATCTTGAGGAGAACTTGTAGCTTCTTTTGGTTCACCTGGAGTTATCTTCTTTGCTTTTTTAGTTGATTCAGGTGTACCCCATTCTGGCTGATCTTTATACCAACGATCTTCCTTTAGTCTATCCATTACAAGTTCTTTAGCATAACCTTTACCTTGTACAGTATTATCCCAAACCCATTCACGTCTACGTTTATCCCACATCATAATTTTCCATTCGCCTCTATGACGTTCATTATGATCTAGTGATTTTTCGATTTGATAGCGTTGACCATTAATAGTGATTTCAATCTCACCATTTGGACCAGAGCGTTTCCAACGTGGGGCTACAGCTTCATGTAATGATTCTCTAACAACTCCATCCTTATACTCTTTAGGAGTATCTAAGACATCATATGTAAATTCTCTTGGATCTACTTTATCAACATCACTTAACCAGCATCTCCATGTTTCACCCTTTGATTCAACTATTAAATAATTAGTTCCAAGGTGTTTAATTTTTCCAACTATACCATTTTTCATCATAACTACACTTTCACCTACTGTGAAAATGTTTTTGTCTTGTACATATGATTCTCTTAATTCAGAAACCGGTTCTAATTGTATATGATTTTTAAATTCTTTTTGTTCTTTTAATCCCATTCCTTTACGGACTGCATTAAACATTCTTTTCGCTTCGTTATTTGCTATATTTTTTGGAAGGCCTTGAGCAAATTTTGTAAAGTCATTTTCTGCTGCCGCGTTTCTCATTTTAGACGCTGACATACCTTCAGTTCCTTCGGCATCAGGATCTCTAGCACCAGCTGAGATCACCTTTATAGATTTAAAATTATAAAATCCATGTCGTCCTTCTTGTCCATTGTATCTTTTTAGAAGTGCACTAAATTCTTGTAATCTATCTGAACCTACAACCATTACAGCATTTATATAACCTTCCTTATATAAAACTGACGCAGCTTCTAATGCATTTCTAATTTTTTTATTTAATATAATAGAACGAGCATGACGAGGAAACATTTTCCTCGCGTACTTAATTTTTTCTTGATATGTTAATGGATTTTTCTTTGCATCTTGAGATTGAGATACAAACACGCGATAAGGCATTTTGCCAGATGAACTAGCTAACTTATCCATTAGCTTCTCATGGCCAATGGTTGGAGGATTCATTCGACCGAATGTAAAATAAACGGTCTTTTCCTCTTCTACAAGGAATTGTTTAAACGAATTGTACATTTACTTTCTTCTTTTAGTTAACTCAGCTTTTCTTACCTTAGGCAACATCTTTTTAACCAATCGGTCAATCCGTGGTTTCATTTTATCTAGACGTTTTTCTATTTCTTGGCGACGGGCAAAAGTCAACTCTGACTTAGGAATATCCTTTGTCAGTTTTTTAAGAACTGCATTTCTCGCCTGCTTTCTAGCACGCTTTTCAAGTTTTTCTTTTGATGCAATTCTTCTGCTTGCACGTTGACGACCCAACTTTAATCGAGCTTTAAATCGTTTCATTTGTCTTGAACGTGCTAAGCGTTGAGGCGTCGTAAGTGCTTCCTCAACCTCTTCATCTGTACGCTTTCTTTTCATGTCAGCGTATTTGATTTCTACTGGTTCTCCTGGTCGGAGATCTACTATCATTAAATCTTTAAAATCGATCATTAGTTCCTCGTTGGCTTGTCCCATCCTTTTATAACGTCAGGCGAGAAGTTGTTGTATGAAAATTCCAATCTATCAACAATCTTCACCGCATCACCACCAAGTCTATCAATTGCTACATAACCTTCGTGACCTGTTGTTTTAAAACCTTTTCTTGTTATAACAAAAGTATCGACTTTTTGTAGCCGATTAAGTATATTTATAAGTTTTAATTTTGCTAGCACGATAACTTTTTGTAAATCGTACATTTTTATTAAACTTGCTTTATTTTTTTCATCAAAAAAGGTTAGCAATTGAGATAACTTATCTCTTTGAGCTTGCTTACCTTTATCACTTTTTCTCTTTGCAATTTCTTTTCCATACTTTAATCTAATCCAACGTATAAGCATGTTTGCATGCTTAGTTGTATCAGTAATAACCTGTCCTTTACGTACATATTTATTATGGAATTGTTCTATCAATCTTGCTAAGTCCTGGTTACCTTCAAGCTGACGAAGTGTACTACCAGAAATTTGATTAAAAATCTTTCCAGCTTGAGATAGATATTGATTGACTTCTTCAGTATCCTTTTTTGACATAGTTAACTTAGTCATATCCCTGAGCATTGCGTCTTGCGACCACACAGTTCTGGTTGCGTTAAACTTGGATACATCAACTCCGTACGAAGCTCGCATAGTTTCGAAGGAGTTACCTTTATAGGTTGTATGCCAGACGATTCCAATTTTAGATTGCTTAATAGCCTTAGCTCCAGCCGACTTGCTAGGCACCGCATAGACGATAGTATTAGGATGGAATGTAACATATGATTCTCCTTTGATCTTCTGTGTTTTTACATCACCAGGACCAAACAAAAAATCACCTTGAACAACACCTTTTATTCCAAGCTTTGGTAACTCTCTAAGGGCGTGCTTAAGCTTAACAGCCAGATCACCACTAGTATCAGCATCCACGTCAGCATCAGACTTATATACCTTAGGGTTCTTATTGAAGATCCCTTTCTTGGCGACAAAAAATTCGCCATCAGATGGGTCAATCCCAGCAAAAATAGCAGGAGCACCATCCCATTTAACAGATACATTACCATCTTTGACACCTCCAAGCATATCTCTTAAATCACGTAAAGCGAAGATTGCTTCACGAGCTCCTTTAACACCACCATATATGACTCTATCTTCAATATGAGTCATGTGCGTGTTTTTATTTTCGCTTATAACACTTTTGAAAGTTTCCATTTTCTTACCTTTATTTAATTATAAGCTAATCTTACCATAATTCTTATCAAATGTAAACCATTATTTTGCTATAGTTATAAGATCAAAAGAAGCACTAACTGTGGTACCAGTAGAAGCAATCGCTCTTATTTCAATATCTGTTTTTGCCGTTATTAGGAGTGGTATATCATAATTTCTTGTGTGATAACCTCCTGGAACATCCATAATATCTCTTGTTCTAAAACCGCTGTTTAAAACTCTAGTATATAACGAAACAGTAGCACTACTATTATAAGCGCCTATACCAACATTCCAAGTTGTTAAATATCCTGTGCAGTGTGCTGGAATTGTATATAAAGCAAGTTGTGTTTGACCCAATCCAAAAGTTGATCCAGTTCCTATAGTGCCAATATCTGCTAATACTGTTCCGGTTCCACCAGCTCCTGTTGTAACTCTTACATTACCAACGTTTGTTCCTTCTGATCCTGCCTCAACAACAAAAGCTCGGAACACTCTTAAAAATTCTACTGTTGAAGCAGATCCACCTACTGTTAATGTTTCCTGTACATTACGATAGTTTACATCCAATCCTTGAACTGTAACGGTCCTTGCTCCAGTTCCAGCAGCAGCATCATCAGCATCATCACTTGTAACATAAACAGTAGAAGGAGAAGTCAAATATTCATAAATTCCACCTTGCATCCAAACAGTTTCTGGTGCACCACCTACACTTGGATTTCTACCAAACTTATGGATATAATCTGTGTTAAGAACTCTTTTATGAGAAATATCTACTTTTTCTGCTAAATGAGTATTTGAAAAATATCTAGTTGTGTTAGCCATTCTATGCTCCAGTAAACCATTTTACATCTAAGTCACCAATATTAACATTATTTTTGGCTTTAACTGGCGCAATATTATATGGAGATTTCTTTGCGGCTGGAATACTAAATTGCATTTCAAAAGTAAATTGATAATTATCTTTTCCTTTGTATTGAACTCTAGCTCTATATGTGGCTTTAGCTGATTTACTAAATCTAGGAATGCCAGATAATTTTAAAGGATTTTTTGTTCCAAGTAAATAAAAACCATGTGTTCCAACATTAACATAATATGTTTTCTTTTTATTATAATATTGTTCTATCTTTGCAGCAGGAATCTCACCTTTAATATCTTTAAACATTTTTAAATCACGTTCATATTTTTCGCGTTTAGATGAAAGTGCTGCTTCTGCTTCAGTCTTTTTACTTAATCCTGTTCCTTTAAATGGTTCTGCTCTCCATTGTTTTTGAATTAAGTCTGTGATTCCAACTTCTTTTGCGAGATTTATAATGAATAACTTTTCATCATCTTTCTCATTTGGATTACCTATTGACCAAGTACCAGAATCATACTTCATAACAAGAGAGCCAGCAGAAGCAGCAGTGATTTTTAATTCTAATCCTGCTTTTACTCCATTTTTTTGAATCATTAAATCGGGTTGATCATGACCTGCGCCAGCTGGACTAAAATTTCCAGGAACAATTCCTAGTGGTTTTAGTGCTTTAGCAGCATTCACTTCATATTGAAATCCTTGTTGCGCTGCCATTTCTGAAATGTATCCTTTAAAGCTATCCATTACCATCTACCTATAGATTATTTTTATCTATTTATATAAAAAAAGAGGTCCATCAGGACCTCTAGTAGCGGGAGAAAAAAATGAAAATTATCTACGACGATAGATGTATGCATCCATTTTCTTAGCTAATGTTAAGGGCAAAGATTGGTTGTATCTTCGTACACCATAACGATGACCTCGCCCTTGACATTTTACATAATAACGATAATCATATCCAAAGTGTTTTAAATCTTTGTTTAGATTAGTAACCATTTTTCTAATTTGTCTAAGCTCAGCTTGATCTTCATCAGAAGTGGTAAAAGTACCGATATAGCAATCGGTACGATTTTGATTAATTTGCATGGCGGAAGCTCCATATTTCATATGCAACTTCTTTAACATAATCTAAAGAGTGCTGTACATATGAAAACAAATAATCATTTGACTTATAAGCCTCGATTACTTGTTGTTCAAACTCACTATAAGAAGAAGTTTCTTGTGCAACGAAATCCATTTCGTCTGCAACCATTTCTTCTTGTTCCATTACTAATTCTTTCATACGACCCATAACAAATACTCCTTATATAATGGCGCTGTAAACAGCTTCACGTACAGCCGTATCATCGGCTTCTTCAAATTCAGGAATTAGTGCAAGCCGTGCAAGAGCATCGTCTGCCCAATTCCAAACGGTTTCAATATCATAATTGATTTTGAGATTCAATCCTTTGGTGATAATCTCTGCAACTTTAACGTTACCTTCAGTAGTAAACATTCCATAATCAGTCATGATATTTTCTCCTTATAATATTAATCTACCATATTATGAGCCGAATGTAAAGGAAAAAATGCATTTTATTTGATTTTTGTTTCGTTTAAAAACAATCACTTACGTTTTTTTAAAACTCCTATGCTACTGTGTTGCTCTTCAGTTAAATCTGGACGGCGATATTCTTCTATAAAATCCCAATCAGGCCAGTTAGATATGCCTGTTATAGCTTCCCGTGGTCGTGGCATGTAATAATCATGCGCGATTAAATATCCACCTGGCTTAACACGATTTGCCCAGTGAGACATACCATACCAAACCTTTCCATGATCTCCGTCTTCAAAATATAAGTCAATTGGTGTATCCCAATCTAAAAAATCTTGAGGACTATATCCTTTCATAAAATGAATGTTAGGAAATCTATTACAATTTTCTCTTACGGTTTTTTCATTTGGAATAATTCCAAATTCACTTATAAGCTTTTCTTTAACATATGGGCCGTATTCTCCACAGTTTTCCCACATGCCAGAATTGGCAGCTGGATCAATTGTAAAAATTTTGACATCGGGTCTAGCAGCAGCTAACCTAGTAGTGGTGGCACCTAAATAAGTACCTACTTCTAAAACAATCCCATTAGGTGGAACTAAATTTAAATATTCAATAAGCTTATCTATTTCAGGAATAGGCTCTAATACATCAAGGCGATGTGTCTCCATACCAAATTGCTCCTTCTCTTTCTCTCCAAGGATCCACTACAATTGAACCTTCAGGAAAATCATAATCTTGATTTGATTTTCCAAAAGTAGTTTGTCTTGAATGAGCGGTCAGGAATATTGCAGGTTCATCAAATTTGTCGAATTCAGCTTCGCAAAATTGTGCTACTAAGATTGAAGGTGAACCATCTTCATATGGAACATCAGGTTTAAATCCTTTACCTACAATAACAATTGGAAGACCATGTAATACAGACAATGCTTTTAAATAGTTAGCCATATTTCTAGCTTGTTCTTCTCTTGCTTTAATAATAGCATCAAATAAATCATATCCGAGATTAATTTCTTGAGCTAACCAACGCAAAGCAATGTTATCTCTTGGATGACAAGATCCACCATCACCCATTCCAGCTTTCATGTATTTTGGAGACATAATTCTATTTGTAGAATATGCTAAAGCATCTGTAACAACATCTACATTCATGTTTCCAATCTTCATCGCTACATCTTGAATCATATTCGCAAGAGTAATTTTTGTAGTAATAAATGTATTGTAGAAAATTTTAACTGATTCACATTCTTCCCATGTTCCTCTAATATATCTTTCACAATCGCACATATCTCTATAGAAACTTTCAAGCTTATCCATTGAATCTGGATCACCACCCATCATAATCATTTCAGGTCTTAAGAAATCTTCTTTTACTGTACCCATTGCAATAAGATAAGGGTTATACACAAACTTGGCATTCTTAACTAATGGCGCAAAATGTTTAGTAGTTGTTCCTGGCAAAACAGTAGATATTAAAACTAAAATTTGATCTTGATGCATGTGTTTATCAGCTTCTTTTAGTACATCTTGAACAATGGTGTAATCAAAATTCTTAGGTTCTAAATCACTACATACATATTTTCCATCATAAAGTGGATCATGTGGTGTTGGCACTGCTACAAATACAATTTCGCGGAGATGAACTGCATCTTTAATTGAGTCAGCACCACTTCCATTTATATCATAACCAACTACATCATGACCAGCTTCAGACATTGCTTCCACTACTGGTCCACCTAATTTTCCTAATCCAATAAATCCTATTCTCATGATTCTAATACTTTCTTTAATTCCTGCTCAAAAGCCAAGGCGTTTGTTTTTCTTAATAAATGTTGACGATTAAACTGTGTTTTTTCTCGAACACTGGATTGATTAAATAAATCTTTATTTACCCATAATCTCTTAACATTATCTATAATGCAATTATGATCTTGTCCTATAAAAGAGTTAGGAGATCGTAAATTATCCCATTGGAAATCAAATAACTCATCATAAACTTGATAACCTAAATTTCCTAGTGCATGATTATGTCCTGGTCCAGCACTAATTATAAATGGCTGCTCTGCCATAATGTGTTTAAAAGTTTTTTCTGTAAAAAAATGTGAAGCCCAAGATACTTCAGCTACAATACTAAAATGACTATCATACACACCCATAGGAATTCTACGTTCAGCGGAATTGTATTTACTATGATAATCAAAACTAGAAATATCATATTGATCTTCAAATGGAATATGTTTATGTAGTTGTTCAGTATTTTTTAAACATTGGAGAAACAATGCTTGATGTTCTTTACTAAACCACCTAATTTGATTTTCCCATAGAAATTCTAAATCATTCCAAGTCATCATATATTTTGAAAAATAATCTCCTAATACAGTAGAATAAAATACATTTTCTTCACCAATCTCATTAAATAATGCTTGCAACATTAATGTGGCTGGATATTTTCTAATCTCACCAGGAATAAAATTACAAAAATATTTTTTCTTTTCTTTTTCTCTTGGAGAAGCATTTATTCTCCACTCAATATTATTTCTTTCATGGTTAATTCTCATATTAAATTCAAACATATTTAAATTATGAGTAATTTTACGAAGATCTGGATCAACTAATTCTGGCCATTGATTGTCTGTTGATTCAAGATGTTGTGAAAGAATTTTAATATTATTTTCTATTAGATAATCTTTATGCTTAAACCAAAAATATTGATTTTCTATTTCTGGTCTTAATTTACTTTCAGTAAATTCCCATGAGTAGTCAAGCCAAATTTCTATATTATTATCTAATCCCCATTGTATGTGTTCCCAATAAGGAAACTCTTCATGAAGAAATGCTGTAGCTGGTTCCAATGGTAGGAACATTAAATTTTTTTCTTTTTTCTTTGGCTTATCTTCGAAGATATGTTTTCTAGTACAATACTTCTTACCAGTCATTTCTTCATACTGCTCAATGAGAGTATAGTAAAATTTTGTAGGTTGATCTTTAATACAATAATAATTAAAGTGCATAATGTCTCTCTTTTCAAATCAATGTATAATATCTATATCAAAATCTACCAAGAAATCTTGCTATGTATCCTACAAATGGAAGTAATGATAAAGCCATCAATAAGTTCATGCCCGTATGGGCCATAGCTATTCGAAGAGTATCACCTTTTGGCCATCCATCTGAGACGAAAAAGCCAGCTAACCATATCGTACCTGTCGTACCAATGTTAGCTCCAAGCACGGCAGCAACTGCTGCTGGAAGTGGTAAAGCTCCAGATGCAACTAAAGCAATGATTGCTGTGGTTGATAACGATGATGATTGCCAAAGGAGAGTCATAACGATTCCTCCAATGAACATGTAAATTGGACTACCTAAAAAGAATTGTAGATGGTCCATGTTTCCCATTGATTTCATTCCACCTGAGAATGTTTTGAGACCAATGTAAAAAATCACCAGTCCAACAAGAGCGGTGATTACAGGATTTCCTAGATCCATTTTCTTTACCTTTTTCCAGAGTTTTGTTGTTGACATGTCGTATCCTTAAAATAAAAAGGGCATATAGTATATACCCTTTTCTTTAGCGAAACTTTGTAAAAGTTTTGTAAAATTATGCAGCGTTGGCGTATTCAACTGCTTTTTCTGCTGCTTTAATTTTACGTAGTTGATTTCCACCAAACCACTGACTGTGCAAGCGATTTTCAGAATTACGTCCTTGAACGTGATCAGTGTGGAAAGTTACAGAGTTAAAAGCTTGCCACCATGTACCAGCACCGTATTGTGCACCAGGCTGAGTTTCTAATGAATCGTAACATGTTTTTGCAGCACGGCTAAGATCATCTAAAGTTTCTACTGTGCGTTCAGTTGTTTTACGTGAAGTGTTAGGGAACACATCATTGTAATACTGAATAAGAGAGTCAACAGAAAATTTACGAGAACCTAAGAACTCTGCCATTTCTTTGTACTTCTCAAACTTTTCATGAGCTAGGCCAAGAGTTTCTTTAACTTGATCAGCATCAAACTCTGTACGGTGTCCAACTTTGACAGCACGATCTGCTGCTTGGCTAAGTGAAAGAGTAAGCGTGTTTTTACAAACAACACGAATAGGTGTAAATCGAATGTCGATTGACTTACCATATTGATGAGGGTTAGAGAAAAGTAGGTAAGACTCTACTGTGTCTTCACCAAAAATGTCGAATGACTCTTTAATTTTTGCAAGAGACCAAACCATTTGTCCACCTTTAAGTGAACCTGCTGTATGCATTTCCATATCGCCTGCGGCAACATACTCAGCAAAGAATTCGAAAGCTTCTTCGTTTTGTACTGGATTCCAATCAGTACCTACAACATCTAGAACTTTATTATCTGATGTACGAACCAAAGCTTGTTTTTGACCGACTGGAACACCAGTCTCAGTCATGATTTTTTGTTTTTCAACAGACCAATCTAAGCCTGCTTTTTGCATCATTTGAACTGGTGTCAAATCATTGTTAACCTCTACACCAAGACCGTGCCAAGGTAACTCACCAGCGTATGCCATTGTTTCTACTTCATGTGCCATAATATAATCTCCATCATTTCATTTGATAAGAATATACTACCATATTTTAAACCGATTGTAAACCCCTAAAGTGCATTTTTTTCATTTTTTTTGCATAAAAGTTTCAGCTTCTCTTTTTTTCCAAGCAGCTTCAAATCCAATTTCACCATACTCAGCTCTTTCACAGTTTCCCCATAGTCTTTTCATATAAGAATTGTAGGTACCTTCTACTTCTTCGTCGGAAGCTTTAGGATTTATTAGGTGGCCTTTTACTAACCAGTGTAATCGGTTAGCTTCTTTCCGCATCCAAGGCGTCATATAACTCTCCTTTCATTGCTTATAATTATATATGTGTGAGAGAAATTTTGTTACCGGTAACAGAAAATTATTTTCTTCTTTTTACTACAATATAAAGAGGACAATTTGAATCAAAGGGAATGTATCTTTTAGGAGGATAATGATTATAGAATCGAGAAATATTTCTTGCAGGTCGATATTCGCAAACTTTGACAAGTCCATTGTAGTTTCCCATCCAAATATGTGTTGCCAAAATTGCAGATAAAGCTATTGTCATTCATTAGCTTCTTCTTCTTTAGTTTTATATTGCCATTCATCAGTATGTCCAACTGACCACTTTGGTTCAGTTTCAACAGCATAATTTTGTGTACATACTTTAAAGTCAGGTCTTAATAAATTATCGATAGTTAAGGAGCTATCTCTGAAGAGAACCCTATTATTAGGCTGAGCAGCGAATTGACCATTGTCGAGTCTAATAACATTAAATGATTTGTGCTCAGGGTCGTGTTCGCTGAAGTTGGTGTCAAGGATGGAAGTATCGCGGTGACAATTATCGATTGTGAATTCATATTCACCGGCATGCATACGTTTGTCTTTTCCAAAAAATTCGCATCGTGACAAGATTGGTTTTTGGACAACGGTAATGTCGTAATCAAAACAATCCCAAAGCTGAAGAACATCAAGAGGAAGAAGCTCGTCATGATCCGTTTTCCAAACAAACGCGGAAATTGGTAGTTTGTCATAAAGAGCTCCATAGTCAGTTAATAGTGTTTCAAAATAAAGTGCTTTATACTTTACGCTCTTTACGCTTATCCATATCCCTGGTGTAAATTCTCCATGCCCATGTTCTAAGTCATAAAGATATTCCTTTCGAACATAGACATGGATGGGGGGTAAAGGGTGAATTAAAAAAGCCATAATATATTTTTTTAATTATCCTTTACGCCAAATCGTATAAGCACCTACAGCAATAGCACCATATGCTATCAATTCTGCGAAAGGTGGAAAGACAATGATAGCAGCTCCGCCGCCGATCATTATTACTCCATCTAAGCTAGATCTTTCAGTAACTTTTGATTTTAACCAAGCAATTTTAGATTTTAACCAGTCCATGGTTATTCCTCCGATAGTTTAACCCAAAAACAGTCTAGGGTTTGATTTTTGTCTGTAATAAGCACTGAAGCTTTGCTCATTGCTTTTACACATGAATCTTTATCAGTATAGTTTCCTAAATGATAAGTCTTCATCTCTTGTGAGCTAGTCAAAGCTAGCCATACGAGTACCCACATACTATAACCTCTATTTTAACATATTTTCTATGTCGTCTAATATATATCCTATTCCTTCAGCTAATCCAAATAATATAGCACCCGCAAAAAGAAGCATTAAGAAAAGAAAAGGGGCAAAAACAAATGCCCACCAATATGCTCTTATAAAACTTATTCCTTTTTCTTTTCTTAATTCAGCTTTATGTTCAAACCAATGAGCTATCCATCGAGCCCATTTCTTTAAGGTTGCAGTTAACCAATCACTTAATACCCATCTTAATATTCTCATAACTATGAGTATAGGGCTAGTAATAACATCCCAAATGATTAAAATAATATCTACAAATAAATCAACGCAATGGTCTATTGTAATCCATTTTTTAAATTTATTCCACATATTATGGCGCCTGATTAAAAATCCAAACAAACCCTACCATTATCGCGACTGAAGTAACAAATAAGCCAATTCCAACAAGCCATTCCATTATTGCTTGTTTACGTTCGATTGCTGCGTATTCTCTTTCTTTTTGTTCTTTACGCATTTGGGTTTCAATGTGAACAATTTCTTTCCATGCAGATGGACCATAGTATAAAGAAATATAGCTGCGGAGTTCTTCACGCATCTCATCTACTTTTTTCTTTTGCATCCATGATTCAACAGCATTTGCCTGATGACCACCTCCTAGCTTTTTCCACCAAGGAGGTTTTTTATCTTGCTCTGCTGCAAAATTAATATCAGAAATTGCTTTTGACCATTGGCCAAGTTGACCTGACATATCTTGTATATCTTTACCAAGAGCAACCGCTTGCTTAATTCCATTAAAGGCAGCAGTCGCTACACCTACGGCGCTTATAGGGTCTATCATTAAACACCTCGTTATATCGTTTCATTTATCTTAAATTACAGATAATAACAAAGTATTCAAGTAATTACCACCTTTTATCTATTTATACTTCACCGTCCTTCGAAGCACCCCAAACAGTACATTTTGCTTCAACAAATTCATGGCCATACAATTGATTATTTTCTATCATAAAATTCATTTGTCTAGCTAGAGCTTCGTAACATTGTACTTCTGTACTATATTTAAATTTCGAATTAAATAGCACATTGCAAGTTTCAAAACTTGGTTCTATATCTGGTATACAAAGTAAGATTGCTGCTGTCCATAACATGACTGTCTCCTAAAATAAAAAAGGGAGCTAACCGTGGCCCCCTGCGCGTTCATTACGGAACGACCCGATACTAATATTTATATTAGAATGAGAATGCAACCCCTACAGTGGTGTTACCAAACTCTAAATCTGCATCAGTGCTAACTTCCCCATAAGCACGGAGTCCATCAAAAAGCTGATAACCAACTTCAAAATCTAATCCTTCAAAGATGTCGTCGCCACTATTTAGCTCTAAAACATCAAAAGTACTAGATACTTTAAAATCAGTTCCCCATGCTTTCCAACCAGCGTGTGGTTCAAATTCCATTGACCATTCTTCGACGCCGGTTTCATAGTTTGTATCTACTGTAGCTCCAATAGACAACGTTTGTCCTAGTACACCGATGTCAGCTGCTTCTGCTTCTTCTGCTGCGCAAGCAGCTAACGTAATTGCCGATACTGCGGCTAATGCTGCAATTTTCATTTTTCTTCCTTTACTATTTCTGTGCGAATTCACCACTTTTCTGTTGCTAGGTAAGTGGCCAACCCCCTGTGTTATGCTGCTAGAGCGTAACCAGATGGTGCAAAGTTATCGTTTGCATTTGATTTTCGTAGACTCAAATACCAGTCGATCCTATTTCAGCCCCATCAAAAACACTTCTAATAAACTTCCAAATAGTACAATTACCAATCCGTACTGTACAAGTCTCAATGACAAATATGTAACTATATCACTCATTTCATTCTCCAAGTGTTTATGGTGGAGCTGCGCGGTACCGCCCCGCGGTCCTGAATACCCTCTAACATCTACTTGTTTATTTAACCACATATCCCAAGGATTGTAAATGGCTAAAAATTATTTTTTTATACTGTGATATAATTATCACTTTGCCAGTACTATCATCATAGGCAACGTATTTTGAACTATTCTTGTACTTCCGTATCGTGTATGTAGAGTTGGATGAGGGCATAATGTAATACCTTCAAAAGATCCTTTCTTGCATCAGCGGCAGTACCTTTTTTACCGTAGCGCTGAGCATATTTTAATACATTACCCATACAAAATCCAGTACCATGTCCACCATCTATAATAAATTCTGTAGCTTGAAATTTATCTTTAGCATAATGAGCATCATAAGTTGAGTCAATGTATTTTTTAAATTCTTCAATAAGAGCACCTTCATTAAACTTGTAATCGGTGCTTTCACTAACAAATGTAAGAGTAGGTCCCCAATCTTTATAGTCTTCAAAATCTGACGTATCAATTGTTATTGTTTGTCCTAGACCTACGCTTGAGTCTCCGTTTTCCATAACCAAGTTCCTTCATTATTTTCATTCTTTGCTCATGTGAATAATTAATCCACTGAGATATTTGCTCAATGGTTCTGTCACACCCATGACATTTCTTTGTTTCTTTATCAATTCGACAAACACCGATACAGGGTGTAACATATAAGTACTCCATATAAATTATTTATAGAAAATATGTGTACCAATTTTCTTAATTTCTGATAGCGATGCAACCCAATATGGTTTTACATATGTTGCATGATAGTGAGTTGCTCCAGCAGTCGGATCTTCTCTTCCCCATGCATAATCTTCTAATACCATTTTTACAACACGACCAGCACGTTCCCATGCTTCTATTTCTTTAGGACGATCTGATTTACCATCATGCGTCCAGCTAAATTGTTTTCTTTGCCATACAACATCACATACGTCATTGGGAAATTTTTCAGACTTCCATCTATTTAGAGTGACCCATGCTACAGAAGCTTGACCTAACATGCTTTCATTGCGTGCTTCAAAATAAACATTCTGCTGTATGCAATATCTGTCATCATCAGAAAATGATTTAACAAATTTTTCTACATCAGCTGCGCGAGCGGATGCTAGTGTTGCAATTGAAATAACGATAGCACAATTAACAGCACCAGAAAGTAAGCTTGATAGTTTCATTTTACTGCCTCATTTTTTATAGTATATTCTACCACAGAAAATAACGATTGTAAACCTTTTTGTTTCTTTAGAAATCAACTACTTACGTTTTTTATCAAGTTTTTTTATACCTGTTGTCCAATTATCAGCGGCATCATTTACATAATGAATTGATTTACCTTTAAAATCTTCTGTAAAAAAAATTTTTCCGCCTGAATTAAAGTATTTAATATAAGCATATTCTTCTTTATAATCAAAATGAACTTCACAATAATCATCATTAAGTTGTGAATACCATGTTGATAATTTTTTACCCATCTAAGATCTCCATTATACTAGGATAAATTGCAGATATTGCTTTTGCTATTTCTTTTGCCAATTCGATATGTTCCATTTGTGTCCCATTTGCCGTGCGCAAATCAATGTAATGTATCCAAGAACGAATGGTGCCATTAACATAAAGACGAGAGACTGTGTTTCCTTCCGGCAAAACAGCCCTGGCTTGTTCCTTGGCAATCCCGTTTTCAATTGCCCATTCGTATGCTGCTTTTGCTTGATTGATAACACTCTGTTGGTATCCTTCCCATTGCATTTGTAATTCTTTATCATTAATACTTATACTATTTTGACGATTTTTAGTGTCTTGTAATCGTGCTTCTCTTAAAATAAAATTGTCATTAAGATCGCGGATGTCAGCATACCGCTGAGAAAACTCTTGAAAGGAAAAGGAGCGGTGTCGAAGGAATTGTCGGGCAATGTCTCTTGTGGTTTCGACTTCGAGGCAGGCGCTTGCCATTTCGAATGGTGACCAGTGCTTGTGCTTGATGAGATATTTAAGTAGCTTTGTTGTTGTTTTGGTGTTAGCTTGGTTTTGTGGATTGGAGACACGGGCGCAATAGGCGACGAGGTCTTGGATGTTATCAAGCCCCGCGTAACCAAGTTCTCCTGCGTGGATACGACCTGAGGGTTGGCTATAGGATATGAGACGTGCATGCATTTAGTTCTCCTAGTTTAATTTAAAATCAGCAAATTTATTTCCAACATCTGTTTTATCAAATGTAGGCGTATCATCTATTAAAGTTTGTTCTTTATCATCCACATCATATAATTTCATTTTAGATCGATCTACACCAATCACAAAACGTTTTTTATATGTTGGATCATTATATCTATTCTTTAATTGTTTAACTGCAAGTTGACCCATACCTTCTAGTTCTTCTGTTGAGATGAGTGCGAACATGAGGTCTGCGGTTGCGGGTAATCCAAAAGATTCGGACGTATCTTCAAGCCCAACATCTGTGTTAGAATAACCAGAACGAGTCGTTTGCGTTGCAGAGACGATCGGAACGTCGAACTCGACCGCAAGGCCACGTATTTCTTCAGCGATTGCTTTAATGTAGTTGTATGAATTAATTGCACCGCCCATTCCTTTCATTCTACTTGATGCACAAATATTTAAATAATCAATGTATATAATATCAGGTTCAAATGATCGTTTTAACTTAAGCTCATTGAGCAAGGCACGGAAGTGTGCTGCATTGGCCTGACCTGTTGGATACTCTTTTATAATTAGTTTACCACTTGTCTTTTTAGATAATGTTGTCACTCTATCGGCATACATTGACTTACTTAAATTTGGAATTTGATCAATTGGTATATCGAGAAGATTAGCATCAATACGTTCAGCAATTCTTTCTTCAGCCATTTCCATAGTAAGATATAGCACGTTTTTATTATCTGCTAAATTCGCAGCAGCACAATGACACATAAACAAAGACTTACCAACACCAGTGCCTGCAAGACAAATATTAAGTGTTTTATTTGGTAAACCACCTTTAGTGATTTTATTAAAGAAGTCAAGGTCAAATGGAAGTCTTTCTTCATCGCGGTGGTAAAACTCATATCGTTCATCAGAATTTTCTATATAATCATGTCCAATATTCGTATCAAAAGAAACACCTAATGCTTTGGTTAGAATATCTGGTAAAGCATTCTTAGATAAACTTTGGTGTTTGCCATCAATAATAGTTATTGATTCCATGATAGCGTTATATAGTGCACGATCTTGACACCATTTTTCTGCAGTATCATAAAGCCATTGTTGATCGCTTTCTTCTTTATCAAATAATTGCGGGATGATTTCTATAGCATGTCGATATTGCTCTTCAGTAAATGATTCGCTTTGTTCAATTTCAATTTTAAATGATTCTTCATTTGGAATCTTATTATATTTAGCAACAAACTTTGCGACTTCTTTAAATATTTTTTGATACGTACCTTCAAAATAGTCTGGCTTAATAAAAGGCAAGACTTTTCTCATAAACGTTTCATTAGTAATAATGTTTTTAATTATAGTTTGTTCAATGGAATTCATTTGTATCCTTCAAGTGATTCAGAAATAATTGATATTAATATGTCACCAGCATAACGTTGAAACTCTTCATTGTCTTCTGTTAAATCTTGATCTGGTGTTTCAACAATTTCTAAGTTAAATGTCATCCTAGTATCTGTTTCATCGAGTCCATCACCTTCCAGTGCGATTTTACCATAGGCAATTACAGTTTCAATATAATCTCCTGTTAAAAATCTCACATTCCAATGATTATCATCTGTAGATGATGGAATCAATTCATAATCAATATTTTCTTTATGGTTCATTCAATTACTTCCTCTACAATAGCATCCATTGATACTTGATCTTGGTATCCAATTGAATATTGTTTTTTTAGAAACTCTTTAAAATTAGTATTAGCAAAAATGCTATCCCAAAATTCTTTTTCTAAAGTTTGATCATGCCTAACCTTTTGGCCAATTTCACCTGTCTCCATATTAACCGCTGCATACCAGCCATTTGAAGGTTTAGTAACGTACCCACCAACAAGAGCCACGTCAAGCAACCCAGAATAATTGCGAACACCGCCGTCCCAGGAAACAGTAATAGGAATTTTAGACTTTTCTTTAACATACCTGCTCTTCTCCACATTAATAACAAAATGATAACCTTGAATCTCGGTACCTTTTTTGTCTTGTTGTCTGCCGAGAATCCAGATATTGTCAGCTGAATAATAAATGCCTGTTCCGCCACCAACAATATCTCTAGGAAATAATCCAATTTCTTTATATGTATGATTTACTGCAAGTAAAGGAATATTCTTCATAGCAAGATAAGGTGTTGCCATACGAAATAAACCTTTGAGAGCTTTAGCGCGAGACATATCTGCTACAGATTTTTCATTGAGAGTGTCTTCCATTTCTTTCTTTGAAGCAAGATTGCCAATGGAATCTATAACTACTACAACTTTATCATCTCTATCCAAATTTTCTAGTTGTGCAATTAAATCAAACTTTAATTCTTCTACGTTTGTAATAGGAGTGTGCAATACTCTATTTGTATCTACGCCAAATTGTTCAAAATAACTTTGAGGCGAACCAAATTCTGAATCATAAAAAAGCATAACAGAATCTGGATGTTTTTTCATATATGCTCCAGCAATTAAAAGAGCAAAGGATGTTTTAAAATGTTTTGAAGGGCCAGCTAAAACAGTAAGACCAGGTGCTAGCCCACCGTCAACTGATCCTGATAATGCAACATTCACCATTGGAACGTCTGTTGGAACCATATCTTTTTCAGTAAAAAATTTTGATTCTGCAAGAACTTCAGTATGATTTAACTTTGAGTTCTTTTTTAATTTATCCATAATAGACATAGGATACTCCTTACATAAATGCTTCTAATGTTGCCGGTTGTTTTTCAGACCAAAAGGTTTCTGATTTATTATCTTGAATTACGAAATCTGACTCAACAAGACAAGCATCACCGCTTAAAAATCTTTTTACATTTTCAGCCATGTCTTGTGCAGTAGTTACTGGAACGTTTTGACAAATCATATTAATGTTTTTTCGACCACCTACTAATTGAAAATCCTTAGGCATTTTCATAATTGACAAAGCTTCTCTAATATTTAAATATCTGTCTTGATCTGGATGAGTAAGTTCCATTGGAAAATGACCAACAAAAGCACCAATATAATTTTTACCAACTTCTGTAGTTTTTCTCATAATGTTACCACCAGCTTTTAGCTTTTCACCCATCCTACGACATTTACGTGCATGATTTTCATGGCCATTATCGTCCATCCATTTTGCTACATCTTCGTAATCAACACCTTTGTCTTCAATATAATGCAATGGATTGGTTGTTTTTTCAATTAAATTGAAAAATTCCATATGACTAATACCACCATGCATTTCTTGTAATACGTATTGATAAAAAGGTTCTTCAGATGGAGTCTTACTATTTGTTAAAGTTTCAAACATTGGATCTGCTTCATTGGTTGCAGCAGAACGAATAGTGTCTTCAATTTTTTCATATTGTCTTTTATAAAAATTAAATCTTGGAATTGAGTTACCTTTCCAGAAAAAATAGAAAGTTCTATCTCTAATTTGACTTAGTCCATGTAAAATAGATTTAGTTTTATAAATGCTAAAGGTATAACCATTTTTTCTTGCTAGTTGACGAAGTTGTGCTACAACCTTTTCACCCATTTTGCTTGCTAATCTTGGAGCATTTTCTCCCCAAAAAACTGTTGGCTGAATTGATTCCAAAACATATTCTGCTGACTTGACCATCCAGTCATTAGTGCTGCTATCAGCATTGCTGCTAGGAGAAAGGGAAGACAAGCCAGCGCAAGGGCAAACAGTGTTGACAACATCGACACTATGAGGCGCAAGACCACCCACGTCAAGCTTATAATAAGGAACGCTATTGTCGTAATAATTAAGAAGTTGGCTGTCATTTGCTTCAAAGTCCGTATATGATAATATATATTCAGGTTTTGTCCCAAATACATTTTGCATTGCTATTGTTTCTCCACCAATGAGTGGAACTATACTTGCATACTTAACCATAATTTACATTCTGAGCCTTTTCTCTTTCATCTTTATCATAACAATTACGATACTTATTATTCTCTTCGATAACTTTTTCTAAAACGGAAAAAGATTTCGCAAAGTTCGCAAACGCTGCTGTGTCTTTTGGGAAGCAAGCGCCACCAAAGCCACGCTTGCCATCAAACCCAGGCACAGTAATATGAGACCTACCAATTCTTGGATCTGTTCCAATTGCGTTACTGATAACACCATAATTTCCTCCAAAGTTTTCTATGACATCATAAAATTGATTCATCCATAAGACCTTTGATGCAAGGAAACAATTAATTCCATACTTTACAAAGCTTGCATCAGTGGACGTCATGTGATATACAGGACACGGCTTGCATAAGCTAAAGTCTTTATAGATTTGTTCTAATCTTTCTGTAGCTTCTGGATTTCCTCCAAAAATATGCATAGATGGATTTACAAAATCTTCACATGCATTTTTTTCAGTTAAAAATTCAGGATTGTAAACTACTCTAGCACCTCCACCGCGTCTTGAAAATTTTTCAATTATGTCAGGTGTCACAGTTGATTTAATAACAATGATTCCTGATCTACGTAGCAAAAGTTTTGTTACAGTATCAACTACAATAGAACAATCGATCGATCCATCTTTACCCATAGGTGTAGGAACACAAACAAACGTTATATCTTCACTTAATTCTACATCATCTAAAGTAGTATTATAGAGAGGATCGATGATAGTTTTAGTAATAGCTTTATTTGAAAAGCCATAATCCACAGCTTTGCCAACAAACCCGTGGCCAACAATTGTCATTCTCATTAATTAACTCCATAATAACTTTTGTACCATGTAATGAATTCTTTAACACCATCTGTTATAGAAGTTTTAGGATTATAACCTAACGCTTGTAATTTAGTAGTGTCAGACCACGTCTCAGGGACATCTGCAGGATGTTTAGGCGCTAATTCTCTTTCTGCTTTCCGATCAAGATTTTTTTCAATTTCATCTACAAAATCTAATAGATTAACCTGTTGGCCATAACCAATATTATAGATTTCATGCCATTCTTGATTGGTTTCATTCATAGCTTTATCTACTACTAATTCTATACCATCTACGATGTCTTGTACATAGGTAAAATCACGTTTCATATCACCATAATTATAAAGTGTGATTGGTTCACCTTTAACGATTCCATCTGTGAATTTAAATAGAGCCATGTCTGGTCGACCATATGGTCCATACACTGTAAAGAAGCGAAGGCCTGCAGAACGTGAAATTTTAGAATGAGAAAACTGACATTCATTTACTCGTTTAGACCAACCATATGGATTGTTTTGTAAATCTGGTCGATCATGTTCATTCCAAGGTAAAGGCTGTCCATGCATAACGCAGGAGCTTGATGCATATACAACTGGTATGTTTAGTTCTTCACATACTTCTATAATACGTTGTGTTCCAGTTATGTTAGTATCAATATATGGTTGCGGTTCTTCAAGAGCGTGTCTTGGATTTGCATATGCAGCTAAGTGTAATACAATATCTACATCTTTCATAAATGACGTATTGTCATTAATTACTTTAAAGTCTTCAATGTCCCCTCGCATAATAGGAACATTATATTCTTCTTGTAAAATGTTAGCACGATCTTCTTTTAATTGTGGATCGTAATAATCATTAAAATTGTCTAAGCCACATACTTCCCAATTATTTTTTGCGAAGTGCCTGGCTGCGTGAAAGCCGATCATGCCGGCAATACCTGTTACTAAAATTTTCATACGAAAAATTCCTCTAGTCCTTGTGGTTGGTTTTCAGTTGTGTTAATAGCAAGATCAATAATTTCATTTACAACATCCTCACCATTGGAGTGTTGTTTCCAAAATTCAAATGCCATTTCTCTCCAATCATCTCTCATAGACGGATCGTTTTTGAGTTTTGTCATCATTTCTTGACACTCTTTAAAATTAGTATAGTCAACACCAAGAGTGCCAGAATTTTTGCATTGACTAATAGGATCACCCTGTACAGGGTGTATTACGTTATCACAGAAATGTTTATGGAATAATGGTACAGTGCCAGATGCAATACATTCAGCATGACAATTTTCAATATTGTTACCATATGTTTCTGCTTTTAAATGATAAAGATCTGAACCAAATGCTGAACGTGCCATTCTCATCATTGCCTCATTATTTATGTATTGAGGATATAGATAAGCACCTTTATTGGTTTCTTCTTTACCATACAAGTCAGGTGTAAACTTGACTTCATTAAATTTCTTTTCTGGTCTAAAATAATTTTCAACCATGCGGCGATCAACAGGATTATCTTCTTTATTATCACGATATAAAACAAGAGGATATTGTATAGAAGCTTCTAAACCTTCAAGGACAGTTATAAATCCTTGCTCCATCAAAGCATCTTGATGGAAATCAATCATTAAACTAGGACCTTTCCACATTGCAGTACGACCAATCCAACGAACCATATTATGCTGTTGTTCTTCAATTGGTCGCCAATACTTTTGACGGTGATCCTCATAATCAAAACCCAAACCCATTTTAGTTAATGGAGTTTGGATTCTATTTTTCTTCATAAATTTTGAGAAATCATTTTCAAGACTGTGAGTCATAATGACATCAACATTTTCGCAAACTTCTTTTAGATTAGCATTACGTGCTATTGAAGCAGCTTTATGGTCTACATTAATAAACGCTTTACGTATTTTTAGTCTCTGTAAAAATGGTACAAAATTATCTTGACAATCTTGTGGATGAGACTTAGAAGGTACTGAATAAATGATTGCTAAATCATACATTGAATTAATAACATCTGCAGTTAATTCCCACTGCGTACCCATTACAAATTCTTTTTGATCAATTTCTAATCCTTTAGCTCGTCCCCATTTTTTATCAATTGCAGAATAGATATCTGCTCCTGTTACTTTTTGCATTTGAATAGCACATTGTGTTACACCGCAGCCTTCAGTACCACGACCAAGGATAATAGCAATTCTAGTCATTTATGATTCCTTAAATTTACAAGTGTGTGATATACGTATTTATGATTATTAAATATAATTCTAACATATTTTTACACAAATGTAAACTATTTTTTTTATTTTGGTGAAGAACAATGCATGTGACATTCTTTACATGCATTTTCAGGATGTTCATATAATTCTTTGTGAAAGTTATACCACTGTTCTGATTCTATAATATCAAGAATGTCATCATTTCGATCAACTCTTAATTCATCATCCCATAAATTTTTAGTATTATTTTTATAGTTGTGATACTTATCTAAATAACAACAAGGAAGAAGATGCCCTGAAGCAGTAAAGGCTAAACCATTTCCTGCACCAGGAAATCCATCATTGGGTTTATAATCGCCTTCCATTGTTACGCTCCAACATTGAGGATAAAGTTTCATACTCTTTTTTTCTCACCAAATAGTTTTTTAGAAATTAAATTTATATTTGTAGGAGGAGCAACTGGACTGTCAGGATTAAACCTACCTGAAGTAAGTAATATTAATTCTACATCTATTTCATCTGCCATTTCTTTTGCTTTCATAATATCATGTTCATTATATGCAAATGGAATGTATTGCCAAATGACTCTCCACCTTTCCCATTCAGGTTCTCTTCTTTGCCTTGATGCTACATATTTCATTGCCTCAAAAGCTGAATGAAAATCTTGGCCAACTCTATGAATAGCTGCTTTTTCATCTATGCCATCTATACCAAAGTGCCATTCTATTCTAGTTGGAAGTTGCCAAGCTACATCTACAAGTTCATCCCAATACTCTTGTTTTTTTCCAGATCCATTTGTATGAATTTCGATTTTTTCTAAATATGTTACATCATCTATTGATGACAATAATGAAATAAAATCTTTGTGATAGATAGGATCAGAAATCTGACCACAAAATGAAATGCCACTTCTTACGAAGTTAGTTAACTTTCTCAATTCTTTTGATTTTAAATCACCATAAGATTTCCTATAATCAGAAATCATAGGTTGTCCTTGAACTTCAGATTGGCGTGAACAAAACTGACATTGAAGTAAACACCTATGAGTAGTGTCTACATTTATTACTGTCCATCTGTATCCCTCTATAATTTTGGAATACATTTCAGCAAATGAATTCATACTCTACGCCTGCTTCATCAAATAATTGTTTAGTCATATTCCATGACTCGACCCACTGTTCTTTTATTTTTTGTCTTGGCATAACAACTCTTTTTATTCCTACCTGAATAACACCAAGAGCACAATGGTTGCAAACAGGCAAGCCATGAACAAATAAGGTAGCTCCATCTAATGATACTCCGTTGTATGTTGCGTTATAAATTACATTCTGTTCAGCATGTACTATGTACTTGTATTTAGTTTCTCTCACTGCATATCTATCAAGAGAATCTGTTATTCCTCTAGGAAAACCATTATATCCTTGAGATAAAACTTGACCTTTAGATCCTACAGCAATAGCACCGATTTGAGAAGATGGATCTTTAGACCACTTAGATACTTCTTCTGCTAATTTTAAATATCGTATATCCCATTTCATACTTCTTGCTCTTCACCAAAAGATTTTTTTAATATTTCTTTTATTACTTTTTCTTGCAAACAGTTTACTGCTAATATTGGCATGTCTTTTCCATATTCTTCTTTTAATTTTCCAAGATACGCGATTTGATCTAATGGATCTCTAATACTAACCATACATTCTTCTCTAGTTTCAAACCTAGGCTTTTCAAAAATATAAACATCGCCTTGCAATGTTCCAAATATTACTACTATTAACCAGTTCATTTTACATACCACTTCATCCAGATAGGTCCTATTCTAATAGAATAATACCTGGTAGTTTCATTATTACATCTAACTTCTTTAGGTGTAATTTTAAACTTCCAAGTACTAATATGCCATATCCAAGTAATGTAAAATTTTATTAACATCTACCATTTAACGATATAATAATTTTCATTTAGTTGTTTAATAATAGGATTATAAGGATACAACAATTTTTGTAATTCTTCTTTAGTGTATTTATGGTATTCTTCAGCAATGCCATCATCATACCATTCTGCATAAAATATAAAAAAAGCATGCTGAGCATTAAAATTTCTATAGTGCTCCAACAACTTAGGAAGACCTATGTAATTAGGTACACCAAATAAACTAACAAGAACATCACAGCTATCATCTATATTTTCATTACAATCAGCTAAAACAAAGTTATAATCTTTAAACTTTTCTTTAGCATTATTTAACATGCCTTGAGATAAATCATATCCTGTAAAATTTTCTGGTCCAGGCCATTGTAAGATAGGAATGTCTTGTCCGGATCCAACACCTAATGAAATAATTTTTCCCTCTTCTATATTCTCCATCCAAAACTCATGAGCATCTTTCTCATCTTGCATATAGATGTTGTTTTCCCATCCGCCATCAACATATTTTTCTTCATAATATGTCTTAGCAGCATGATTATATTTTTCAACTAAGTCTACCATCCTATATCTCCATACATATTTACTGCAATTTTAGCACACTCATCAAGAGATAGACCTTTTTCATTATCTAATTGATCATATGCATATTCTAATTCTCTACACCCCATACAATAACCACAAGGTTCAGTGGCGTGAGTGTTACATGAAATAGTTGTGTCATAAATATAGTCAAATCCATTCCGTCTTCCTAAATCAATTACATGATATTTTTCAATATGTTCAAACGGATTCTTCCAAAATTTATCATTAGTTAGCCATGGGCGTTTTGCCATTCCCTTTTGGTCTACATTCCAACGAGGAAACCATTGAGGATGTGGAGGCAAAATATTTCCACAATAAAGTTCTTCAATATCTTCATCATTTCTTACATCTTGAAACGCAAGCATAAGTCTAGCAAAATGATTTTTCATTTCCCAATTATGATACTTTTCTCCGATGATTTCTAATTCTAAATCAACGTCAAATTTTTCAAGGATTTCTTCAATTAAAGGTTTCTTAGGATCCCATGAAGTCTGTACATTAAAAATTCTAATTTCTGTATCAGGAAAATTGTCCCATAATAATTTAAAAAGTGTAGTGCTGTCAGCGCCTGATGACATTAACACACCAATCTTTTTAGCTGGATTTAGTTTTACAATTCTTTCATCCCATTCAGGACCACATCTAAATTCTTTCATTCCATATCCTTATTTAACTAAATGGAAGTGACGTTCATACACGTGTAAATTCATGACTTGCCACATTAACATACCTTTTTCAATAGGACCATGTTCACCATAAATTTCTGCTAATGAATTCCATTCTCTTACAAATTTATCCATTAAGTATTGTGCCCAAGCATAATCATTTTTATATCCATAAACAACATCATTAGAACGCATTTGAGATACCATTGAAAGTATGCCATCACGAATATAAAATGTTTGTGCATTAGTGCAAATAAAATCAGATTTACCGCCTTCATTATATTCACACCATATTGATGGACGGTTATAAATCATTTGTGCACGACGTGAATCTGGATTAGCTTGTAATTCATCAAAGGCATGTTGGAATTGATAATGATATTTTTCAGAAAAAAGTAAGTGACCATAATTAGAATTTATTTCACCATGTTTATTTGCTGCGTATTGCCATGCTTGAGGAGGTGCATCTGAATCAACACCATTTATATCATAAATGTTTGTTGAACCTGATTCATACCAAGCTATTTCTTTGTTAATATATTCTTGACTAGGTGTACCAAAAATAGCAGGTTCAGTGCATAAAAAATTAGCACCAATTAACTCAATAGTTTTTTGACCTGTTTTATCTATAGTAAAGGCTTCATCATTTAGTTCATCAATAAAAAATTGACGTATGTCACTAACCGTTTGGAGAATCATTTTTTTCTAGCTCTCTTTCAAATACTCTTTTACGCAAATCTGATGACGAAAATCTGTGGTCTCGTTTATTAAAATATAAAGAAATATTTCTACGTCTACATTCATCTTTGCCAGTAAAATCTTTATCTTTATATTCATCACCAAGTATACGTACATCAATTGGATACATGTTTATTATATCAAGTAAATCGGATTCTGTACAATAAACAATGATTTCATCTACATATTTTACTGCAGAAAGTTGTTTGTATCTTTCTACTACACTTTGAATAGGTGAGTTTTTTTCTTCACGATCCCAAGACGGATCTACTTGCAATCCACAAATAAGCCAATCGCATTGTTCTTTTGCTTCTCTTAGCATTGCGATATGACCAGCATGAAGCAAGTCAAACGTACTACATGTAAATCCTACTTTCATATTAACAACCTATTTTATCTACACTAAATGGATCACTATCATCATCAATATGATAACCAACAGTTTCACGCTCAATATCATTATGATTAAATTCTGCCCAGTATAGCTCATATGCTACGCCTTCTTTAAGACACTCAAATTGATGATAAAGACCAGGTTTAACTTTGTGATAATCACCTTCATGAAGAATAGTAATATCAACTAAATCATAATCACGTTGCCATGTACGAATAAGCATCTTACCAGATTCGACATAAAAACCATTCCATTTATAACGATGTAAGTGTTTAGAACACACGCCGCCTTCTTCCATTTCAATACGATGAAACTCTAATGCACCATTTGCTTCAATAAGCTCAGTAGTGCCCCATACTTTTCCTGCTTTCATTTATTCATCTCCGTTACTGCAATAATATAAAATCCAATAATTATAATTGCCAGGATACTAATTGCTGTAAATACTTCACCCATTTATCATCCTTTCTAAGATTTCTAAGACTTCTTCGCTTCTATCTTCGGCTCCTCTAATTAGAGAATTTGTTACACAATTACGAGTAAATTCTAATGGAAATCTTTTACCTTTTTTATCCATACCAGTATTAATTAAATAAACATTAACATCATGTTCTTCTATTTTTTCCATTAACATATCGCTATATACATTTACATTTCTAGGCATAAAAGGTGATCCATAACATGGTGAAAATATTTTTTTAATTTCTTCAACACCTGCTTCAGTGCCTGGCATTTGACTTGTATATCCAGTTTCAAAGAACCGTCTTACAGTTTCTCCAGAAATTTTACTTACTGGAGGAAAACTACCTGTAGCATCCATTGTTAGAAAAAATATATTATTAGGATGTTTGAATTGTGTATCATTTATATATGCATTTTCTACATACTTTAAAGGATAACTTAATCTAGCATTAGCAGCACCAGGATTTTCTATTACTAATGTTTCAGCTTTTTTTGCAGCTTCCACAGCATTAAAAATAGTTGGATGTGTTTCAGGTGACAAACCTTCTGATTTAGCATAGCAGCCTTCTTCAACTTTTGCGATGCCTTCTTCATTCCAAGATACTTCATCATCTGAAATTAAACCAAATTGAGGATCACTACTTAATGTTGTTTTACCTGTTCCACTTAATCCAAACATAAGATTAGTTTTATCCTTAAAAGTAAAAGCACTACAATGCATTGGTAAAACATTTTCGTCTGGTAATTCAAATCCTAAAATACCAAACACTCCTTTTTTAATTTCACCTAGAAAAGTAGTTCCACCAATTAACATAATTTTTTCATCTAAATGTACAGCAATTGTAGGTGGACAATTAATTTCAGTGTTGTGAATAATTTTCCATTCTGCATAATGTTCAGTTGGATCATCTACTACTGAAAACATGTTTCTTACAAATTGAGCATGTCTATCATCATTAGTTAAGACAGCAAAACCGCGACGAGAAGTATAAAAATGCAAGTAATGTTTATAATTGTATTCATTTAAATCTTCATAAAATTCCCAAAAATATTTTTCTTCGCCTATCTTATTATATTTTGGTCTTGATAAATCTAGTTTTCTAGCTAAGTTTCCATAAAATATTTTATTCTCAGGAGATCTGCCAGTTGGGTTAGTTATTATTTCTATATTAGCCATTTTTCATTCCACCTTTTTTCATCTTCTGGTGTATTAATTTCTATTCCATTAAATTCAGTATGCAGTATACCTATGTCCCAACCTGTTTTTAACCAGCGCAATTGCTCTAGTTGTTCTATTCTTTCTTCTTCTATTATACCATACTTGCTATAGAATTGTAAAGGATTTCTTTTATATCCATAAATTCCTAAATGCCAATCGCCATAGCCTGCCATTCCTCTTCCGAACCAAAGGGCTTTATCTCCACCTCTTACTACTTTTACAGAGTTAGGATCATTTCGCATTTTTTCTGGCATATCGGTGAAAAGAGTAGTGATAGGGTAATGCTTTAAATGCCATATTACTTTATTAATCATATGCTTATTCACATCAGGCATATCACCTTGAACGTTTATGTACTGATCATATTCTGGTATTTTATCGAGCGCTCCGGCACATCTTTCTGTACCATTATTATATTCTGTAGTATCTAATCGACAATTATTGTCATTAAATAATGAAGCAATTCTATAGTCATCAGTAAGTACATATGTATCTAAACCTGTATCAGCACAAGTCTCATACACTCTTTCAATCATAGTCATTTCACCAAGATTAACTAATGGCTTACCAGGGTATCTACTTGACTCATATCTCGCTGGAATAAGAATAGCGGTGGATTTCATCTACAACTCTTTCAAAATCATCTAATCTAAGCATACTTTCCGAATCACTGGGTGCGGATTCAGGCATAGGGTGGACTTCGATAAAGAAGGAAGTGACCCCCAAAGCAGCCCCACAACGAGCCAACCCAGGCACGTGAATAGGAGCACCGCCCGAGCAATGTCCAATTCCGCCGGGCTTTTGGACAGAGTGAGTAACATCGAGAACAATATCGCAGTCATAATTATTAAGCATATAGTCAACACCAGTGAAATCGACAACAAGGTTATTATATCCAAAACTTGTACCTCTTTCAGTTATCCATACTTCTTTAGCACCTTGTGTTTTACTTAAAATTCCTGTAACATCCCAAGGCGCTAGAAATTGACCTTTTTTTATATTTACTATTTTCTCTGTTCTACAAGCTTCAACAATTAAATCTGTTTGCCTACAGAGAAATGCTGGAATCTGTAGTACGTCTACTAGATTTCCACTACCTTGATACCCCAATTGTCTAACTTGTTCTACACTATGAACATCAGTAAGAATTTTAAGACCAGGTATTTCGGTTTTTAAATCACGGAAATGATGTAGAGTCATTGGCATACCAAGACCACGTTTTCCAGTCAAGCTTGTTCTATTTGCTTTATCAAAACTAGCTTTAAAATAATATTCAGCTTCGTACTTATCACAAACATCTTTACAATGTAAAGCGATTTCTAAACTTTGTTCAAAGGTTTCATGTTGACATGGTCCGGCGATAATTCTCATTTATACAAAGTCCTTTTAAATTTTACTAATAACATTATTGAAATATAAATCTGTATACAAATAATCCATTCTTCAATCATATTATTTTCTATTAGAAAGAATACAGTATCACCAAACAATGCTGCCCATATGAGTATCATAAAAAATGCTACCATTGGCGATGCAAAGATATGGAGACTCATTGTGGTACTAAGCTCCACCATCCTGTTAAAATTGCTTTAGGTTCTTGAGCTATTACTCCTCTATGAGTATGTGTAAAACCTGGTGGCCAAATTATTGTCCTACCTTTGACAGCATCAACTTTTAAATCTTGATATAAAAATTCAGTGCCACCATCTTTAACAGTATTTAAATATGTCATAAAAACTAAATGTCGAGTTCCATCTGTTCTATGATGAGCTAATTCATGATGCCAAGTTTTAAAACCTCCGCCTGGAGGATAGCATTGAAAATTATATTCTTGTATAATTCTAAATTGATCAACGTTATTAGCATGTTCATATTCTTTTAAATATTCATTTAAAACTTTTTGTAACGAGGTTTGATACCTCATAATCAACTCACCTGGAAGATTATTAGATGTTAAATCTTGTGAATCTTTTACATCAGTATTTACAACAACCTTTCCATTATTTCCAACCATACCAGATTTAACAAAAACTTGATTATTATCCCAATAATCAAAATAGTCTTGTATCAATTCATCACTAATGGAATTGTCGTATATACCAATAAAATTTTTCAAAGTCTACCATCCTTACGTAGCTGAGCTCTAATTTTTGTAGCGCTAATATCGTGTATGTCTTTTCCTAAATCATGTTCAGTGAATGTATAACCTACACCTCTCCCATAACTAATGTCTACAATATTAGGAACTTTCATAATAATGTATTTCTCGTTATATGCAAAACCTTCTTTATGTAATGCGACTTGAATATTTTGTACAACCTGACTATAGTCAAAAGGATTATCATCTTGTGCTACAGTTCTTCCACCACCAGCATCAGATCCAATAATACCACCAACATCTCGAATCATAATAGCAACTTGACCAGTTTCTGCTAAAGCTCTTTTAAATAATTCTGTATGCCCAGCATGCCAAGGCTGCCATCGACCTAGCATTTGCGTTGTTGGTTTTTTATGATCAAACACCTGGAAAATCCTCTCTTAATACTTTTGCGAAGTTAATTATTTCTTCATCAGACATGAAAGACTTTACATGATAATCAACTTCTGTAGGTCTTTCAAATATTTTATTAGTATTATCAAACCTACCCTCTTCTATTGTGTCCATCCATATTGTAATATCAGCTATAAACTGTTTACGTGTTTCTCCAGTAGGACAAACAAAATCACAAATAACAGTACGACCACGAGATCCTTCAAATAATGCAAGAGTATTCATTCTTTCTGCTTGTCTATTTCTGCCAGATGGAGTAAAGTCCCAATCATTGGCTTGCTCTCTAATCTTATCAGCATTATACCAAGCACAATTTAAATGAATTTGTAACCTTTTAGCTAGGTGTGTTTTCCCCGCTCCCGGCAGTCCCATTATCAGGATTCTCATTTTTTCTAAAACTCCATGTTCCGTCGTTATGTTCTTCCCAAATTAATTCAGTACCAGCATCCCATCCCATTTGGTTAAGAATATCTGATGGTAAATTAACTACTAATTCTCCATTTGAATCTTCGCCAATATCAGCTGTCCACGTTTTCTGATTCATCTGTTTTCCTTTTAGGTCTATTTAAAAAATCATGCTCAGGATTCTGACCATCTATGTTTCCATTCATATATGCAATAAAGAATGAAGCATAGTTAATTATATCTATGCATGAATCTTCAAGGGATTCGAAATTAGGATTATAATCCCTATCCAATTCCATTGCTTCAAGCACAGATTGAATACGTAATACTTTAGCTTGCATGGTATCTAGAATAGTAGCACAACCACGAGGATAGTACATTGCTTGACGTACTCGTGAATTAGGATTTTGGTAATCATTACCTTTTTTATTTTGAATTTCAGCTGCACGCTGTAATACTTTAATTGATTCTTTCAATTGTCCAGTCCTTCCATTTTGTCGCGGCTTTGCTTAAACGGTATGTCAATTGTTCAGGAGTTAAATCATAATCGTTTAATATTGCCTCACGAGTATTATAAGTTATTCCTTCAATATTGTAAACCTTGTTTCCAACCCAATTAACCCAAGTAAGTCCCGCTGCTTTATATGCTTGTCGAGGATGTTTCTTTGCTAGTTCTTCATCATTCTGATATGGTTTCAGAGCTTGATTTTCTGTCTTCAAAGTAATAGCAACTCTACAACGAGACTTAATAAGATTAACTAAAAATTTATCGCTTTTGCCTTTACGAATTTGTTCTATAATTGTGATTGATGAATTTTTACGACCCCATATATGTTCCCATGTTGTGTCTCTACCTGGTCCAGGTTTTTGAGTAAATTGACACGATGGCGTACACATTCCATTAAAAATATTAGGTGCACCGAAGAGTGCGTTGCCTAGTGAGAAAGTAATTACACCATCGATTTCATCACTAGTACCATATAGTGGTTCAAGTTGTTTAGCCACTGTTAAAATTGCAGAGTATATTTCATAATGATTGTCTTTAGCTTTGCACATTGTATCGCCTTCCATCCATTCATAATTACTATACTACCACAGTTCTTATGAATTGTACACCATTTTGTTTCATTTAAAAACAATCACTTACGTTTTTTTTACGGATTCTTTTTTACCACAATGTGGACAATGTAAGTTACCTCTTTCAATACAATAGTTTTCTTCCATTGTAGCGTAACTCCAATGTCCTTTACATTGAGTACATGTAAGATGCCAAATAATTTCTTTTTCTGCTTTTATCATCTTCTTTCTATATCTTCTTCAATACACTTAGTTCCGTATTGAACTTCTAATATGTGACAAGGTTTATCAAATGGATTATAAGCTTTATGCCAATCTTCTCTATGTATAATATAAGTCTGATGTTGTTTTAAAATTATCGTTTCGTCTCTACCAACATTGGTTGAAATAATATCACCTCTTTCAATATCCATTTTCATAGAACCTTCTAATATATACCAATGTTCGCTTCTATGATAATGTCTTTGATCACTTAAACTGCAGCCTGGATTTATTACAAGTTCTTTTACTTTCACTGTTCCTTTATCATCTAACACTCTCCAATAACCCCAATCTCTAAGTGTTTTTTGTGTTTTCCATTCATCTAATATCCAACTAGAAGAATTTGTTTTATCACCACCAACACCAAAAACAAATTCTACATCAGGATGATTTTGATATTTTAAAAACTCAGGAGTATTTTCATTATTTCTGTCTCCGCCATTAGCGAATACAACAGTGTCCATAGTGTCAGAAAGAATCTTATCAATAGCGTTAATAGCACTATTATCAGAATCGTCGAACTCAATAATCCAATCAACCATTTCAAGCGCTTCAACAATTGCTACCCTCTCTTCATATGGTAAAAAGGCTTTCCCTTTTTTTCTTGCTAACCATTCATCAGAATTTAATCCAACTACTAATCTATTTCCTAATTTTTTAGCTTGACTTAAATAAGAAATATGACCTGAATGTATAGGATCAAATCCACCTGTGACTAATACGATTTTAGACATTTCTATAAGCGTACTCCAATGCTCTATCTGCTTCTACTTCTAATGGACGATTTGCATACCAGTTTCCAGTTTCAATATCTAGTTCTCTACATAACTCTGCCATTTGTTGTGCGGTGATTGGATATTGATTTTTCAAAGCATTTCCTGCTAAAGCAACCATGATTTGATACATCTTATGATACCAACCAGTGTTACTTATTGTTTTATATTCTGACTCTAATCTACGAGGAAAAAATGGACAATCCTTATATCCAGTCCAAGTGACGTCTGTATTTGTTAATTTAGATTTTTTATATTCTATTACTTGTTTTTGTAATTCTTCTGGCATACGATCTAAGAAAGATGAACTTGATTTCTTTTCAACATAAGCGTGCTTTCTCATAAGTTTTAGCGGATCAATATACTCGCCAGGATTAGTAAAGATAAAGTTGAAACTGCCAGCGTACGTACCAGGGATATAATACATTCGTGATAAATCTTTAGTTTGTTTATCACCAATGGATCCAAATTCGCTGTTGAGTGCGAACCAGAAATGTGGGAGGTTATTTGCTTCAACTCTTTGCGTAATTGGGAAGACCATACGAAACTTTGGAAAGTTTTCTCTAGAGCTAGCAGTAGAATAACAGACAAAATGATACTCACCATATTTTTTTATTAGCTCCTCTTTTAAATTACCTTCAAACTGATGATCATCAACGTCAATTGCACACCACCCACCCCAATCAACTACATTCTTATTAGCACGTGTTGAGTCTAATATATATGTAGCAGGTGAAATGAGTGATGCTTCTTTTTTATTACTATATTTAGTCTTTGATAATTTGTAAAGAAAGCTTTCAAATTCCATAAAGGTTGAAAACTCCATCTTACGATGAGTCTTATTATCAAATATTGATTTGAATATAGTTAAGGTTGTTTGCATTATACATCACCGGTGAACCAAAGGCTTGGTGTTGCTTGTATCGTGATAATCACCTGAGGCATAATAATCACGGCTTGCTTCTTCTTTTATCATCATGCCATTCCGCATACGATAAGTAATAATTTCACGCCTAACTACACCGTCAGTGTCAGAATCAAATGCGGTCTTAAATGGTCCTTCAGTCATCAGTCAATAATGCGTGGTAGATCACCAACATTCCCCTCGTGAGTTGGACCTTTCCAACCGCCAGGTTTTAATAAATCAGGTAAACCAAAACGATTAGGCCGACCAGGTTTTACACCAGGCTTTTTTGCCATATTAGCTTCATACACTCTATCCCATGCTTCATTAGCATCTACTCCCATTACATCAAGAGTACCGATAGCAAATACACACATATCAATAAGGCCATCAACAACTTCTTCTGCATCAGAATTATTAATAGCTGACAATGTTTCTTGATATTCTTCACCAATCATTAGCATACGAAACATAATATATTTCCGCATAAGATCTTTATCTTCTTTATTTTTATCAAACCATTCACGTACTCCAAATTTATTGTGCATCATGTAAATGTCATTTGCCCAATCACTCATAATTTAAACTCCTTAATTTTTTCAAATGATCCTCTAATCGTAAACATATAATGATCATAGTCAGGTTGACTAAACTTATATGTGCCACATGGGTGTGGAATTGTCATATTTAAAAGTACTCCTAATTTTTCTTTTGGAACATCCCATTTTTTTTCGTATTTTTCTAATACATTATTTACGCAAATATCATAGTGAAATCCACATACATAAATTCTATTTACGTTGTTTATCCAGTGATGAATATATCTATCATCATCAATTACATCACTTAATTTGTATATTACTTTATCATTTTTTCTGTCTATAGATTCCATTAATCCATATTTTTTATATTCTGGATATCCGGTATAATGAAACACTTCACTTACATTTCTTATATAAGGTAACATTGTATTTATGTAATTACCAAATGTATGTGCTTCTGTTTCAATAAGTGCGTGACTTCTAACATCTTCATCAGGCCAAGTTTGCCATGCATCGACAATCACCACAACATTCTTGAAACGCATAATATATTATACCACACCTACGTGCTCATGTACAACCGGATTTTCTAATGCCCATAACATTCTTTGTGTGTCTTTCCAATCTTTAACTTGAATAGAATTGGTATTACTATATTGTTCAAGAGCTTTTACTAGTGGATAATCATTTCCACCTAATTGCATTTTATCGCCAAAGAAAACAATTGGTTTTTCAATCCATCCTACTACTTGACTTTTATCTGCGCCGGGTGGAACGATATCAATTCCTGTTTCTCCTGCAACTTGAGCAGAAAGACCGAACGTATCTTCAAAAGCTGCTGCTATAAATTGACGTTCATTTTTATGTTGATCCCATTCTCTATACATTGCTCTTTCTTCAAGATTACAATTACGACCAACAATACTGAAGTTAACCATACCAGGTCGTTCTTCAATATGATTACCGGTTTTACGATAAAAACCAGATTCTTCTAACATGCCTTCCAACCATTCTCTTGCATCTGCAGGAAGTTTCCACTCATTAGCCCATGTTTGTTTTCCCTTTTGCCAAACGCTATTTCCTGCACAATTAAAAGAGGCAGTTACATTTTCACAAATGTCTTCTCCTAATTGTTCAAGTGTTTTTTCATAATCGCTACCTGTAACTAAATAGCAATTATTCTTTTTAATAAAATTTAAAAAGAATTCTTTAAACTCTGTATTAATTTTTTGCCGACTAAGAGTTAGTGTACCGTCAACGTCAAAAATATAATTCATACAAAAAAGTCCTCCAAGGTTGCTTCATCTTTTAAAGACCATCCTACTGCATCTAAGATTGGTGTGATTGGTTCAATAAATGTTTTTTCAAATTGTAAATCATAGTCAATATATTTATGAAGATTAAATTCAGGTGGTAAATAATCTGGAAAAGAAACTACATTTTCACGTATAGGATTAGGTAATTTTAAATAAGAATATTTAATCTTTTCCCCACTTTTAATTTCACTATATTTTTTGTCAAGTGCGTGGTCACGTAAATAATGATTATATAGTAAAGAACCTCTTACATGAATTGGTGTACCTCTACCATAAATTGTTTTACGATCTTTCCATTTGTCTATTTCACTTACACCACGAGGAAAGGAAACATCTTCAGCAGGTAAAGATTTAAATGTAGATCTGAAATCATCTATAAACTGACGAGTTTTTTGTTCATCACCTGTAACAATAATTTTAAATACTTCTTTAAATTTATCACGTACAACTGCAGGTGTAGATGATTTAATAGCTTCAATACCCATGATCTTGAGTTTTGGTTCTGCATATTGTACACCTTCATTATTATGTACATTTAATATGTATCGTTTTTTTGCAGTCCATATACCACGATCAGCTATAACTTCTCTACCCATTTCCATACGAGGTGTATAGGCATTCATTTTATTAAATAGTTTAGAATATTCAGCAGCAATAATTGGTTCGAAATGTTTACTACATAGTTTATCTAAATCTTGTACTGGATTCTTTAGTTGTAATTTTTTAACTAAAGGACCCATATTAATATAAACAGAATCAGTATCAATTGCTATGACATAATCTTTGTCAGTTTTTAGCAGTTTATTCATTTCATTATTAACTGCTTTTTCTGCGCGTTTAATAGAAAGCTGACCTGTTAGTGTTACAGATTCAGCTAAAGCATTATCAAAATATTTAAAGTATTGATTTGCTAAGGCGCCATAAAGAGAATTTAAAAGAATTTTAATTGCCATCTGATTATTTTCAAGTTGATTGATTTCAGATTCCAGTTTAGAATTCTTAGATTTTTCATATTCAGATTTAGCTGATAACATTCGTTTTTTAATTGTTGACCTTTCAGCATAATAATCTACAATTAATTCTGGAATTATACCTTGTCTTTCTTTACTAAATGCTACACCAGAAGCAGCAATAGAATAATTGTCATTAACTTTATTATCATCTTTCATATAATTATCTGGACCTTGAGAGAAACAAATGCGAGGATCTCGTATCATTGTTTCTGGAGAAATATTATATTCAACAATAATATTAGGATATAGAGAATTTAAGTCAAAGGAAACCACCCAATCATGGCCACCGACCTGTGGATCCTTTACAAAGCCTCCAGCAATGGAATGAGACTTACCTTTCTTTCTTGCTTCAGAACCAGGTTTATTCTTTGATGTTTCGGTTGCACCAGCAATTTGATACCAGCGAATTTGATCTATTTGTTTAAGTGGAGTAATAACATTTTTACTAAGCAATCTACGATAAATGATAGATTCCCATATATTAGTCGTTCCAAATGTATCACTTAAATTTACACCACCTTTATATGCCATAGTTAAAGCTAAATTAATTAAGCCCATCTTAGCATCAATACGATCAACTAATTGAACATCTTTAATATTATAGTCAATAAATTTTTGATGATCTTTTTTATATAAAGTATATAAATTACCATGTTCTTCATATGATAGTTTACGTTCACCTACTACAACATAACCAATATGATCTAGCTTATATGATTCTTGAGGACCATATGAATATCCAAATTTAGTAAACAACTCTAAATAATCAGCTTGCTGTATTCCAACAATTTCAAAAGCCGGAAGTTGGCGATTAGCTCGATATACTGGACGATCATTAACTAGTCCCCAAGGAGAAAGTTTGTTAACTGCTTCTTGTGTACCAAGATTATGAATACGATTTACAAGATAAGGAATATCAAAAAAACGACAATTCCAACCTGTGATTACATCAGGATAATTTTTGGTCCAATAATTTATAAACTTAACAAGTAATTCTTCTTCAGACTTGCAATGGTGATATTGAATAAGACTTCCATCAAGATCTAGTTCAGTTTTAGAAGGATCATAATTATCTAAACCCCAAACTTGAAATATAGATGACTTACTAGACTTTAAAGTAATTGCTGTAATAGGATGAGCCGCTGCTTCTGGAATAGGAAAACCATCATCTGAAGCAACCTCAATATCAAAGTTTACAATGTTAATATGATTAGGATTAAATTTAATGTCTGATGGAAACTTATCTGTAATGAATTGATGGATATAATTTGTAGTACCATAGG
>Ga0255781_10000012_pt1 | contig 168059 bp, 248 predicted proteins | sample 101ome_21_FD_179979 | JGI IMG/M metagenome (GOLD analysis project Ga0255781, IMG submission 179979) | Coastal salt marsh microbial communities from the Groves Creek Marsh, Skidaway Island, Georgia - 101413BT metaG (version 2) | ecosystem: Environmental > Aquatic > Marine > Intertidal zone >... | reverse complement strand
TTGGATTCATCAATTGTACCATCTTCGAATGTTGATCTTGTAATCTTACCACCATCAAATGTAGATGATGTAGAGGACATATTATTAGCAGATGAACTTGTAATTGTTAAGTCATTTGCAACAACACCATCCATTGAACCAGTAAATGAAGAATTAGCAAGTGTTGCATTACTAATTGCAGCGGTATCAATTGTTGAGTTTGTCCAAATATTATTGTTACCAGTACCATTAGAAAAATCTGATGTAGTAAGATCAGAATTTGACATATTAGTAAGGATAACATTATTACCTGTAATGTTATAAATCTCAGAGTTTTGCATAACAACGTTATTAGCATTCGTATCGAATATTTCTCCATTAGAGAAAACGTTGTTATCAAAAATACTTGTAGTATGAATATTGTTTGCGAAGCCTGAATCCCAAATTGTACCATTTGAGAAACGTGAATTTGTAATATCTACATCATCTAATCTTGTTGTTCTAATTACACCATTTGAAAAATCAGAATCAACTACAGTAGCATTAGAAACTGCAACATTTGAAATATCACCATCATGGAACCATGTAGTAATAATTTCTGAATTAGAGATGAATGCATCTTCAAGAATAAGTTCATCGATTTCGATGTTTGTAAGGATAAGACCGTTTGCAGTACCTTGATCGATTGTTACATTATTATATTCTGAATCATCGATGCGAGAATTTGTGAATACATTATTATTACCAGTTGAATTATTTAACTCACCTTGGTCAACAATTGTATTTGTAAAGATGTTATTATTACCGGTACCTTCTGAGAAATCTGAGTTAGCAATTTCAGACTCAGACATTGTAATGTTCTTAGCCTCAGCTGTATCAATAGTTACTTCGGTAATATCGGTACCTTCCATAGTACCGTTGATAATTTGGTTATCAGAAAGAACGTTATTATCTAGTGTTGCACTAAATATTCTAACGCCTGAGATGTTACCACCAGTGATGGTAATTCTAGCAAAGATTTCATATTGTAAAGCATCAACAAGCTCTTTACGGGTGATGTTTTTGGTACCGTCATCGCCTTGAATTAAATTAACGATGACAAATAGGTCTTCTGATCTAGTATTACTACCCTTAATCGAACCTAGTTCTGAAATCTTTGACATGTATATGTACCTTTAAAACGTTATTAATTTCTATTATTTATAAAAAAATGAGTATGATCTTAAGGCATTCTATTGTTGGTAACAATAAAGTAACCTTGGTCTATACTAACTTTTTTCATCATAGCATAATATAAGTTTTGTTTTTTTACAACATCAACTATTTCACTTGGTCCGTTCCAATCAGAAATTTTACCTAAGACTTCTTTTTCAACTTTAAGTAAGTTATTATCTTTATCATAATAGTGAATTCTATATTCACCTACTTTTTCATCTCTTGTATATGTTTTAGTACCATATACATTAGCTTCTCTATCAAGATAATAACCAATGTTTTCAATCCAAGGTTCACCTGGTCCGACCAGACTCCTTCCGTGTGGTTGATCTTTATATAATCTAACTTTATCTGTATTTAAACTTTCTAAGTCTACACAAATAGCAGCAATATTACCCTCTGGTGTTAGATAAAAATCATCCGGAAGTTTAAAGCCTATTAACGTTTCGAAATGTACTCTATCAGTATCATTGTTCTCATATCTGACGACTAAACCAACAGAAAAATCTGACTGTCTTCTAGAAAAAATCAGTCTCCATATTCTGTCATGTGGATATTGGTCCAATACTTTATCTAGCATTGGATAAAATCCTCTAAACTCGTTCAGATCGGCTAGTTTCATATATTATTTATATTCCTTTTATCCTATGACAACACTTCCGTTGCCTTTTATTGTAATTTTTACTAAATTTGTTAATAGTCGACTATTAGAGGCACTGATCGGGGCTGGTACTATTTGAGTGTTTTGACCTGATTCTAGCTCTGTTGTTATTGCAAGTGTACCCTTTGCACCAAGTCCGCCATTAAAATTACCAACAGTAGCTCTGGATCCAACTTTACCAAGTACGGCATAATAAGTTCCTGGTGCTAATTCAACTTTAAAAGTAATTGTCTGGCCAGCCTCACCGCCAGATCCACCTTTACCAGCCTCGTCTGGAGGAGGACCACCGCCACCATAATAACCTCGTGCTACATCTATTTCAAGCCGTCCACCATCAGCACCTGATGAAGGATACGGCATACTTGCTCCGGTATCAGATCCGCCAGAAGGATCTCCACCACCGCCACCACCTCCGGCGCCATAATTGAATGGGGCATCATCTCCAGCTTTCCAGGATGCACCTCCTGCACCTCCAGTTCCATAATATGATGCTTTACCGTCAGTACCCGTGTCACCTTGATTACCATTTGATCCGCCAAGACCACCGTTTGCATACATTCTTTGATTGGCTCCAGATACAGTATTTTGTCCAAGAATAAAATCAGAGGCTGCCCAATCAGAATCATTATTGTAAGATCCTGATTGTACTTTAGCGTTGTATGTTGCTTCTGTTATAAGACCGCATTTTGCGCCTGATCCTGCTCTTCCTGTACCAGCTCCATCTTGAAAACCTTGTCCTCCAGTTCCGCCTGATCCTGTTATTCTAACTTCTAATGGTACTAAAACGCTTGAGCCGAAAAAGTCATCAAATTCAATCTTTCCAGATTTTGGAATACCAGTACCAGTCTCCACAAATGATCCATCAGATTTTCTTCTTTTACCACAAGTTCTATTTGTTGGAGTATCTGGAACGTAAGCTCCACCTCGATAATATTCGTTTAAAGACGTTGGTTCTGTACCACCAAACTCATCTTGAATAGCAGTTAAAGTAACTGTATTATTAGTAGGATTGATTGCCATGATCTATTTTTTTCCAATTTGTTCTTTCAATTCCTTAATTGCTTCTATTAAAAGTCCTATAATATTTCCATGTCTTACTGCATAACATGTTTCTTTTGTTCTTGGATCTGTTGTTTCATAAACAATGCCTGGTAAAACATCTTTTAATTCTTGCGCAATTACACCAGTCATAGGAGTTTCATCTCCTTTATAATTAAATGTATATCCACCTAATTGTGAAATTTTATCTAATGCATTTGTAATAGGATTAATATTTTCTTTCATTGTAGCATCTGAAATACTACCAAACGCGGTAATATTACCTTCTGCAAGAATATTACCACTTGCATTTATATTATTAAATGTAACATTAGAACCTGTTCCAACTGCTTGACCAATTGAAATAACACCAGTACCATTATTGTAAGTTACACCAGTGCCCGCGCTTAGTGAAGCTCTTGCTCTTGCAGTAGTAAAATAAAGATTAGTAGAACCTTCTGCGAGTGCATCAGTATTATGGTTTAATAAAGAACTTACTGTTCCTTGTACGTTTCCTTTAAATGTAGGAAGATTATTATTAGTTGGTCCACCATTTTCAAAAATTTTATTCGAATTATCTAAACCAGGAAAATCTGCATTAGGATGATAGATATCACCAGTAAAGTTTCCATTAATATCCAAACAAGTAAGCTTTGTAACATTAACGGTGTTTGCAGTAAGTGTATCAGTACTAGTAACATTTGCAACATTAATATCACCACCAACACCAGATGTTTCAATGCTATTTGTAATTTTTAATGTTTCAATCTCTAATGTTCCATCAGTAGATAACGCAAATTGTGGAGTACCACTACCTGTTGTAATTATAAAACGATCGTCTGTTGCATTTTCATATCCGACATCCCAAGCACTAGCACCATCTGTATATCTTGTTCTAGCACCTGTTGAATTAAATTGGAACGTGGCACAAATATTAGATGCAGAAGAAATAACTTCAATTGGAGAAGTTATGTGTACATTATTACCAGTAACTCTTGAAGTAATTAAATCTGTTTCTACTTTATCATAACCTATTAAAGTATTTGCAGTAAATTCTCCTAGAAGGATAGAATCACCTGTAACAGAATCACCAGCTACTGAAGCTGTAAGAGCTGAATTTCGCCACAAATCAACTTGTTCATTAGTTTTATCAAACCAATTTTGAAAAGTTTGAGTTGTTGTAATATTTGTTATACTTGGTTTTGCCATTTACTTACTCTCTAATTTATCCAATCTTTCATTAATTGCTTGTAAAAGATTTTTAACTTCATTAATTTCTTTATCCAAATTTTGTACTTTTCTATGTAATGCTCTTTCTTGTTTATATTTATTTAGAGCTTGTACATCTGTATTAACTACTGCATTACTTTTTGAATGTCTTTTTAACATTATGTCAACGCAATTGCTCTATAATCTTTAAGTGTTGGAACATCAAACATAGTAGGAGCTAACATTTCAATTTTAATAGCAAATGTTCTATATCCTGAGAATGTACCAGCATCACTTGTATATTGTAAAATGCCATTACTATCTTTATTAGCATCAGCAACTTTATATCTAAATTCTCTCCAATCATTTAGATTTCTATTATTAGAATATGTATTAACTCCTTTGAATAATTCTAATTCAATCCAATTAATATTATCAAATGTAGAACTATCATATGGATTTTGTGGTCTAATATAAACTTTAATATTAGTTCCCTCAGGTCTAAATCCTGTAACAATAACTTCCATATCTTCAGCATCTAAATCTTCAGCTAATTCTACCGGAATAGAAATATATTTAGATGATGTTGCTGATGACGTATTAGTTATTTCGTATTGATAAGCTAATAAGCCAGAAACTTCAAAATCAATAACTGGCGTAGATGTTTTCTCACCTCTATTTTCCATTTCTAATGTTATATCAAATGGTTTTGTTCTACTTGGATCATTTGATTTACTATATACAACAACTCCTTTACCATTATTAAAATATAAATTAGAACCAAAGTTCATTGGAGTATTATATGTATTAATTGGATTAGTAGAATCTACGAAAGTACCATTCATTGTTACATTTGTAATTGAATCATTTGCTTTCATAATCATTGGTTGAATATAACTTAGATTGATATCATCAATTGTTCCAATAGTCGCTGTTGTACCACTATCAAAACCTGTAATAGTATCTCCAGCTACAAATTTCTTAGTAGATGTTGCAGAGCTTGCTTGAAGATGCATTACAGATCTATCTAATGAGCTATAATGAGAAATTAAACCAGCAACAATTGGTGTTGCTTCACCAGCTCCATTACTAGCAGTGAATGGACTTGGTTTAGTAAGTGTCATTTCTGTTGCACTATCTACAGAAGCAATTCTAAATATTTCTTTATTTGAACCACCATCATTTACATGAACATAATCACCTGCTGAATACGTTGTTTCAAAATTAACTGTTGAAGAAGTAATTACATTATTTCCTGTAGTAAGACTTACTGATTCAGAATTTGCTATTGATTTATAAACCATCTCTGCAGGTGCATCTAAAACACCTCTTGAAGGGCCATTAAATCTACCAGACCAAGAACTCAATGTAAAGAATTCGTGATCATTATTTGTCATTGTAACACTACCAGTTAATGCATTAAAATCATGTCTGTATAAAGTAAATTTAATATCTTCATCTTGATATGATTTCCATGCTCTATTATTTGTTGAAGCAAATAAAACACCGTCTCCCCAGTCAGCACTTACTGCTTGTCCTATTGTACTACCACCCAAAGATATTCCTCCAACCTTAGATGTATAGATTAAATAGTTTGGATCATTGGCATCAGGCATAATAACAAACGCATATTCTGTTTCTGTATCCAATCTTATTGGTGCTCTAAATTCTACTGTTGTAACACTTTCTCCATCATCAGAAACATTTACATCTTCTGCATCTATGTGTACTTTTGAAAAAGGTAAAATTTCAGAACTTGGATAACCATTAACTACTTCTCTTAGCATTACAGTTATACCATTACCTGCATCACTCTTTCTTTTAAAATAAAGATCTATTTTAGAAGCAAATACTGAATTAGATCCTGGACTATTTTTACTTGATTGCCCCATAGCTTTCTTAATAAAGAATGTTTGAGCAATAGGATCTCCAGACGGTTGAGGTGGAACTCTACGTCTTGGTAAGTTTCTAGTAGTTTCTGTTTCTCTTATTGTAAACTCTGGTGGTCTTGTAGACAATGTAGCACTACTTAATCCTACATTATAAGCATAATAAGTTAATTCTGCTTTTGAAGAAGACGCTGAATCTATATTATCATATGTTGGAACATCAACAATAGTTAATACTCTTTCGCCAACAAAGAATTTACCACCTGGTAGACCAAATACTGCAGTTAATACACCATCATCATCTGTTGTACCTGGATAGATATCTTCATTATTTGGTCCCTTAATTGGCTGTCCAATTGCTCCAAGTTTTTCGATCTCAGCTGCATCTGTTACATTTGTTCCATTATACATAAATGAACTTACATCTTCTCCATCAAAATAAAAATAATGTCTTGTGTTGGGACGAAGTCCTGAAACAAATATTTTAATTTCTTTAGATCTCATATAAGGTTCAAATGCAACATCAGTTACAAATGATCCATCAAAAATCTTTTTAGTTTTTCCTGTGCCAACTTCTAACTGTGATTCAATACCTCTTTGTACTTCTGTTCTTTGCCAAACATTTGGATCACCAATTTGTACAGTACCAACAATTTCTTTCCAATCTGTTTTAGTTAATGGATAAAATTTTTGGAATTGAGTTACAAAATCTTTAAATGGAGTTGCTAAATCTAATTCAATTTTTTCTGGGTTAGTATCAACATCAGGTAAAATATCACATTGCGGAGAAAGTTGTCCAATACCATCGTATTTCCAGTAATTACTTACACAACTTCTATAATTAGTTGCATATTTTTGTCCAAGTAATTCTACATGTACATTTCTACTTAATGTTCCAACTTCAGGAATACCTGTTGTTGGCCAAGGTAAGGCATTCGATCCACTCTTATATTTTAAATCTAATGGGAAATGATTTTGTTTAGGAGTCAATACCTCTCTATCAGACATAACTGCTGCATTAAATTCAGGATCAATAAGATTTGCAATATTTAAATCTTTAAATGGATCTACAACATAACCATTCTTAAATCTAGTTAAACCATTTTCATCAAGTACAAGAAGATTTTCTGTATCTTGTTCTAATTGGCTTAAACTAATATAGTATTCTAAACTTTCTACTTTTCTTTCAATCTTTGCAATATCTCGCATCGTATAACCTTCGGTACCTGATGCTTGAGTTTTAATTGCATAATCTCTTTTATTTTGTTCAGCCGCTTCTTTAGGACTTAATGCAGGATAACCTGGAATAGTAATTGTGCAAATTGCCAATTCACCTTCACTAGTTTTTGGAGGAATAGGACGATCTGCTTCATTACCTTTTACTAAATTAAGAATACCATAAGAGTTCATAGTAATTACATCAATTCTCTTATTATATGCTTCTATATCTGCATTTGAATTACCATTAAGAGCAGGAATAACATGATTACCAGCATTATCACTAAACGAAACTGTATATGCTCCGACCGCAGTTGTAATTGTAGGAGCAGAAGCTGGAGTTAGTTGATTATAATCTGCTAAAGCGTCTTTATTAACGTAAGGTCTAAAGTCATAGCATTCTCTTAAATTATATTCTATTCCATTTTTGCCTGTATATACTGGAATACTCCAAGAACGAATTTTACCTGCAGGCAATGAAGTTGATGTATCATCAACAGGATAACTATTAACATTAAAGAAATAATCACCTGTAGAAGTATTTAATTGGAATACTTTAAGTTGAATAGTTAATACGCCGTTTGCCGGTAATGGTCTACCTGGAATATATTCCATGTATGATATATCATAGTATCCATCTTTCTGATTTGTTTGTAATCTAAAACTGTCTTTATATTCTGTTAATGCTGTATCTTGTACAGACATAATCTCAACTACATCAGGAAAACCTAAACTGTATTTAGTTGTTGCTGATGTAAAATTAACTTTAATATATGGCTCAACTGCAACTTTATTATATGGCTCAACACCAACTTTTCTAATATTATAATAGAGTTTACCAGATGAATCTGAACTATAGGCAGGATCTAAATCAATATTAAGTTCTGTATTGTTATTTGAAGTAGTATAATTTGTAATAGGAATAATCTTATTAGAAGCATCTACAAATAACATATCAGTATTTTCTACCGCAAAATCTGTATCCGCATCTGCAACAACAGTAAATTGATTAGCAGCAATACCTGTAATGTCTTTACTTACTCTTACTGGTAAATTAATATTTGTAATAGATTTTATACTTGACGTACCGGTTGGGAAAATAGCAGGAGCTTTATGTTGTTCATGTAAAATTGAACTGGCATCAATACCTACTTTATCAGCATTTAAATAATTGTTATTAATTGAAACAACATCTTTAATAGAATTACTTCCTGTCATATTAACAGCAAATAAGTATACTTCACTCGGCGTAATATTTCTTACAAATGCTGTACCAATTTTTGCATTACTTGAATTAATTAAATCAACTGGATCATATTCTAAATTAAGTTGACTTCCAGTATTTGCAGTAGTAATATTTACATATGCACCATAATTAAATGATGTAGCACTTGATTGTGTAAATGTATTTGCAACTTCATCAATTGCAAAATTAGAATCACCTCTTTGTTCTACTCTATAACCTTTGACATATGCAATACCTTTTCCAACTAATGCATTTAATACATTATTTCTACGTTCTGCATTAACTTTAAATCTTTCAACAACATAGTTACCTGATTCTTCATATGTTCTATTTGCAAGTTCTGTTGCAATAGAATTAAATTGAGAAACATCTCTTAACGTAACAGCAGCTCCATTTTTATATCTTATTAATGAAAAGAAATTAGAGTCAACATCTGCAAGAGTTGTGTCTTTAGTAACTAATGATGGGATTAATTTGAGTCTATCTGCACCCGGCGCGTTTTCATTAGATGATCCATTTGCATTATCATATAAAGATGGATCTTGTAATGATGAAATTAATTCTTCTTTTACTTCAAAGCCAACAGATACACCATCAGGATTATCGTCATACTTAGAAACAATTAATGTTTGTGCATCAGAAAATAAGAAATGACCTTTTTGGAAAATTACACCAGCAGATGATTGAATACCAAATGATTTACCAACTGGATCTGTTTGTAATGTAACGTTAATATTTTCTATATTTAATTCTGAGCTATAAATTGCTCCACCATTATATTTGTAACGATTAATTCTTAATTGCTCACCAGCAATAAACTGTTTATAACCGCCAGTTTCATTTGAATTTGTATAGTTAATATAGAAAGTATTTAAATTAGGTGGACGAGTTTCAAATCCACGAGTAGCAGAAACAATATTTGCTTTAAGTCCAGATTGTACACCTTCTAATTCATATGCAACATCAATTTCTGTTTCAACACCACCAATAATATCTGTATCTGCACCACCAATAAGTGTTTGTACATCAACACCAGATTTATCAACTACTTTAACATATTGTAAACCGTCCAAATCAGTAAATGTACAACCTTTAATAATACTTCCATCTTGGAAAATATTATCTCCAAATTGCTCTACTTGGTTTTGTAAAATAGTTTGAAGTTGAGTTAATTCTCTTGCTTGAACCGCATATGCAGGTTTAAACAATATCTTATAGAATTGATTTTCTATATCGAAGTCATCGAAATATGGTGCTATGTTTAAATCTGTATTAATTGGCATTTATCTATTTCCTTAAAATTCTAAAACCAGTTTATATTCTTCTCTAGAAGTTTCCGATCTTTCTAACGGGAAGAAGTCTTCCATAAAATATACTGTGCCAGATCTTTGTACATATCTTGACTCAATAACATTATTGGCTACTGGATTATTTATTTGTATTCTCTGTCCTGTTGAATTAAATAAATCTTTTGTATAATCAAAAGAAATATCATTGTTTGTTTGATTAATATATGGTCCCATATAATCACATAAGTATACAGTGTTTGCTTGTCCATATATGTCATGTACTCTAGAATCAAAAATTATATTTTGATCTGTATCTACTTGATATAATCTTCCATCGACAACTGCTTTTCCATAATCGTCTGTTATAACTTGAATTCTATTATCAAATACATGTGGCGATGCTGTATTACCACTTGCATCTGAAGTAAATTCTGGATTTTTTATAATACCAATTGCTGAATAATTATTTGTTGCACCTATTTGGTTATTATCATCTTCTGTAATATAACCATAAAGCAATATATGACGACAATGCATTTCATCAATTAGATTCCAATTATGATAACCTTCTGGAGAAAGTACTGGTCTTAAAGTTGCTCTAACATCAATTGTTGTTGGATCATCAGGATCAAAATCAAAAGCTGGATCTTTTACGGTTGCAGTAATTCTATGATAGCCAGAACCTGTTTCTAATACTTGTACTGAAGTAATACGTCCTTCACTATTTACATAAGGTATTGCTACAGCACCTGTGCCATCACCTTTAATTTCTATTGTAGGAACAATCTTAAATGACGCGCCTAATGTTACACCATCACCTTGCGGATCACCAACGACCGTGGCAAAACCAGTGCCAGAAGAATCTCTATAAGTATATGAATCAATTAAATAAGTCCATGTTTGTGTATTTTTAGTAAGGACGAGAGTCATTCCAGAATAATAATCTGTAATCTGACTTAATTCAGAAGATGATAATTGAACTTGAGATTGATTACCGGGTGTTGATGGAACATTTCCAACAGATACAAAAGTATAACCATTATTATCAATATAATTTTCTACAAAAATATCACTTACCTCAGCTCCTGTAATAATATTATTTGCATTCGCTGAAGGATTTGGATTAATTTCAAACGTGCCATGTAATGGAATAAAACCAATAGCATTATAAGCTTCGAAATCAGACTCTGTAAGATAATACATAAATTTCCAAACATAACCATCAGCAGTTCTATAAATTTGATTGATTGTTGTTGGATTATAATTAGGTGGTACCGTAGAAGGATTGCCATTATTATTTGACAAGCATTTATAAACTCTATAATCTCCAGAGTCATTATTAGTTGGACCAACTACAGCATAGAAATTAGTTCCTTCTAAATCAACTTGATCATCATATTGAGTATATGTTTCATCCTTTTGCCAAGGATAATATTTAATCATAAACTTAAGATCATTTTGATATAATTTTTTACCAAAAAGAACTTTTTCTTTAAATTCGTTTTTACTATATTGAGAATTAACAGCGTCAACTCTTACTAATTCTTGGTTAGAGACAGAAGAAACCATAACGTAATAATCATTATTAGTTAAATCTTCGTAGAATAATCTAGCGATATCGTTTTTTAGTGTGGTAGTTAGTACTTCAGCCATTTCTTATCCAATCTTTTGTAATATTTATAATCACAGTCTAGCCTCTTCTTCTAATTCTTGGTCTAGGATATGCAGTACCAGACGTAGGTCTTACTGCAAAATTTCTTTGTGGAAAATTATTTCCATCTATTTGTCTTTGATTAATCCATCTAGCATATTTGTTATCGCCAAATTGTAAACTTACTCTATCTGTAGGATCATCTGTATTTGTATCGTACATTTTATTATCATTAGCATTATCAACAATCCAAGCATGAGCTTCCTCTTGATTCATATTTGGCCAACTTTCAGCAAGCAAAGCAAGTATTCCTGCAACCTGCGGTCCGGACATACTTGTTCCTTGATATTTACCAATAGCATAACTAGCATTTCTTGGATCATTTACACCACTACCTGCTCCTCCACTAGAAGCTCTATGTAAAGAACTATTAATCGCTTCACCTGCGGCATAAACATCTACTTGACTTCCACAATTACTAAATGTTGCTTTTTCTTCTGTTGTATTATTACATACGGCACCAACTGTTATAACAGGGGCGTAGCCTGCTGCTGATCCTGTACCTCTATGTAAATACCAACTAAAATTAACGCCTTGATAAACCATTTCAAAATAATTATTATAATCTTGGTCATTACTATTAACAATCTTCCAACTATCATTTCCTGCAGAAGCTACAATAATAATTCCATCATCAATAGCATCTTGGATATCAGCTTCACGAGATGTAAAATAATTCGGAATACTCATTGTAGTACTTGCATTAGTATAGCAACCTCTTGCTTCTAACTCAGCAACGGTTAGATCTCTACCAGGATTAAAATCAACTCCTCTATAATTTATTCTAGTAATAGCACCTGTAGTATAACTTCCAGAATAATTTGAAATAATACTAGATCCATAACTATTATTTGATATAGTAGGATTTCTTCTGCCAGTTGCAGAATTAATTGGTTTTGAATTGTGCCAAGCTCTAATATAATCCCACATTGTAGAAGAGCCGTAGCCTACATTACCCCAGTTTGGATTCGAACCATAAGGACTAATATTATAAATGTTTGCATCTCTAGCCCATCCTTGTGTATTACCTGCTACTGTTCCTGCGCAATGACAACCATGATCGTTATCATCCGCATCTAAAGCATTTGTATAAGAACCAGATCTATCATAAGTATAAGTACCTGTACCAGAACCAACATTATTTTGAAACCAATTATATTGTACAACTCTTGAACCACCAGAGCCATCTGAATTAACTGCAAATTCTGGATGATCTGGATCAATATGACCATCTACAATTAATACATCTACATTTTTTCCCGAAGCAGTAATTGTTAAATTATCAGTAACTAATGATGTTCCATTATCTCCCCAGTTAGTTCTATTATCAACTTCTGTTTCTCTTAATAATCCCCAGTTAATATCCGTTGCAGCAGCACTAAGCCAAGACTTTTCAAAATCTGCATTTGTAAGAGAATAACCACAGGGTTTTGTTGTATTATCAACAAGTTCTCTTAAATCACAACCCCATACTCTTGGATCTTTTTTAACTTCTTCAACTTCTTCATCAGTTAACATATAATGCGTATTACGACTAATTTCTCTTCTATTTACTAGGTCAACAGCTCTGTCTGGAATATATAAATTGCCTCCCGGTGTTTCCATATCATTATAGAAATCTTCGAGATCTTCTTTATTATGGAGAGTGACAATCCATTCTCTTAGCATATTAAGCCTCTAGTTGTAATAATTTAAGTGTAACTTGTACAGTAGCTGTAGAACCAGATTTATTTTTAACTGCGCAAGGAATTGTTGTAGTTGGAGTTGCTTCATTATTAAATCCAAATACACCAGGTGAAACTAATATAGTACTTGCTCCTGTTGTAATTACTTCTGCAACAACACCAGCATCTGGAGTAGGATCTGTTGTTTCTGCTCTAGATGCGTCTGCAGTTCTTGAAGCATCATCTGTATAAATTCTTACCCAAGCAGCTTTATCTGTTTGAATTGACATTAATCCATAAGATTTAAATCCTGTAATGTCTAAATTACCACTAGCGCCATCAGCAAGAGATGTTGTTGTACCAGTTTTTGTAGTTCTTGTTGGTAACATGACTAGGCCAGATCCAGATACTAGATTAATAATTTCTGTATTTGATAATCCACCGCCGCTGCCACTACTTTGTGCAACCCAGTCGTAATCAGTACCATTCCAACTTAATACTTCATTATTTGCGGCAGAACTTGTATTTAAATGAGCATCTACATCGGAATCTGCATATGAAACACCACCAGTTGTAACTGTTTTAAATGTAAAATTACCTGCACCATCGGTTGTTAATACTTGATTATTAGAACCATCGCTAATACCCAAGTCTAATAAATCTGCTGGAATAACTGGAGGAGTGTATGTAAATACACCGCTAGTATTATTATATGCTAAAGCACCACTGCTATTAGCGGAAGCTGGAGTACCAACACTTAAATCAGTAAGAGCGATTCCACCGCCACCAACAGCTCCAACTGATAAAAATCTAAAATTTCCACTACCATCAGTTGTTAATACAGTACCATTAGCCCCGTCTGCGATTCCTAAATCAGTTAAATCATCTGGAATTCTTCCTGGTATTAAAGTTATTGTTGCAGTTGTATTATTATAGTTTAATGAAAAAGTATTTGCTGTGTTAGCAGTATTAACACTAATATTATTTGCTGTGAATAAGGTTGGCAAACCCTGTAAATCTCCGTAATCTCCAGATGTTGCAACTGCCGGCAAACCCGCATCGAAGTTATACAATTCTGTAAAATTATCATTAACTTTATCAAAAGCATCTCTTATAGGATCGCCATTTCCATCATTAGGAGCTAATCCGATATTAATTGTTTGCTTTGCCATTTTTCTATTCCTATTTTAATTTGTTTAATTTATTATTTATTTTATCTTGCAAGGTCAGCAGCAAATGAAGTAGTATCTACTGTATAAACATAATTATCTGCTGTTACAACTTGACTTCCTATACTTTGACCTGGACCGACAATTGGATTACCGCCTTTAATATAATCATCTTTAGTTTGTACAAACATCTTAGCACCAAGTCCAACTGAAGCTTTATTTTTATAAATGAAGTCTCCATATAATTTAGTACCTGCTAAATGCATACTTTCTTTTAATACAGTTTCATAACGTTTAGGATCAATTGTAGATTTAATTTCATAAGAAAATTCTTGATAATAATCACTATCTTGTATTTTCATTTGAGAATCGTAATAAAAATCTTCTCCATCTTCTGCTAATGTTTTAGTATATCCATTAATATGAGATGTTGTTGATCCCCAAAATCCTGCAGTAATACCTTGTGAATTTGCTCTTAATTCTGCTTCTGCATGACGAGTTCCTTCATCATCTGTTAGATATACTGTTTCTTTATCAATATAACCAAAACCAGAATTTAAAACTTTTGCTGCAGCAATTCTTCCTTGTGAAAATAATGTTTTTGAAAATAAATCAGCGTTATCACCAAATTGTTCAGAGCTATAATCTACCTCAACAGAAATTACTTCGAAGTAATTACCGAAATGGTTAACATTAAAGCCTTTCTTAAATCCATAATAACTATAAGGTCTTACATTAATATATTTTAAATTACTATTAACTCCTAAAATAACACCACTAACAATTACACCCCCACCTTGATTTTGAGATATAACATCTCCTTCAGAAAAAGATGCATTAAAATCATCAAATGTTAAAATTTGGTTTCTTCTGTCAAAACCAATCATTACCTCATCTTTAACGAGAGTCCAAACATCATTAACATAATTTTCGCCAGGATCGATATTTTCAAATGTTTCAATAGTACCAATATCAAATGGAGTTAAATCGAAAGCATCTTCTAATGCTGTAGCAAGTGTTACTGGATCTGTATTACCAGACATTGGTTGGGTCGCAGGAGGGACAGCATTAAAATTCGATGAATTTAATGGTACATTTAAAAAGCCTGCTAATTTATCTGTAATGAGACTAACAGTTTCAATATTACTTAATGTTTCTACTTTAGCATGAGTAGGATCACCGGTATTTGCATATAACGGACCAGGCGATGAATCATTTTTTCCACCTACTGTTAAAATACCATCAGGCGCTGAATTAGCATTATAAAATGGAATTACAATATTTGGACTTCTGTCCATTGTTTCAATCGTGCGGCCCCATGCAAATTCTTGTCCACCTTCCATTTTTAAACCAACTGCAATACCATTTTGTCCAATAACAGTACCGACATTATTTGCACTATCTTTTAATCTTTCTAATACGGTAAATCTTCTTGGTTCATTTGGTATAACTAATACTTGATTAGATACAAGTATTTTAGTATTTTCTATTGTATATCCAAATCCTCCATCAAGAAGATTGTAATCAATAGTACCGGTAAATTCATCTTCAAGATCGGTTACGATACATGTACCGCCTTTACCATATTCAGATTCTAAATTAAATATATCACCTACTTTATTTCCAGTTGTTCCGCCGTATCCTAAATTTATTTCTAATTCATCAGCAGAACCATTTAATTTTCCGAATGAAATATCCTCTCCATCAATTCGAGAAACGATCTCATCAAATTTTACAAACTTACCTTTTGGATTAGAAATGTAAATAATAGGAGTGAGTGTTTTATTAAGAAAAACAAAATTAATTTTATCTACAACTGCTCTTGCTTTAGAAATAGATCCGACAATATCTCTACTAATTAAATCTAAATACGTGTATATAATTGTACCCGCTCTATTTGGAAACTCATTATTATTTTGCATCATTTGCAAATAAGTACCAGTTTGCCATTTTGAATCAGATGGCTTTAACATATATTTAGAAGGATAGATTACATCAATATCTTCTTCATAAAACATTCTAAAAAATAATCTAATACCTGATTCAGTACCCTTTCTTCGATATAGATCTAAAATGTTTTTAATTACAAATTTTGTTTTTTCATCAGATAATACAGGAAGATCTGCCATGAATTTCTTTCTAAAGAAATCAAGCATTGAATCTAATGTTTGACTAATATCTCTATATTCAAATAATCGTCTATTATTATAGACACTCATATCTGGTTGTGTTTCAAGGAATTCATAATAATCTTTTACTAATTGAACTAATTCGGGGCCATTCTCTCTAAAGTGAGCAGGGAATTGCTGTGGTATCTTAAAAGATATTTTCTTTTCAATTAAAGGCTGATTATTATAAAATGCCATTTACTTTGCCTCAATCATATTTACTGTTACGTCATCATCTTGAATTAAGAATATTCTACCAGCAGGAGAAACAATATCATCTCTCTTAGTAGTTACCATAATTCTAATACTAGATCCTTCTAATGCAGTAACTTTAAAATTAATTAATTCAATAGCACCAGTTTTATAATTTACACTTCCTGCAACAGGAACGATTACTTCTGGGTTTACAATATTAGATGTTACAATTTGGATATTACCTTCACCATCATCTTGTAAATACGCATCTACGTAATTATATTCAAATACACTACTTTTAACAGCAGGTTTATAATCAGTAAAGTTTGAATCTCTAAATGGATATGGTTTCTTTAATTCGGCAAAGAATTTAAATGAAGGCGATTCTGCAATACCAGCAACAGGTGAATATAAAACATAAGGATTTACTTCTACCTGATTAGATTGAATTGAACTATCAGCTGCGTCAATTGCGGAAATTAATTTAGATAGTCTTAATGTAACATTAAAGTTATCAAGCTTATCTTTATTATAAGTAGTTACCGCGTCTCTAACTAATGTTTCAATTTGTGCTGCAGATTTATTAGTTCCTTTTGCATCAAAATAAACATCAACATATGTACAACCATACATAAATTGTGATTCGATAAAGATTGGCTCGATTGCTAACGGACTCTTATCTTTTAAATATTCAATATATGCAGAAGATAATGTACTTGATAAACCTTCTCTGCCTTCACCAAGATAAACTGAAATAGCAACTTTACCAAATTGTGGTGGATCTAATTCTTCACCGCCATAAGCTGAAATGGCTTGAATTTCTGGGAATTGCTTTTTCAATAAAATTTCATAGTCTGTTGTTGTTACAGCACGCTCTTGAATTTGTAATGATTTTGGAGCAAAATATCTAATACTTTCTTGAGTTTCTCTTTCAGCTCCGCCGGCTGCTGCTTCAACTGTTTGAACTGTTGCTTCTGAATTTGATGATGTTGTTTCTAATGAAAAAGTATATGCACCGTTTGCTTCAGGACCAGAAGTAATACGATATCTTACACGTACATCTTCATACTCAGCAGGTTGTAGACCAAATATATTATTACCAAAATAAATAGAATATCTTCCATCATAAAATGGTTCTACATAAAATACTTTATCTGTTGGACCTACACCAAAAACATCATTTTTACGAATGAAAACATTTTCATTATCTGTTGCTTCAGCATCGATAAACACTTCGATAGAATCAGTATCAGCATTTTCGTTAGAAAGAATAACTCTTAAAATACCATCATCATCTATAAAGAAACCTTCTCTTTCAAAACTAGAAAGCATTTCTCCTTCAAAAATTTCTACATTACTTGCAACAAAAGTACCTGGCGCAGTTTTACGAGCGATATATGTTTCTGCATTAATAAAGTTATAATTTGTACCTTTAAAGCTTGTTGTAAACGCTGAATAAGCAGGAATAGTTACCGTTTGTCCTGATACAGTTGTGTCTGTAATAGTTACATTAACAACAGCACGAGCTGATCTTCTAGAACGCGGTAGATAATTTAATTCTTTCGCATGTGATACAATAGAATTTTTTAGTACGGCTGAATCAAGGAACATTTCATTGACTGCCATATTGGTATAAAAGTTATTTTGAAATGTATTATAAGCTAATACATCCAAAAATACAGACATATTAGATCCTTCAAAGTTATAATCTTTAAATTGAGTCTGATCTTTTAAATATGTTTTAAAGTTTGATTTAATCGTTTCAAAATCTAATTCTGAAATATTTAGTTTAGCCATTTATCGCGTCCTCTCTAAAAATACATCCACTGTTATAGGCTGTTGAATGTTAGATATGTAAAATACAATTTTAACACGTACTATATTGTCATCGATGTTTGATTCTGCGACAACATCAATAAGCTCTGCTCTTGGTTCGTATAAATTGATTGTTTCTTCAACTCTATCTTGAATTAATTTAAGAGTTGCAGGAGTAATATTTTCAAATAATAAACCTCTAATACTTGCACCTAAATTTGGTTGCATTAATCTTTCACCTCTATCGGTAAGAATAAGATTTTTGATTGATTCTTTTACAGCTTCTTCATCTTTATTTACCGTAAGATCTGCAGAGACAGGACTTTTTTCAAGATTCTTTTTAAAATCTTGATAGATTGTTATCTTTTTTGTATTACCTGTAAATAAAGTTTGTGACATTTATTTTTCCTATTGTGTTCTTACATCCCAATAATTAGTTTGTCCCATACCAAGATGTATAAACTTATCTCTCATTCCTATATTTCTAAATCCTGCCTTTTTTGCCAATTCGGCAAACTCATCCGTTTTATCTGCTCGAGCATAAAAATCATCCCAAGTAACATCAACAGCTAATCCAAAGCTGTGTGATCCAGTTCCAGGATCTTGTTCAACTTGCTTCTTATTATATTCTTGGCTTCTCCAGCCACTCATAATAATTAATTGATCTGTAATTCCTGCTTCTTTAGCAGATTTTTGTAAACTTTGTAATTGAAGTTTAACTTTATCTAGTATTCTATTCCAACCGTCAGCACCAAGATCTTTAACCCAATCACCTTCTACTTTAAATCTAGAATCTTTTCCGTTTTTCAAATCTTTCCATTTAGGAAGAGACTTCATTTGTTCTACTAAACCATCATATTTAGATACTGGTATTTCACCATCATCTTCAGTAGTCGTTTGAGTAGTTTCTGTTATTTGATACTGATAATCAGGATCTATATTTGCCCACTCTTCCTTAGTATTATTTATTACCTCTTTACGTCTTGGCTCAGAAAATCTTATTGCACCAGCTCTAATAGATTCACCTTCAATTCTATTAGAAGCATTTTGTAAATTGTTAAAAACTTCTCTATATCTATTTTGGAAATCGTCTAATGGTGCTCTTGTTCCTTTAATTAATCCTTCGACACCTGCTGCAAATCCACAAATTCTCAAAATTAAAAATTGAATTTCTTCTAAAGAAGGATTTTCAAATAATCCTACTGCGTAATCAAATAATCCAGTGATTTTGTTTTTAATACCTTCTATATTTTCATCACTAAAAAATTCTACAATACCATTTTTAATATCTTCAACTCTATTAATAATATTTTCTTGAATAAAAACTCCAATATCATTAACAACTTCACCTATATCAAAATTCTCAATCGCGGAAACAACGCTCTTAATAACACCTTCAACAGTATCAACAATTTTCTTTTTAATTGCTTCAATTAATGCTTTAACTTTTAATTGCTCAAAGAATGCTTTAGCCGCATCTTCAATATTTTTAATTTTATTTACAAAAGATATTGCATCACTTATTAAACCTTGAACTTGTCCTACTAAATTAAAGAAGCCATTAATTAATACAAATGCGCTTTGGAATAATCCACAAAATCCGCCCATAATACTAGATGAAAAACTATCTCTATAATATCCATCTAATTGAGTTAATACACCATCAAATCTTTCATTAATTGCTTTTGTAAGAGTGTTAACAGTAAATCCATAATCATCCATCATTGCAGCAGTTTCTGCTGGAGTTATTGCTGGACTTTTTCCGCCATCTGTTCTTTCACTAAGAGCACCAAAATTATTTAATTTATCTTTATTATTTTTTAGAGCTTGATTTAAATAATTATGAACGTCATAAAAATCATTTCCATATTCTTTAACCATTTTAGATAATGGATTAGTTTCTACTTCTCTTACAATTGAATCTTTAAATTCTTTTTCAAATACTGCAATTTGATCTTTTGTATATTCTCCGTTATTATTCGTTAGTATTCCGGAGCTAATATTTATTGCAGCTGATGATGGAGTTAAGCAAGGATCTAAATGTGGAATCATGCGATGTTACCTCCAGGCGTTATAGTTTGAGCTAATGCAGTACCTTCTTTAATAGAATAACTAGATTTAACTTTATCTAATACTTGTAAAAAGTCTTTTACTTTAGTTAAAGATTTATTCGTATTACTATCATATCTACTCTTACCAGCATTAGGTCCAGTAACTAATGGTAATGAAGCCCATTCACATGCTAGGTTATAAGCAAATTTTTCTCTACTAATTTTACCTTTTAAGTATGAATCTAATCCTCTTGTTTTTAATAATGCAATTGCTAATTTATCTTGGTTTGCAGCACTAAACTTATCACTTGCACTTAAGCCGGCTCTCTTATATAATGGTCTTCCTGGACCATTATTATTATCATTATTATAACCTCGTAAAGTATCTTCCATAATTTGATAACGACCAGCAGCCTCTGAGCTTTGTTTACTATCAATACTTTCTTGCCAATCAAGTACTTCTTGAATAGTCATATCAGTAAGCTTCTTGGCCGGATATCTTGATTTGGAAACTAATCCAGAAATATCATCATATCCGTTACTTTCTAAATCACCAATAAAGTCTAATAATGGTGCAGCTGCTCCAGCAGAAACAGAAGCAATCACATTACTTGCGTATAATGTACGAGTTTCACCTTTATGATCTATAGAATTGTAACCAGTACTACCCATCGAACCTAAATCTGCTGTAATAAGAGCAGTTGATTTATTAACTGGTTCAGGTGCAAATACTGTAGCGGCTCCCCAAGCAATTTCAGGAATAGGTGATGTTGGAATAAATGCTTTACTTGGTATTGGCGGAATTGTGAATTTAGCTGCTACTAATGAAGGTATAGCAGGTCGTGCTAATCCACCAGCTAAGTTAACAAAGTTATCAATATTTACAATTGGAGAATTAATATTTGTTTGTACTCCACCTCCAATAGCAACATCAATGCCTCCAGTAATATCTGTAGTAAGTGCACTAGATATTGTAGTTGTTAATGAAGCTTGTGCTGACCAAGTCGCTGAAAGTTGATTAATTGTAAGTGCCGAGAAATTCATTTCTGCAACAGATTGTACATTAACTTGTGTATTACCTCTTAAATGTAATTTATCTGTAGCATCCACAAGAATTTTTTCTGACTTAATTGAAAGTGCTCCATATGGATTACCAAACTTACCAGCTTGGATTTGCATTTCTTTATTAGCATTAATTGCCATTGTACCTACGTTGGCTTCTATCTTAACATCAGCTCCTCTCATTTGAGCTTGATCAGAAGCATTAATCGTGCTTTGTCCACCTACTGATAACATATGATTACCGTGAACTAATGTTTGTAAATCTCCTTCGATTTCTTCTATTTTATTTCCTTTCACGTAAACATAACTATTACCTTCAATGGTTACTGTGCTCATCCCGCCAACAACTACGTGTTGTTTACGGTCCATCACTTCAAATTTATCTGATACTGCTTTTTCTGTAACAGTACCTCTAGTATCAATTTGCACAAAGGAACCGGAACCGTGATGGATCATAATCCTTTCGGCACCTGGAGTGTCGTCTAGTTCAATAGTATGCGCTCCGGTTTCTATTACTTTATTGAAGGGATACTCAGCATTATAAGCAGTGCCAGGCTCATCCCACGTTTCATCTTTACCTCCGACTTTAACGTTTTTCTTTCTAGCCATTTCTTGTTGAAAGACTTTTGTTTCCTCAATCTTTTCACCACGAGCAAGTCTTGAATTTTGAGGTTGTCCAAAACTTTCTGGCTCAGATCCTTGTGCTAAGAGTTTACTATCTCTATCTGGTATTACACCCCATCCTTGTTTTTTAATTGAATCAGGTGTTAATGGTTCTGTCATTTGAGTTGGAATTAATCCAAGTACCATTGGTTGTTGTGCATCTCTACTATCTAAGAACACACCAAACACCCAGCTGTTTATCTTTGGAATATTGTTAGGGTTATAGTCACCTTGCACAACAATAGCCCAAGGAAGCATATCTGTAGGGACATCAGAGTTAGTTCCGTGCACACCAAAGGCTCTTACTTGCACGCGTCCTTCTTTGCGAGGATCGATATTATTTTCGACCACTCCTACAAAAAATACCGGATCTTTAAGACCTACACCAAAATCAAACATCGCCTCTATTCCAATCAAATTTAGAAAGTTGTAAACTTGTTTCTAAAACACCCTCACTAATTACATGTGAAGTACTTTTTATTAAATATCTACCTGATAATGTTTCGTTATTTAAAGTGCCAGTAGATAATTCTGGTATATTTAAATTTACAATATAACCAGGTCTAATATCTAATCTACCTTTTAAAGATACTTCAACTTGTGTATTATTTAAATGAGAAAGATAAGATACTCTATTCTGAATTATTTCAGATAGAAATCTATTTCTATGTATATTAGAACTTAGATCACCACTAGATTGATAATCTTTAAAGATCATAAATGATCTTGCATTTTCTTTTGTGAATATATCATTACGAAATTCTTCTGTATGAGGATTATCATCCAGGCTTCTAATATCACCTTTCATATCCATATATTTACCATCAGTATCATAATTGAAATTTCTTATATTTGCTTTCTTTCTCACAAAATCTAATTCAGTTACTTCACTTCTGTATGAGCCAGAAAAAACATCTTTTTCTAAATCAATACTTTTTTGAGCGATATGTAATGATTCTATTCTATTAATTTGATCTAAAGGTGCTTTAGGATCTACACTTGCCGTTGGGCTGTAATACAATTGTATAACATGATCATTTTCGATATCTTTTACTAAGAATTCATCTGTACAAAAATAATAATTTTCTAAAGTTTCAAAAAATCTAAAAGTACAAGAAGGAGTTTCTGGATTATATGATCTAGCTCCTAACATTTGCATTGTTTCTGCAGGAGTTAAACGCGGTATTACTAATCTAGAACGAGATGCAGTATCTTGTATAAAAAGATTTCTTTGTTGTTTTCTTTTTTGTGTTTCTGTTATTAAATATCTTCTTGCACCAAACGGTAATACTCTATCATGTACTGAATCTTGTGTTGATGCATTTTCTTTTGTAGGAATATTAGAATAATATGTATTAAATACTTCTCTTACAGTATCACTTGTTTGTAAATCATATGCTTTAGATACTGATCTTGTACCACCTTTAAATGTTTCTTCAGATACAAAATGAATTGTATATGATGATCCATTATTACTTTGAAGCGGTTGAATATCTGTTACTTTTATTATATTTGTATATAAATTAATTTCCGTATTTAAATCAGAAGCAATTAATTTTAATTCCATTTTTTCTTCTGCTCTTAATGGAAACTTTTCTAAAAAACCAATAGCATCAATAACTTTGATATAACCTTGCCAAGCAGGAGAATCTATGCTCTGTTTTACGCCAAACTCATAATAAAAGTTTGTTGATAAATCTTCTGTTTTTGATCCATCATATGAAGTAATTTTAATAGAAATTATTTCGGCTTCAGACGGATTAAATGATGTGTCAGCCATTATCTACTTCTTATCTTTCTGCGGAATTCGTCACTAATTTGGTTTAAATAATCTCGATCGAGTAAGAAAATTTCTTTTCTATTTTCATTATCGGTAATTTCTTGATCGTATATTCTCCATTCAATCCACTCGTCTGGAATAATACGTTTAACAATAATTTTACGGCCAAGTTCTGTGCGTAAAATAACACGATCTTCTTTACGAAGATATATTGTTCTAAAAGATTCTGGTGCTAATTTAACAATTTCTACAGCCATATTTTATCCTACTACTTTATAATAATAAACAATGTTTTCACCGTTTTGCTCAAATGCCCATTCAACAACTTCTTCTCCAACTTTGCCAGATTGCTCACCATATTTTGAAATTAAATAGTCATTAAATTCTGCAGTCGCCATTGGCCATTGAATATACGGATCAATGATATTATTAGACATATAAACTAACCATGTATAATCTGTTGAGCCATAATAAAAACTTGCAACATCTTCTGGACGCTGACCTTCTTTTACTGTATAAGGCATATACAGCATAGGATTATTTAATACAAAGTTAGTTAAAGAATTTCTACGAGTAATATCTTTTACTTGTTGTCCTTCGTATTCTACAGTTGGAAATTCTTCAAAGTATCTAGTCATTAGTCTGTATCTCCTTCACCATCATATCCTGTAGCAAATGTTTTTGCTTTATCAGGAGCAGTTACTCCATAATCTTGGGCACTTTCAATTTCTAGTTCTGATAATTGTAATGCGATATTTACACCTGCTGGTTTACCACCTTTTATAATTGCTAAATTACCACCTGCACCATAATCAACAGTAAAGTTAGTAACCATAGAAGTTTTAAATTTCATATAATATTCTTGATTAACACCTAATAAGTAAATATCTACAACTGATGGATATTTTAAGAATGCTCTTCTAATTCCTGGTAAATCTTGTACAGATGGTAAAGAATTTTGTTTAATTTTTTCAACTATTTCTCTAATCCTTTCTGAATCTCGTTGGTTAGTTGGATATAAATCCCAATTAAATTGATGATTTCTTAAGTTAACACCTTCAAAAGCAAGTGTTTCACGAGGATTAACTACTTGTCCTGTAGCTGAGTTAATACTTCTAGCAATATCGCCAGGAATTAATTTTCTTGCTAAATATGTAGCAGCACTTGCAACATCTTGTACCTTAAAACCTTTTATAGAATCCATAACTTCACCGCCACTTGTGCTTTGAGCTAAACCAGCAATAGAAGCACCTTGAGCTTGTATTAATTGTGGTAGTTGATTTATAGTAGCTTCTCCCTTTCCCATATCTTTTGTTAATTGTAAAGTAAGGTTTTCTGTAATTGGAGACCTTTCATATCCATTAAGTCTCATTGTATTTGTATCAACTAATTGTTTTGGAAAAGGCAATTCTATAGAATCAGAACTTCTTAGTCCAATCCCAGATCCTCTATCAGCAGCATCAAACGCAGATTCGTTTAAACCAAAACCACTTTTATATTGTTGGAAATCATATTTTTTAAATACCATTAACATTGTATGTGGAAATGGCTTATCAGGAAATCTTAAATGAGACATAGCACCAGCATTTTCTTTTTCTGCTAGTCTACTATAAAACTCAACCCGTTTAGTTCTTGCCATATGATCGCCCTTATTTCTTATAAATAAAATTATTATTTCTATTTATATTGAATTGCGAGGAACGATTTGGCTTATAGTGGAAGATTTCGTCCAAAAAATCCTAGCAAATATAAGGGTGATCCGTCTAAAATATACTACCGCTCAATGTGGGAGTTTAAATTTTTTAGGCATGTAGATATTCATCCTGATGTTATTTGGTGGGCAAGTGAGGAATACGTAATACCATATTACTCACCAATTGACGGTAAAAGACATAGGTATTTTCCAGATGTAGTAATACATAGGAAAACACCAGCAGGACCTAGAACTTTGATGATTGAAATCAAACCTAAGTCTCAAACTAGACCGCCAGATATTAGAAATAAAAAGACTGCAAACGGAAAGGTTTCAAGAAGGTATTTAAACGAGGTTAAAACTTGGGGAATAAACGAAGCAAAATGGAAAGCGGCTCGAGCTTGGTGCACAGGACGAGGATGGGATTTTGCAATTTATACGGAAGATCAGCTAGGAATAAAATAAATGGCTTCTAAACTTTTTGACGATATTTTATTAGACGGAATACGTGGTGGTAAAGTACCAGCTCGTACAGCCGAAGCTCGTGAATGGTATCGTGAACAAGCTAAAGGCGTTAGTAGATCTAGAGCAGATCCAGAAAAAACTATTAGAGCAATAAGTCAATCTCGCGTTAATAGAAAAGGCACATTTATGTTAGGTCATATGTATATGTTTGGTTATGACCCAAAACATAAAGAAACTTTACCATATTATGATAGATATCCTTTAATATTTCCAATAAATAATGCTAAGGGCGGATTTTTAGGAATAAACTTTCATTACTTACCACCTATTTTAAGAGCTAAATTGATGGATCAATTATATACAGTTCTTAATAATAAAAGGTTTGATGAAAGCACTAAGATAAGAGCGTCTTATAAAATGTTAAATGGTATAACAAAGTTTAAAGAATTTAAACCTTGTGTTAAACATTATTTAAGTGAGCATGTAAGAACTAAACCTGCTCATATATTACCATCGGAATGGGATATTGCTTTATTCTTACCATCACAAAGATTTGTTGGTGCAACGGCAAATAAAGTTTATACTGATTCTAGAAGAATTATAAGAGGATAAAATGGCATTTAATGTATCAGAATTTAAATCACAAATGGATTGGTTTGGTGGCCCAGCCAAACCTTCTTTATTTGAATTACAGATTGTAAATTATCCTGGTGTTAGATCTAGAGCTAATTCTAGAGATATGACTTTCTTTTGTAAAAATGCTACTATTCCTGGAATGGTTTTCCAATCTCAAATTTGGGAACCTGTTGCACAAATGAGAAAAGTTATGCCAATGACTTGGAATCCAGAACCAGTGCAAGCTATTTTTATGCTAGATTCTGATCATCAAGTATTATCATTCATGCATTCATGGGCACAAAATGTAATCAACTTTTCTAATGAAGGTGGTGATTTTGCCGAAGTAGATGGTAAATTACCTTTTGAAGTAGGATATAAAGATGAGTATTCAGCTCGTGTTATTATTAGAGCTTATTCTACAAACTATTATATCTCAGGCCAATATTATGAAGTTGTTTTAGATGGTGCATTTCCTTTACAAATGGGAGATGTAGACTTGGCTTGGGAAAACAATGACCAATTTTCTGTATTACCAGTAAGTTTTCAATACGATAGAATTCATTATGCTGGTGAAAAAATTGGTTCACCAACTGCACCTTTTGGACGCGGTAATGGCTTATTAGGACTTATAAGCGCTATCGGAGGAGTCGGACAATTAATTGGACAAAATATTATACCAAGAAGTGTACAAGATGCAGTAAATAAATTTACAAGAGTTACTAATTCAGTTGATAGAATTTCAAGGGAGATAAATCAAGTAACTAGATAATGAGGAGTTAATATTATGGCTTTACCAAAAATTGATTTGCCAATATTTGAGTTGATTTTACCATCAACACAAGAAAAAATTAAATATAGACCGTTTACGGTTAAAGAAGAAAAAATTCTTTTGGTAGCACAAGAATCAAAAGAACCGGAGCAAGAGGTACTTGCTGCAAAACAAGTTGTAAATAATTGCTTAATTGATATGGATGTGGATGATTTAGCAATGTTTGACTTGGAGTATGTTTTATTAATGTTAAGATCTAAATCAGTAGATAATAATATTGCATTTACGATTAAAGACCCGGATACTGAAGAAGAAGTTACACTAAGTATAGATGTAGAATCTGATCCAGTATTAACATATGATGATGAACATACAAATGAAATACAAGTTAATGAAGATTTTGTATTATATTTAAAGTATCCGACAATTAATGAATTTTTTGCATTATTAAGTAATAAAGATGATGATGCTCTTACGAACTATAATGTAATGATTAATTGTTTAGATAAAATTGCTTCTGCAGATGAAGTGCATTATTTTAAAGATCATTCTGCTGAAGATATTGATGGTTTTATGGATAATTTAGACGGGAATGTTATTAAAAGCATTCAAAAGTTTTTTGAAACTATGCCTAAATTAAGACATGAAATGAAATATACGAATAGTAATGGAGATGAAAAAACGTTTGTAGTGGAGGGAATGCGAACTTTTTTTATCTAGTGCTGAGTCATACAAGTCTTAGTGAGTATTATAAAATTGTATTCGCTTTGGCTCAGCATCATAAATATTCTATAAGTGATATAGAAAATATGTTACCTTATGAGAGAGATATTTACTTTACTATGTTAATTGAATATATAAAAGAACAGAACGAACAAAATAAATCAAAATAAAGGTTAAAATTAAATGGCTATTTCTGAAAACACACAGGCTATAATCGACAGACTTCGAGCTGAAGGCGATCTTATACGAAATTCAGGAACAAATTCAATTCGTAATGTAAAAATTGAGTTAGAAAAATTTGCGCCATTATTTAAATCTATTGAATATAATATAAGAGCTTCGACAAATATATTAAGAAATCAAGCTGGGATTATGTCCGATCAGCTTGAAGCGCAAAGAACTTCTGAACAATTAGCAGAATTAAATAGCGCTGCTGCAACTAATCAAATGGCAGAAGATTCAAACACGGTAGAAAAAGAGAAAGAGCAAGAAAAAGTTACAGTAAAAGGAATTGTATCTGATGCATTAAAATTTGCAGGAATAAGTGCAGTAGGTGTAACTGGATTCTTAGTTGCTAAAGGTTTTTTCGATGCTTATGGTGGTGCAAGTAAGTTTTTTGAAGACGAACTTGGTATTCCAGTAGCAAAATTAAAAGAAAGATTTGGAATTATTGGAACAGCCGTTGATAAAGTTGGTGCTGTATTAAATGATTTCGCTGCTTTAGGTTTAGATGGAGTTATGAGCTTTATACTTGGAAGTGCTGCTATTACTGCTGGTGTTAAAGGTATAGTTCAAGGAGTACTAGGAACTAAATTGTCTACTGGTGGTACCTTAAGAATGGGAATAACGAGAAGTGCAGCTTTAATGGTTGCGGGTCTTGCATACATGTATGCCGATGATATGAAATCTTGGCTAACAAATTTGGGAGTGGATCAAGACTGGGCTAATACAACTGTAAATTTAGCAAATAGTGCTATTTCAGGAATGGCGTTAGGCGCAATGTTTGGGCCCGGAGGTATGTTAGTTGGAGCGATAGCAGGTTTTGCTGTAGGTATTGGTTATTCTTTATACAAATATTTGGAAGATAGAAGAGCAGCAATGAAAGCTGCAAGAGAAAAAATGACTGCGGATTTAAAAGCTATGGGTTTAGATCCAGAAAAGTCGGAATCTGATGTATCTAAAACTATCAATACTCAGTATGCTACAAAACAAGCTATGAATCTAGATTTAATTAATCAAGATGATATTAATAAAGCAATTGACGGTGATGAGAAATCACAATTAAAAGTAGAAGCTGCTATACAAACAGCAAAAGATAAAATCATTGCTGATCAAGATTATGCTCCAGTAATGGCAAGTTTACGAAATGAAATTAATACTTTAATTAGAGATAAACTTGGTGTAGAAGGTGGTTTAGATCAAGAGAAAGCAGATGCACTTATTAATAAATTAAAAGAGTTAAAAGCAAATGCAGATCCTATGGTACAAGCACAAGCAGTACAATTAACAAATCAGCTCTTAAAAGAATTTCAAGATATTAAAATTAATGATGAAGACTTTGCTATATTACCTAAGCGCCAAAAAGACTTTTTAAGAAGAGTTTATACAGAACTTCTAGAACAAAAATTCAATTCTGATGGATCGATACAAAAAATTATTCCAGGTAATAAAACACAGCCAGGAATGAATAAATTTGATTATGATAATCAAATATTAGATTTACAAAGTAATAATAACAGTAGCTTCAATGAAGCAATAAAAATGCTATCAAGTGCTGGTGGTAATAATACTGCTATAAACATGCCAATTATTAATAATGTAAGTGGAGCACCTGTAACTGTTAATGAAGGAAACAGAACTAGTACTTTTGCAAATGTTAATAATGGCGGTAATGGCGGTAATGGTGGTGGATTTGGTACTGGATTTGGCTTCGTATCATAAAAAAGGAGCCCGAAGGCTCCTTCAAAACACGTGGTGTTTTATTTCTCCTCAGTAAGAAGTTCGGCTTCTGCTTTCTCTCCTTCTAATACATTTGAGTTTAAACCAATCGCAATTTTACGAGGTTTTCTCGCATCTGGAATGATATTAACTAAATCAATTGTTAGAATACCATCACTAAGATCAGCTGTTTGAACTTCAACTGTATCATTTAGAGTAAAACGACGACGGAACTGACGTGCAGAAATTCCTTTATATAGGAAATTAGTCTCATCTTCGCTTTCTTTTTCTCCAGTAATTGTAAGAACACCATCTTTAACTTCAATATCGATTTCATCGCGATTAAAGCCTGCAACAGCAACTTGAATCTGATATTCTTCGTCATTGAGTTTGACAATGTTATATGGAGGGTAGTTTGATTGGCCAGGTGTGGCCGAAAGCATTCTATCTACAACTCGGTCGAAGCCGATAAAGAATGGGTCGTTAAGCATCGTTTGCGTAATTGAACGTGTCATATTTTTCTCCTTTTATTAAGCGAGTTTAAAATTGCCAGCCTAAGGCTCGGCGTCTAATACAGGAACCCAATTGGCATTCCTATAATCCTATTTATAATACTATTATAACACAGTATTAAACTTTTGTCAACTATTTTTTTCCAGTACTTCCAAAACCACCATCTCTATTAGTCTTTTGTTTTGGAGCTGTTTTAGTTTCTTTAATTTCTTCTTGTAACGTTTTTTCTATTAAACATTGTGCAAGTCTTTCACCATTTTCAATAGTAACTAAAGAATCAGTTACATTAGTAACCATAATGTATGTTTCTTCTACATAATCAGAATCAATAATACCAGTACCATTTGATAGTTGTAATCCTTTCTTTAGAGCAGTACCAGAACGAATATACATTTTCATTACGTGGCCTTTTGGAATATCAAAAATTAAACCTGTTGGGATTAAACATCTACAATCTGGTGGAAGTTGAAATGCATCTTGAGAATTGCCAACACCTTTGACAACAATCGCCATCTCTTTATTCCAGTTATTATATGATTTAAGTCTTTGACCTTTTTTGACACATGCTTTAACATCGAAACACGCGGAACCGTCGGTTGCGTATTCAGGAAGAGTTGCTTCCTTATTCACTTTATAAATTTTCATGATCTATTTTTTTCCTATATTATATTTGGCTTCTAAATTCCAATCACCTTTCTCTTTATGGGATAGTATTTTAATTTGATTTAATGGAGTAACAACTGCTTCTGCTTCTTCTTTATCAACAACTTTAAGTAAATCCCATTCTTCAAGTAAGTTCACTATTGTATTTCTTCTTGCTCTATCTTCTTCTGAAAATGTATCTAACTTGCCATCTAAAATGAATAATTCTTTAAAATGTAGAATAGAATATCTTCCTTGTTTATGAAGGATGTGGCATGTTTGATAGAGAGTTTTTTCTTTGCGAGAAGAAATACCAATTCTGGTTAAAGTTTCTTTAATTTTTAAGAAACTGTCTGGAGTAGGTAATGTAATTTCCACACCAACTCCCTTAAAAATATCTTCCGTTTGCATAATAAGTTAGCACCTTATAATTATTGTTAAAATCAATCGGTTCGAATGTACCGTTTACATTATTTATTAAAACAATAATCTCATGCGCCGCCAGTAACGAGCTTATCATGTACATATTTCATATCCTTTTCAGATAATGCTTTATAATATAGTTTAGCAACAGTTCTATTACATTGATAGACTTCTTGTATTGCATCTAAATCAATACTTTTATCTGCTTTTGGCCATTTACTAAAACGTTTTCTTTTACGTAATGCTGCACGATAATATTGAAATTGAGCATCATGAAAAAGATAATGTCTCATATTCATTTCGTTTGCATGTAAAATCGTATCTTCAAAATTAGTAAATCCACGATTAACCATATAAGGTGTATATTGTTTTTCTACCATTTCTGGTAAATCAGAATTACCAATAAGATCTTCTTTAGTAAAAGATACAGCATTCATAAAATCAAACGGGCTATAATCTTTACTCATTTCATTACCTGCTCAAATTCTTTAACTATTTCATCTAGTTCTAAACCGCATTTTTCACAAGCTTTAACATTCATTAAACCTTCGATGGTGTTAATTTTAACTGTGTATGTTTTATTTTTTTTCAACTTAGAACCACAATTAAAACAACTTGCTTTGTTTTTACTAAATAATCCCATTACTTATATTCAGCTTCTAACATTACTTCTGTTAAAAATGCTACCATGTTTACTTCTTGATCGGCAACAAAATTAGATTTGTACATATAATCAGCGAGTGTTACAACAAAGCCAGGCATAGATCTCATTTCAACTTTATCTGTTGCCATATCATAGATACGTCTAAACATTTCATTCATATCTTGGTCAGAGTTTTTTGCAACCCATTTACGCATTTCAGTAAAATTCTTTTCTTTTAATAACTTAAACAATGCATCCATAGAGTCTTGTTTAAGATTAACAAAGATGCCTTCATCGATTTTACCTGAAGCAGCATATGATTGAAGCTCAGTTAATACTCGGCGAAAATCTGGGAAATGCTTTTCAATTACTTTTGCAACTACTTTTTGATCGTATTCAATATTTTCATTATCGAGAATATTATTAACACGTTTAAAGAAGTCCATTGCCAATTTAGGACGATCTTTTGTTTCGATCGTGAAGTCAATTTCAGATAAACGAGATCTTAATGGTTGAATAATACGATTTTTAAAGTTACAAGTAAAAATAAAACCGCAATTAGATGAATACTCTTCAATAAAATTACGAAGGGCAGGTTGAACTGATGCAGCATTTAGATAATCTGCTTCATCAAAAATTACATATTTACGACCACCAGTTAAAGAAACTGCTGATGCATATGTTGATATATCATATCTCAGTGTATCAATATTTACATTTAGTGAACCATTTTTTACAATATAATCACAACCTAATTCTTCAAGCATTGCTTTAGCGATTGTGGTTTTACCTACACCTGGTCCACCAGTTAGTAATAGGTTTGGAATACTTCCATCTTGTACAAATTTTTTAAAAGCTTTCTTTGTTTTTTCTGGAAGAATTGTATCGTCAATCTTTTGTGGACGATATTTTTCTACAAATAGAATTTCGTTTTCTTTAGCGTCAATAGCCATTCATTCACCTTATCATAATATAAAAGAAAAAAAGAGGGAGTTGCCTCCCTCAAGTTTTATTAGCTAACTTTATCAGCTAATGGAGCGTCTGCTGGAACATCCGCTGGCATTTCTGGGTTTGGCATTTCGCCTTCAGGTACTTCACCTTTAGGAGCGTTTTGACGTAAAAAAGCTTCTAGCTTATTACGTAGCATACCAATACCTTGCAATTCATTACCTTCAAATGCACCACGACGTGATGTTACATCAATCATCTGTACTACAGTTGCAATGTCTTGCAAAGAAACCTGTACCGGCTGTTGTTCTTGTGCTTGTGCGTTTTCTTCACTCATTTTAATTTCCTTCCTTATAAGTCGACTTAGTATCAATTGCTACAAAATATGTAGCACCCTTGCCTTTAAACTCAGAGATACCCTTCGCGCAAAGAGTAACTTTGTAATCCTGAGGTAAAAGCTTAAGATTATCACTTTTAATAATAATCTTAAATTCATCAGACGTATCACCAATTTCAATTCCATAATCATCAGAATTTTCAGATGTACTATCAACGGCTTTTAGGTAAACTTTACCTGCTTCACCAACGAAAGCAATCTCAGAAAATTGTAGAACACCAGCAGCCTTAATAACAGACTGTAAGTCGTCCCATGATACATCAACCTCAACGTCATTAGAAGGCAATTGAATTGTCTTCTCTGGCGCTGCATGAATCATAGAGATGTCAGCGAAAGCATATCTTGTTTTACGCTTACCATCTTTAATCATAAAGTATTTATCATGAAATTCCACATCTGGGTCAGAATAAAGACCAAGAATTGATAAAAATCTTGATAAATCATATACGCAAGCTTCAGATGGGATTGTATCCGGAATATCTGCAGTTGCGATCAAAGTTTTTTCCGGTGTTACAGTTTTAAGTGTATTACCAGGTTTCATTAGAATCGATTTATTAATCGATGCAAAGCTCTTTAAAATAGTAAGAGTTTGTTCAGAAAATTTCATAATATAGTTTGCTCCTATGATTCACGATTATTTTTATAATTATATCACAATAGTCAACTGTTGTCAACTATTTTTTACGTTTCTTTTTCTTTTTCTTTTCATAAGTTTTACGACTACCAGAAGAATCTGCTGTTGCAGAAACACCAAGACTTCCAATAGCAGCCATATTTCCTTTGAAAATATAAGATCCTATATGTTGTAATTGCATCCAAGGACACATATAAACATGCATTCCAGCTTCACGTGCTTTATGACAGAAGAAATAATCTTCAGACAAATAGCGCTTAGACACTGGATCGATTATACAATCGAAATAAGCCATAATATCATGAGAACCATCAAACTGTTGTGTTCTAACATGATCTGGTTTATATTGTAATTCAGGATATGCCTTACCAAACTTTTCAAAAGTTTCACGAGGAATTAACATAAATCCTGTACCACCTTCACCAATTTCAATTGGTTCAGATAAATTAAACTGATTAACTTTCTTTACTGGATTAAATACAAAATCAGCAGCGTAGTTTTCTAATTCAAATGGATTTTCATCTGCTCTACCTGCTTGTGCTGCTTTGTATACCTTTTCCCATGCAATAGTTTTCTTTGGATATGGTCCAGTAACAATATTATATTTTTCTGGATCTGATGTTTGAACAGCCAATAAAGATAAAACATCTCTTGCATTAAAACCAATATCAGAATCAATGAACAATAAATGAGTACAATCAGATCTCATAAACTCATCTACAATATAATTACGAGCTCTTTGAATTAAACTCTCATTAAATAGATAATAGAATCTGAAATTTAAACCATTTGCAGCTGCTATCATTGCTAAGTCAGTACTTGATTTAGTATAAGTACCAGCGCATTGAGCACCATACATTGGTGTTCCCACAAATACTTTATGCTTTCTAAGTTCTTCGATTGTTACTTTTATTTCCATATTTACGCTACCTTATACTTGTTCTAAATCATTTTCTGCTCTATGAATAGCTTGTAATCGTAGAACATCAGCCGCCACATCATGAGTACTATCATGTGCATTAAAAATTTTATTCCAATGCTCTTCATCTGCAATTGGTACAAAACCGTTTCTTGTTGTAAAATTAAACTTCGCATCAATAAATGTGCGAGTGTCTCTTACTCTCCAATAAGGAATATACTCATTGAGTAATAAATCTTTATTAGCAGAACGAGACAAATGATCTAATATAACTGGATCAAAACCATTTGCTCTAGCCCACCAATATTCAATCTTATCAGATGTTCTCAAATATTCTATCATACGTTCAATAAATTGAGGTACTGTAAGATCACTATCTTTTGGTTTAAGCAACTTTCTTACTTCAGGTGATTGATTCATCCACCATTTAAGATCATCCTCTTTATATTTAAAATCATAATTTTTCATTTGATCCGAAATAGAAAGTTTATCTTTTTTTATTTTTGAAACAAGCTCTTCAAATGTATATGGATCTTCTAAAAAACGATCCCATACAAATGTTGTATATGAACATTCAATTGCTGGAACCTCCGATGCAACTTGTCCAATAGTTTCAAAGTCTAAAATAAAGTCTGTTCTCATACTAAAAAATCCTCTAGGGTACTTAAGCTCTCATCAAATTCAAGCTTATTAGTAGTATTATACTGCAAAACGTACTCCGTGTCAACCATTTTTCTTTTACCTTTTAAAGTTTGTAATACTTCATGCGCCATATCTTGAGCAGTTTTTACAGGAACGTTTTGACAAATATGATTAGCATTCTTTTTACTAGCATCTACTAATTCAAAATCTTCTGGCAATCCCATAATAGACATAGCTTCTCGATATGTAATAAATCTATCCTCATCTGGATGTGTAAGCATTGTAGGATAATGACCAACAAAAGCACCAATACGATCTTTAGGAATAATTACTCCACGTCTCATAATACTTTTACCGGCTTTTAGTTTATCATATTTGTATTCACATTTTTCTACTTCTTTTTCAAATCCATTTTCACCCATCCATTTACCAACTTGGCTATAATCTTTACCTGCTCTTTCAATATAAGAAAAAGCATCTACACCTCTTGCTGATGTTGGAGGAACTGAATTGGAATGTTGAGCATGTGTTTTACCACCTTCAATCTCTTCAAGAATATATTTGTAATATGGATTTTCAGATGGTGTGTTTTTATTAATAGGATTATTTTGAGTACCTTTTGCATTACGAATAAGCGTTTCAATTGGTGTATAATCTCTTTTATAATAATCAAAAATAGGAACTTGATTACCTTGCCAAAAGAAATAAAAAGAACGTTCTCTTACCTGAGGTACACCATGCAATAAAGAACGAGTACGATATACACTCATTGTGTATCCATTCTCTTTACCAATACCTCTTAATTGTTCACGAATATTTTTTCCAATCTTACCAGCAAATCCTGGAGCATTTTCTCCCCAGAATACTTTTGGTCTATAATCACCAAGAATAGTAGTTGCTGTTTCTACCATCCATTTATTATTTTGATTATCATCGCCATAACCGTGAGACATCATTGATAAACCAGCACAAGGACATACCGATGAAACTACATCAGCTCTTTGCTCTGGTATTTTATCACCTTTATCTAAAACGTAATATGGCGTATCTTTATAATAATTTCTAATATGCTGATCGTTATTAGCAAACGCTTCATATGACATAAAATGTAATGGAGGAGATCCAAAAGCATTTGCAGATCCTATTGTTTCACCACCAATTAAAGGTACTATACTTGCATGTGTAAACTCACTCATTATCTTTATTCTTTTTCCATATTTTATATGCTAATTTCTCAGCATTTTGTTTCACGACATAACCTTTATCGATCAAATATTTTGCTCGATCTAAATATTTAATAGGAATACTTTCACTGGTTTCGTGTTTCATTCTCTAAAAATCTTTTTGCGGTAGCTAATGCAGAATTTACAGCTTGATGCATATCTAAATACGCATATAATCCACATCTACCGATAAAAGTCATATTATCCGGTTGCTCACTTTTATACTGTTCATATAACTTTCTATTTGTACCATCTTTATCTTTAATAGGATAGTAACGCTCCATATTATTATCTTTATAATCACACGGAGTTTCAAAAGTTAATGTTGTATGATATTTATTTATACCATGAAACGGGATGCGCTTCCATTCTGTTACTCTAGTTTGTGGACCATCATGAGTAAAATTAACTGTAGCAGTTGGTAATGCTATAGGTAATGGTACTGTTATAGTTTCAAATTTAATAGATCGATATGGTAAGTCTCCATGTTTAAAATCAAAATACTGATCAATTGGCATTGAATTAAATACATGATCATAATGACTATTCATTTCTTTATCGTATTCTGTTTTCAATTTTACCGTAATGTTTATATGAGATAAAATATTTTCCACCATTTTAGTATAACCGTCTTTTGGCATAAACTGATATGCATCGTTTGGAAAATAATATTCGTTATCATCATCACGAATTGGAACACGATTTACAATATCAGGATTTAATTCATCAAGCTCAACTCCCCACATTTTCTTTGTATATGGTCTAAAGAAAATATCAAGTACATTTGATTCACCAACCATTTCTTTTGTTTCTTTATTTACTGGTAGAGTTGCATAACGACCATCTTCTAATAATGCTTTCACTTTATGCTTATATGGAACCCATTCGGTAAATTTAGAAAGATAAGAAAACACTTCTTTATTATTTGTATGAAATAAATGGGGTCCATATTGATGTACACGAATACCATATTCATTAATATAATCATAAGCATTACCAGCAATATGATCGCGTTTATCAATTACATCTACAATATGTCCGGCTTCAGCCATCTCACGTGCAATTGTTACTCCTGATAATCCTGCGCCTACTACTAATATATTCATGCTTCTAAAATATTCTTCATTTCTTCTTGTTGTACTTTTTTATCTAGAGGATGATTATCATATAATGCATCTCTTTGTGCTTGAGCAGTTTGTTTAAGTTGTGTAAGATCCATTGCTTCTACATCTGAAACTTTTAGTCCCGCTAAATAATCATCTTGATAATATACCATCATTTCTGGTTTATCACCAATGATAATAGAACCGGCATCGGCAACCTGAAGCGGGCGTGCTCGCCACCACCCGGATCCTGCGTGAAAGTATCCTGGCATTAAACAACCCCACTGTTGTTCGAATACCTTCACCATCTCGGGCTCAGTTTTACGCTCTGACTTGTATTTTCCGCGCTTAGCGCCATAATAAACAATTTCCCACTTCCAATCGTCAGGTTGCTGTGCCTTTAACCATTTCCTCGTTTTCTCTTGCACTAGAGAAGCGAAGTTCCATTTCATTTCTTTTTCTGGTGTATCACCAAAGAAATTATCTAATCCCACTGTTCCAGTTCCATATCCATTGTCTGCACGACGATTAAGATGATATGGATTTGGATTAAATGTGTATGTATTTTCTGGACTCCATCCTAATTCTAGTGTTGATAAATCACCACCAGCGAATGCACTTACTAATAATCTATTTTGTTTACTTGTAATAATATTACAGCCATCAATATATGCGTCTTTATATTTCATCACTGTTTCTTTATCTTCTTTACCCTGCCATAGATCAAATAGGTATTGTCTAAAAACACCTGGATCGTCATTCTCGAGGTTCTCTTTATATGTTTGAATGGCTCCATAGATTTGATTAAATTGCCAATCATCAAAGGCAATAATACAATTAGGGCGGGCATGTACTGCATATAAACCAGACCAAATGAATTGACAAAACGATTGAATACTATGAATATAAACAATAACCTCATCATAACCAGATAGATCTTCACCAAGTGCTACAGGTCTTTGTTCTACTTGATAACCCATATCTTCAAGAGAACGAATAACAGAATAGTGAGAAGGTACAACTTGCAATTGTTGTTGCAAAAAGAAATCTTTTGTACATTGTAATTTATTCATTCCAGTAATTAAAACTTTTTTCATTTTGGCTCCACAAATTTTTCAAACTTATTAGGTACACCCTCCCACTCATCAAAATCAAATGGAGGATCTTTTTTATCTACAATATTAGGCCAGATTTCAGAATACTTTTCATTTCTTTCTGTCCATAACTTACGTTCATCTTCTTTTAAATCTGTTTCTAACACAATTGCATCAACAGGACATTCAGGTTCACATACACCACAATCAATACATTCGCTTGGATTGATTACTAACATATCAGGTCCTTCATAAAAGCAGTCTACAGGACAAACCTCAACACAATCAGTGTGCTTACATTTAACACAATTATCTATAACTAAATAACTCATAATACTATTATAACTCCAAATACGAGATTTGTAAACCCGCTTCTTCAAACATTGGCTGAGATTTAGTTAACCAAACTTTTTCCCATCTTAAATCTATAACTTCATAATCGGGAATTACAACTCTTTTAATACCAGCTTGGATAACATTCTTTGCACATTCAGAACAAACTGGTAAACCCCATACGTATAAAGTAGAATCTTTAACTGATACTCCATTATATAATGCATTCATAAGAGCATTCATTTCTGCATGAATTACGCGAGTATATTTTTGTTCTTTATTATATAGTCTTTCATCAGTATCTTCAATACCTTTTGGAAAACCATTATAACCAGTTGCAAGAATACGTCTTTCATCATTAACAATGATAGCACCAATTTTAGTACTTGGATCTTTACTCCACGTAGAGATTTCTCTTGCGACATTCATAAATCGCTTATCCCACTTATCAGTCATTAATTAATGTACTCCATTGTCTTAACTTTTCTCTTTTAGCTATTGCACGGTTTGTTATAACATCTTCATCTACAAATCCGTGCTCTATAAGTAACCCAATCATACAAGCAACATCTCCAACTTCATCTAATAAAGAATTATAATACTCGTTATTATCAAACATTCCTTGTTTGGTATTATTCATTCTCATTATTTTCATGCAAGCTTGAGTTAATTCTCCACATTCCTCAGCAGTAATTGCTAACAATTGCTGCATATTATTAATAGGTGATTTTTTCATTATTTACATTCTGTTATATATTTAGCGTTTTCAATAATCCATGTTTGTACTTCATCAATAGTATCAAACAATGGACATTCATGCACGTATGTATTATGATCTTCATTAATTACCATACATGCATTCGCTGAAAATTTTCCGTCTTTTGTTATTTGTATATTATATTTAGCCATAATTACATCCCATACGCTTCAACTAATTCAAAATGTCTTTCGTAAACGTGTAAGTTTTGTACTTGCCAAATAAGATCGCCTTTAGTAATGTAATCACTATCTAGATCTATAGTATCATTATATGCAGTAACCATTTTATCCATTAGATATTGAGCCCAAGCATAATCATTTTTATAACCAAATACAACATCATTAGATCTCATTTGAGAAACCAAATGAAGTTTACCATCACGAATATAGAATGTTTGTGCATTAGTACAAATAAAATCTGATTTACCATTCTCATCAAACTCTTTCCAAATACTTGGACGGTTATAAACCATTTCAGCTCTACGAGAGTCTGGATTGTTTCTCAGTTCATTTAATGCATTTTCAAATTGATTATAGTATTGATCAGAAAAAACTATTTTTCCATAATTACTATTAATATTCCCATAAGCATCAGCAGCATATTTCCAAGCAGCAGGAGCATCACGTTCTTCACCATAGATGTCATTAATGTTGGTTGATTGCTTTTCATACCACGCGATTTCTTTTTGTATATACTCATCAGAAGGTACTCCAAAAATGGCTGGTTTATCTGCTTTAAAAGATGCACCAAGCATCTCAATAGTTTTTGCACCAGTTTTATCTACGGTAAAGCGTTGAGCTTCAAGTTCACCAACAAAGTAATTTTTAATATCAGCAACGTTCATCATAATATTACCTCTTTATTTCTTTATTGGTTTATTGAAAATATCTTTACCTTCAGTTTGTCCTCCAATACCTCCACGACAATAAGAAACAAAGAAGCTTGCATAGTTAGCAAGATCTTTAGCGCTGTCTTCTAGGCTTTCAAAATTAGGATCATATCCATCAGAAGCTTTCATTGCTTCCATAACAGATTTCATACGAAGCATTTTAGCCCACATAACTTCATAAATTGTTTGTACACCACTTGGATAATAATCTGCTTGTTTGATTGGTGAGTTTGGATTTTGATAATCTCTAGATTTTTTAAGTTGTAAATCAATACACTCTTGAAGTACTTTTACAGCCTCAGGAGTATTTTTAGAATACTTTACTGAAGCTTCGGGAGTTTTTGTTACTTTTTGTTTCATGCCATATAACCTTTAATTGATTGATTCAAAACGTGGGAATAAGTTTTTCTTTTTACCATCCCAGTGTCCATAAGCAGGAATAATACCATTGATATCATTCCAATTAAACGAAAGTGTTGATCTTGCACCAGCACTATTTACCCAGTATTGAGTTGTATTATCAAGATTAACTAATGAAGCATGAGCACCAATGATTTCAAGTTTATCATTAATCTTAAATTTCTTTAGTAGGTGCATAGGAACTTTCCTACCACTGCCACTATTACCAACCCATTGTCTATTATCTGGCTTTTGAGACATTGCATTTTTATCTTCAATTTTAGTTTCACGATTGTTAGTGTATACCCAATCATATCCATCTTCTTGTTCAACTCGAATGCCAACACCCAATTCAATTAAAAGCTTTTCCATATAATTATTAATTGAATCACCAAGTTGTTTACTCATTTCTACTGATCGTTGTGAAACTGGTAATGAATCAAAATATTCGACAATATTAACACCTTTAAAATCTTCAAAAGCTGGAATACACTTCTCTTTCCAAACTTTTTGTAATTCTGGCATTACTTGCCTTATTCCATTAATGAGTGGTGTATATTCACCATCAACATTAAAAGTCTCTTGACCTTTCGTTTCTGCTTTTATATTCATAGTATATTTTTGTATCGCGAAGTATTTAATAGTATATTATAACATGTTTTTTTGTAAATGTCAACTAATTAATAGCGATCATAAACATAAACATCTGCTCTTTCTGCTAATGATAGCGGAAGACTTCGACAAAAACGACGGCTACCATAACGATGGCCTCGTCCTTGCAATTTAACATATTTCTTTTTACCACGCTTTGCAAAAACATTTTCTGCTTTAACATTTTGGCGTAATAGTTCAACTAATTTAGCGTCATTACCAACTGGTTTTCCTTCTTTCATTTGAACTGTAAATTTGTAACATGGGGTTCTTTTTAGTTCTGCCATTTTATATCATCCTCTCTTCTACATATTGATTAAAAATATTTTCAAATTGTGGGTTTTCTTTAACTATCTCACGAATTTTTGCAAACTCTTCCTGACCGCGTTTCCATACTCTATGATCATCACTCATAGCAGAAAACCAATCATGATTTTTTAATACTGTTTCAAACTCTTCTATATTCATGAAGCCTCCTTAAGATAATCGTAAGGTAAGTTATTTTGATAAGAGAAGTAATCCCAATCACCGGCAGCATCACTTGCATCCATCATCCAACGAATAGCAGTAGAACGTTTATTAGCTCCAATTTTAATTAAATGATCTACAGTTTTTTCAAACTTATTAATACATTCTTTTTCAACTGCTCTTTCGAATTTTTCATTATCTATCTGAGCTTGTAAAGTATCATCCCATATTTTTTGCTTCTCTTCATTTGAAGCAGTATAGAATGCATGTCCACGAGGACGAACACCATAAGCATCTTTATATAGATCAGAAAAAATATTTTCATCAAATGTGTATTTCATTATAAATCTCCTTCACGTCTCATCTTATCTTTTTCTTCTTCAACCCATTCTACTGGAATTTCCAGAGCTTGAGCAATCGCTAGAGAAGGAAAACCTTCCGCAAGCATTTCCTGAATATCAATAATAATATCGCTAATTGCTGACATTTTATTTGTCCTCCTTTTTAGCTAGTTTAAGAAATTCTTTTGCTTCTGTCATAGTGACACCAGCAGATTCGATTACATCATTAAAGGTTTTTGGTCCAAACTCTGAACCGATACGAGTAAGTCTATCACCAAAAGCAGACATACGATTAGAACGAGCGACCTCGTCATTTGATAAGCCTTTCATAGGCATGTTCATTGAATAATCCATAAGAATACGACCAAGATGGGCAGCGTATTTCTCAGCATCAGTAGGATTGTAGTTGGGTTCGTAGTATCGCATAATATCTCCTAATTTTTTATTTTATAGTTATATTATACACTAGTTTCAAGAAGATGTCAACCTTTTTGTGAAAAAAGTTTTCATTAAAAATCAATAACTTAGAATTATTTTCAATTATTTTTTTGGTAATTTGCAAATAAATTCGATATTTTCAGCTATTTGTGCATCAGATTCATCTAAAACACCATCTTCTATCATAGTGTCTATCATATCAGCTAGTTTTAATACAACTAAACTATTATATGGTTGCTCTAATTTTTCAAATAGCTCTATCAGCAATTCGTTCATATTCTTCTTCTATTTTTTCTACAGATATTCGATATTTATTACCGTTAATATCTGTGGCATAAAGCCATTTATCTGTAGATAATAAGTATCCGTCTTTTGGATGCAGATCCCATTCGATATTACCTACTTCTTGTAATAATGATCCTTCTATTTCAGAATCAATATTTAATGCAGTCTTAACACGATCTGCAATATAATCACAATAAACTAAACCCGGCATACACGACCTTCAAAATCAAAGTTTGATTGATATGGAACATACATAGTTGTTCCAACACGAGATTCGAATCCTGGAGATTCTAAAACTTTTACTGTATAAGCGGCATAACCAAGCTCGTTCATACCTTTATCTGTAACTTTACCAATTAGATAAACATCTTCACGGCCAACCCAAGGTTCAAAATCTAAAGCTTTGATAGTATCACCAACTTCAGCAACATTTTCATATTTTAACATAATATAACTCCTAAATTATTTTCTCATAAAAGATGGTACGTTAGCAGTAATGTAATCTTTAACAACACCGTCATTTAAGAAAGACTCAATAAGATCACGATTAACTTTATCTTCTGTAATGTTATTATCATTTAATTCTTTGATGATAAGATTACGGACTTTAGCACAAGTCCATTTGTGGAATCTACGATCTCTAGAACAAACATGAGTAAAGTCAGCATGAGTCTTCGCAGTTGAAGGTACAAATGTTAGATAGTTAGATTCAATTCTAAAGTTTTCTTTTGTAATCATAAATCTCCTTGCTTTATTATTTAATATAGTTATATTATACACTAGTTCTAAGAAGATGTCAACCCTTTTTTAGCCTTTTTTCAAACTTTTTGCAATTTTTTCAATATAATCTAGATCATCTGCAGACAAAGTTCCTGATTCTACTTGCTGTTTTAGTCCTTGTCCAATCTTATCAAGACGATATAGATTTGCTAATAAACCGTGATTACCAGCATGAGATGGAGCTTGCCAACCTTCTGGTTTCATTAAATCTGGTAAACCAAGTGGATTTGGTCTTTCTGGTTTTACACCAACTTCTTTTGACATATTAGCTTCCATAACTTGATCCCATGCCTGATGAGAATTTACTTTAAATGCATCAAGTGTGCCGATAGCAACTACACATATATCAATTAAACCATCTACAATTTCTTCTGCGTCAATTTTATTTGCAAACGCTTTTTCTGTTTCTTCCAATTCTTCACGAACAAAACGAATCCTAAACTCTAAAAACTCTTTAAGTTTATCTGGATTATCCTTTACCCAATTAGGTAGTTGGAACTTGTTTTGCATTTCATGAATATCTTGGGCCCAATCTTTACTCATGTTATTCTCCTAGTTCTAATTCTAATTTTCTTATTTCATCCTTTAATAATAATTTTTCTTTCTTAGCTTTGCTTACAATATCATCTGAGCAACCTTCAGCAATAAGTTGTTCTACTATGTTATGCTGGTGATCATGTTTTGATATTAGCACATCTAATCTCCATCGTTTTGTTTCGTCATTCAACGTATATCTCCTTAAACAAAAAAGTCTTCAAGAGTATTTACCTTCTCTGCAGACCAACCGATCGCTTCGAGGATAGATTCAAGAGGACTTAGAAAAACCTTTTCGAATTGCTTTTCATAATCTATATAGTCATGCAATCCAAGTTCTTTAGGAAGTACTCCGGGAAACGATATAATATTTTCACGAATAGGATTAGGTGTTTTAAGATAAACAAACTTTACTTTATCACCTGAAATAACAGATTCGAATTTTTTATCTAACTGCTTTTCTTTCAAATGATAATTATAAAGAATACAACCTCTTACGTGCATTGGACAACCTTTTTTGTACAATGTTTCTCTATTCCTATACTTATCTATATTATCTGTACCGGAGTTACGGCCAATAGCTTCAGGTGGTAGTTTAAAGAACTCATCTTTAAAATTAGCAATAAATTCTTGCATTGCTTCTTCACCTTCATTCATAATTACTTTAAATGCTGCTTTCAGTTTATCACGACAAACTTCCGGAGTAGAAGATCGTACTGATTCCAAACCTGTAACAGAAATCTTAGGTTGTTCATAATGTACACCTTCTGAGTTAAGTGCATTTAAAATATAACGTTTCTTTGCAATGAATACTGCTTTATCAGTAATCTTTTCTCGCTTCATACTCATTGCTTGTCGATATGCTCCCATCTTTTCAGCAAGTTCTTTATAACCAGCATCAATAATAGGTTCAATTTTCATTTCACAAATTTTATCAAGGAACTCTTCACCTTTAGCACGATCGATATCCATTGTACCAAACGAAGCTTGAATAACAGGTCCCATATTAACATAGATAGAATCTGTATCGATGTAGATAATATAATCAACACTATCTGTTTTCAATAACTTATTTAGATATTCGTTTACAGATTTTTGAGCGTAACGAATTGACAATTGGCCAGATGTTGTAATTGCTTCAGCCATATCGTTAATATAATATAGGAAGTAAATATTTGCTGTTGCGCCATACAAAGAGTTCATAGCAATCTTAATCGCCATTTGCTGATTATGTAATTGGTTAGCTTCTCGTTTAAGAGCTAATTTATCAGTACCCTTCGCAGTTTCAAGTTCTTGTTCAACTTGTAACATACGCTTTTTAATTCCAGATCGAGTAGCATAATATTCATCAATGATTTCAGGAATGATACCAAGTTTATCTTTTCTAAAGCATGCACCATTAGCACATGTTGCATACCTAGATCTGTTTTGATATGGTACACGCATTGTACTACCAGGATTATTAGGATCTGCAACTTCTTGTCCATTGAGCACCATATCTTGGTTAATATATTCTCGTGCGTTGTCTACATATGTTTCTGGTGACAAGTTATATTGTAACATCAGGTGTGGATATAGAGAATTTAGATCGAATGAGACAACCCAAGGATGCATTCCAACCTTTGGATCTTTAACATAACCACCAACGAGTTCAGCAACGCGTTCACCAGGACCACCTTTTAATGGAGGCACAATACCTTTTTTCATCAGTCGACGATAAAGAGTTGTTTCCCAAATACTCACGGTACCAAATGCATCAGAATAGTTTACACCTCCACCATAAGCAACAGTCATTACAAGAGATAGTAGACCTGATTCCTCTTCAAGCTTTTCAACAAGCCATGTATCTTTAAGGTTATAATCCAAATAAAGTTGTGGATTTTGTTCGTACAAAGCAGTCAAAGAACCATATTCAGAGTAATCTAATTTCTTTTCACCAAGCACGACGTAAGCAATATGATCTAGTTTATAAGATTCTTGTGGACCATATTTGTAACCAAACTTCTTAAAAGCATCCATATAATCAATAATCGATATACCAGATATAGACCAAGTTGATTGTTTTTTACCAAATACTTCACGAGATTGCTGACGAATATTACGCCAAGGAGATAGATCTTTAACCCAGTCTTCGCCAAATAAACGAATCATACGAGTTATAATATATTGAATATCAAAATATTCAACGTTCCAACCAGTTACAATATCAGGATAGTCTTCCATCCAAATACGTTTAAACTCTTGAAGTAATTGATGTTCAGTATCAAACTTTTTAAATTCGATATTATCTGGATTAATATCAGTAATAGTTTGAGTCTTATCATAGTCTTTACGACCAAGCAAATGATACCTTAGGTGTTTAGTCGACTTGTAAGCAATAGATGTAATTTCTTTATCTGCTTGGTTAATATTAGCATAACCATCAGATATATCAACCTCTATATCAAACGAAACGATATTAATTAATGATGGATCAAATTCAATATTATCAGGATAATGCTCTTGAATAAATTGCGCAACATAATTACTATTACCAGCAATTTTAAATCCATGAACATCTTTATGATCTTCGATATAGATACGAGTATCTTTCATCGTACCTTTTTTAGTAGCCTGAAGTGGACTATCATCAATAAGAGATTTCCACATCGATTCTTTATTATTAGTACCTACAAAGATAGTAGGTTCGTATTTAATTTTACGTTCGAACTTTCGTCCGGCTTGATATCCTCGCCATAGAATAAAGTTACCAATTCGATCTACGTTGGTGTAAAAATCAGGCATGAATTTCCTTATGTGTTTTGTACATTATAGTTAACATTATATCAAAAAAGCGCATTAATGTCAACTATTATTTACATCCTTTTCTGACATTTTTGGGTGGATTCCGCGGTCATGCGCAACTTCAATAGCAAGAGCTTGAATGTCATCAATAAGAGCTCTAATCATTCCTTCATCACGTCTTTCCTTTGGCACACTGTATTTTTCATAACGAAGGTATGATGCTTTCTCGTGCATTAGATTAATTTTTTTACAGAAGTCACTAATTTTGTGTTGCATATTTTCTCCTAAGCTGCAATTTGGCTGAAGTTTTTTACTTTCTCAAATTTAATATGAGACATAAATTTGTCACCAAACTGATGTCCACGATGAGAGATAACAAAGATATTATCATCAGCATTTAAGTTATGTAAAGTATCAATTAACATCTCGATACCAGTTCCATCAAGAGCACCATCTAATGTTTCATCTAGCAATAATAGATTAGTTGCTACTGAATTTCTTAATTTTGCTACAGCTCGCCACGCTAACATAATTGATAATGTAATACGTAGCTTTTCACCTTCTGAGAATGAAGCATAAGAGAATTTATCACGGAAACGAGATTTAATAATCTCATTAAAGTTTTCATCTAGTTGGAAGTCGACAAAGAGATCAAACGCTGTTAGATATTTGTTGATAAGTTTATTCATAACAGGTACATACTGTTTAATAATCTTAGCTTTAATACCTCCATCTTGCAGCATTGCTCTAATAACTCCAATCACTTCTTTTTCTTCAAATAAAACTGTTTGCTGATTTTCAATCTTTTCTAATTGTCTATTATATTCCTCTAATTTAGATGTGTCAACTGCTTCGACTTCTTCCTCAGCACTTGTTAATTCATTTTTATAAGACACAAGAGCATTCTTTGCCATTTTAATATGAGCTCTATGATCTGCACTTGTAAGTGCTTTATCAGAAATCTTATCTTCGACATCTGAAATTTCATTCATACGAGTTTCATATTCTTGTATTTTAGCATCAAGATCTACAGTACCACTTTTAATTTCATCCATCTTATTTGATTTTTTAGTCATTGCTTCTTGCTTAAAATCATGAGCAATAGCTTGCTCACAAGTTGGGCAGTTATCATTATTATGATAAAAAGCATGCTCATTTATAAGAGTTTGTAATGATGATGTTAAATCGCGTTTAAGTTGTTTTGCTTTATCTAATTTAGATTTAACATTTGGTTTATCCTTAATAGATTCATTAAGTTCTGCAATTTCTTTATCAAGTACATCAATAGAAGCTTTTTCATTTTCAATATTTTCGAGATGTACTTTCATCTTTTCTTTAATCTTGTCGACTTCTTTTTCTTTAATCTTTCGTATTGATTCATTATGTTCTTTTGCTGAATCAATTCTTGTTTCGATCATATCTTTTTGATAACTGTTTTCTGTAATGCTTTCTTTATTTGAACTTATTTTATCTTTTAATAACGTATTCATAACACTAAATACTTCAATGTCAAGTAAGTCTTCAATAATATCTCTTCGTTGGCCTGCTGCTAAATCCATAAATGGAACATAAGTTGCGCTACCTAATACAACTATCTGAGTAAAAGATTTATAGTTTAGACGTAATATATTTTGTTCTAAATAAGATTGATAATCTTTAACAGCAGCATCTTGATCTATTAAATTACCATTCAAATAAATCTTAAAATAGTTTGGTTTAATACCTCGTTGTATTTTATAATAAGATGATCCAATAGCAAATTCAACTTCAACTTCTAATTCTTTATTATTAATTGAGTTAACTAATTGGTCCTTCTTTACTTTACGAAAAGCTTTTCCATATAAAGCAAATGTAAGAGCATCAAGCATAGTCGACTTACCACTACCATTAGTGCCACTTACCAGAGTTGTTTTGCTTTTATCGAAAAGAATTTCAGTGAATGCATTACCCGCTGAAAGAATATTCTTATAGCGGATCTTTTTAAATTGTATTTTCATTTATATAGATTGTGCCTCAGTATATAATTCATCAATAATTCTTTTTACATGAACTTTATCAACACGCGTTTCCATTGCATCAATATAGTTATGTAATATTTCTTTTGTGTCTTTAGTTTCATCTAGTATTTCATCAATACCTTCAGCTTCTAAATTTAAAGAGTCTTCAACTGCTTTTACATCAGCTGCTCCAGAATCTACTAACCTATTAATAAAAAGATCATAGATATATGGATTAGTTCTATTTTTTACAATAACTTTAATATAAGTATTTTCGATATTATCTGTATTTAGATTAGCAACATCATCAATAGTCATATCAGCATCATCATATTCAATCTTATGAAAAATAGGATTTGGATTTAAAATCCAATCTAATTCTCTTGTTTCAGTATCAAATACTCTAAAACCACGTTTACCTTGATAATCAGCCCATGTCATTTCATATGGAGAACCAAGGTAAGAAATATTATTATATGTAGATGGATGATGGAAGTGACCAGAGTATACTGCTTCAAAGTTTGTAAATACTTCTTTAGTTAAACCATGATCGCATACATGTCCTTTATCCATTTCAAATCCTTGAATTGAGAAGTGGCCAATACATACATTAGCATCTGAATTACGAATTTGATCCATCATTTCTTTGTAATTTGAATTATTAATCCAAGGTACCATTATAAACTTAGTTGAGCCAATTGTCAAATGTTCACATTTATCTTCATAGATATGAAAGTTATCATACTCACGAAGCAATAGATTCATTGAGTTAACTTCATTTGTATTTGTATAATATGTTGTATGATTACCAACTAAAGCATGAAATTCAATATTACGTTTAGCAAGTTCGTCAAAGAAAAACTCTTTACCTTTTTGTAAACTTACAAAGTTAATATATTTACGTCTATCAAATGTATCACCAAGATCAAATACGATTTTAATATCATGCTCATCTAAATATGGAAAAAAGATTTCACGAAAAAATCTTTCTTGATGTTGTTGAAATATTTTAGAATCACCACGCACTCCAATGTGCATGTCTGTAACCATTGCTATTTTCATTATAATCCCTCGATATACTTATTATAAGCTTCCTCATCCATAAAATCTTCTAAATCTGCTTCGTTTACATTTTCTAATTTAAATATCCATGTAGTCCAATCATCACTTACTGCTTCAGGCGTATCTTCTAATGATGCATTAATTTCAGTCACCAGGCCTGATACTGGACAATAAACATCTGAAGCTGCTTTAACAGATTCTACTACAGCACATTCTGTATCTTTATCAAACACTTCACCTGGTGCTGGTAATTCAATATAAACCAAATCACCTAATAATTCAATAGCATGTTGAGTAACTCCAACTAAATATAAGTCACCTTCTTTTTTAATCCATTCGTGTTCTTTTGTAAATCTCATTTTTTCTTTTCTTCTTCTTTTTCTTTTTTCTTTTGTTTATCACGATTAAGTTTATCTTCAAAATCTTCAATAAATGTATTCATATAATCTGCTGCAGTATTTAAATGTAAACTTAAATCTTCATCACCTTCATATGTTTGACCTGCTGCAAGAAATGCTTGAGAAGATTTGAAACGAATATACATTTGTTTCTTTTCTTTTGCAATACGTCTTAAGAATGCATACCAAATAATTTGTGTAAAGTATGCAAATGGATTATTAGATTTATCTGGATTAAAGTTGCTTATGTAAAGTAAACAGTTTTCAATACCGTCTGAAATCATATCTTCTTTATATGAATATCCAGAAAAATTTGGTTTAGTAGCCAATCTCGTAGCAATTTGTAAAATGCATTCACCAATATAATCAGGAACGCGTGGTTTTTTGTCACCAGCTTCTTCTGCTTCTTGGCAACTTGCTTTATAATCTACCATTGCTGCGAGTAGGTCTTTATTATTAACGTAGTTACGCTTAGCCATAGTTCCTCACTCGTGTTGTAATAATTTTAAATAATTCTAACATATTTTTAATGAAATGTCAACTGTTTTTATTAAATTAAATTATTTTTAAAAAAAAGTTAAAAAAAGGGTTGACAAACTTTTAAAAGCCATGTATAATAGGCTTATGCCTTAGAAACCAATAAAAGGCTCTTAAACATCAACTGTAAAAATCTTAACAGGAAATTGTTCTGATCCATAGATTTCCATTCTTTTTCTAAAATGTTGTAACGTATAATTTTCAAAAGATTTTAGAGATAAATCATCTGCAATATCATACAATGTCGCTTTATCAGCGTCATTCCCTTTTCTTAATGCTCTACCAATAGATTGTAATACTTTAATTTCTGATTTAGAACCAGAAGCGAATATTACATTATCCAATTTCTTTAGATTAACACCAGTTGAAAAAACTCCATAAGAAGCAAGAATATCATGCTGTTTAATTGGATCATTTTCTACTAAGTGTCTAATTCTTTCTCTTTCCTCTCCTTTTGTTCCGCCATATATAAAATGCAATTGACGATCTTCTTTTTGTAAAAGAGGTTCTAATATTTTACCATGTTTTTCTACAAGATCAAATAATACAAGATTATTTTGTCCTTCAAGGGACCATAAAAGATTTCTTATAAAAATATTTCTTTTTGTATTATTAACAATAAATTCTCTTTCCGCAGGATAACGTTTACTCGATTCTTTAATTTGTTTATATGCAGAATAAAAACTTTTTCTTACATCAGGTGAATGAGAAAGTACAATTGCTTTTACATTAAAGTCTGCAACAGTACCTTTATCCATAAGTTCTTTAGTCGACACGTGCTTTCTTACTTTACCAAAACATCCTTCCAATACAAGACGATGTGTTTTACTTTCTTCTGATTTTAATGTGCCAGTAAAGCCATGTCGATAATAACAATTAGGTAAAGACTCCATAATTTTTTGTAAAGATTTAGCTTGGAATTGATGTGCTTCATCTCCAAGTACAACTCTAAATGGAGCAAACCATGATTTTGGTAATTTAACTAATGATTGCCATGTAGAAATAACAATTGGAGCATCTGTATTCTTGTCGACTCCACCTTGTATCTTATAAATTAAATCCGGATCACATCCATAGTCGACAAAGTCACCTGCCATTTGATGGACCAATCCAATTGTCGGTACAATAATAAGTGTACGATGATTATATGTTTTAAAATAATGTTGTTGAATTAAATAGATAATTAATGATTTACCAGATGATGTGGGAGATAATGATAAAGATCTTTGATCTCTTAATGCATCAATTACATATTGATTTTGATAATCACGAGGTTCAAATTTACAATCAATTTCTTTTGCTAATTTATATGCATAATCATCAGGAACATCTTCTCCAAAAATCATATGATCTGGAGCATCTAAATCATATCCTCTTTCCTCGCAAAATTTTTGTAAATGAGGTAATAGACCAACATATAATTTTGGACGTAATGCCTGGAAAATTCTAATCCATCCATCCCATACTCTATTTTTATATGCTGGAGAAAATTGATAACCACTTGGTTGAAAACGGAAATAATTTTCTAATTCCATTTTAGTACCAGAATCTGCATGTACAACCATGTGTACAGCATCATGCGGCTCAATTTTTATTACTTCACTCATTAATATTCGCCGTGTTGGAATTTAATAATATCTATCATTGATTTAATAATAAAATTTCTTGAATGCAAAGTCTTTACAATATCTTCTAAAAAGTTTGCTCTTGCTGAATGGAGATCGATTTTGAGACTCAATCTTATAATATCTTTATCTGCTTGGATGTACTTGTCTACATCATTACGAAGTACTTTTTTCTGAAATGGGACCCACCCACGTTCTTTAAGATCTTCTTCTGCCATAGATCCATCATAGTATTCTCGCTTTTCTAGCTCTAATACTTTATAATCTGCTCTTAATTTTTTGACAGTTAATGCTTCTTTATAATATAATGTATAATATTTGTTATGCAAAGCTGGAATTTTTTTAAGCTCGCCGGCTAAATTTGATTCATCTATACGAGAATCTTCAGCCCAAATATTATTAATATCTTCAGTACTCATTACAAATCCTTGACATTCAGTTTTTCACAATATATAATATTATAACATAGTTTATTAGAAATGTCAACTAATAGTTTCCATAAAGAAGTTATTATATCTAAATGTAACGTTACATTCTGGATAAAAAACATCTGGAGAAGTTACATCTAGCATGACGGGTGCTAATGAAGTTGGAAAGCAATCTGTAAAAGTAAATTTAATATTTGGATTGCGAGCGCTATTTTGAATAAGTATAGATATATCTGATACAATACCTTCTTTTGTTTTGGCTAAATTTGCGTATTGATCAGATTTAACTGGAGTACCAAGACCTTCCATCCAGTTTAATATTTCTTTATAGTTGGTCATATTTTCATCAACAATAAAAGATAGATCCAGTTCTGTGTAGTCTAAGCGATCTGGTTCTTTATATATATTGTGAATAGGAGCAGTTTGTAATATAGGCGTCATAGTTAAACTAGGGATAGTAGCCTTTTGAGTAAAGAACTCTACATTGGGTATTCTATCTATAGTTACAAGAAATGATACCGGCGATAAATAATTTGTAATCATTGAAATTTACCTGTTGACATTTTTTTAAAGTTATGTTATTATTTATTATAAGTTAAAAACGGAGCAAAATTTAGTGTCTGAAGATTTTAGAATATTAACCGCACGCCAGCACGTCAGAGAACGTATTGGTATGTATATGGGTTCTTCTTCTCAAGAAGTTATTGAAAGATTTGTTTTAGGTAAGTGGGATAAACATACTTATGTTCCTGCTTTGTCTAAAATGATTGATGAAATTCTCGATAATTCTATTGATGAAGCAATTCGTACTAATTTTAAATATGGAAATAAAATTAATGTTTCTATAAGAGATAATAATTCTGTTGTAATTACAGATAATGGACGTGGTATTCCACAAGATGAAATCTTTGATGAAACAACTAAAGATAAAATTCTTAGACCAGTCGCTGCTTGGACAAGAGTAAATGCTGGTACTTCATTTGATGATGAACGAGTTACTATTGGTACAAATGGTGTAGGTTCAGCAGCAACTAACTTTTTGTCGACTAAATTTGTAGGTAAAACGTGGTCCAATGGTAAATTGGTTCAAGTTACTTGTAAAAATGGTGGTGAGGATATTAAAGTAGAACAAAGAGAATATCCTGTAGGATCTGGTACTGAAGTTATGTTTGTTCCAGATTTTAGTTTATATGAAACTGATAATCTATTTGATTTAGATACGATTGATTTAGTAGAAGATCGTTTAATGAGTTTACAAATGGCATTCCCAGAAATTGCATTCTCATTTAATAAACGTCGTATTAAAGTAAATAATCTTAAAAAATATTCTGAGTTATTTGGCGAAGAAGCAATTATTGAAAAGACTGATAATTTATCTTTCTTTTTCTCTGCATCCGATGATGGATTTAGATCTAATTCATTTATTAATGGTGTTAACACTCGCATGGGTGGTACATATGTCGACTACATGACTAATATTGTTTTAGATGAATTAGGTGCAATGATTAAGCGTAGACATAAAATTGAAGTTGCAAAGTCGACTATTAAGAATGGTTTAACATTTGTAATGTTTGCAAAGAATTTTACAAATCCTAAATTTGATTCTCAAACAAAAGAACGTCTAACAAATCCAATGAGTAATGTTAAGGAACATTCAATTGAAGCTGGAATTAAAGAAGCATCTTTCTATGCTAAAAAGATTTTAAATACACCTTCTATTATTGATCCTATTATTGAAGCTCAGCTTGCTAAGAAGATTGCAGCAGATAGACGTGCTGCTACTCTTGCACAGAAGAAATTACGTAAAGTTAAAGTTGCAAAACATATTGCAGCAAATACTGATAATGCAACACTTAAAATTGTAGAGGGAGATTCTGCAATGGGATTCCTTCTTAAAGTAAGAAATCCTGATAAGGTAGGCGCATATCCATTACGTGGTGTTATTATGAATACGTGGGATATGAAACCAGCTGAAGTTCTTAAAAATAAAGAATTAAGTGAATTAGTATCTGTTCTCGGCCTCGATATCACTAATCCGAACTCTGTTGATAATATGACATATGAATATATTGCTACATTAACAGATGCTGACCATGATGGTATCGGACATATTAGTCCATTACTTATTGCATTCTTTTATAAATTCTGGCCAAGATTATTAACTGAGAAAAAAGTTAAAATCACTCGTACACCAATTATGATTTCATCTAAAGGATCTGATGTTAAATGGTTTTATACATATGAAGAGGCTAATGAATTCAAGTCGACTCAGACAGGTTGGAAACATCGTTACATAAAAGGTTTAGGATCATTACAAGAAAACGAGTATGATCAAATAATTAATAAACCAGTTTATGATGTTGTAACAGTTGATAATGCTAATATATTTCAAATGATGTTTGGAAAAAATTCTGAGCTACGTAAAGAATATATGATGGCATAAACTTGTTGACATTAAACTAAAACATGTTATAATATTATTATATGAATGATTTAAAGACAAATAACTCTATGAATACAGATTATCCAATTTCTCAAGTAGCAAGCAATGAATGGCTTTCATTTGCTATGTATACTGTTGAAGCACGTGCTATTCCTAATATGATAGACGGGCTTAAGCCAGTACAAAGATTTTATCTATATAGTTCTCTACTTAATTCTAAAAAAGATTTTAAGAAAGTAAGTGCTATTGCAGGTATTATCTCTGATTATGGATATGCGCATGGTGAAGCAAGTGCTGCAGGTGCTGGTCAATTGATGGCTGCTACATGGAACAATAATGTTTGTTTAGTTGAAGGTCGTGGATCTTTTGGTACAAGATTAGTACAAGAAGCTGGTGCACCTCGTTATGTTTATACAAAAGTTCATTCTAATTTTGATAAGTATATTCAGGATGTCGACTTAGCACCTAAACATGATGATCCTGAACATGAACCACCTAAATTTTATATTCCAGTTATTCCATTAGTATTAGCAAATGGTACTAAAGGTATTGCAACTGGATTTGCTACAAATATTCTTCCACGTCACCCTAGTGACCTCTCTACAGCATGTAACGAGTATCTTAATACTGGTAATATTGCTCGTAGAATTCCTATAACTTTTCCAGAGTTCAGCGGAACTGTAAAGTACAATGAAGCTGAAAATAAGTATACCGTATTAGGTAATTTCGAAAAGAAAAGTAAAACGGTTCTACAAATTACAGAGGTTCCATATGGTTATGATCGCGAATCATATGTTAAAGTACTAGATGCTTTAGAAGATAAAGGTGACATCGTATCTTATGAAGATCAATGCGATAAGACTGGGTTTCAATTTGAAGTTAAGTTAAAACAAAATACATCAGCAAATTGGAATAATGATAAAGTTATTTCTAAGTTTAAATTAAGCAAACCTCTTACAGAAAATTTAACTGTAATTGGATTTGATGGAAAGCTTAGAGAATATACTGACGAACGCCAGCTCGTTAAAGACTTTTGTGATTATCGCTTAAGTATTTTACAAAAAAGAATTGATCTTCGTAAGATGGAAGAAAGCGAATTAGCAAGATGGTTAAAAATTAAAATGCAATTTATTCAAGCAGTACTTGATAATAAAATTGAATTTAAAAATAAGAAAAAAGATGATGTTGCTAATCAAATTAAATTAAATACGGAAGCTATTCCTGAAGATATTGATAGATTACTTAGAATAAATATATTAAGTCTAACAGATGAAATGGTTAAAGAACTACAACAAGAGATTAAAGAGTGTCAAAGTCGACTAGCATATTGGAAGTCGACTACACCAAATGATCAATTTAAAAAAGATTTGGATAAAATGTAATGAAAGTAGAAGCATATAACATAGATCCCATATTAACAGAGCAATTTGTTAATTATGTTTGTGCACAAATAGACATCTTTCCAAATAAAATAACAGTAGAAGCTTGGCCAGAAACATTCGATGATGGAAAAAATGGCCTAATCTATGAAAATGGTGAAGAGGAATATACTTTAATGGTATGTACAAAAGATTTGGAATTTGATCAAGTACTCTATATTATTGGAAAAATGTTAGAAGAAGTTAAGCAAATAATGATAGAAAATAATAGCATTTATCAGGTAAATAATAGTTTTTATATGCCTTCAAGCAATAATGCTAATAATTTTGTGCAAAATTATGTTGACATTCTCACAAACATGGTATAAAATGGTACTATAAATTGAAAAAAGGATTGATTATGAAACGTACTTTACTTACTACAATTGCAGCAACAATGCTGTCGTCTGGTGCTTATGCAGCCGATGTTGAAGATATTTTTGTAACGGAAACAGTAAAAGTTCCTAAAGTTGTACAAACATGCAATATCGTAGAAGAACCTATTTACCATACTCGCAGACCAACTACTTCTGAAACTTTAGGTGGTGCTATTGTTGGCGGAGTTATTGGCAATCAATTTGGAGGTGGATCTGGTAAAGATGCATTAACAGTTCTTGGTGCTCTTATTGGAGCTGATTCAGTTAGTAACAAAACCAATGTTGTTGGCTATACACAAGTAGAAAAATGTAGAGATGTTATTCTCTATACTAAAGAAAAGAAAGAAGTTTATAGTCATTCAGTAGTTACATTCACAGAAAATGGTGTAACTAGAACAGTTAAATTTAAGAAGTAAGAATCTCGCCGTAGCTCAAGCGGATAGAAGCAACAGCCTTCTAAGCTGTAGGTTGGAGGTTCGAGTCCTCCCGGCGAGGCCAAATTCTTGGTGTGGCAGAATTGGTTATGCATCGGATTGCAAATCCGTTCTATGCAGGTTCGAGTCCTGTCACCAAGTCCAGTTTAATTATAAAAGTAGGAATAAAAATGGAAAAGAATGATATTGTAACAGTACAAACAGCCTCAGGTGAGTATGTTGGTAAATTAGTTACTATGAGCAATAATGTTATAACACTTGATAATCCAAAGATGATTACAATGAATGACGAAGGTCAACTTGGATTTGCTCGTGGTATTTGTTTTACAGGTAAAGATAATCCTAAAGAAGTAGTTTTCAATAATGCAATTTTTGTAACTGAAACAGCTCCTCAGGTTTCTAAGAGTTATACACAAGCCGTAACAGGTTTGGTTATGCCTTCTTAATAAAAAAAATATAGATTATATTATGGAAGTAAAAAATGTTTTAGTGACAGGTGCAACTGGTTATATCGGTAGTCATGTATGTAAAATGTTAAAAGAACATGGTCATCATGTTACAGGATGGGATACTAATATTCATGGTGAATATAATGATATTTCAGATTATTGTCCAGACTGGTATAATATAGATATTACCGATCCTCAGATTGGTGGTAAATTTGATGCTGTAGTACATTTAGCAGGACGTAGTGTTGTTCCTCAAAGTATGTCAGAACCAACTGAATACTATAGAGTAAATGCTATGGGAACTGCAAATATGTTAGATAACGTAAGTACTGACCATTTTATTTTTGCAAGTACAAGTAGTGCTTGGGAAATGGCTTCTCCTTATGCTAAAAGTAAAGTAGCAGCAGAAGATATTATTAAGGAGAAAGCAAATGGGTATACTATCTTCCGTTTTTTTAATGTTTCTGGTACTGATGGCGTTAACAGACAGCTCGGTGCTCCTACCCATCTTATTCGTGTTGCTGCTATGGTTGCTGCGAACAAACTTCCTAAAATCTCTATATACGGTAATGACTATCCTACTCGCGATGGTACTTGCATACGTGATTATATTCATATTTTGGATCTCACTAATGCAATTGTAAATGCAGTAGAAACAGGTCCTGCAAATACACCATATGAATGCCTTGGAAGTAATGAAGGATATAGTGTATTAGAAGTACTTGATTGCATGGAAAAAGTTACAGGTATTAAAATCGAAAAAGAAATTGCACCTCGTAGAGAAGGTGATGCTACAGCAAGTGTAGTAGATGATCTAAGTAATTTAGTTACTCTCACAAAAACACTAGAAGACATGTGTTTAGATCAATACAATTTAGAAATTAAACTCCCTTAAAATTAAGTTGGGCCTATAGCTCAGTTGGTTAGAGCAGTGGACTCATAATCCATTGGTCCTAGGTTCAAATCCTAGTGGGCCCACCAGAAAATTATAAAAATAATTTATTATAATAATAAAAAAATATTATTAAAATAAGTTGACATGTTCTTAGAACTAGTGTATAATATAACTATATTTAATAAACAAGGACGTTAAAAATGGCAAAAAGATTTACTGATAATGACAAGTACGCTTCAAGATTAAGGTTCAAAGTCAACAATCGTAATGATCTTAACGATATTATGAATGATCTTTTAGACGCATGTAATTCTGATTTCGTTATGCACAATGATGACAAGTTAACATTAATCTTTGATACTGTTCACTACCATCCTAAATGGGGTTGGGATAATGTTGATGGTTCACAAGCCAAAAAATCTGATCTTGGAGGATACACTCTTAATATGATTGATAAGCTTGCTATGAAAACTGACATTGTAGATATGTGGTACCCTAAAGATGGTCATGTTGGAGTTCACTTTCATAAACATGCTTTAAGTAGAAGATTAAATGGATCAATTAAGCACAAAATTAATACAATGGCTGGTGCTGATGATAGATATATTCCACAAGATGACAGATCATTTGATGATTGGGTAGATGATCAAAGAAAATACATAGTTTTTTAAAAAAAGCCTTGACATCTTCTTAGAACTAGTGTATAATATAACTATAAAAATTAAAAAGGAATGATTATGAAAGATATTTTAGTTTGGGGAGTTACTCCTGATGATACTAGAATCCCACAAGTTGATACTTGGCAGGATGATATTCAACATAACATTAATTGTGTACAAAGTGGTCGTGCTGGATGTACTCACATGACTATAGATGATGCTCAAGATTTATTAGTAGCAGTATTAGCCGCTGGTGATATTAGTTTAGGTGATTTAATTAGTACAGGCATGAGACCATTAAATAGACAAAGAACTGGTCATGATGGTACTTGTCACGGAACAATAAGATTATGAGATTTAATTTTAGAGTAGGATGGTTCAGAATTGAAATCCTTCCAAAATTTAAAATTATATTTGATGTACGTCGTACAATTAATAAAAAAGCAAAAAAAGGTACTGATTACACAAAGCGTGGGCAAGTACAAGCTAGAAAAGCGCAAGCACAGCAAAAGAAAATGAATGCTCAATTTAAAAAACAATCACGTAAGGCTTTAGGTAATAAACCCATTAAACAAAACAAAATAAAATGAAAAGGAGTAAAAATGGTAAAAAATTCTGATATCGTATCAAGTGGAATGTGGTGTTCTACACCAGATAAGAATGGTAATGTAGAATGCATTTCTTTTGCTAAATACATTAAAATGTCACAAAAAGAAAAAGATCATTTTAATCGCGAAAGAGGTAAAGACAAATAGTTGACAAATACTGTATACTATGTTATAATATGATTATATAATGCAATAAGGAGTAATATTATGCGAAATTTTGAAAAAATTGTTGAAAAATTTGTTGTTGAAGATGGAATGACTGATTCAGGTAAAATCATGAATCGTCTTTCTGATGAAGGTTATTTTGATTTCTTTTATTCAGAAGATGATTGGTGTGAAATAGAACAAGACATTTATCTAATGATAGATGAACTTACTCATCCATTAAATGCAGGAGTATAATGACCAAGCTTATAATGAATGAGTCATTTGCAAAATGGACAGCAACAATAATGTTTTTAAGTGCTGGGACTATCCTCTCAGCAAATATAGAATCTTCACGATGGGGATTCTGGATGTTCTTAGTAGGACATGTACTACTATCATTATATTTTGCAAGAGAAAAAGATTGGCCAATGTTTGCACAAAACTTTTTCTTTCTTTGGATAGATATTTTCGGAATCTATCGCTGGTTTATCGCTTAAATAATTTAACTATTTAAAAAATAGATAGTTATTATTAAAATAATTAATATTAAAATATTATAATATAGTAATTTAGTATTATAAATAAAAGTAACAAACATAGTTAGATTATCTAACATGTAAAAAAATCGCTCTAGTAGCGTAATTATTATAACCCGCTCTTTAAGAGCATCATTTAATTCTTAATAGGAGAATAGATATGAAAAAGCTAGCATTAGCAACAATTATGGCAACAGCCGTTTCAACTGCTTCAGCATTTGATTTTGGCCCTTTTAATAACAACAACTATGGTTATGTAGAAGATAACGGTATCTTTTCGTTTAATCCATATTCAATGATGGATCCACGTTGGTATCCAACTGAATTTGTAAATATGATTAACGAAGTTGACGATCCAGATTACGTTGTATCTTATCAGCATAATCCATATAAAAATTATGGTTATGCATCACCATACTACAACTTCCCTGTACAAGAGAAGTAATATAGGAGAAATCTATGATAGGTTCAAGCTGTAACGAAAAGAATTGTCCAGGTTGGGCAGCGGCATTGCTAATGGGGGTAATTGCATATGTCGTTGTAGCTGTAATGTTTATCAAAGATGTATATGCTGGTCCTGTTGTGGTATCTTTCGAAAGAGAGTTACCCAACGAGACCTTCTACTTTAAAAGAACATTCGAGGACAAAGACTCATTTGAGATGTGGTTGATGACAAGATTAGAAGATAAAGGTTGTGATCCATATCTTAAAAATATGTTAATAGAATTTAAACCAACTGAAGAAGTATAAATATTTTTTAATTAAATACCTAGGAGTATATTATGAGTTTACCAGAAAGAGATGGTGACGGTTATTTGTTAGATATGTCAGAATGGTCTGTCGATGTTATGAATGCAATGGCAGAAGAAGATGGATATGAACTAACTGATGAAAAAATTGAGCATATTATGAAAGCAAGAGAAATCTATGAGGATACATCAGCTGTTCCTGCTATTCGTAATTTTGCAAAGGCAATTGGTATGGATAAAAAAGAAGTATTCAAAATGTGGATGACAGGTCCCATGAAACCAATTACTAAATATGGTGGTTTGCCTAAACCCACAGGTTGTGTTTAAAGGAGTATAATATGGCAAGTTTAAAAAACTGGTGGAAACTTCAAGCAGAAAAATTTAAAAAAACTGATTGGAAAGGAAAGTATGAAGCTGAAAAAGAAAGAGCTGATACTTGGCAATTTAGATATAATGGTTTAGCCAGAAAAATCAGGGCGCTTGGAGATGAAGTTTATAATGACGACCATATAGATCCTCACATTAGATAAAAAAAGGGAGCAATTAAGCTCCCTCTTTTTTTATTAAGACCTTAGTCTTATTTAGCAAAGATCTTATACAATACAGCTGCTGCTACTAAACCAACTAGTCCTTGTGAACCAAGTTGTGCAACAATACCAGTGATTGTTCCGATTACGTCGCCACCGATGAATGGAACAGTACCACCAAAGATAACCTGTAAAACGATTGCTAGTGCGATTAAAGCAACACCTGCTGATGTAGCCTCATTAATCCAACCTACTACTTGTTTTAACATATTATTTCTCCTTCTTTTGTCTTATTATTTTAGTACCCGCTTTACCTTCAACATTTTTAAGACGTAACTCAATCTCATCAATTTTTTTAGTAATCTTCGGATACTTTTTACGCCAGGCATCTTCTGGTTCTTGTAACCAAGTCCAACCCCAGCGAATGGCAAGATAATCTAAAAAACTATCAAACTTGCCGTTTAACCATATTCCTGCATGCGTTTCTTTAAACCATGCTAAGAATGCCGCACCTAGTAAAGCGCCAGCAATTGCAGTATAAATCCACAATGTGTCGCCTAACATGCGATCAATCATATCACTCATTGATTCGCTTCGGTGTATTGTACATAATATTTCATACTATGATCATATGCACCATCAAAAGGACAACCTTTTTTAAGAGCTGCCCAACGACCTCTCCATTGATCCTTGATTCTTTGCCAAGGTGTAAGAGATCTAATATTACCGTAATAATTAATGTATCTTGCTTTGCTGTGATGTTTATATCCCATTAAAGCAAAAGGTACTTTAGTAACCATATCATTATTATTTACGTGTCGATAGTGAGGAATTTGAGCAAATGATTTAACAAATGATCTTGTTCCTACTCTCGGCGACCCATATGTATATAAAGCATTAACTTTATCACCGAGTCGACTTGTTGCGATTGTAGCCATTGCACCACCAAGTGAATGTCCACAAACGAATAAATTTTTACCATCAAGTTTCATTTTATTTAATGAAGCTGTAATAGTATCCCATACTTTATTAACTTCTTCCTGAAATCCATTATGAACTAATCCATGTCCGTTATTTGCTTTATCAGGAAAAGCATTTAAATCTGCTGTAATATCAGAAAATTCTGTAGGTTCTGTCCCTCTAAAACATAAAACAACTTCATCTTTATTTGATACAATATGACACTGAGCACCATCAATATCAATAAATTTGTGTGTTGTATACCCTAGTTTTTTATATTCGGGCTTGGCCGGTTTGCCATCTAAATAAGCAGTTTGTGCTGCTTTTGCCATTTTTGAACAGTTTTCAATCATATTTTATACCTCTTTCATACTATCTGTTTTATTTATAATAATTTGATTACTTATTATATATAAATAATCAATAGAGTAAGCTAAGCTTATTTTCAAAAACCAATTTAAAGGAATATTATAATGAATAAATTTTATGCATTATTGATTGGTTTTGCTATGTCTTTATTTATTAACACAGTGAATGCAGAACCGATCGAAACAATTTCGACCACAGATAGCACTGTGACGACTAATGGCTCGATGAATACAACCATCAAGCAACCACCGCCATCTGCGATCTCACCGCAATTTAGTGCAGGTAATAATAGTGACCTATGTACTATTGGTGTAGCAGGTGCAGTTCAAACTCAAATTCTTGGTATCTCAGCAGGTACAACATTTACCGAAGAAAATTGTATTAGACTTAAAAATGCTAAAACTATGTATGATATGGGTATGAAAGTCGCTGCTGTATCTATTATGTGTCAAGACCAGAAAGTCTTTGATGCTATGATGCACGCCGGAACTCCTTGTCCGTATAATGGATTGATTGGTAACGAAGCTAGATTAGCTTGGGAAACACATGTAGAAACAACTCAACAAGAGTTAGATATTTCAGACGGGAAATTAAATGCTAAAGAAACTGCTACTTACGGCCTTGGTGGCCTTGCTGCCTTATTATTCTTATTCTGAATCTATAAAGCCTTATTACGGATTCACGGGGAATGCTGTGAATTATGGCAATCCTTGGAGTATGGATAGTGTATTGCCTGATCCGAGTGGAACAAGTATTAATAATGTATTTTATACTTACACTCCAATAAAAGAAACCAATTCCAATTTTGAAGTAGACATTGGTAACTGGAATGCTGATAAGTCTGGTTATGTTTGGAAAGAAACAGATAATTGGGATGGAGCTCCAGGCGGAATTGCGATTATTAAGAATGTTCCACTACCTTATGTACATCGTTCTCAGTTTGGAGATGGATTTTTAAATACAACTGGTGATGGTACGGTTGAAGATGCAACAGTGATTTACACATATAAAGTAGATCCTTGTTATAATCCACAAGCAAATGTTAATTGTCCAGGATTTATTCCACCCAAACCTCCAGAAATTGATGTATCTTCTTTATATGAGCAGTTTGAAGTAGAGGAAGAAGAAACAGATAACAAAGAAGAAAATTATGACGAAGAAGAAGAAAAGTCTGAAGAAGAATTAGCAGAAGCAGAAGAAAAAGAAGAGAAAGATAGAAAAGAAAGATTAGAAAAAGCATTAGCAGAAGCAGATAATTCCGCTTTATTTGCAGAGTCAATAGCTCAAGGATTAATGCTACAACAAATGAATAATCAGGTTAATATGACTAGTTATATCAATAGTACTATTCCTGGTGGTTCATATAAAGAAACTGTAAAATTAGATGGAGGGCAACTTCCAGATAATAAGAGTGGAAGACGTTTGAATTGGTCCACTCAAAAATTGCACGAAGAAATGATCAACGCGCAATATAGATGATGAATATATGATAAGAAAAAAATAACTAGTTAGGAGAGAACATATGTTCATTAAAACATTAATCACAATTGCTACATTAGGTATGATTACTAGTGCGGCGGCTGATACTCCAATTAATGGTAGTGTACAGTCAAGATGCATTATTTCTACCGACACAGCTGGTGTGTATGGTAACCCTAATGCTTATACGTTAACAACAGCAGTAGCTGATGGTGGTGTTCTAGCGGTAACACGCGTAGACGTTACATTAGCTGATGCGTATTATGTAGAATTTACTGCACCAAGTGCTTTTTCATCTGCACCAAATTTACCAGACGTGGTAACATGGTCAGGCGATACTGAAGTATCTGCAGTATCAGACGCTACAAATATGGCAGATTATGAAACAAATAAAATTGAATTTGATATGACGGATAAGTATGATTTAACTGCAACAGGAAGTACTTGGTTTAAGACTTCATCTACAGCAGTTATGGGAGGCTCAAAAGCTTTTCCAGGTGGAAGTTACACAGCACTTGTTGAAGCAAGTTGCGTAGCACAATAATGAGGAAAAATTAGATTATGAAATATTTTATTATGATGTTGGCGTTATTACCTTTAACATTGAGCGCTCATGAAATGACGCCAACATACCCAAAATTAGAACCATCTCATGTTGAAGGAGTACTAAAAACTACAATGGAGATGTTAAATAAAAGAAAAGATGTAGAGTATTATGAGGTTGGAGTATTTGATAAAGATTGGAAAAATGTTCCGTTTGTAACTTCTTATTCTATAAGTAAACAAAATATTATAGAATTAAAATATCTTAGTAGAGTTAGATTAGATATTTACATAAGAGAAAAAGATAAAGATAGAGCATTATATATTTGTTCTAAATCTAAAATAAAAAAAGAAGATGAAATCAGAACCGCTATCTTATCTAGGATATGTTCTAAAATAAAATGAGAAGGAACATTGAAATGAAAAAATTTGTTGTATTTTGTTTATCAATGATATTTAGCGGCGGAGTTTTAGCTGCTAGTTCATTAAATTTACAATTACCAAATGCTGGTAGTACTTATGGACAAGATAGTATAAGATCTCCTGATGGTCTTGATTGTAAAAATGCTATTGGCGGAGCAACTAATTTAGAATTTGGTGTTACTGGTATTATTGATAATTATGATTCTCCATTTGGATCGAGTAATCCAAATGTTGATAGTACTAAAGACGTAGGTGTTTATGCGAGAATAATTATTCCGTTAGATGCGCCAAAAGAAAGAATTAATTGTAATTCATTATATGAACTTGAGTTAAGAAAGAAAAGACTTGAGGTAATTAAATTACAAGAAGAAATTAATAAATTGAAAAATTTTAAATTTGAAAATGATTCTGACAAGAAAAAATGAAATATGCTATAATATGTTTAATGATATTTTTAACAGGATGCTCTACTTTAGAAACATATCCTATTATAGATATTATTAGTAAAGCAACTACTGTTAAAACTGTATTAGAAGAAACAAAACCAATAACAGAAGATGTTTATGAAGAAGAAAAATATTATGATTCGAATCACAATTGGAATGGATCAGAAGTTGTGGTTCAAAAAGTAGAGAAGAAAAAACCAGAAGTTAATCAACAAGAAATTGTTGGTGAGGTGGAAGAAGTCGAAGAGCAACCATTAAGGTTACCTTGGCCATTATTAATTATATTTTTACTTTCTGGAGGGCTGTATTTAGCAAATACAATTAGATATAAATTATTAATGAGGAAAGAAAAATGATTCCAGTAGAACTAATTACAATGGCAGGTGGCGCCGCAATGGGTGGACTTTTTAAGTTCATGGACCAAGCTCAAAAAAATAAAGCAGAACAGCAAAAACTTTTAATCGGTAAGATGAATGCCGAGACAGAGAATGATGCTAAGAGAAAACAGGCAGCAACAGATTCAGCAAACGCAGCTGCAAAAAGAGTGGGTAATGATCCATTCGCTAAAATGACAAGACGTATCTTTGTATTATCTATGTTAGCAATGGGTGCATGGGCAATGACTGCTGGTTTAACAGGATTAGATATTGTTGTTCCTGTAGAAGTTACAAAAGGATTTAATTTACTAGGTTTATTTGATAATACACAAACAGTTACAGAGTTTGTAAGACTAGAGAACGCGGTAGTTGCATTTGAGTGGCTTAAGATTTCTATTCTTGCGGCTGGTTCATTCTATCTAGGAAAGAGTTAAATGGATTTTGCAAACGTTAACGATGCAATAAAATGGTGTTGGGATTCATATGAGCCCAACTACTCTATTGCATCTCAATGTGCTCAATCTTATATCAGTAAATTTACAAAAGAAGAAGTGGAAAGGCAAAGGGAATATAATAAACAAAATCCTATTGTATATCCACGTACTAGAATTAAAAGATATTGAAAACTAGAAAGGTAAATCATGGCAGATAAAGATTTAGGCGAAGAGCTAGAAAAATTAGAAGGACTTAAAGACAAATCATTTAATGTAATGGGGTTGAAGATGACTCCTACAACATTAAGTATGGCTATTGCTGGTCTTGGTTCTGTTATTGGTATGTTATATGCAGGTTTTACAATGTATCAAAAGATTGAGGAAGTTGCTAATCTTGATGTAGGTGCATTTGAACAGCGCATGGAATTAATTGACCAAAAGATTGACAATCAACAAAAACTTTTATCATCAATGGAAACAAACTTAAATGATGCTAAAACAAATATGTATCGTATTGATACAAAAGTAACAGCAAAATTAGAAAATTATGATACTAAATTAGATCGTTTTGAAAATAAACTAGAAACGACAAAAACAGATCTAGAAGATCGAATTCAAAAAGCTTTAGACAATCCACTTAATGATTAATAAGAAAAATGGCAGAATTTAATTATACTGATAATGAAATTAAAGAGCTGATTGGCATATCAGATTCAGATGATTCATTTTCCTGGGCTAAAAAAATTAATTGGGAAGGAAAAGTATTAACTGAAATTTTTGAGAAAAACCCAACAAGAATTATTCAATCTGGAAACTATTATTGGTTACCACACAGAGCTCACGGAAGAGCAGATTGTCTATGTGGTGATGGAAGCTGGGATGAGTTTATGGGCGGCAATTTAGAAGCAGATATACTAAATCAATTTGAGTTTTATGAGAAGCTTCAAAAAAGTTTAACATCAGAAAGAAAACCATTTTCAGATGCTGGTGGTACAGATGATGAAAAAATTTGGACTACATATGATAACAAATATATCAATTGGTTTGCTGATGATAATACTCGTGTAATTTCTTCACAAGAAGCGCATGAAATGTATGGAGATAATGCGGCTGATGTTTTTGTTTGTATTGGTTCTTTAAATAGCGATGATCAAACTTGGATTGAAGAAGAATTAAAATATGTTGTTAAAATGTCAAGTGATTGGATTTTTGTAAAAGCTAGAATACAAGATGACGGCTGGAATGAAGAATTTATTAATAATATGGAAGCTACGTATAATTTAGAAAAAGTCGGCGAGACTTTTTTGCAAAATTGGACCGGCGGACATTTTCAAGATATGAGCAGATTATGTTGGTGGTGGAGAAAAATTAACACTTAATAGGAGTAAAAATGGCACAGCAAAATAGATATGACGTAGAACTAATTAAAGTAGTAGATGGTGATACAGTCGATGTTAACATCAACCTTGGTTTTGGTGTTTGGCTACGCGATGAGCGTGTAAGAATTATGGGCATTGACACACCAGAATCACGCACAAGCGACAAAGTAGAAAAACTATTTGGTATTGCTGCTAAAAATAGATTAAAAGAACTTTTGAAAAATGGTGGACAATTAGTTACTACTGAAGATAAAGATGGCGAAGATATGAAAGGTAAATTTGGTCGTATTCTTGGCGATTTTTATGTTGAGTATCCTATTACTTCAATGGATTATAATGGCATGACAACCCCCACATTAGTCACAGAAATCATGATTAAGGAAGGACATTGTGTTCCTTATTTTGGTGGCTCTAAGGACGATGTACAGGCCAAACATATGAAAAATCGTGAAAAATTGCTATCAGAAGGTGTTGTTGACCAAGCAAAATACGATAATCTCTGCAAAAAGCTTAAAAAAGACTGAAATTTTTTCCAAGTTATTGATTTATAAGGCTTTTTTATTTCAAAAAAAGGTTGACATTTTTTGAAAATCATGTTATAATATTACTATAAATGGTAAAAAGAGTGGTAATATTACACAATGAAATATATTAATGTAGTCGGTGGAAAATCTAAAGAACGTGAAATCGTAACATCTACCGTCGAATGGTGTCTCCATAAACTCATGCCGCGTATCCGTAATATCGAAATCGATGTCACTATTAAAAATAGTGATGCTTATGGATACTGCCTCATGGGTGATACAAATCGCGAATTTGAAATGGAAATTTGTAAAGGTATGTCTTTGTATGAATTAATTGGTACTGTTGTACACGAAATGATTCATGTAAAACAATATGCACGTGGTGAATTAAAAGAAATTATTGGCGGTGTACATCGTTGGAAAGGTACATTAGTTCATGAAGATATTAATTACCATGATGCTCCTTGGGAAGTGGAAGCATATGAATTAGAAGAGGAATTAACATTAGAAGCTTTTAAAGCTCTTGAAGTAACTTTATAAATAAAGGAAAATATAATGAATAAACATTTAACAGTGAAAGAAGTTTTCACTGCAGTTGCAGCAGGTATAGCAGCCGCGGTTGGACTTATAATTTTATTTACATTAGAATAAAAAAACTTTTATATATAAATCAATATTATTAAAAAGTAATATTGTGTTAACAATGTTACACTTTGTTTTATAAGTGTAACACTTTTTGTTATAAATAATACGGAGAATTAAATTGGAAAATTTAACTACTGATGAAATAAATGCATTGATTGTAGAAGCCGGTTATAGTATCGTTGTTGATGATTCATCATTTGTACAAATTAATGCTTCAGATGAAGCTCAATACGAAGTTCACTATAATATAGGCGATGAAGTTATTGAAAATCATGTATTTATTACAACTGATCAAGATGGAGATTTAATCGCTGACTGCGCGTCATTTGATTAAATATTGAAGGAGAAATTATGAATCCATTGAAAAATTACGTTTTAGTTACCCAGCAAGAAGCAGAAACGAAAACTGCCAGTGGTATTGTACTAACTGGCTCTTCGGTTGATGTAGGTGCTAGACCAGGTCGAGTCGACGCGGTTGGTCCAGATGTCAACAAATATGAAATTAAAGTTGGCGATAAAGTTGCACTAATCTGGGAAAAAAGCTTAAGGATCGATACTAATCGTGTTCTCGTAAGCGACGAATTTATTCTTGGAGTTTATTAATTCTCTTGAAGGTTAATTACACACCTTAAGTGTATATATTTTATAAAAGGAGATTATAATGAAAAAATCTTTTATTGCAGCAGCAGTAGCTGCTTCTTTTTTAACTACATCAGCAATCGCTGATATTTCTATTACTGGTAATTACGAAGGTACCTTTACAGGTGGTAATGGTCCAGCTAATTATGCTCAAGATTTAGATCTTACAGTTAAAGGTAAGTCTGGCGAGTCTACAGTTACTATGATGCTAGAAGACATCGGCGCAGACACTTCAGATAATTCTGTTAATGCTACACAAGTTTGGATTGATACTAAACTTGGTGGTTTAGATCTTATGGCTGGTAACAAAAAAGGTATGAAGGGTAATGGCCTTCTACAGAAAAAATCTGCAGCTTCTCAGAAGTTCTCAGTTGCAACTAACGTTGGTCCAGCTGGTGTTAAAGTAACACAAAAGTCTGGTGACGGTAATGCTACTGCTGATCTTACTTTTAATGTTGCAGGTGTTGATATTAAAGCACAAAACGTAACAAATGATACTCGTTTCCTTACTCTAGGTACTGAGTTTCAAGGTCTTTCAGTTAACGTAGAAACTCAAGAAGCTTCTGCTGGTAAAACTAATACTGCTTATTCAGTAGGTGGCGATGTTGCTGGTTTTGGTGTTACATATGTTAATATCGATGTACAAGACGCTGCTGGTGTAACTCAAGATGATGGTATCCTAGGTGATATCTCTGATGCAGTTGCTGGTAAAGATCTATATGGTGTAGTTGCATCTATGGATGTTGCAGAAGTTGGTACATTAACAGGTAAGTATATTACTAAAAATGATGCAGATATCTATGTTGGTAAAGTAGAAAGAGGTATTTTCTCTGCTTCAGTAACTGATGATTCATCAGCTTCAGATCTGGCTTATAAAGTAGAGATGAACGTCGCATTCTAATATAGCAATTAGAATACTCAAAAAGAAAGGGACCAGCCGGTCCCTTTTTTATTTCTTTTCTTTTCCGCTTTTGGCTACCATAGCTTGACCACCAAAGAACGCAGCAACAATAGCAGCAACTGATACAAAGTATGTAGCAGCCATATCACCAAGAATCTTAGCAGCTTGATCTAATGTTAACATTGTAGCAAGAACAACAGCAAAAGGATATAATAACATACCAAATAAAGCGAACCATGCCATAGTTCTTTGCGCATCTCTCATTGCATCAGCATCTTCTAATTCTTTACGTTTAAATTCAAGATGCATTTCATATTCCTCTTGAGAAATATGTCCATCACCATCTAAGTCTGCATCAGCCATTACCGAGGCATCAATTGTTTTAACCTTTTTAACTTCTTCATCTGCCATTTTATAATCTCCTAATTAATTTAGCATAATAAAGAATTCATATCAATTAGTATTTATAAATAAGTATAAATATATTTTGCTAATAGTCAATTTTACAGGAGGAGACGAAGATGGCAATTAAAGTAGCAGGCAACACAATGATTAGCGATACGTATGAATTACAAAATATCGCAAATACAGATACAATCACAAAAAATACTATTAACTCAGCAATTAAATTTCAAAGTAATGTTTTAAGAATATTTGATTCTCAAGGTACAGAAGTTAGAACTCTTTATTGCGCAAGAGATTAACTTGGAGAATATAACATGGCAGTAGTATTCCCCTTTGTATTTGATGGATCAAATAATATGGTGCAAGCCGATCAAGAAGCAATAGACGATTTAAATGAATTTGCTGGTTGGGTTCACGCACAACTTCCATCTGTTGAATTACAAATAGGTAATTATGGAAGTGATCCAAATTTATTATCTGGCTTTCCTTTAACAGATACATATTATATTGCAGGATCTTCAACATCTAGAGTAGATCGTTTTGCAACAGAAGCTGAAACACCAAACATTTCTCAAAGTTCTACGGTATACAATTCATGTAGAGAAGTAAGATGGTCTGATCCGCAACCAACTGGAGATCTTAATAATTTCCAATTTCCTGTATATTTAGCAAACACTGCAACAGAGAACTATCAAATTCAAGCAATGACTCGCCAAGATTTTATTGATACATTTGTTACTCCAGTAATAGATCAATTTACAACTTCAGCTACAGGAACAGCTCAAGGCGGAACTTATTTTATAAGTACTGCAGCAGCACCAGCAAATGCAACACAAGTAGGAACATTTTTTGCTGATACTATTGCAGATACTAGTGCATATACTTCTGGTGGTATACCTGAATCTACATATCAACCATTAACAGTTAATACATATTATTTACATAAGGTAGATTATCCTGAAACCTCTTATGCAGTGATAACAGGTGGAGATCAGTTTCCTATATATTTTGATGCAACAGATGAAACACTTCGAGTACATACTCCAGAATCTTGGAGAGATTTGCTTGCTCCATTTATAAATTATGAATTAGCTAATAACGCAACTAAGAAAATATCATATAATATTAATGGTTCAGGTTTAACAGTTGGAACAAGTATGATAGATACAAGACGAGTGCCTACAGGTACTGGTTATACGACTAGATTTGTAAATGCTGATGATTATAGAACACAAGAGTTTCCAAACGGTACACCTCAACAAGTTGGAATATCTCAATCTCTTAGAATTAAAAAAGGAAATTAACATGAAATCATTTATACACTTTATTACGGAAGCCAAAGTAGGAGATAAATGCTCTTGCTGTGGTAATAAAATTAAAGAAGACGGAACTTGTGGTTGTGATGAATCATGTGAATCTTGCGGTGGTCAACATAAGATTTCTGAAGCAACTTATAAAGGCAGAGAAGTAACTCTTAATAAACCTACTGCGGGTGATGTTAAAAAATCAAAGGTTTATGTAGATCCTGATGGAGATGGTAAGGCTAAAAAAGTAGAATTTGGTGATCCTAATATGTCAATTAAAAAGCATATTCCAGCTCGCCGTAAATCTTTTAGAGCTAGACATAATTGTGATAATCCAGGACCTAAAGATAAAGCCAGGTACTGGAGTTGTAAAGCATGGTAATAGGAGAAGAAAATGGCAGAATTTAGTGGTAAAATTATAAATGCATATTATATAAATCCGGATCAAACAAACATTAGAATAGATTGGTCTGATGATGGAAAAACTCTTCTTCCTTTTTATGTGGAAGTTGATGAAAATAATCTAAATTATAAAGCATTACTTGAAGAAGGTTGGGATGAAGAAAAACTACAAGACTCAACAGCAGAATATAAAAGAATGCATTCAGAAGCACACAATATAGAAGTTGCTGCTGCAGCAAAACAGTTAATTGAGCAAGGTCTTTATCAAAATTATGAAAAAGATGCGATACATGAGCAAAAGATGAGAATGCTTTCATCTGACAATGATATTTTTGAAAGTATATTACAAAATAATGTAGATAAAGACTACTTATTTAAATTTAAATTATGGGCTTTAGAAAGCGATTATATGAAAGATGCTGATGCAGAATTAAAAGGAAAAGTTCGTAAAGCTCAATCAGTTGTAGAAGCACTGTCTCTAATTACCAATTAATTAAATTTTTATATTATGTGGGATACTGATAATTTAAAAGTCACTTTAGACCTGTGTACGTTTTGTAATGCGGGTTGTCCTCAATGTCATAGAACAAACTCTAAAAATAATTTGCAGAAAAAAGAATGGCTGCCTCTTGTTCAATGGTCTCTCGATGATTTCAAAAAAGCTTTCTCTCCAGAAGATGTAAAAAAAGTTAAGGATTTTAAATTTGTAGGGTCGTGGGGAGACTCTATTATGATGAAAGATATATTTGAAATAGTAGAATATATTTTAAACAGTTCAAAGTTTGTAACAGTACAAATAGAAACAAATGGATCTATTAGAGATGAAGAATGGTGGTGGAATTTTGGTATAATGGGAGGACGACGACTAAATGTAAGATTTGATGTTGATGGAATTAATCAAGAGATGCATTCTAAATATCGTAGATTTACAGATTTAAATAAAGTATTAAATAATATGAAAACATTTGCATCTACATATGCAAATGCAAAAACTCAAACTGTCGTATTTAAGCACAATCAAGATTATTTAGATGAAATAAAAGAATTATGTATTAAAAATGGTTCAAAATTTCATACAAATGTTATTTCAGATAGATTTGATAGAAGTGAAATAGATGAAAATGGTAATTATCCTTTTATAAATGAAAATGGCGAAAAAGAAGTATTAGAGCCAGCAAATAGAGATTGTTTAACAAATCCTTTTATTCCAGGTGCTAAACCAAATCAACTTGTATTAGATAATCAAATAAAATGCCGTTGGGCTTTACCAAGAAATGATATTATTATAAATCCACTTGGACAAGTAGTACCTTGTTGTTATATAGACAACGGATATTTTAAATCAAATTATAAAGATAATACGGATTGGATTAATTCTCCTCATTGGAAAGATTATACAGATAATAAAGAAGATTATAATATTTTTAATCATACTCTCAAAGAAATTGTAGATGGAAAATGGTTTACTAAAACTTTACCAGAAAGTTTTAAATCAGAAAAACCTTTATGGCCCTGTGAAAGACAATGTTCGAACCGTGCTAAAAAAGAACATCAGTTAAGAGAAGAAATAAATGTCACCACAAATTAATATTATATTTGTTAAACATGGAAAAAAGTATACAGCAAATCATGTAAATAAATTACATGAGCAATTAATACAATATTATCCAGAAGCAAATTATTATTGTTATACAGATGATATTAAGGGTGTTAAAATTAATTGTATTGGAGTATATAAAAAACCGTCATTAAAATATTGGTGGAATAAATTAGCATTATTTAGTAAAGACTTTCCATTAAGAGGTAAATGCTTATTCTTTGATTTAGATATGGATATTAAAGAAGATCCTTCTCAATTTATTACTTGGGATGGATTAACAATACTTAATGCTTATTGGAAAGAAGATTTAGAGTTTGCTAAACATGCTTATGATGTTAAAATAAATAGTTCAGTAATTACTTGGATTGCGGGTGAGCAAAATCATATTTGGGAACACTTTATGACGAATAGAGATTATTTTATGCGCAAATATAAAGGCATAGATAGATTTTTAGTACATGAAAAATTTAAATTAAATAAATTTGAAAATGGTATAGTAAACAGTGTTGCAAATCCTTATGGAGCTCCTACACCAATTGATATGTATAATGGTATTGAATATGTCGTATAAAGAAAAACTATATAAAAATGCATTAGAAGCAGTAAAAGAATTATATGAATTATCTAAATATGAAACAGATATAGATTTATATCGTTCAATTGATATTATTAATTCAGTTAAAGAAAGTCAAATTGAAAGTAAAGAGTGGCTCGTTGAAACTTTATTACCTTTTATAGATAATCCTAAACGTATATGTATAGTAGGTTCTTGGTATGGACTTATTAGTGCAATGCTCAATCAACACTTAAGCGATAATGTAGAAATAAGAAATATTGATTCAGATCCAGAATCTCCAAAAATTGGAGAAGTATTACAAAAAGGTTTAATATCAGAAAATACTAAATTCATTCATAATAATGCTGAAGATTATTTGTTTGATACTATTAAAAGCTTTGATGTAATTATTAATACAAGTTGCGAACATATGGAACAAGATGATCTTAATTTAATATTAGCATTAAAAAGAAAAGATACAATTATATGTTTTCAAGGTAATAATTATCATGATGTACAAAGTCATATTAATACACACAATTCTCTTGAAGAGTTTATAAAATCATTTAACTTAATAGATGTATTTTATTCAAATGAAAAAGAACTTGAAAATTGTAATAGATATATGGTAATTGGTAGATGAAAAGAGTTATTTTTACATTATATGATGATATAAAAATTGATTCTCGTAAATATTTAGGAAAGCGTAAAATAGATTTATCTGCTGAAAAAGACGCTAGCGTTGCTAAAGAATTAATTACAAAAGATTATTTTGATTTATTAGTAACTAATAAAGAAGACTATGCAAAAAAGATTAATGTAGATTTTAAATTCTTTCATAATACAATGAAGGAATTTGACGTAGATACTGAATTAGAGTTTACTAAAATAAATTTATATAAACACCATTTATTTGCTCAACTTGCTGAAGAATATGATGAAGTTATGTATGTTGATATGGATGTTGTGTTTAATACAGATTTAAATATATTTGATGAGCACGATTTATCAAAAGGTATTCATATTAAAGATCAAGATTATGATATAGTTTCTAAAAATAAAGAAGCTCTTAATTTAGATCAAGTTGGTTTAAGAAGTCCTGTTCTCAAATACCATATTACGAAAGATTTATTAGATGGTGGAGATAATCATGTAATTAATACTGGTATTATGCTAGCTAACTCTGAGCATATTAAAAAAATTCATTTCATTGAAAGAATGAAAGAAGCCATTATAAAAATTCAAGAAATTAAAAAAGAAAATTTAAATCGATTTTTTGAAAATTTATATTTTGCAAATAATGAATCTATTTTTTCATATATTTTAGAAAAGTATAAAATACCTTATGTAATTTTTGATGATAAATGGCATAAAATATATGATCATAGACCTGCTGATAAAGTTGATGCTCATTGTATACATTATATTAATAAACAATTCAATGCATTTTTTAATAAGAAAACAAAATGTATTTTTTCATTATATGTTCACATAGACGATAATAAATTAGATGCTCCTCCAAGCTATCGTGATAATGAAAAAAATAAAAGTAAAATAGCACAAGAACAATTTGCAAAATATGAAAATGAATTAATTCAAAATCATAAAGATTATGCAAAAGCAATTGATGCAACTTATTTAAGATTTACAAGGGATGAAAAATACGAAAATTTTATAAAAAAATTTCCTGATTTATCAGAATATGATGCTATAAATTTATATAAAATTTATTTGCTTGATAAACTTACTTATGAGTATGATTATGTCATGTACATTGATTATGATGTTTGGTTTAGAAATCACAGAGATATATTTGATACTGTACCAGTAGACTATGCTATTTGTTGTCAATATGATGATAAACATAAACTACACATTTATGATAAGTCTCAGGCGTACTTTACTCATTATCAAAAAGATTTTAGAAATCCACAAGCAAAATATTGGAATGCTCATGCTCTATTAAATGAAGATAATTTAGAACCAGATAATAATGTATATAATACAGGTGTTATTTGTGCATCAAGATATGGTATGGATAAATTAGATTATTTTAGTAATATAGATGAGATTATTAAAACAATGAAGGAACTTAAAGAAGACGAATATTCATTTTATCCAGAAAATATAAGAGCTTCTTTTGGTTATGATAATGAAACTATATTTTCATATAAATGTCAAAAAAATGATGTATTAATTTATAGATTACCAGAATCTTTCCACTTTAAACAATATTATGGTAGTAAAGCAGAATTTAATACAAATTCCATTTCTTTTAAAACTGCAAAAGGAAGGTTCGAACAAATAATGAGAGAGGTAGATGTAACAATTGTTCATCTTATTTCTAAAAATTTTAGCTTAGTATTTGATAAATAGTTGACATATCTTGTTTTGTATGATATAATAAACTATGAAAAAGACTAAATCAATAAAAAATAAAATTAAACAAGCGGTTCGAACACCGCTTTTTCGTATGCGTGTTGTAAAAGATAAGAAAAAAGAATTGAAAAAGTCTGGTAAATATTACGAATGATATTTCTCAATAAAAATCCAAAGAGACAATTTACTTGTTTTAAAAACAAATTATGGATATATGGATACTCAAATTATTCACACGAAGATCTTTATAACAAATTAGAAAATAGAGATCCACCAAAAGATATACGTGGTCAATTTGCATATGTTTATATCGATAACGATTATTGGATAGGTTGTGTAGATCATTATGCAACTACAAATCTTTACTATACAAAAAATAAAATTAGTGATAACCTTAGAGATCTAATAAAAGATACAGATCAATTAACTGATTGTAAACTTTGGCATGAACAAAAAAATATAATAAAACAATTTACTGTTGGTGAATTAACTCGCTATAATGAGATTGAACAAATAATGCCTGAACATTATTGTATTAATACAAAGCAATCTCGTTATATGGATTTATTAAATGAAGATTCTATCTCTGAACCAGATCCTAATAAAACTTTAAAATGTTTAGAGAGAATATTTTCTCATATTCATAATCTCGATCCAGTAGTATCGTTTAGCGGTGGTAAAGATTCTGCTTTTCTTGCAATGGCTTTAAAACATTTTGGATTTAATCCGCGCTTAGTAAAAGTACATAGTGATAATGTAAAAAACTTAATTGATATTAATGCTGCTAAAGATTACGAGAATATAGGATGGAATATAGAATATCTTAATGTTAATAACACTAGACATTTTTCGAAAGATACTTATTGGTGCGAAGATACACATTGGCATGCCGGCCAATTTTCTGTTAAAAGACATGCAGTAAAAGATAAAGGCGATATAGCAATGTCTGGTGAAGTAGGAGGAGGATATATTGTAGGTGATATCGTAAAATACTCTCATAATTATTTAGCATCTACAAATAACCCAAAAATAGAAGATCTAGTAAATATTTTTACTAATGCAACTAGTAGTCATTTTCAAAATACTCCTTCTACTATTATTTCAAACGTAGAAAAAAATGCTGGATATCATTTTATATTAAACTATTTTACTGAAAAATGGAATAGGATAGATAAAGATCCTTATGAAAAAATGCTTGCATTTTATAGAACTGAAATAGCATCTTATCGTTTGTGGGGAGAATCTCAAGATTATGATAATACTTGGTTTAGTTTATTTTCAGATCCAGATTTGGTAAAACAATGGCACTATTTGTCCTATAAATATAAAAAGAAGAAAAATAATATGCACGATGTTGCAAAACTATTTTCATCTTATACAGATATAAGTTGGAATTATAGAATTACTGGGATGTCTATACGTGGAACTTGATATTAATAATGTAATCTTTTTAAAGAATGATATAGCAGCAACTTATTATAGAGAAAATATATTTCCTCATAATATAGAATCTATTATAGTAACTGCTGATTATACTTGGCCTAAAGACGAAAAAGTACGAAATTTTATTTGGGAACAAATAAAAACAGATAAATTAGATGTAATTGCAATAGGTACTGATCATTTAGATATGGTTAATAATGTAACACATTTATTTGTGATTGATAAATTTATTTCTAATGATATAGAAAATACAATAGAAGTTATTAAAAACTTTGGTCAATTAAAACAAATCAAACCAACAACTAAGCTCGTCAATCCAAAATATAATACACCTATTTCTACATTATTAGGATATGAATTTAAAATAAAAGAAATTTCTTTTAAGGAAATAAAAGAAATATGGGATAATAAATTATGGCCTGGCTTAGACTCTTTTAAAGTGCATGTAGATTCTAATTATCCTCCTGCAACAGACGAACCAGACTTTTTCGGTTTATATGATAATAATAAACTTATTGGAGTTAACTCGGGTTATGCTACTGGTATGTATTATCGATCACGAGGATTATGGGTAGATCCCAATTATAGAGGAATGGGATTATCTAAATTATTACTCGAAGAAGTGATAAATCAAGCAAAATTACATTTTTGTAAAGAAGTTTGGAGTTTACCGAGTAAAAAATTTATTTATGCTTTTACAGCAGCTGGATTTACCTGTGATAAAGATTATGAAGAAAACAAATACGTAAGGTTAGTATTATGATTTATACAAGAAATGGAAAATTAAAATATGATGAAGATTTACTTGATATTATTGCAATAGGAGAAAATCTTACAACAACTCAGCATGACCGAACAGCCGGTGATGGTAAATACAAATTTAAGAATTGTGATTTTAGAAATCAAGACTTTAGAGGTGTAAGCTTTGATGGATTAGTAATGGACGGTTGTGATTTTACTGGATCTGATTTACGTGGTGCTACATTCTATAAAGTTGGTTTAAGATCTGCGATCTTTAAAAGATGTCAATTAGATGGTGCAACATTTATAAATTGTAATTTACGTGAAGGTTATATGACAGAATGTTGGGCTAAAGAACTTACACTTCAAGATTGTAATTTCATTGGAGCAGATTTACAACATTTAATTGCTCCCGATTCTACATTTATTGCAAATGATTTCCGTAAAGTAAACGCAAGAAAATCAGATTTCCAAGGTTCATTCTTTGATAAAAATAGAATGCGTGGTATGATTACTCGTAATACTTCTTTTCATTGGACAAATACACCTAGATTTTTTCATGATGCAGCATTACAATATGATTTTATGGAACCAAATGAATGGGTCATTGGATATAAATTAACTGCTGCAGATGGTAGAGGAATCTATCATCCAAAAATTACATACGAAGTTGGTAAAACATTTGATGCTGAAAACCAAGATGGTAAACATGTTCCATTACATCCAAAGCATAATACTGGAATGGCAGTTGCTTCTATGGATTGGGTACTAAAAGAATGGGTATCATGCGGTGCTTATGGAGATTATAAATTGTTCCAAGCTAAGTTCCAAGTAAAAGATATTATAGAGAATGAAGGCTCAGATAAATTTAATGTAAGAAAAATGAAAATCGTTAAAGAAATTGATATGAAACAATTTTACGATGAAATGACCGAGTCTATAAATTATGACGACTGATATTACTGGCAAAGTTGAATTACCAAATTGGTGGAATAAACCAATAGAAGAAAGAACAAAAGACTGGCAAGATAGATATAAAAAAGATGAAGTTGGCTATGATGATTATATTGGTCAATTTACATATGATACAAGAAAATATACTGGAAAATGGTTATTAAGAAATATAAGACATAATTCTGGTAAAGATGCTTTAGTATTAGATGTTGGATGTGGTGTAAATCCATTTAAGAATAAAATCAAAAACTTAATTGGTATTGAACCTGGAACTTGGGGTAATCCCGATATTAATATAGATTTAGAAGGAGCTTGTAATATATTTCAAAAAGAATCATTTGATTGGGTATTAGCAATTGGAATATTACATCATCATGACGAAGTAACAATACATAAAATGATTCAACAATTAAAATATTTAACTAAACCAGGTGGTTATATAGCATGTTTATGTAAACCTTACGATGACGATCCCGAAAAATTATATCATCCAGAGTTTGGTAAACCTGCAAATTTATATCCTTGGTTTGTTGAAACAACCCACATTTTTACAAAAGAACACAAATTAAAATATTATCAAGAACCTATTATTGATTATACAGATTTAAGTTTAGTTCCAAATGATATTGAAATAAAAGATAAAGTAGTGAATGGCAGAATTAGAGAAAGGTTATTTTGGATATGGGAAAAAGATACGACGCTATAGAAGTTGGTAAATCTCCACGTGAATGGAGATTAGAAAGACTTAAAGATCACTTCTCACAAGATTGGGCAGAGATTATTCGTGTAACAAGTCCAGCAAAAACTGGATCTGGTTATACTGCAGCAAGAGTTATTAATAAACTAAATCCAGGTTTAGTACTTGATATTGGTTGTGGTAATAATATGATGAAACAATATATTCCTAATTTAATCGGAATAGATTTATTACCATATAATGGCAATGCTGATATTGTTGGTGATGTAATGGATATCCTTCCACGCTTTAAAGATAATTCTGTAGATGCTATTAGATCTGTTGGTCCTTTTAATTTTGGAACAAAAGATGAGATAGTAGAATTAATATTAGAATGCAAACGCGTATTAAAGCCAGGCGGGTTAATATGCTCACACGCGAGACCTGGTAGAATATCAGATGAAACACAATTTCAGCAGCGTGGTATGATTCATTATCCTTGGACAAGAGATGCTATTCGCCAATTCTCAAATGAATTAGATTTAGAATTACTTGATCCTAATCCTTCTGTACCAGATTTAAAACAGGATATTATTACAGAATTTACTGATATGAAACAAGTACCGTGGGAGGTATTAGAATCTTATTGTGATAGATATACTCCAGAAACTACAACAGTTGACGAATGGAATAGATGGATAGATCGTCAAACTGATAATTCAGAAATGCTAGATCCTACCGAAGTATATGAAACCTATGATCACATTAGACATGTATGTTATAATGAAAGATACAGAAGATTAAAAGACGATAGGTATGATCCTACATTCCCTGATGGTGTAAGACCTAGATTTAATTGGTGGTGGAAAAAATATGAATAGACGATTGTTAGAACAAGTAAAACAACAATTTGAAGAATTTCCATATACAAAGGAAAAATTCTTAACACATTCAAAAACTAATATGAATTTAGTAGATGAATTAAAAGAAATAGAAGGATTAGTTATTGACGTTGGTTGTGGTATTAATCCATATAAAGAACATGTAAAAAATTTAATTGGTTTAGATGTTGCACATTATCCAGAGTCAGATTTAACAATGTCTGTCGAAGAAGCATCAAATATATTTCAACCCGGTTGTGCAGATTGTGTAATTGCATTAGGCTCAGTTAACTTTGGTGAGTTTGATAATATTATGAATCAAATTGGTATTATGATTGATTTAGTAAAACCTGGTGGAAAATTAATTATAAGAGCAAGACAATTAAGTGAAAGAAAAATAGTTCGTAATCAAAAAGCATTTAGACATCATGGTTGGACATTAGATGAAGTTTATCAGGTATATGAAAAGTATAAAGATAAAGTTGAATGGATACATGAACCAATAGAAGAAACGGCTGCTGCGGGTAAAATCGGAGCTCCTGGACAAGCAGATGAAGAAGCAATAATGAGATTATTTGTATGGCGATGGAAAAGAAAATAGTTTTTATAACAGGTGTACCCGGATCTCGATGGGGAAGACTTGAATACATTTTAAGAAATGAAACTTCTAATATAATTGATAATTCATGTTGGATGCCTCATTTACAAGATACACCAAGTAATGGTACTGAACATTATCATAGATTCTTTGGACCATATCATCAATATGGAGAAAGATTCGATCAATTAGCATTAATGGGGAGAGATGCTATATTGCAAGAAATTGATAGAGCATTTGATGGTGATGGAATTAGATTTGTAAGATGTCATTGGTTTGCTTATCAATTAGATTGGATAAAAGAAAATTTACCAGAAGTTGATATATTAATGATGATGAGAGAACCACAAATGTCATTAAATTGGTGGTTAGAATCTGGTGGTTGGGATATTCAATATCCACAATATCATTGGTATGGAAATACATCAAATATGAGACGTCAAATCTTTATTGAGAATGAATGTATGGAAAAATTCATTAAAGAAAATAATCTACAAATGAATTATAATCTTTGGGATATGCCTGATTGGATAGATGAAAATTGGCCTGAATGGAAAGATTATTTACCAAAGAATAAAACATATCATCATAAATTAAGAAAAGAAGAAGATAAAACACTTTGGCCTGTTTTATATCGCGGAATAAATAGTATTACACATATTTAGGAAATACGCATGCAATTAGAAAAATATCATTATGATAAGTGGAAAGAAGATCCAGAAGGACGACACTCTAAAATTCTTGGTGTGCTTGATTATGATTTAGAAGATGAAATCGCAAAAGCTAGAAGTAAAAATCCAAAAGAAAAATGGTATAGTGCTCGTGGAATTTATGAAGTTTATCCTGAGATTAAAGAAAAATTAAAAGATGAAGTTGGTGCTAATACTAAAATGTTTAGTAAACTTGAATTAAAAACATTCGAAGAATTTCCAAAGTTTCATCTTATTTTTGATTTATTCCATTTAGTTGGTGACACAAAATTTAAATTCAATGATCAATTACCTGGTCATATTTTAATGGAACATGTAGATAATTTTCCAGACATGCCAGATAAAGAAAAAGTATATGCAAAAGAACATTTAGATAATAGAGTAAGATTCTTAGTAATGCTTGCAGATTGGGAGCCTGGACAAATGGCCCAGTTTGGTAATAGAACTTATACTCAATGGAAAAAAGGTACAGTCTTTCATTGGGAATTTAATACTACTCCTCATTCTACTGCAAACGCATCTTGGATTGCTAGACCAGCATTGCAAATTACAGGCGAAGCAACGGAAAAAACATGGGAAATTATTAAAAACGGTTTATAATGAAAGTATTAATTTCTAGTACAATACTACCCGGAATAAATCCAGACTTTACATTTGATGCCATCGAACATGGATTTTATCAAATGTTTAGAGATCATGATATCACTGCTTTATTAAATAGAAAAAATAGTTATAAAAAATTAGCAAAAGAGCATGATTTATTAGTTTTATCAGGTGGAAATGATACACCACAAAGAATAATTACTGAGATAGATGCTTTAAAACATTTTAGATTACTTAATAAACCAATATTAGGTATTTGCCACGGAGCTTTTTTATTAACTCAATTAATGGATGGCAAATTAATAGATATAGAAGGTCATAGAAGAACAAGACATAAAATAACATATAAATATACTAGTAGAACAATAAATTCATATCATGGTTCTACTATAGTTAAAGAACCTGAAGATTCTGAAGTTTTGGTAAGAGATGAAGATGGTCATATAGAATCTTGGATTAAAGGTAACGTAATGGCCGTTGTTTGGCATCCAGAAAGAGAAGAAGATTTTTGGGTACCTGACGAAATAAAAAAATATATAGGAGTAAATACAAATGACAATGACCGGTAAAGAATTTGTCCAAAAAGTTGCAGATTATATTGAGCCTTTGTATAAATCATCTGAAGAGCAAACTCAAACATATTTCCGTAACGATCCAGATTTGGACGAGGCAATTTTTCATTTTAAACGTAGAATGTTTAATGAAAGAATGAACATCGTAGAGATTGGTAAAGCACTAGTTGAAAAGCCTGCTTCAACTGATCCTACTACACTTAAGCTTTTATCAAAGCAAGTCTATGATGAAGCTAAACATTACGATATGGTTCGTAACGTAATCGAATATCTATCAGGACATAAGTTTACTGATCAAGAACTAGAGCAAGAATATGCATGGCAAATGGATAAGTCTAAAGTATCTGAAAAAGGTGCTTCTCTATTCGAAGAAATTGGTGGTCACAAAGATGAACTAATGGCTGCAGTATACCAATTTGTTGCAGAAGGTAGAGCAGCAAGAGTATGGAATGCAATGGCTACATCAATCGATGATCCAATCGTTTCTAAAACTTATGCAAAGATTTCTAAAGATGAGTATATGCACTCAAGAATTGGAGCAAGAACTATTGAACAACTTGCTACAACTGAAGAAGCTCAGGCTAAAGTAATGGCTGTACTTCCACAAATGATGGAAAGAATGTTTTGGATTAATTGCCAAGGTACTGCAGCTGTTAAAGAAGGTGCCGAGAGATGTGCTTCAGTTTATGGCTTTGATACTTCTGATGAGAAGATGAAAGAAAAAGGTAAAGTATGGCAAACTCTTAGAGATGCTAGCTTTAACTGGAAGCCAGTTGCAAGAGGTCAATTCAAGGAGCATGACGTAGCGGATGAAATTGCGATAAATAATTTCTCTTTCGCTTAAAACTATGGTATAATATATTATGAATATTTGGTTTTGTGGGATTCCAGGCAGTAGATGGAGTGGAATAGATATATGTATTCGACACTGTCTACCTTGTGATCAAACCGACGAAACCGAAGATCGTATCTTCTTTCACAAAGCAAATGATAGAGGATACAAATTCAACGGTCATAGAGGTATTTACTGGGGTCCGGGAATGACATGCGGTCATTCTTGGACTAACCTCAAAGATGTTGGAAAAGAAAATATTCTCGATGAGATTAATAAAGAATTTACAGGTGAAGGCTATCGAGTTATTAAATCACATGCACTCGCAAGAAATAATAATTTAGATTTTATCTGGGACAATTTTAAAGGTGACTATATGGTTCTTATAAAAAGAGATCCAATAGAATCTTTTAAATGGTGGGACTCAATTATGAGTTTCGAAGACGATAAGTATCCATCTTATGTTGAGATGTATAAAGATCGTGAAACTATGCAAAAACTTTTAATCGAAGAAGATGCATATATAGATATGTTTGCTAAGAAACATAAGCTTGAATGGAAACTATTTGATGCTGTTGAATCATTTAGAGATATACGAGGTTATGATTATTCAAAAGCAATCACATTTGAATATAATAAGCATGATGATGTTTATATAAGTGTAACAAAAATATGAATGAGGTAAATAATGAAAAAATTAATCGCGCTTTTTGCGATTTGTTTCGCAACAGCTGCTTCTGCAGCAACAATCGAAGTTCAATATCCATCTAAACCTGGAGCACAAGGTACCACTCTATGGGGTGATACAGTTGTAAAAGAACTTCAAAACTATACTGACCACACTTTAGTACCAAGATTTGTATCAGGTGCTCGTGGTAAAAAATCTTTAAAGTCGTATTCTTCGACAGATAAATCAACACTACTTATTACACACGGTGGTAATGCAGAAGCTTTCCTACTGGAAAATGTTGGTGATTTCGATTATGCAAAATATGATGCAATGGTCGTAATGAACTCATCAATGTGGATTTCGAAAGTTGCTAATCGTAAAGGTGTAATGACATTCCCACTTGATGGTGGATCTGGGTTTGGTCCTGATTGGATTTCAGTTGGTATGATGGAATGTGGTCCAGAAAAATCTGCAAAGGTTGATACTTTCCTACAATGTGTTAATAAGAAAATGCGTTTAGTCGGTGGTTTCAAAAAAGGTGGTGTGAGACGTAAAGCATTTAATGATCAGTTACTACAAGGTAGTCGTGATACGATGGCTTCTGCTTTAGCTGCTTCTGAAAGACAATATAAAGCAGGTACTCATGTAGTTTGGTATTCACATGGTATTGTTGATAAGAATGGAAAATACGGTGATCCGAATAACGAAAAAGGTAAGCAAACATTTGAAGAAGCATATAAACTTCAATATGGCGTAGATCCTTCTGGTGAAGTATATGACGCTTATCGTTTAAATCAAGCATATCGTGATGGATTGCAAAAAGCAATCTTTACTCATAAAGATAATCCATATAAAGATGATATGAATAAAGCAATTAGTAAAATGTTAGAAGATAAAGATGCTGTCGCAAGACTTCAAAAGAAACTTGGTAACTATCCTTGGTTAGGTGCTAAAGACGCATCAACACACTCTGAATATATTACTAGTATTAAAACAGAAGAAAATTCTAAAAATCTATTAAAAATCGCTAAAGACTGGTTCAGATACGACGTTAAGAAGTAATGATTGAATCACTCATTTCGCTCCCACTGTATTTGCAGTGGGGTATCATTATTACAGCAGGAGTATTATATGGATCTCTTATTGGTCTAATACCTTCTGCTGGTCCAGCAAAAGCATTAATACTACTCTTTGGATTAGTTCAATTATTTGATATTCCTGGAGCAGAATACTTATTTGTATTATTTGCAATTGCAGTAATGGTATCGTGTTCTATTGGCGATTCATTTGCTTCGGTACTCATTGGCATCCCAGGAGCTGATGGAACCGCAGCGACAATGGTAGATGGTTTCCCTCTCGCGAAACAAGGTAAAGCATCATACGCATTGTCAGCAGCAATAACCACTTCTACACTTGGTGGATTATTGTTTGGAGTTGTTGGATTCTCTTTGTTTCCAATGTACAATCTGATTAGTGATTATATAAGTGTACCAGAAATATTTGGTATGATTGTTTTATCCTTCTCACTTATTACTCTTATTACTACTCGCTATGCAATACGTTGTTTAATTGCATTAGCATTTGGTTTGTTTGTAGGATTAATTGGTTATGATATGTACTCGACTCCAAGATGGACTGGTGGATGGGAATATCTAGTTGATGGCGTATCAATAGTTATTGTCACCGCCGGTTTATTTGCAATGCCAGAATTATTAGAAGTTCTAAGAAATAAAAATGAATATTCTAAGATTGATAAGAAACATCATAATCAACAAACTTGGCAGGGCATTAAAGATACATTTAAACATGGGTGGATTGCATTTCAAGGTTCACTTATTGGTTTTATTGTAGGTGTATTACCCGGAACTGGTGGAGGAATAGGAGATTGGTCTGCATATACTGCAACAACTGCTATTTCTAAAAAAGAAAAAATTCCATTTGGTAAAGGTAATATTAAAGGTGTAATTGGCAGTGAGGGTGCAAATAATTCCGGTAAAGCTGGAGCACTTCTTCCTGCATTCTTATTTGGTATTCCAGGCAATCGTGGTGTTGCAATTATCATGGCTCTTTTCATGTATGTAGGCTTTGAAATGGGCACGGTTGCTTTAGTAGAAGATCAGCAATTTATAGATCATTTATACTGGGGATACATGTTAGGTACTGCAATCGCTGGTATTGTACTCTTATTATTTGCAAGACAAGTATCAAAAATAGTTTATTTAAAACCAATCTATTGGGTTCCTGTAATGGCAGGATTAACAATATGGTCTGTATTAGCGGCTAATTATTATGTAACTTGGTGGGAGGATTTAACATTACTCACATTCTTTAGTATACTTGGTTACTATATGAAGAAATATGAATTTAGTCGTCCGGCATTTTTAATTGCATATTTCTTAGCAGAGAGACTTGAAGGTTCATTCTTTCAAATACAACAACTATATTTTATGGATGGAAACTACATAAATAATCCTATATGGAGTATGCATCCTATAATGACAGGTTGCTTAATATTCGCATTAATGATTCTAATTTATGGAATTAAGAGAGATAAATCTCTTACAACATACTCATGAATAAGTATTGTAAAATAATAAAAAAATACGATTTAAATAAAATAAAAGAAGAGATAGAAACTCTTCCATATTTTGAAAAAGAATTGTGCTTACAAGGTATAAATCCAGATTCTGATTATAATGAATGTTTAGGAAAAATTGAAAATTTAAAATATCCAGAAGATTCATTTAAATATCCATTATTTGATATTCCATATATTAATTCAATATTAGAAGAAAACAAAATATATAGGACGAGATTACTAATATTAAAGCCTCATACTTGTTATTCTTGGCATAAAGATCGTACATTTAGATATCATATTCCAATCATAACACATCGAAAATGTAAATTTGCATTTGAAGATTTAGTATTTCATATGCCCGCTGATGGAAGTTTATATGAAGTAGATACAAGACAAAAGCATACTGCATTTAATGGTAGAAATGACGAGGGGAATCGTTTACATTTAGTTGGAAATATATGAAAAAGCCAGATAACGTAGTGGATGCACCAGGATTAACACAATATCCAACTAATGTTGGCGCGCCAGCGTTTACTGTTCCTGCAGTTCTAACAAAGAAAAGAGAGCGAGGAGCAAATGCAAGAAATCAATTAACAACGCATTTTGAAGAATTAAAAAAAGAATACTTTAGATTATCTCAACTAGCAGAAGATACTGAAATGGTTTATAATTCTAAATTTAGTTTTAATCCAGTTGTTGGTAGAACTTATCATTTGTATATGAGTAATGATGGTTTATTTTTAAGTATGATTGAACCAGAAAGATGGAATATGGAACATCATGGAAGTTTTAAATTGACAAGCGAACATACTTGGGAAAGAATATAATGAAAATAGCAATAACTGGACATACAGAAGGAATTGGAAAAGCCATATATCAAGCTTATCTTAATGAAGCCGATGCATTAGCGATTGGGTTTTCAAGACAAAACGAGCATGATATTTCTGATAAAACATGGTATAATAAATTATTAGAATTTGATGTTGTTATTAATAATGCACACGAAAAAAATTATCAAATAGATTTATTACATTTTCTTGCTAAAAATAATTTTAAAGGTAAAATAATTAATATGGGATCTATTAGTTCTGACGGGGAAAAACAAGAAATCCGTCCTTATTCTACTTGGAAAGCAGCACTTGAACATGCTAATGCTCAATTATATAATATTGGTTTTAATACTTGTATACTTAAACCAGGATTAATTGATACACCAAGAGTAGAAGGAAGATTTCCAGATAAAGAAAAAATGCATACTGATGATATTGTTAAAATAATTAAATTAGTTATTGATAGTAAATTTAGATTTAAACAAATTACATTTGGAGAATAATTTGCTTAAAAGTAGAGATTTAGATACATTAGAAAAGATTATTGCTAGATATAATTGCGAGGAAGAATTTCGCAAAAGAGAATTAGCATTATATCGACAAAAGTCTGGATTGGACTTAGCATTAGAAGTTCAAGCAAGTAAACCAGATTTAGTAATTGATTTTGGTTGTGGTGGAAATTTATTTAAAGATTACATAGATAATCTTATTGGAATAGATATTACACCTCATCCTAAAGTAGATATTGTAGATGATATACATAATGCATTAAATTATTTTAAACCCAAATCTGCAGATTGGATTTTTAATTTTGGCGTGTATCAATTTCAATCTAATGATGGAGAAAAACAAACAGAAATAATGTCTGAGTTAATTAAAGATAATGGAACTATTGTAGCACACTGTAATAGAATCGCGCCAGGTACATTATCTATACATGATTCAGAAGAATATATAAAATTATTAGGTGCCCAATATGGTCTTAAAACTACAGAAATTGATTGGAGTTATACAGATACTACAAAAATGACACCCGAACATTTAAAAATACAAAAAGAAGTAGCCAAATGGAGTGAGTTTGAAATGAAAGATTTAATTTCTCCAAGATTAACATGGCGATGGAATAAATAATATTAAAGGAGAATGAATATGCACAATGTGGAAGGTCAACAAAGTAAACTTAAAGAGCTTACATGGGCTCATCATCAATCAGCAGAGCGAAGAGCTTTTGCAAAAGAACTTATTAGTGGCTCAATCGATACAGAAATCTATTATAAATTTTTACAATGCCAATTTTTAAATTATCAAGTATTAGAAAAACACTGTAAAATTCCAGAACATCTTTATCCAATTCGTAGATCTGATCGTATCTTTCAAGATATTCGTGAGCTTGAATCAGAATACGGATTTTCACCAAACGGAAAGTTCCCACCTTCAGTAGATCAATATGAAAGTTATATTAATGAAATAGCAAATGATAATGAGAGACTATTAGCACATATGTATGTGCGTCATTTTGGTGAATTGCATGGTGGTCAAATTATCAAAAACAAAACTCCAGGTTCAGGTATGATGTACGAATTTAATGGAGATACAAAAGTCCTTATTTCAGAATTTAGAAAACTATTAAATGATGATATGGCAGATGAAGCAAAAGTTTGTTTTGATTTCGCATCACAGCTTTTTGATGAAATGTCAGAAATGATGAAAAAATAGTTGACATTTATATTATTATAGTATATAATAAAGATATAAACTGCAAATAATATAAGGAGGAGATATGATTTTATCAGCAGAAATCAACGAAGACTTAGATTACATTCCAGAATATCTAGAAAAAGATAAATCAAAATCCACGAGAATGCAGAGAGACGAAGCTGCCCGCGAGCGTCGTCATAAAACAAAAGAAGTAGTAGTAACCCGCACACAAAATGAATGGGCCAAAGCGCATAGAGCGAAGAAGAAAAAGTAATGAGAAAGTTTACACAGAAAATTCAACAAGATAATGAAGGAAACCTGTATTTTGAATTAGAAGAACAAGTATTGGAAGAACTTGGTTGGACATGGGGTGATAATTTAAAATGGGAACCAATTGATGATACGAAAACTTCTTGGAAGCTTAGTAAAATAGATGATATTCAAAAAGAAAAAGATAGTAGTTGATGCATTTACTTTCAATGAAAATATTGCAAAGTATCCAATAGAAAAAACATCAAAATATCTTCCAGACTGGTTTAAAAAATTAAAACCGGTACATAATATAGATGAAGATAATCATCATTTAAAAGTTTCTACATTTAAAAAATGTGATGGAATTGGAGATTTAATTAATAATACATTTGCTCTACCTTTATGGGCAGACTTAAGTATTATAGTAAATGACGATGGAATTTATGAATGGAAATATCCGTCTCCTCCATATAATTATGGCATGGAGCAACATCCAGATTATCATTTACAAGGAGCATTTGATCCATTAGTACATGCTAAGATTAAATCTCCTTGGATATTAAAAGAAAAAACTGGAGTAAATTTTTGTCAAATACAAGGTTTTTATTCTTTTAATAAACAACCATTACAAATTCCACCAGGTATTGTAAATTATAAGTATCAACATTCAACACATATTAATATGTTTTTAGAACGAAGTAAAAATTACTTTTTTGAAGTTGGCACTGCAATGGTATATTTACTTCCTATGACTGATAAAAAAGTTGAAATTAAAACTCATGTTGTTTCTAAAGAAGAATATAATAGTTTATCTCAATTAAGTGCTCCACAAAAATTTATGGATGCGTATAAGGAAAGAAAGAAATGTCCGATTTATGGGAACAATTAGATAAGTATGCTAAACGATTAGAGTTAACCTTTGATCGTCATATGACTAGAATTGATAATCCTCTATATACCGATGATTTAAAGTTTGAAGGTTGGAAAGATTTATTTTGGAAATCTTGTTTTATTCGTAAAGCGCACCTTAAAATAATTGATAATAGAGAAACACAAAAGCTTTGGTTAATGCATATTAACATTTATCCAAAAGTTGGTATTGAACTACCTATTTTAGGATTTGATATTGTTGCAGGACCAAATAAGATTACAGGTTCTTTTATGGATTATTCTCCATTGCATGGTTATGATCATCCATATAATACACATATGAAAGAAGTTGTTTCTAAATTAGAATGGAAAAGATCTCGTGAATTACCTGATTGGGCTTTAGAAATATTTTCAGAAGATATGATTGCAGTAGGTAATATTAGAGTTGGAGAAGAATTAGATCAATTTATTAAAGTAACTGAAGAATTAACTGATTATTATTTAAATAATATGTTTGCTCATGCAGCAGATGAAGACAGAGATACTACCGAGCATTTAAACAAATATTGTATTAATCAAAAGAAAAATCCACACTTACACAATTCTATTTTAAAGATGGGTATTTCTGAAGAGTTAAAAGATAAGTATATAAACAATATTTTATTTGAAGAAATAGTTGACATTACAGAAAATTAGTATATAATAGATATATAATCGAATTAATAAAAGGAGACAAAAGTGGGTATGACAACATCAGGGATGTGGCCAAACACATTACTTAAAGAAAGAGATGGTAAAACATTAAAAGTAGAAATTTTTGAAAGTTCGGATGGATCTTCGTGTAAATTTTATATTAATGAAGAGTTAGTGGCAGAAGAAATGTACCCTTTAAAATCTCGTCAATGGGCAGAAGATGCTGCAGAAAATTGGCTTGATGGTATTAAAACACTTAAAGGATAATTATGTTAGTCACGCCAAAAACTCCAGAAAGGATTCATCATGAAATAGAAGGCATGTTAAAGAAAGGTGTAAGTTATATAGATGCTCTATGTGAATATGCTAGAATTAATGAAATAGAAATAGAAGTTATAGCAGATATTGTTAAGAAATCAACCATATTAAAGGAAAAAATAAAGACCGAAGCAGTTGAGCTGAGGATGGTACATTCAGATGATACAGACATCACTAAGTTATGCTAATGAAAAGTCGTTTGAGTATTACGTAAAATATTTAGCACTCAAACAACATTTTTCAAGCGATTATGATTTCCATAAGTATAATGGAAAAATAAGAGCAAATTTTGATAAGTATCGTACTAGAAATGATTGTTATTTCTTTGAAAAATTATCAAATAAAGATGATCCTATAAATCTAATGGTTGCTAATATGATAGTAAAACCAAATGTTTGGATAAGAGAAATTATAGAACAAGATGGTGAAGAAAGATATATTGAATGGAAAAAGAAAATACAATCACTATCAAAAGTATTTAAAACAGATTTGAATAATTTACAAGATAATTATCAACAAAACTTTGTATCAGTAGACGGGCAACATCCATATGTAATTACTGCATATATGCAAAGAAAAATTAGTTTGGAGACGTTAACTATATTAGCAAAGATTTCTAATATATTTCCATATTGGGAAGAAAAAATAGTTGACAAATTCATAGCAGGTGATATAATTAAACTAATAAAAAATTATTCACCATTTTTAGAAATTGACGAAAAAAAGTTCAAAAAAATTATACGTGAACGTTTTTTCTGATATAAATAAGTATGTAGGTTATCCTACGTATATAACGCAATATAAAAATACAACGCAATATAAGGAGAAATGATATGTCATTCGACGCACTCAAAAAGAATCGTTCAGCTTCGCTCGATAAACTGAACAAACAACTAGAAAACATTTCACAAAAATCTTACTCAGATCCTAACGAAGGAAAGTTTTGGAAGCCAACTCGCGATCAAGCAGGTAATGGTTTTGCAATCATTCGTTTCTTGCCAGCACCTAATGGTGAAGAAATGCCTTTTGTACGTATCTGGGATCACGGTTTCCAAGGTCCTACGGGTCTTTGGTATATCGAAAATTCTCTTACTACTTTAAATCAAGATGATCCTGTATCAGAATACAATGGTAAACTTTGGAATAGTGGTGTTGAAGCTGATAAAGAACAAGCACGTAAACAAAAGCGTCGTTTGAAATATGTCGCTAATATCCAAGTTATTAAAGATTCTGCTAATCCAGCAAATGACGGTAAAGTATTCCTTTATCAGTTTGGTAAAAAGATCTTTGATAAATTGAATGATCTTATGAATCCACAATTCGAAGATGAAACACCAGTAAATCCATTTGATCTATGGGAAGGTGCTAATTTCCGTCTTAAGATTCGTCAGTTCGAAGGTTATCCTAACTATGATAAATCTGAGTTCGAAGCTCCATCACCTCTATCTGAAGATGATGCAGTGTTAGAATCGATTTATAATCAAGAGCATTCATTGCAAGATTTGATTGATCCTAAGAATTTTAAATCTTATTCTGAATTGAAAGCAAAATTACACCGTGTACTTGCACTTGGTGAAGCTCCAATTGAACCTTCTACAGCAGAAGATAATATTGAAGCAGATGATCTAGATCTAAGTAAAATGGGTAATAATGAGAAAGTAGCATCTGCTCCAGAAGCTCCTGCTGCACCTCAAGAGTCATCAGCAATGAATATGGCAGATGATGACGATGATCTTTCAATTTTTAAGGAACTAGCAAATGGCTAATAAAACCTACGAGGAGCTCTTAGACTTTGACTTTGGCTTCAGCTTTATCGACGAGGAACTCGAAGAAAAACAAGCTGCGGCCGAAGAAACCATTCAACAAGTCAGTAGCGAAAAGCAAACTTTAGAAGATCAATTAACTGACGCTAAAGTAAAAGCTGACGACCTTGAATATCGTCTAGAACTTTTATATAAATCAATAACACCGTTTTTAGACAATTTATGTCAAAATGCGGATAAGTCAACAATTTATTGGCCTGATCGTGTTTCAAAGATTAATGCCTATAAAGCAAAACTATTAACAATTGTAGATGGAGGGTCTTAATGAGTCTATTAGATAAGATTGTAAAAAATAGTACCATTAAAATGACTGCTCCTATTGCAGAGTCAAAAGTTTTTGGTAAAAAAGATATGGCACCAACATCAGTGCCTATGGTAAATGTTGCATTATCTGGTAATTTAGATGGTGGTTTAACTCCAGGACTTCTTGTTCTGGCTGGACCATCTAAACATTTCAAATCTGCTTTCGCTCTTTTAATGGCTTCAGCATATATGAAAAGAAATCCAGATGCAGTATTATTGTTTTATGATTCAGAGTTTGGTACACCACAAGCTTATTTCGAATCATTTGATATTGACATGAATCGTACAGTTCATACTCCAGTTACAAATGCTGAAGAACTTAAATTCGATATTACTTCTCAACTTGATAAGATTGAAAAAGGCGAGAAGGTTATTATTGTAATCGATTCAGTTGGTAACCTTGCATCTAAGAAAGAGGTTGAAGATGCACTTGACGGTAAATCAGTTGCTGATATGTCACGTGCTAAAGCACTTAAATCTCTATTCCGTATTGTAACACCACATTTAAATCTTAAAGATATTCCACTTATTGCAGTTAATCATACTTACAAAGAGATTGGATTATTCCCTAAAGATGTTGTGTCTGGTGGTACAGGTATTTACTATTCAGCTGATGCAATTTGGATTATTGGTCGTCAACAAGATAAAGTTGGTACAGAAATTCAAGGTTATCATTTTGTAATTAACATCGAAAAATCTCGTCATGTTAAAGAAAAATCTAAGATTCCTATTACAGTAAGTTGGGAAGGTGGTATTCAAAAACTATCTGGACTTATGGAAGTTGCTGAAAAAGGTGGATATATTATCAAACCAAAAGTTGGTTGGTATCAAGCTGTAGATCCATCTACTGGTGAAGTTATTTCTGGCGATAAAAATTATCGTGCGAAAGAAATAGTTGACAATCCAGAGTTTTGGGATATAATATTTAATAATACAGATTTTAAAGATTATATTAAAAATGCTTTTTCAGTGGGAGGAAGTGTTATAATCTCTGATGATGAAACAGTGACTGAAGACGTAAAGGATGATTGAAAAAACAGTAATATCAAACCTAGTATTTAATGAAGACTATTATCGAAAAGTATATCCATATGTACAAGTAGAGTACTTTGATGATAATAGTCTGAAAAAAATATTTGAAACCTATTCTACATACGTAGAAGAATTTAAAGAGCCTCCTTCAATAGAGGCTCTCAAAATTTCACTAGATAAGAGAAAAGATTTAAATGAAGATGGATATAAAGAAGTTATGTCCACCGTGGATTCTCTTGCTCTAGATAATGATACAAACATTGACTGGCTAGTTTCTGAAACTGAGAAATTCTGCCAGGATAAAGACTTGTTTAACTCTATTCGTAAAGCAATTTTGATCATGGATGGTGAAGACAAAGTAAATGAAAAAGGTTCTATTCCCGAACTTTTATCTAAGTCTCTTTCCATCAGTTTTGATAGTTCGATTGGTCATGATTTTATTGATGATGCTGATAGTCGTTATGACTTCTATCATAGAAAAGAAGAACGACTACCTTTTGATATTGAGATGCTGAATAAAGTTACCAAGGGCGGGCTACCACGTAAGTCCATGTCAGTACTCCTTGCAACGACTGGCGGTGGTAAGTCTCTCGTCAAATGTCATATGGCTGCTTCTTATCTAATGCAAGGTAAGAACGTAGTTTATATTACTATGGAAATGGCAGAGGAAAGAATTGCAGAGCGTATCGATGCTAATATGATGGATACTTCTCTTGATGATTTAAAAATTATGCCAAGAGATGTATATGAAAAACGAATTAATCGTATTAAAGATAAAACAACTGGTAAACTTGTTGTAAAAGAATATCCAACCGGTTCTGCTCATGCTGGACATTTCCGACATCTATTAAATGAATTAAAGATGAAACGTGGATTTACTCCAGACGTTATCTTTATTGATTATCTAAATATATGTGCTTCATCTCGAGTTAAAGGTGCGGCTCAAGCAAACTCTTATACACTTGTAAAATCAATTGCAGAAGAAATTCGCGGTCTTGCAATGGAGTTTAATTGCGCTATTGTAACATCTTCTCAATATAATAGAGATGCTTATGGAAACTCTGATGTAGATCTTACAAATACTTCAGAATCTATGGGTATTACTCATACCGCGGATTGTATACTTGGTATTATATCATCTGAAGATCTTGATAATCTTGGCCAAATTATGTTTAAACAATTGAAAAATCGTTGGAATGATTTGAACTATTATCGTAGATTTGTAGTTGGTATTGATAGATCTAAAATGCAAATATATGATCTCGAAGATAATGCACAACAAAATATTCAAAATGATAATCCAACTGCTAATACAACACCAAATGGACCAGCTTTTGGACAATCTAAGAAAACATTATTCTCAGCAGGCGGCATTGTATAAATATACCTAAACAGTAAAGGTATAACAATGAAGGGTTTTAAAAAATATATCAATGAAACAGTTGGCGTAGGCGGTCTTGCGTATGAAGCAAAAGTACGTAAGTCTGTAATTCAAACTTTAAAAAACAGAGCGTTTTCAAAAGATAAACGTATTACTCTTAAACCAGACAATGCTGGTGGATTTGCTTCTAATGTAGTAGATATGTACCTTACTTTAGATGGTAAAGATGTTCCTGTAGAAATTAAAATGGATAAAGATGCTCAAATGGGCGGACCATCTGTTAAGATTAATAAAGGAAAACCATACGGACTTTCAAAAGCAGGTGAAGATCTTGAAGATGATGTACAAGAAATGATTATCAATGCTGTTAAGTCAAAAGAAAGACCTATCAGAAATTATATCAAGCAAATGAAAACGCTAGAGCCAATTGAGCTACATAAGCAAGCTGGCGTATACGAAGTTCCATTCAAAACAACAAAAGAAGCTTGGGCAATATTACAGAAAAAAGGTTTACTCAAACCTATCAATACTATAGTTAAATATAATACTAAATTTATTCATGATTGGTATGCAAGAAAAAAATGTTATTATATTCAAATTGGTAAATTGGGTATGTTCTATTTACAAAAAAATCCATTAGGTTTAAAAATTCCACAACTTAAAGCAGATATAGAAATTTATGTTCGCTTGACTCGTTCTGGTTCTGGCGGAACTAAAGCATATCCAACACAAAGATCATCTCAAATCAGAGCAATTGCTAGTCTAAAAGTAAAAGGTGGTAAATCTCCATTATCTTTAGATAATCCAAAAGATGTAGAAGAAATATTTAATCAAATGATGAGCAAGTAAAATGGCAACATTTACTGCTATGAATTTTCCTCGCGAAGGCAATGAAGATTTTAATAGAGCAGGATATAGAACAGTATATGCTCCGTCATCAAATGCAAATACTTTTAAATATGCAAAAGGATTTCCATTAGCACAAGATACATATTTGTATACTGATGATGGTCAGCCTATAAGAAAACTAAATAAAGGTTCTCATGTTCATTTCTTATATCCTTCTAGATTAGTTCATAATTTAGATATAGGTATTTCTAGAAGAGGTACATATAGCGCCATTTCTACTAAAAGTCATAAAGGTAGAGTAGAAGGATATATTTTAATTAGTCATGTAATTAAACCAGCCGGCGGAGCACAAAATAGAGTTGCTTCGGGTTCAGCCTCACAAAAAGCTGTTGCTGATGCAGTACAAAATATAGCATTCAAACATGATTATGATTATAAATTTATTTCTATGGCTAGGCCGGGATCTAATGCGCCAGATTTAATATGTGAAGTCGATGGCCACAAAACTCAGTTTGAAATTAAAGGCGCCGGAAGTGATAATGCACCTATTACATTTTTTGATAAATCGGTAAGTAGGATTAGAAAAACTCCAAAAATTATAGATGATATATCAAAATTATTTGCTACTCATAATAAACTTAAATTAGTAAAAAAAGATTTTGTTAGTGTTATTGATTATTTTAGAGCAGAAAATAACGAGTTTGGGTTTCCTGGAGATGATGGAGCTCCAAAGTCCGGTAAAATACCACCATTTTTTACAACAACAAGTAGACCATTATTATTAAAATTACATAAGTTAATATTACGTCATTTTGCTGAAGGTGGAGATAACTACTTTGTAATAAATAATAGAAGTAATAATACTTTTAAATTTTATTATACTGAATACGGGCAAAATATTTTGCATTTAAAAGATCTTCCAGAGTTTAGTTCTTTTTCATTAGCAACATATGGTGGAGCTTCTAGTGGATCTATGCGCGCAGGTTTAAAAATAAAATTAAGAGATTAAAAACGTTGTACTTTTTAATAAAAATAGGTTATAATATAACTAATGGTTAGAACATTTAAACAACATTTAACAGAAGATAAAAATGTACATATGGAACACCTCGAAGATTCTATACTGAATCTTGGTGTTGATGGTACACGCTCTGCAATTAATTTTTTGCGCAGTGTAAGAGATATGTTGGCAGGTAATGCTAAATCTGGTGTAAATGTAACAGTTAAATGGGATGGTGCTCCTGCAGTATTTGCTGGAACAGATCCTGAAGATGGTAAATTCTTTGTTGCGAAGAAATCAATTTTTAATAAAGTACCAAAAGTATATAAAACAAATGCTGATATAGATGCAGATACTGATGGTGATTTAAATGCTAAATTAAAACTTGCTTTAGCCGAGCTACCTAAACTCGGTATTAAAGGAGTTGTACAAGGTGATTTTTTATATGATAAAAAAGATATTAAAACGGTTAACATTATGGGAGTCCCGCATATTACTTTCCATCCTAATACGATTGTTTACGCGGTACCTAAAGATAGTGACCTCGCGAAAGAAATCCTCGGATCCAAGATCGGAGTGGTATGGCACACAACATACACAGGAAACTCAATTAAAGAACTGTCTGCTTCTTTTGGAAAAGAGATTGCAAGCGGTCTCAAAAAAACGAAAGGAGTCTGGTCAGTAGATGCTGTCTATAAAGATGTTTCTGGTAATGCTACAATGACTGGAAAAGAAACTGCTTTTGTTACTAAAAAGCTTTCAGAAGCTGGTATGTTATTTAGAAAAATTAAAAAAGAAACATTTAATGGTATTTCAGATAATCCTGATACATTAATGAGAGTTAAAACTTTTATTAATACAAAAATTAGAGAAGGCCAACGAATTGGAAATACGAGAATATTTGTTAAGCAATTACAGGACTATATAAATAATGTATATCAAAAAGATGCAGACAAAAAGAAAACAGAGAAGGGTAAGGCAAGTTCGTTTGCAAAACGTGATGCAACTTTGGAGTATTTCAAAAAAACACCCGCATCTCAGATAACAATGATGTTTGATTTGTATAATTTAATTATAGATATTAAACATATAATTATTAGTAAATTAGATAAAGCAAAGAGAATAGGAACGTTCTTAAGAACAGATAATGGTTATGAAGTAACAGAACAAGAAGGTTTTGTTGCAATCGATCACATGGGTAAAAACGCAGTTAAACTTGTTGATCGTCTTGGATTTAGTAGAGCTAATTTCTCAGACAAATATATTAAAGGTTGGCAAAAATAAATGGCTCAATATTATCCAAGTGAAGATTTACATCTAAATATAGCAAGAGGACTTGTTAAAGGTACTTCATTTATCCACAAGTTTGGTGCCGTTCCTGCTTTAAGTATTAATGTAACGGGGTCGGTTTGGGATATTAATGATACATTGTATCCTTGGGCAGCATTAGATACTCCTGCTGTTGTGAACGTTAAAAGAAATAACATAGCAGACGAAGGTCATACAGTTACAGTTCAAGGCTTGGATTCTGATTATAATTTTCAAGAGGAAGAAATTGTAATTTCAGGTACTGACACTCTTAGTACTAAACTATTCCGTAGAGTAAATCGCGCATTTTGTACTGCAGGTGGTGAAACAAATACTGGCAATATTGATATTGAAGCAGGCGCAGCTGGCGGAACAATTGTTGCTCGTATTACTGCAGGTAAAGGTCAAACACTAATGGCTGTTTATACTGTTCCTGCAGGAAGTACGGCATATATTACACAAGGGGTTTCTTCAGTTCAAGGTGGCGGGCAAGCAACAGGTGATATGATGATTCGCCAATTTGGTCAAGATACTTTCCGTGTTGGGCATAGTTTTGAAGTAACTTCAGATGGTGGAGCTTATTTCTATCCATTCAGTGTCCCTGTAGCAGTATCTGAAAAATCTGATATTGATGTTAGAGCAAAAGCTGCTGGTAATAATTCTCGTGTTACTTCAGCATTTGATATAATTTTAATTAAAAATGGACTTGGCTAAACTCAATAAATAAAAAATATATTTTGTAAATGGAGAAATATTATGGGTATAATTCGTGACCGTGGTAATGATGGTGGCAATATTTGGAGATGGGACACTCTCATCAGATTCATTAAAGAAAACAATTATAAAACAGGCGCTGAACTTGGAGTGCACGATGGTGTAAGCTTCAAAAATATGGTAAAACGTTGTCCTGAATGTAATTTAGTTGGTGTTGATTTATATGAATCACAACCAGAAAATAATGGTCCAGAAAAATGGACACCAGGCGAAAATGGACATGCTTGGGATCATAAACGTTATTACACAGATTTATTAAACTTTTGTCATAATCATGATAACGCTGTTATTATTAAAGATTATACAACAAATGTCGCAGAACAATATCCAGACGGCCATTTCGATTTTGTATTTATTGATGCTGATCATGGATATGAAGGTTGCTTAAGAGATATTAAAGCTTGGCACCCTAAAGTCCGTGAAGGCGGTAGAGTTATTGGTCATGATATTCACTTTCCTACAGTACAAAAAGCTGTTACAGAATTTTACGGAGAAAACTCTTGGAACACCGAAGATGATTTCATTTGGTGGATTCAAAAATAATGATTGAAAAGAAACTTTCACAAATTTGGATTGGTCCAAAGCCTGCTCCATTAAAATGGATGTATACTTGGAGAGATAAACATCCAGGCTGGGAGTATTCTATTTTTACTGATGAAATGTTAAAATCTCGTAAGTGGCATAATCAACATTTAATAGAACATTATTATAATACTGCAAAATGGCCTGGCGTTTCCGATTTAATTCGTTATGAATTATTGTATGAACGGGGTGGATTTTGGCCTGAAGCAGATATGGAATGTTTAAATGACACTACAGAATTATTTGTAGCACCTGACGATCATGCATATACATGTTATGAAAATGAAAAAGGTAGAGAAAACTTTGTACAACCAATTATGGCTGCTAATCCAGAAAATCAATTTGTTAAACATATAATTGATACACTTCATAAATTAAAACCACAAGATCTTAAAGAACCTTGGATGTCAACAGGGAATGCATTTCTTGCAAATCATGTTGTTAATTGGAAAGATAAATTAACTATATGGCCTTCACATTGGTTCATCCCTTTATTTTATATTGGTGGAGCAAAGCGCTATGACGGACCTGATAAAGTGTATGCAGACCACAAATGGGGGTCCACAGGCCATGCAAATAGTGTATCATATGATAGAGGAATATAATGTATATATCACACAAATATAAATTAATATTTTTAAGAACACCTAAAACAGCAAGTAGTAGTTTATCAGAATTTTTTATTAAAAATATTCCTGATGATTACGCGATTTATACTCCAGTAGAAGATTCTAATATTCCTGGAACGTTAAATCCAGATATTATTAATAAGTATAAAATTAATTTTAAATATTATCATTTTACATTAGAAGATTTAGTTAATAATGAAATTATAACAGAAGAACAAGCAAAAACATATAAATCATTTGCTGTTATAAGAGATCCAGTTGATAGACAAAAAAGCTTTTATTATTTCTATAAAAACTGGAAAGGTAGGCATTCACCTGCATCATTAGATGAATATAAAGCCTGGACTTCAAATGGTTCATTTATTGGAGAACCAAACTCTGCTATTAAACAAACAGATATTCTTTCTATAAACGAAGAAATTATTGGTAATTATTGGTTATATGAAAACATAAATGATGAATTAAATAATCTTATGAATGAATTACATTTGCCTGTTAAGTATCCATTAACTAATCATAAAAATGGTTATAGAAAAAATAGAGATAATGAAATTGTATTTGATGATCAGTCTATGAGTGATTTAAGAAATGCATTTACTAAAGACTTTGAAATATATGAAAGCTTACATTCTTAAAATTGATACACCTATTTCAAATGAGTATGCTAAAACATGTGCAGACTCTTGTGATAAAGTAGGATTAAACTGGGAATATTTTAATGGATACCAAAATATGACCGGTGCTGCAGCATGGGGATTAACAGGTATTAAAACTCAATTTAATGAAGCTTATCGTTATATAGAAAATCCAAATGCTGCTCAAAAAGCAAATGCTTGTAGTGCTGGACATGCCGCAATATGGAAAAAAATTGCAGAAGGTCCAGATGATATTGGTATTGTATTAGAACATGATGCAATAATGCTTCAACCAATAACTATTCCTATTCCTGAAAATATGATTGTAACTCTTGGTTATAAAATGCCAGATATAGAAAGATATGATCATGTTGCAGCAGGCCTTCCTACTGAAATTATTCCTATTCGTGGTCATGAAGGTGCGCATGCATATGCAATGACTAAAAATACTGCGCAGTTTCTTGTAAACGAAATAGAAGCAAGAGGTGTTATGAGTGCAGTTGATAATGCTTATTTTATTATGGGACAAAGAAGTACTAGAGTTCCATTAGGAATAATGTCACCTACGCCTGCAATTGGTTGGTTAAGAGAATCAACAATCTGGGGTGGATCAGCATATAGAAACTATAATTTTATACCTTCCTTTCAGGAAAATTATAAATAACAGTAACTAACAATAATTATTTTAGGATTTTATCATGGCAGACAAGCCAAAAAAGGGTAAAAAGAGTTTTAAGTCTTTTAACCCAAAGAACATTATTGACGTAAAACCAACACTTGATGAAGCTGTAAAGAAAACGGCTGTAATTAGTTTTGGTAGAATGAATCCAATTACTATTGGTCATGAAAAGTTAGTAGGAAAAGTTACTACAGAAGCTAGAATGAGAAAAGGAACTCCTATGATTTTCTTAACTCATTCAGAAGATGCTAAGAAAAATCCTTTATCATATAATGATAAAATTAAATTTGCTCAAAAAGCATTTGGTAAAATTGTAGTAAAATCTCCAGCAAGAACAATTATCGAAGTTACTAAATATTTAACTGGTAAATATAGTAATCTAGTAATGGTTGTTGGTTCTGACAGAATTAAAGAATTTGAATCTCTATTAAACAAATATAATAATAAAGAGTTTAAATTCGACAATATAGAAGTAGTATCATCTGGCGATAGAGATCCAGATGCAGAAGGCGTAACTGGCATGTCAGGTACTAAGATGAGAGAATTGGCATCTAAAAACGACATTACTGCATTTACTAAAGGCCTTCCTAATAGATTAAAACCCAATGCTAAACAAGTATTATTAGCAGTAAGAAAAGGTATGAATATGTCAGAAGAAAATATAGTAGAAGAGCAAGAATTAGACGAAGCTTTAAGTAGAATGGCTCGTCGTAAACGTTCAATCGCTGCAAGGAGAGCACGTTTTAGAATGAAGCGTGGTAGAGAAAGAGCGAAAAAGAGAGTTGCTTCTTTAGATGTACTTAAAAGACGTGCTCGTAAAGCTGCTATTAAATTTTTTAAGAAAAGATTTACTAAAGGTAGAAATTATAATACAATGTCTGCTGGAGAAAAAGAAATCATTGATAAGAGAGTAGAAAAGATTAGTAAAAAACGTTTAGACCAAATCGCTCGTAAACTTCTTCCGAAGATTAAGAGAAAAGAATTAGATAGACGTAAAGCTATGATGGCACGCCAAACTAAAAATGAAGAAGTACATTTAGAAGAAGCTTCAAAAGCTGATACTAGAGTTCGTAAGCGCCCACACATGATGATGGATTCAAAAGGAGCTGTTAAATTTGATGGACGTTTTAAAATTTATAAGAAAAAAACAGTTAATGAATCAGTTGAAGATGAAGTAGTAGATTTAATGGAATCTACAGAAGCTTTTGCCAATTCAGTATCACCAGAGCAAATTGATGAGTTATCAAAAGAAAAATTAGCGGGATATGAAAAGAAAGCTAGAACTTCTGCCATAGTTAATGCTCTTAAGTTTGGTAAAAAAGCTCATGATAAGTATAAGAAAAGAGAAGCTGGTTTAAAGAAAGCATCAAAGAAAACTGGTACTCAATATTCAAATGCTTGGAGGCATGAATCTAATGCTAGTGGCGAAAAAAATCTAGAATTAGATAGAGAAAGAGCTGCAAAAGCAAAATTAAAGCCTAATGATCGTGCTAAAATAGATGCGATCAAATCTATGATGAAACACGCAAATGAAGAAACACAAATTGATGAATTATCAAATGATCTTTTACAAAGATATGATGATGCTAAAGAGAAAAAACATAGACAACCTGATGGTTCAACGAAATATAAAAGTGTACATCAATCATTGAAACGTACTGTTGGTGGTATTCGTTCTTTAAAAAGACAAGCAGGTTTTAAAGCACCTACTAATAAAGTTTCAAGAGCAGATCACTTTGCTGCATACGGTAAAGATGGACATAAAGTTGTAGCAAAACATAATAAAAAAGTAGCAAGAGAATCAGTTGAATATGATTTAAACGAAGATGCAAAAGTTATTGCTCACTTAGTTAAAAAAGGTTTAAATCCTAAAGATGCTGCAGCTTCTACAAAGAAACATTTACCTTATGTTAAAAAAGCATACGGTAACCTTTCACCTGCTCAAGCTGCCGCAAAAGTCAGTATGGCAAGAGCAAATGAAGAAAAACAAATCGACGAATTATCAAAAGATACATTAAAATCATATCGAAAAAAAGCTGATAAATCAGCAGTTGATAGTTTAACAAGTAATGATCCTAAGCAAAAATTAAAATACGGGAAAAGATTAACTGGTATGGGTAGAGCAACTAAAAGATTGAATAAAGAAGAAAAACAAATTGATGAATTATCAAAAGATACTCTTATGAAATACTCTGATGCTGCTTCTAAAGATCTTATGAAAGCAGTACATGGTGATAAAACTTCTAACATCTATAAAGTTAATAAAACCTCAAAATCTGGTAAACCATTAACAGTCCAAGGTATTAGACGTAGACAAAACAAAAAATTTGATAGAAGAACATCACAATCAGGTGATGCATATCGAAAAGCACAAGCAATGGAAAGTGTCGAGCAAATTGATGAATTATCAAAAGATACACTTGGTAGTTATATTGGAAAAGCAACTGATGATAAAAAAGCTTGGAAAGATACTAGAAAAGCTTTTGCAAAAAAAGGTTATAAAGATCATGGATTTGAAAACTCAAAAATAGCAAAAAGAAATACGGGTATTAAGAAAGCAGCATCAAGATTGACTAAAGAAGATACACAATTTGATGAATCAATACATCACGATATAGATCATTCAGATCCAGATTTTAAACGTCTATTGAAAAAACACAATGTTACTCATAGTGTAGTTAAGAGAGGTCCACAATCTGGTGATAGTATTAAATTACATGGTGATAAAAAGAATGTTCAACATGTTTCAAAGGTATTAAGAAACCCAGAACAGCATCAAAATGAAGCATGGTCTCCATTAAGTAAAGGCACTCAAGATCATATTGCTGATGTTCAACAAAAGAGAGCAAATGATCTTAAGAAATTAAGAGATGCAAAAAGAGCTAAGAATCCTACTTTCATGGATAAGTTTAAAAAAGGATTTAAGAAAGAAGATACAGAACAATTAGATGAATTAAATCCTTCAACATTAGGAAGATATAGTCGTGCAGCTGCAAGAGATGTGGGTATTACTAGTGATCATAAAAGAATTAAAAAGCGTCTAAAAGGTATCGATAATGCTACTCATAAGCTTGCTATGAAAGCAATTAGAGGTGGCGTAAGAGAATCGAAAGTACCTTTTGATCCTCCATATAAAAAGGTTAAAAGCGGTACTACTATAGATAAATCAGGTGCTAAACATACTCCAATGTCTAAAGCTCGTCATTTAGCTCAAATGGCTATTAAACAAGCAATGGATAAAAAGCAGAAAAAAGAAGATGTAAACGAAGCTACTTGGAGTGTTGATGTTGCGGGCATGCCTAAATTTTATGTCGATGGTAAATCACAAGGTGATGTCAAAAAAGAACTACGCAAATTAATCAAATCCGATAAAATTAAAGAAATTATAGTTAAAAGAGTTCAGCCGATCGAGGTTAGAAAAGATTTTAGACAAAGATCTCAAGATCCATCTGGTAAAGCAGAAACAGAAGAATGATTTCTTTTAAAAAACACCACGGCGAAACCTTAGAGGAAGGTGTTAACGATCCTGCTATTTTTAAAGTAGTCTTTACGGCGGGAGGTCCAGGTAGTGGTAAGTCATTTACTGCTCATATGGCTGGTCTTGTTCCATTAGGTTTTAAAGTAATTAATATTGATCCAGCATTTGAAAAAATGATGAAAGATGCCGGTTTAGATACTTCTAAACCAAACGAAGTTTTTTCAGATAAAGGTCAACAAATCCGTAAACTTGCAAATAATGTTGTAGGTACTCAAAAGAAACTTGCTTTAGAAGGCCGTCTTGGTCTTTTAATCGATGGTACTGGTAAAGATTATAATAAAATTAAAAGTCAAGTAGTAGCATTTAGAAGAATGGGTTATGAATGCGCTATGATCTTTGTTAATACTGATCTTGAAACAGCAATCAATAGAGATATAGAACGAGGTAAAGGACCTGGTGGCCGTACACTTGGAAAACCAATGGTAAGTAAAATGTGGAAAGATGTGCAAAAGAACATCGGTAAATTCCAAAACTTATTTAAAGGCCAAATGTATATTGTTGATAATAATGAAGGAACAGATATTAGACAAGCCACATTACCAGTATATAGAAAGATTTCTGCTTGGGCTAAAAAAGAACCTCGCATGCCACAAGCAAAAGCTTGGATTACTGCAGCAAGAATGAAAAAAGAAGAGCATGGAGCAGGTGATAGAGGGACAGACGAATTAGTAAGTAATTTTAAAGCAGATACTCCAGGTGAAAACGGTAAAAAAGTAAAAATTACTAAACCTTCTACAAATGACGAATTATTACAAGAAGGTATTGCAAAAGACTTGCTCAAAGATATTGCAAAGATTGCAATAGGTAAAAAACGTTTCCATGATTTAAAACGCATGGTTAATAAAGACAAATATAAATTTGCTGTTACTCAATATAGAAAAATGAAAAAAGATGTTAGAAGTTCTGGTGGACCAGAAAAATGGATTAATAAACATGGATTGGGTAGAGGTGCAAGATTAATGCCAGGTATGTTAGATAATTATTTAAAAAATACTGCAGCAGATTTAGCAGGCATTACTCCAAAAGAGTTCAATGCGGTTTTAAATAGAAACACAAGATATAAGTAATATAAATATATCAAAACAATATTCAAAGGGTTAAAAATGAAATCATTTAACAGTTTTAAAGAAGCTATGGATCCGGTTAATAAAGCGGCTCTTAAAAAGAAACATAAAGAGCGTAAAGACCAAGATATTAATAATGACGGTAAAGTTAACGATACTGACAAATATTTACATAACCGCCGTCAAGCAGTAACACAACAAATAGGTGAAAAATTAAAAGCTTCTGATGATATGGGTAAGTGGATTGATGATTTCCAAGACTCTGATGCACCTCAATTTAAAGGTAAGTCCAAAGAAAAGAAACGCCAAATGGCTATTGCAGCTAAGCTAGATGCAGAAAAAAATGAAAGTTATAAGTCATATGCTCAACAAAAAGCAGTATGGGCATCTCGTAAAGATGGTGGTAAAGGACATCCTGATAATAAAAAGAAAAATGAATCAAACGTTGAAGAAGCTAAGAAAATGAAAGGCGAAGATCCTTGTTGGGATAGTCATGAAATGGTGGGCATGAAAGATAAGAATGGTAAGAAAGTTCCGAACTGTGTACCAAAAAATGAATCAGCAGAAAACAGAGTTGACGTAATTAGAGCAGTAGCTCAAAAAATTGCTATGGAAAAAGAAGCAAAAAGAAAAGCGGCTGAGAAAAAAGCAGAAGCTGATGCTAAAAAAGCAATGGCTAATGAATCAAAAGATCCAAATAGATATGATGATGGTCCAGGTGTAGATCCAAATAGATATGATGATGGTCCAGGCGTAACACCTAAAAAGAAAAAGACTATAAAAGAACTATCAAATAAAACACAGAGCGAAGGATATACAGGTGGTCCTCATGATGCTGATTGGGTTAATAAATCTGAAAAGTTAGAAAGAGCTAGAAATAGAGCTAAGAGAATGGGTGATCATAAAAAACACGCAGAACTAGATGCTCAAATTAAACAACACTATAAGCGCGGACCTGGTGTGCGTGAAGCAGTAGATCCACAGGATAAAGGTGAGTATGATGATGAGGGTGGTATGGCACAAACTCAAATCAATAAAATCATGGATGCTGCAAAAGAATTAAAAGGTATAATCGGTAAAGACGATAATCTACCTGAGTGGGTGCAATCTAAAATGACTAAAGCATCTGACTACATTGATGGTGTTCGTGATTATCTTAAAAACAAATCAGACACTAACGAAGCAACTATGCCTTATACTGAAGAAGTAGAGCTCGATGAGATTTCACAAGAAACTTTGAAGTCATATAAGAAGAAAGCAACATCAGATGCTGTTACTAATATGATTGGCGGTCAAGGTTCTGTTAAGAGACTAGACAAGAGAATCAAAGGCATGAAAATGGCTGATAAAAGATTAAATAAAGAAGATTATAAAGAAATATTTTTAAATTATATTTCTGAAAATACTCTTACTTTAGAAGATCTTAATAACTTTAATGATGAGCAACTTGATGAAATGATTGGTCAAGCAATGAAAAGCGCTGGCCGTATGACTGCAGATAAAAGAGCAGATGCCGCTGAGAAAAAAGCTAAGTCATTACAAAATCAAGTAAAAGATGTTGCAAGATTAAAAAAAGCTAGAAATGCTCAAACAAAAGCTAGATTAGCATTGAGAAATGCAAGACGTAATGTTGCATCAGCTAGAGCAGCAATTAGAACTGAAAGTAGTTGTGGAAGTAAAAAGAAGCACATGAAAGAGGCAGGACCGAATCCTACAGGTGGCGCAACTAATGCTACATCTGGTTCTAAATCAACCACAAATACTACAAAGCCTAGTACTGCTAAAAAAGGAACAGTTTTAAGAAAAAGCTATTCTAAAAAAGATCTATCGACTCCAGCGAAAACTGCTACGCCGATTGATTTAACTGTACAATTTTAATTATTAAATAAATAATAATAGTCATTAAATAAAAGGAGAAGGAAATGGCACTTTGGGGAAAAACGGATTCAGCAGATGATGCACCTAAGTATTTAAGCACTGACGCTAATAATCCAAACAAATCTAACGACAGAGATAATGCTATTTTTGTAGATACAACAGAAGCAGGTATTGCTAGTAACCGTGCTAAAGGTATTAAGACTCCAGGTTGGAATTTGTATAACACATATACAACCGAGTCTGGTAATACTCGTCATATTGTTGAGCCATTAGTAGCAATGAAAGTTTCTTCTGGCGATGCTGGTGACGCTGGTGTTACGGGTAATACAGCTGTTGAAGATACAATTGTAGCTGATAGTTAAACTTAAGCTTTTATTATTATGATATTGACAGAATCAACCTTTCTGTTATTTGCATCGAAACATTATGATAATCCTCATTGCTCTGATATAGCAGAGTTTGAAGAGGATTTAAAAAGGTTTCAGTATTTACGCAAATTATTTGGAAGATATAGACAAGATAATGATTTAAAAGAAAGGTTAATTCTTAATCATTTGATTATTATATACAATGTATTTGGAAATGCAGCAACAAATATGCTGTTTATGCGATTGCATGAATATCATACGTATTTAAAACCGTTTGTTGTTTATTTAAATCGTATGCCGGATTATGTTATCTACGAAGATAAAAAAATTAGTAGAAATGATATAATGTCAGATGCTCATATATCAATAACGCTTAGGAAACTTTAATGGTAGTAGATTTATTTTTAGTTTATCAATTTATACGACGTTTAGCTACGCCATTTGAAAAATGGGATGCGTATAAAGAAGGTATCATAGATAAAAATGGTAAAGTTCTTATTAAAAGAAAAAACTTTACTAAAGGGTCTCAAAATAAAGCTTGGGGAATCTTTGATATTATGATTGCTAATCTTAAAAAACTTCTGGGTAAAATACCAGGAGGTAAATCTCGTTTAGCTTCTTATGCAGCAGCATTATTTTTAATTAAAGAATATAAGCATTTTTCTGATGAAGATAGTTTATTAACAGAAGATTTTAGTGAAGAAGACATTAAAAAATCTTTAACTAAATTTATTGAAGAATATTCGTATTATCTAGGCCTTGCTGAAGAGCATAATCCCAAAAAGAAAGTTGAAGTTAAACCAGAATTAGAAGAAGAGCCAACTAATAATGTTGGTGGTGGTGAAATTGCTGGCATGGATGGAACTCATATGTCAAAAGCAGCACAAAAACGATGGACTTCTAAAAACAAAAGTAAAAAGAAAAGTCTATCAGACATGCTAAAAAGAGTTGACAATACTCAATTAGTGTGATATAATAGGAGTAAAAAATGGCAAAAGGTAAATTAAAAAAGAAATTAGGTTCAAAATTAAAAGAAGTTGCAGATGATATTAAAAGTGTTAAGGTTCCTAAAACATCTGGAGCAAAAACTGCTACTAAGAAAAAAGCAGCACCTAAAGCCGCACCTAAAATTAAAACCAGAGTAATGAAAAGAAATGATTCTGGTACAGATGTAGATAAAATGCAAAAAATCCTTGGAATTGATGAAGATGGATTTGGTTTTGCTACACAAGTTGCAGTACAACATTTTCAAAGAGAAAATGGTTTGAAAGTAACAGGTATTGTAGATGAAGAAACCCAAGCTAAGATGTTTGGATAATTATAAATAAATACACAATATATTAATTTTAATAAGGAGACCAACCATGTCTTTAGAGAAAATTGTAGCGGAAGCGATGGCAGGCCGCCCACTAGAAATGAAAGAAGCTTTCGAGGAAGCTATCGAAGAGCGCATTCAAGCAGCATTAGAAGCTAAAGTAGCTGAAATGCAAGCAGGAGATGCTGAAGAAGAAGTCACAGAAGATGCTGACGTTGAAGATTCAGAAGCGACTGAAGATCTAGACGAAGCAAAAGATTGTGATGACGACGAAGACGAAGATGATGAAGACGAGGACGAAGACGAAGACGAAGATAAGTAATCGTCCCTTCACTCTATAGAATTTCTGGCTATAAAAATTATGGCCAGGTTCTACTTAATATTATGACATTCTTCTCCTATTATTAAATAAAAGGATTATAAATGTCAGATAAAGATACTGAATTAGCATTAATTCAAAAAGACTTAAAAGCCGTCAAAACATTATTTGGTAGAGTAGAAAAAGGCATGCAAAACCTGGCCGATTTATCTACAACCGTTGCAGTTTTAACCGAGCAAGTTAAAAATGCTACTGAGAGAATGGATGAGATGGATGAAAGACAACAATCTCATATTGAAAGAGATGAGCAAAGAGCTCATGATATTAACGAGCGGTTAGAAGAATATCGCAAATCATCAAGAGAAGATCATCAAATTCTTGCAGACTCTAGCCGTCAAGATAGAATTTTAAGAAATCAAGAAATAATGTCTGAACTTTCTAAAATGAACGGCCAATTAGATTCGCGCATTGGTAAAATAGAAAGCCGAGTATCTGAATTAGAAAATTGGAAATGGTGGATAATGGGTATTGGTCTTGGTGTTGTTTGGCTAGTTACTCATAGTATGGAAATATTCAAATAATAGTTGACATTTTCTAGTAATTAGATTATAATATTTAAATAATGTACAAAGTGGAAAAGCAATGATTGATTTTGTTGATGTTCAGTATGCTCAAATGCTGTCTGGTAGACTTGAGCAATTCAAAATAAAACACACAAATCCTTATAAAATCAATTTCAGATGTCCTGTATGTGGTGATTCAAAAAAGTCACGCACTAAGGCTCGTGGTTGGCTTTTAGAAAGAGATAATAAGTTTACATATTATTGTCATAATTGCGGTGCAAGCCAAGGGTTTAATTTCTTCTTAAAAAGTTTAGATCCTTTACTTTATAATGATTATATTGCAGAAAAGTTTGTTAATAATGCGAATAACAAAACAGAAGCTGCAAATACTGATATAGAGCAATTTAAAACAAAAGCACCTACCTTCAAAGCAAATCCTCTTAAAACATTAAAAAAAGTTAGTCAATTATCTTTTGACCATCCAGTAAAAAAATACGTAGTAAAAAGAAAAATACCGTCTAATCAACATTATCGAATGTTTTTTGCTCCAAAGTTTAAGACATGGATTAATTCAATTATACCAGATAAATTTGATAATTTAGATAAAGATGAGGCAAGACTTGTAATACCTTTTGTTGATAAAGAAAATAATGTATACGGTGTTTCTGCACGAGGATTTAATCCAAAAGGAATACGATACATTACTATTATGTTTGATGAAAGACAAAAAATTTTTGGATTAGATAAAGTTGATTTTAATAAGAAATATTACATAGTTGAAGGTGCTCTTGATAGTATGTTTCTTTCTAATGCTATTTCAATGAATGGAGCAGAAGGTACAACTACTGATATTAAACATCTCGAGAACGCAGTCTTCGTATTTGATGCGGAACCAAGAAATAAAGAGATACATAAAAGAATGGAAAAAGTTATTAAGAATGGCCACAAGATATGCATCTGGCCCAACGACGTCCCCGCCAAGGACATAAATGATATGTACTTAAATGGCGTTCAAGATGTTGAAAAACTTATTAATGACAATACATATACAGGACTTCAGGCTGAATTAAAATTCGCTGAATGGAAAAGAACATAGGAGAAAAAATTGAAAGTAAGACTTATATCATATTCACAACCAACGCCTGACGAATTTATTGGGCTTGAAACACCAGAAGATCTCATTGCTTATGCTGCAAGAGTTTCAAATCCATCTAATCAACTTAATTCGGAAACAGCATCAAAACTTTTAAGTTATCTTATTAAACATAAACATTGGTCTCCATTTGAAATGGCTTCAGCTTGTATAGAAGTAGAGACTACACGAGATATTGCAAGACAATTATTGCGCCATAGATCTTTTTCTTTCCAAGAGTTTAGTCAACGATATGCAAATCCTCAAGATATGGATGAGTCATTCGTTATTCGTGAAGCAAGAATGCAAGATGAGAAGAATCGACAAAACAGTATAGAAGTTCCTGAAGGAACAAAAGATGAAAATGGTCATGACTTGGCAATAACATGGCAACAACATCAAGAAAATGTAATTGCTTACACAAAATCAGTCTATGACTGGGCAATTAATAATGGAATTGCTAAAGAACAGGCAAGAGCAGTACTTCCAGAAGGAAATACCGTTAGTAAATTATATGTTAATGGTACTATTCGTTCTTGGATTCATTATGTTGAGCTTCGTTCATCTAATGGTACACAAAAAGAACATATGGAACTAGCGCGTGAAATTGGTAAAGCAATTACAAAAATATATCCTACAATTGATGATTTTGTAAAATATGATGTATAAATATTCTTACCAATGATTATATTATTTGAAAAAGGGAAGTATAGGTATGATTCAAGTTACTAAACGTGACGGGCGAAAAGAAGAGCTCGACGTTGAGAAACTACATAAAGTAGTATTTTATGCTTGTGATGGTATCACAGGTGTTAGTCCAAGTGAAGTGGAAATCAATAGTCAAATCCAATTCTTTGAGGGCATGAAAACTTCTGAAATTCAGGAGACCCTCGTTAAAGCAGCAGCAGATTTGATATCAGAAGATACACCAAATTATCAATTTGTCGGTGGTCGATTAATTAATTATAACTTACGTAAAGAAGTATATGGTTCTTTTAAGCCTTGTACTATCAAAGAACTTGTTGAAAAAAATATTGAAAGAGGTTTTTACGATCCTGAATTAATTACCTATTATTCCGATTTTGAATGGGCTAAATTAGAACATTATATTAAACACGACAGAGACGAAAACTTGACTTATGTTGCAATGGAACAATTGCGAGGTAAGTATTTAGTTCAAAACAGAGTAACTGGCGAAATTTTTGAAACACCACAAATGTGTTATATGCTTATCGCTGCTACTCTATTCCATAATTATCCAGAAGAGGAACGTTTACAATACGTTAAAGATTACTATGATGCTATTAGTCTTCACGATATCTCTTTACCTACTCCTGTTATGGCAGGTGTTAGAACACCGATGCGCCAATTCTCAAGTTGTGTTCTTATTGAAAGTGACGATAGTCTCGACAGTATTAATGCTACTTCAAGTAGTATTGTCAAATATGTAAGTCAAAAAGCTGGTATTGGTATTGGTGGTGGTAAAATCCGTGCCATAGGTTCACCTATTCGTAAAGGTGATGCTTATCATACTGGTATTATACCTTTTTATAAAATGTTTCAGGCAGCCACGAAATCGTGCTCACAAGGTGGTGTTAGAGGTGGTGCTGCTACAATCTATTATCCTATTTGGCATTATGAAGTAGAAGATCTTCTTGTATTAAAAAATAATAAAGGTACTGAAGACAATCGTGTGCGTCATATGGATTATGGAGTACAATTTAATAAACTCTTTTATGAACGACTGATTGAAGGTAAAAAGATTACATTATTTTCTCCATCAGATGTTCCTGGATTATATGATGCATTTTATTCTGATCAAGATAAATTCCGTGAATTGTATGAAACAGCAGAACGTAATACTCATATTCGCAGAAAGCGTGTTAAAGCAATTGAATTGTTTTCTACATTTATGGAAGAGCGTAAAAATACCGGACGTATATATTTGCAAAACGTAGATAATGCAAATGAACACGGAAGTTTTTTACCAGAAGTTGCTCCAATTCGCCAATCAAATTTATGTGCAGAAATTGATTTACCAACAAAACCATTAAATAGTGCTAATGATGCATCAGGCGAAATCTCTTTATGTACTTTATCAGCAATCAACTGGGGTAATATTAAACATCCCGAAGATTTTGAAAAAGCATGTTGTTTAGCAGTACGTGGTCTTGATGCTCTATTAAGTTATCAAAATTATCCAGTAATTGCTGCTCAAATGTCCACAGAAAAACGTAGACCTATTGGAGTAGGGATTATTAACTTTGCCTATTGGTTAGCCAAGCAAGGATTAAACTATCAGGATATTGATTCTGAAGGCCTACAGATAGTAGATGAATGGGCAGAAGCTTGGTCATATTATCTTATTAAAGCTTCGGCAGATCTGGCAGAAGAGCAAGGAGCTATTCCTGGATTAATGCAAACTAAATATGGACATGGTATTACTCCAAATATGACATATAAAAAAGATTTAGATGAATTGATTCCGCATAAAGAACGTATGCCTTGGAAACAATTACGTAAACAATTAAAGAAAACTGGTATTCGTAATTCTACACTAATGGCTCTTATGCCTGCAGAAACGTCTGCTCAAATTGCTAATGCAACAAACGGTATTGAACCACCACGTTCTCTTATTTCTGTTAAACAATCTAAACATGGCGTTCTTAAGCAAGTTGTTCCAGAGTATAGACATCTAAAAAATAAATATGATTTATTATGGGATCAAAAGTCACCTGAAGGATATATTAAAATTATGGCAGTATTGCAAAAGTATATCGATCAAGGTATTAGTGTTAATACAAGTTATAATCCTACTTACTTTGAAGACGAAAAGATTCCAATGAGTATATTATTACAGCATTTACTTATGTTTTATAAGTATGGTGGTAAGCAATTATATTATTTTAATACATATGATGGTCAAGGTGAAATTGATACTGATCAATTAACAGATCTTCCAACTGGGGAAGAAGATGATTCACACTGCGATAGTTGTACAATTTAAGGAAATTTAATGAGTGTTTTTAATGTTAATAACAGAGCAGATCATACATCTGTAGCATCATTCTTGGACCCATCAGGAGGACCAACTTTACAACGTTACGATACACTAAGATATAAACAGTTTGATGGTCTTACTGATAAGCAATTAGGTTTCTTTTGGAGACCAGAAGAAGTTGATATTTACAATGACGCTAAAGATTTCAAATCATTAACTCCGTTTGAACAACATATTTTTACATCAAATCTTAAAAGACAAATATTATTAGATAGTGTACAAGGTAGAGCTCCGGCAGAAGCATTTGGCTCTATTGTTTCGTTACCAGAACTTGAAAACTGGATTATTACTTGGACATTCTCTGAAACAATTCATTCAAGATCATATACTCATATTATTCGTAATATCTATTCTAATCCATCAAAAGTATTTGATGAAATGCTAGATATACAAGAAATCGCAAATTGTGCTAATGATATTTCTAAGCATTATGATGAACTTATTGAAATGTCTCAGTGGTATAATTTACTTGGTGAAGGTAAACATAACGTCAATAATCATGTTATAAAAATAGATAAGTATGAATTAAAAAAGAAATTATGGCTAACACTTATGAGTGTAAATATTCTCGAAGGTGTTCGCTTTTATGTTTCATTTGCATGTTCTTGGGCATTTGCAGAATTGAAAAAGATGGAAGGTAATGCAAAAATTATTAAATTAATTGCAAGAGATGAAAATCTCCATCTTGCTTCTACTCAAGCAATGCTTAAGTTACTTCAAAAAGAAGATAAAGACTTTGAAAAGATTGCAAAAGAAACTAATAAAGAATGTATTCAAATGTTTGTTGATGCAGTCGATCAAGAAAAAAGATGGGCTGAATATCTATTTAAAGATGGATCAATGATTGGTTTGAATGCAGAACTTCTTGGCCAATATATTGAATATATTGCTACACGTCGAATGACTAATATCAAATTAGATTCTCCATATAGCCAGAAGAATAACCCATTACCTTGGACTCAAAAGTGGATTTCAGGCGGTGAAGTACAAGTTGCTCCACAAGAAACTGAAATTACTTCTTATATTCAAGGTGGTACTAAACAAGACGTTTCAACAGATACATTTAAAGGATTTTCATTATGATAGAAATTTACGGTAGAGATAGTTGTCCATTTTGTGTTCAAGCAAAAAATTTATGTGAAGCAAAAGGACTTGATTATACATATAAACAAATGGATGTAGATTATACTAAATCTGAATTATTGGAAAAATTTCCAGGCGCAAAAACAGTTCCACAAATTATGATGGACGGTGAGGCAATTGGTGGGTTTACTGATCTAAGAGACAAATTAAGTTAATAAATAAATGAATCAACTTGAGAATGCTTTTTTCTCTAGATTGAGAAAGAAAGGAACAGTTATGGAAAAAATTAAAAAAGCCATTTGGTTTACACTTGGAATTATTTTATTGGGAGTTGCATATCTTGGTGTAATATTACCAGGCTTGCCTTGGAGTACTCCTGCTTTAGGAGCAGCATTTTGTTTTGCGAAGTCTAGCAAAAAATTTCATGATTTCATTTTAAATCATCCAAAGTTTGGTCCGTTTATTAAAAACTGGTCTAAGCATAGAGTATATCCAACCTATGCAAAATTTTTTATGGTTACAGTAATGCTTTCATCTTTAGGTATTACTTACTATACTACTGGAAATGAAAAAGCAGTATTCTGGATGTTTATGTTATTCTCAGCAATTGTTGTTTGGGCATCTCGTTATCCTGGATCTCAAGCAGAAGCAGAAAGAAGAATTAAAGCCGGAGAAAAAATAGGCTGGTTAAAATAGATAAATAAAAATATATACAATGTTATTGATGAAGGAGATATAATGTCAAAAAGGGTTCTTATTACGGGCGGCGCAGGATTTATTGCTCACCACGCCATCAACGAAATTTTACGCAGAACAGATTGGGAAGTTGTATCACTAGATCGTTTAGATTACAGTGGCAATCTTAACCGTCTACATGATATACTAAATGATCTACCAGCAGATCAAAAGAAAAGAGTAAAAATCGTTTATCATGATCTTAAAGCCGAACTTAATCCTATGATTGTAGCAGACATTGGACGCATTGATTATGTTGTTCATATGGCTGCTGGTTCACACGTAGATCGTTCTATTACTTTCCCAGAAGAATTTGTAATGGATAATGTCGTTGGTACTTGTAATATTTTAAATTATGGTCGTCATCTTGATAGTCTAGAAAAGTTTATTTACTTTAGTACAGATGAAGTATTTGGCCCTGCTCCTAATGGTATTAAATATGATGAATATGCTCGTTATAATTCAACCAATCCATATAGTGCTACTAAAGCAGGAGCTGAAGAATTAGCAGTTGCTTTTGAAAATACTTATAAAATGCCTATGATTATTAGTCATACAATGAACGTATTTGGTGAGCGTCAACATCCTGAAAAGTTTATTCCAATGTGTATTAAACGTGCTCGCGATGGTGAGGTAGTTACTATTCATAGTGATCCATCTAAAACTGTTGCAGGCTCTCGTCATTATATTCATGCTGCTGATGTTGCAGATGCAATGATGGTACTTTTAGAGAATGATGTACATCAACCAATTAATGATAACTCTGGAATTAGAGCTCAAAAATATAATATTGTAGGTGGCGAAGAATTAAGTAATCTTGATCTTGCAAAAATTATTGCGGAGGCGCAAGGTAAAGAACTCAAGTATGAAATGGTAGATTTTCATTCAGCACGTCCTGGACATGACTTACGTTATGCAATGAGTGGTGATCGTATGAAAGATTTATTTGGTTGGGAACCAGTTCCAGTAAGAGATAGAATTGCAGAGGTAGTTGAGTGGACACTTAAAAATGACCGCTGGTTAAAAGCATAGGAGAAATAATGAATTTTTCAGACGTAATAGAACAAGAATATCAACAAGTATTAAATACACCTGGTGATATTAATGAACACTTAGAACTATTATATGAATTAGCTTGTGAATGCGATCATGTAACTGAATTTGGTAGTCGCTTTGGCGATAGCACAAAAGCCTTTTTAAGAGCTCCTTGTAAATTAAGAGCATATGATTTAGAAATGCATCCACCTTTACAAAATTTATTTAATTTGGCTGAGCTAGATGGTAAAGATGTTAAGTATAGAAGAGGAAATACTTTAACACTTCTTATTGAACCAACTGATATGATTTTTATTGATACTTGGCATTCAAAAGAACAATTACAAAAAGAATTAAAATTACACGGTAATACACCTAAAAAATATTTAGCATTTCACGATACTCATACTTATGGAGTAAGAGATGAAGATAAAGAATGGTGGAAAAATCCGGATCGTAAAGCAATTAAAGGACAGGGACTACTTCCTGCAGTAATTGAATTTGTAATTGCAAATCCTCATTGGAAATTTAAAACTCATAGAACAAATAATAATGGACTTACAGTATTGGAGAGAGTAGAATAAATGGCGATTGTAGATTGTTTTCCATTTTTTGCACCTTACGGTGAAGAGCTTCTTTATTTACGTGTTAACTTATTAAAAGATCATGTAGATAAATTTATTATTGTTGAATCAAATAAAACTCATAGTGGTAAACCAGTAGAAAGAAAGTTTATGGAAATTGCTCGTAAGCTTGGACTTCCTATTGAAAAGATTCATTATGTAGAGCATGATATTCCCGAAACAAAAGACTTACAAATTTTAGAAATTGATAAAAGAAATGCGGGAGTAAATGCAAATAATACTGAATCATTATATGCTCGTGTAAGAGAACGCTTACAAAAAGATGCTGTAATGATGGCAATGCAAGATTTCCAACCTGATGATGTATTCATTTATGGAGATGCTGATGAGATTATTAATCCACAACATATTAAATGGGTAGCAGGATTAGCAAAAAACAATCCAGGAATTCTTGTAAAAATTCCATTAGTATATTTGCAAGGCCGCGCAGATTTAAGAATCCATCATAGAAATGGTGCTCCTGTTGTTTGGTGGAAAGCAATGTTTTTTGCAACTAAGCAAAAAATTATGGAAAATAAAATTAGTAATATGAGATGTGGAAACGTTTCTATGCCAGTACAACATCCAAGACATAATGGAGAAGTAATACAAGATATGGGTTGGCACTTTGCTTGGATGGGAAATAAAGATCAAAGACAAACTAAAGCAGATTCATTTGCTCATGCATATGACAGCTTTAAATGGATGGATACAGGCGAAGGCTATTCTGATTATAAAAAGTTTGTAGATACAACTGCACCTATTGAAGGTAATGTTGCTCCGGATGGAAACAAAGATCATGTATTAAAAAGATATCCGCATTCGTCATTACCAAAATTAATATTTGAAAAGCAATGGATTAAAGATTTCTTATTACCTGAAGTTAAATTAGATGAGCCATTTGCATTTAATGATTGTCATTGTTATTGGTGTCAAAAACTAGAGTTTCCTTTAATGTATCAATTAGATAAAGAAGGTAAACAGACTTGGTTTGAAATTCCAAGAAGTTGTTCTGTAACAATGAAAGAAAGTTTTCCAGATCGTCAACAGGTATTGCGCAGTACAAAGCTATATAAAGACCTTGCTAAAAGAAGCAAGCCAATTGTTGTATGGACAGATCCAGTTGATAGATTTATTTCTTTAATTAATGTATTTGTTGTTCCTAAACAAAGATACTGGGATTATGGAGATAATCTTTTTCAATCGTTCGATGTAAAATTAGAAGATTGTACTAAGCAAGAAAAAATAGATTATTTCTTTGCAAATATGAATAAAATTAATTCTTTTCATCAAGTACATCACTTTCATCCACAGTGTAGATTTGTTGATACAGATAATTTTAAAGAATTTACAATCATTAAAAGAGAAAATTTAAATAAAGAATTAAATATTGATTTGCATTATAATGCTACTGAAAAAGAAATCACCAAAGAAGATTTAACTAAAGAGCAGATAGAATTTATTAAACGAGCATACGCTAGCGATTACGAGTTTATTAAAAAATATGGCAAAGAATGATCCAAACAAAAAAGTAATTCAAGGTCTTGAATTAGAATTAAATCAAACAAAAGCATCAACTTCTAATATGCGCAAAGAAATAGATAAAATCAGAAATAAAAATATGATTTTACGTGATATATTAATTGCACTTGTAGAAGATGAAACTTATTGGTCAGATAAAGCAAAAAATGATGGTACTATTTCTCGAATTAAAAATATGTTAGAAAATAGTTGACATTTTCTGAAAACTGTGTTATAATTAATATTATTAAAATTACTTTTAGAAAATGGCAGACATCTGGCTTATAAGTGATACTCACTTTAATCATGAAAAAATTTTAGAATTTACCAGACATGATACTGGTGATCTTGTGCGTGGACATCTCTGGCAAGATGTAGAATCAATGAACGAAGAACTTATTGATAATTGGAATAGTGTTGTTAAACCAAACGATTTAATATACCATCTTGGTGATTTTATGCTGGGTGAAAATAAAGAAGAGTGGCTAGCAAATAATATGCATAGACTTAATGGTAAGAAACATCTCATATTAGGTAACCATGATAATCCTAAATTTCTTGCTCCATATTTTAAATCAATACAATTATGGAAGATGTTTGATGAAGCAATTCTAACTCATTTGCCTATGCATCCATCTACTTTACAAGAAAAGAACAGATGGAAAGATGGTATTAGTGGTCTTAATATTCATGGCCATATCCATAGTAATCCGTGTCCAAAAGGACCATATAGATGTGTAAGTGTAGAAGCAATTAATTTTACACCAGTAAATTATGAACTGGTTAAAGCATAGCGGAATTTGGATTAACTTCGCACTAAATCCTTTTCACTGGTCGTTTAGGTTTAACACTATAGTACCAGATGAATTAAGTCCATTTGGATGGAGAATTGATATTCAATTTTTATTTTTAAATATAAGAATTGTTTTAGATAATGGTGATTGGTAAAAACAGTTGACAAATGAAAAAACCTATGATATTATATTATAATAATCGTAAAGATTTTAAAGAAGCTATGAAGTGCTTTTTACAAAATGATTACGAAATATTAATTGATATAGATGAATTAAAAATTAATGTATTAGGAGATATTAATGTCCAGTGAAAAATATGTTGTAGTAACAGCAACTTCTACTCATCGTATGCGTTACGTTGTTCCTGTAAGTGAATTGCAAAAGCTAAATACAAATACTATAATTGATGATGATAAAGCAATTGAGTGGGCTCAAGATTCTGTTGTATGTGAAGATGTAGCAGAATTTTCTCAACATTATATGGGTGAACATATTGTAGATACTGAAATTGTTGATGAGCAGCAAATATTAAATTTGTGGGATCGTGATAATGATTACATGGCAAATTTAACTACAGAAGAAAAGCTCAAAAGGATTCACGATTGGAAAGACCCTTATAAGCAAAAGCAAACAGGAACAATTTTATAATGAATATTTCTATTTTTGGTTATGGATTTGTAGGTAAAGCGCATGCTCTTGCCTTAGAAGGTAATTCAATCAAAACTCATGTATACGATCCTGCATTAGGATTTGATCAATTACACGACAATCCAGACGCTGCAATCATTGCAGTTTCTACTCCCCAAAAAGAAGATGGTTCATGCGATATGTACAATGTATATAACGCCCTTTCACTTATTCCTGAAGATGTTCGTGTTCTTATTAAAAGTACTATTTCGCTTGAAGGTTGGAGAACAATAAAAAATGAATATCCAAATCGAGCAATTACATTTTCACCAGAGTATTTAAGAGCAGCTTATGCTTTAGAAGATTTTAAAAACCAAGATCTTGTTTATATTGGTGATGGTGATACTTATTTTTGGGAAGATTTAATTTCAGATGCTTTAAATATACAAGTAGTATCAGTATATGGTGCAGAAGAATTAATTTTATCTAAGTATTTCATAAATAGTTTTCTTGCTACAAAGGTTTCATTCTTTAATCAAATATATGATTTATGCAAAACAGCAGAAATTGATCCAGACGTAGTTTGTACATTAGTAGCAGAAGATAAAAGAATTGGTGATAGTCATAGTTATGTTACAGAAGAGCGAGGCTTTGGCGGACATTGTTTCCCTAAAGATACATCAGCAATTGCTTTCACAGGACAAAACTTCAATTCGCCATTAACTATAATTGAATCAGCAATAAAATATAATAATGAGTTAAAAAATGAAAGTAGGAATAACATTTAGTACGTTTGATTTGTTACATGCTGGTCATGTACAAATGCTACGTGAAGCAAAAGATCAATGTGATTATCTAATTTGTGGTTTGCAAATGGATCCAAGTTTAGATCGTCCAGAAAAAAATTCTCCAGTACAAACTGTAGTTGAAAGATATACTCAACTTAATGCAGTTCAATATGTAGATGAAATTATCCCATATAATTCTGAAAAAGATGTCGAAGATATATTGACAATGTATGATATCCATGTTAGAATATTAGGAGAGGAGTATAAAGAGCTGGATTTTACCGGTAAGGATATTTGCAAAAAACGCGGTATCCAATTATACTTTAATAAAAGAGATCATAGATTTAGTTCAAGTGATTTAAGAAAAAGAGTCAAGGAGAGAGAAGATGGTAGATGAAAAAGATAGATCAGATCAAGAAATGATTTTATTCATGCATGATATTGCTCGTACATTAGAAAAAGGACATACTGATTTTGGCAATAAATTAAGAGAATGCGCCGATCGTTTTAGTGAATTAGCGAATAAGGCTGCTACTCGTCGTCATTGGTGTAACGGACAGGAGTAATATGTTTTGGTCATTATTTTTAATTACGAATATAGCAAACAGTAATTTTGCAGAAGCCTCAAATATGGGAACCCTCGAAGACGTGAGATATACCCAAATTCAAAATTTTGAAAACAGGTATTCTTGTGAAAGTTATAAAGAACAATACTTAGGAGAAAAAAAGCTAAATATCTATAATGAAAGAGTTGCGTGCTTAAAAACAGATGAATAAAGAAATTATGATAGATGCAAGTAATCTATGTAATATTAAATGCCACAAATGTGAAAGACAAGCTTATTTCAAAAACAAAGAAAAAATTCCTGGAGGAAATTTAACTATAGAACAATTTAAAAAAGTAATTAGTTATTATAACGATATGGTTGGATTTTGTGGTCAAAGATCTGATCCAGTTTTAAATCCAAATTTACCAGAATTTTTAAAAATATTATACGAAAGAAATATTAAATCAGATGTTTATACTGCATCAGATTATAGAGATTTAGAATGGTATAAGAATTGTTTTAAAATAAATCCTGAAACAAAATGGACTTTTGGATTAGACGGTTTACCTGAGCAAAGTCATTTATATCGTAGAAATCAAAATGGATTTAAGATGTGGGAGATTATGTGCGAAGCGTCTAAATATTTAAAACAAAAACCAGTATGGCAATATATAGTTTTTAGTTATAACGAAGATAATATAGAAGAAGCAAAGCAAATGGCAAAAGAAAATAATATAATATTCGAATTAAATATTTCTTCGAGATTTGATGTATATGATCCGTATTTGCCAAAGAATAAAATATATGCAAAAAATATATCCTAAATGTTTATCAGGAATGATAAGAAAAAGTTTAACGGCAGATGGATTTATAGTTCCTTGCTGCTGGGTTGATAATTATAAATGCAGAAAAGATAAAATATTTAAAGAATTTTTTAAAAAAGAAATGCATATTGATAATTTTGAAAATATAGAAGATATAGAAAAATCTGAATTATGGAATAATTTTTATAATATGATAAAAAATAATAATAAAAACTTATGGCAATGTTTTGATCGTTGTCCAAAACCTGCAACAGTTTCAGGTGAAACAGAAATGAGAGATAGAATAAAATATGAATAAATTTATATTTGATGTAGATGGTACTTTAACACCAAGTAGAGGAGTTATTAATAAAAAATTTAAATCTTGGTTTGATAAATTTGCTTCAAAGAATGATGTTTATCTTGTTACAGGTTCTGATAAATCAAAAACTGTAGAACAAATTAGTGAAGACACGTATAACTTATGTAAGCGTGTTTATAATTGTAATGGAAATGATACGTGGGAAGGTGATACTAATATTGAATATAATACTTGGATATTAGAAGATGATGAACATCAATGGTTAGCCAAACAATTAAATGATAGTAAGTTTCCATTAAGAACTGGTAACCACTTTGAACATAGACCAGGCATGTTAAATTTTTCTATAGTAGGTCGTAATGCAGATCCAAGCGAGCGTCATAAATACGTTATGTGGGATACTGCAACAAAAGAAAGAGAACAAATTGCATACAAATTTAATCAAGAGTTTCCTCATTTAGAAGCAAAAGTTGGTGGTGAAACTGGATTAGATATTGCTCCAAAAGGAGCAGATAAAAGTCAAATATTAAAAGATTTTTCTGACGAAGATACTATTATTTTCTTTGGAGATAAAATGGAAGAGGGTGGAAATGATTTGCCTTTAGGTGAAGCTCTCGTAAATAATCAAAAAGGCAAAGCGTTACAAGTTATTGATTGGAAAGATACTTGGAAAAAGTTAAAGGAGATGTTATAATGAATGTTCCAGAAATTACATTTATGTATAGAGTAGGAGATGAACAGCCTATGGATGGTGGATGCCCAATCGGCGGTGAGTGGGTTCCAGTAAAATCAACTAATATGTTTGGTGGTAGGAGAGTATTAGTATTCTCATTACCTGGCGCGTATACACCAACATGTTCAACTTATCAACTTCCTGGTTTTGAAGAAAACTATGAAAAGATTAAAGAAATGGGTATTGAAGAAATTTACGTAAGCTCTGTTAATGATAGCTTCGTAATGAATGCATGGGCAGATTATCTTGGAGTTAAAAATGTTAAAGTAATTCCTGATGGTAATGGTGAATTTGCTGATGCTTTAGGTATGCTTATCGATATGAGTGTTGTAGGATTTGGTAAGCGTTCTCGTCGTTTTGCTGTTGTAATTAACGACAACGAAGTCGAGAAAATGTTTGTTGAACCGCCGTCAACTAAAGAGAATGAAGATCCTTATGGTGAAACTTCTCCTGAAACAGTGATGGCTTATTTAGAGGGATAACATGAGTAAAATTCATAATATGAGATGGCATATTGGAGGAGAGATAGCCAAACAAGATGATCGTTATACTGTAAGAGATAATACTATTCTTAAAAATCTTGTATTGAGTTCTACCGATCTATATCCAAATAAAAGCACATCCGGACATAAGCATGAAGGACAAGAAGAAGTCTATATGTTTATCGAAGGTTCCGGAACAATGGAACTAGATGATAAAACTATTTTTGTTAAAAAAGGTGATACTGTTTTAATTGAAGATGGTGTGTTCCATAAAGTTCATGCTGGAGAACAGGGTTGCTATTTTGTTTGTGTATTTGATGGAAGACGAGGTCATAAATGATTAAAGAAAAATTTACTGCGTATGGCGAAAGTAAAATTTTAGATCAATTTGAAGAAATAGCCATGCAGTGGGCAATGGAACAAGTCTATAATCATTTTAATAAAAGCCATTTAGATCTTACTAAAGATGAGATTGAAGAAGTAAAAGCCGAAGGCGAATTATTATATGGGTATAATGAAACTTTAGGATTGATGATGCTTGAATTAGTAACAGAGTGGGAGGAAGCACAAGATGAAGAAGAGTGACGGACCATTTAAAGATAAAATTGAAGCAGAAGAGTTGGGTATTTTAAAAGAAGTATATACAACTTATAGAGTTATTGATGGCTATCTTGAAAAGTCAACAGTAACTAGAGATCATAAAGTAATTGATAATGATTATCATGATACTACAAAAGTAGAAAGATTAGTGGAGGTAAGTAATGGCTAAAACAACATCAACAACTCTGAAAGCACACAGAATTAAAAAGAAAACATCTATTGGAAAAAGCAATTTTTCCAGGCCCTCTAATAAAGGCCAAAAGCTTTCTTGGAAGAAATATAGAGGTCAAGGATAAAAAACAGTTGACATTTCCTTAAAACTGGTTTATAATTATAAATGAATAACTAAATAATGAGGAGTTTATATTATGAGTAAAGAAATTTTACTAGAAGAGTTAGAAGCAGTTAAACACTGTATTGAAATGACTAATGAAAAGATCGGTCACGATGCAACACGAGATAAGATTGTAGAAGTATTAAATAATCGAATCGCTGAATTGCAAAAATTTGTCGATGCAAAAATTGCATCAGAAGATTTAGTAAGTGAACCTTTCGAAGTAGCATAGGAGTATAATATGAAATTTGATACATTTACATCAGAAAAAGGTTATGGGCATGTTGCCTTTAACAGAGCAAAAGAAGGAACTATAAGAGCAGCAATCTTTTTTATCGCCGCAATTATTATTGTAGGAATTTTCTGATGCCAATTAAAGGAAAAGTAGAAGGTCACAAAGGTGGACATTATATTGCCGGAGTTGGTACAGAAGAAGGTAATCATAAAAACAAGAAACGCTGGTTAAAAGGAAAGAAACGCCCGGACTTAGACGCGCTAGAAGCAGGTGATCCTGACGGAAATGTTATTGATTGGTCTACTGGATTTTTAAGTAAGATTAATAAAGTATAGTGTGGTTTAACCATCAGCAAAATCTCGAAAAGAAAATGCGAGAGTTTTTAGAATACTATGACGGCGTAGTGCCAGATCCTGAGCACTACCCGTTGCAGTTTGCATTTTATGTAAAAATGTACAACCTTTACCTTGAAAGGAAGAGAGATGAAAGTTAATATTGGTCCATTTGTAGATGAAGGTGATCGAGTAATAGATGTTCATATCGATGAGTTTGATACTTGGAGCATGGATGATACTCTTTCTCATATTATCTTACCAATGCTCAAGCAATTAAAAGAAACAAAACATGGAGCACCTAACGTTGATAAAGAAGATGTTCCGTCTGAACTTAGACCAACTATTGGTGAAGAATTACGCTTTAAAGAGAAAGGTGAAACTGACGAAAACTATTTTAAACGTTGGGATTATGTAATGGATCAAATGATTTTTTCATTTGAAAATAAATTAAATGAAACTGCTGACGAAGCATTTTTTAATTATGATGATAATGAAATGGCTACAGCATTTCACGAAATACAATGGAAAGGAGTTGGTCCTGCACAATTACTTTTATTCCCAGATGAAGATGGTAAAATGGAAGAGTACAATTCATATGAATGGTTACCTGCAAATGAACCATCAAAATTTGACAAACAAGGATTTTTAGAGTATAATAATAAAATAGATAATGGTTTTAGATTATTTGGAAAATATTTTCAAAATTTGTGGGATTAAAATATGAGCACACCAGCTTGGAAAAAAAGACTTAATAAAGAAAAACAAATGAATGCTAAACTCAAACGTGATTATGAAAAAATGTTTGAGCCTAATAAAAATTATAAAAAAGAATTTAAACCACTTAAATGGAATCCACAAGTAAGAGAGACTCGTCATATTCCTAGTTTAGATTCTGGTAATGGTTTTGCTGCTCGTGCAGAGCCAAAAAAATATACTGGAGATCTTATTGTAGGAATTGCCACGATGCATAAATCAAATGCTGTTCCAGTTATGAAAGGTACATCACAAGCTGAAGATCTAGCACATATGCGAAGATAGTTTATAAATAGTTCATACAGGAATAATTATGGACTTATTATGTGGTTATATAATGGTGAGGAATTTACCTCTGAAATGATTGGTGATTATGTCGGATTTGTTTATGTAATTACTGATCTTTCAAATAATAAAAAGTATGTTGGTAAAAAGACTTTAATATCTAAAAGAAAACTTAAACCTCTTAAAGGAAAAAAGCGCAGAAGAACTAAGATAGTAGAGTCAGATTGGCAAACATATTATGGATCTTCTGATGAAGTAAAAAGTTTAGTTGAGGAATTAGGAACTAATAATTTTCAAAGAGAAATATTACATCTATGTAAATCAAAAGGTGAAATGTCTTACTTAGAATTAAAAGAACAAATGGAACGTGAAGTGTTATTAAATGATGATTATTATAATGGAATTATCCAAGTTAAGATTCATAGATCACACGTACAAAGCTTAAAAAACGGAGCAAAAGCATGATAATTTTATTTAATGGTCCACCAGGATCAGGAAAGGATGTTGCTGCAGATTATTTTAAAGAGCACGGATTTAAACATCTTTCATTCAAATATCAACTTTTTAATGAAACAATTAATCATTATGGAGTAGACCAAGAATGGTTTATGGAAGGTTATAATAACCGTGAGAAAAAAGAATTTAAATCATCGAAATTGGATAATCTATCTCGCCGTGAAGCGATGATACACGTATCTGAAAATCTAATCAAACCAGAAAAAGGATTAGATTATTTTGGTAAACTGGTTGCAGAAGAAATCGACCCAGAAAAAGACTATGTTATTTCTGATGGTGGTTTCATCGAAGAGTTAGTACCAGTTTTAGAGAAATGTGGTGCAGAAAATTTTGTACTTGTACAACTTACTCGTGAAGGGTGCGACTTTTCAACAGATTCAAGACGCTACTTCCAAGGTAATCATATGGTAACTGAATATGTTCTTAATAAAAGAACTGATATTAATGAAGAGCATGTATTACCAGAAAAGTTTGATGTAAGAATGTATAGAGTGCATAACAATTCTACAATTGAAAACTTCTATGAGACCATAGATATTATTCTTAATAAGGAGAAATAAACAATGTTTTTAGAAAATATTGATCGTGATGATGTAATTGCAAGACTTAGATCTGGCAATGTAGAAATTGATTTCCAAAAAGTTAATGGTGAAAGACGTGTAATGACTTGTACTTTACAAGAAAGCGTTTTACCAGAAAATGCTGAAACTATGCAAGGTGCAGAATCAGTAGAAAAAGAAAAACCAAACACAGCTCTATCAGTGTGGGATGTAGATAATAATGGTTGGAGAGCTTTTAGATGGGATTCTATTTTTAGTATTTCGGAGTAATTATGAGTTGTATTCTTAAAGGTGAGGTTGTAGAAACCGAACTATCAAAAAATTCTAATGGTGGCACTGAGATGATGCGTAAGCGTCTAATTAATAGTGTTGACAAAGAATTACTTAAACCATTTGCAATCCATTTTTCTAGACCAAGAGAAATTCCTGAAGATGTTATTAATATATTATACGCACATGATTTAGCAGAAGATCCAGAGAATAAAGTTTTGATTAATGGTGGTTGGAATAAATTCGATCATTTTGTTTTTGTAACAGCATGGCAAAGAGATCAATATATTCTAAGATTTGGTATTCCATATTCCAAGTGTTCTGTAATTCCTAATGCAATTGAAAAAAGGTATTCAGCAAAAATTGATGATAGAAAATTTGATACTATTCGTTTCATTTATCATACGACACCACATCGTGGTTTAGAATTGTTAGTTCCAGTTTTTGATGCATTAACAAAAGAATATGATAATATCCATCTAGATGTTTATTCTTCTTTTGGAATTTATGGTTGGGAAAATAGAGATGTACCATATCAAGAGTTATTTAAAAAGATTGAAGAACATCCAAATATGACTTATCATGGATTTGAAAATAATGAAACAATATTAAAAGCATTAGATGATGCACATATTTTCTTATATCCTAATATTTGGAAAGAAACATCTTGTATTGCATTAATTGAAGCAATTCGTAGTGGATTAATTTGTATTCATCCTAATTATGGTGGATTACCAGAAACTGCCGGTAATGCAACTATCATGTATGATCATACAGAAGATAATCAAGAACATGCTAATATTGCATATGCAATTGCTAAAGGTATTTTAGAAGAGCAGAAAAAAGATAATAATTTCATTAATCGCTTTACTACTTCTGATAGATTTGGTCTAGTTAATAATGATATTGGTTCATTTACAACTTTATGGAATAAAACTTTGAGAGTGTTAGTTGATAAAAAAGGGTTGACATCTTCTTAAATCTATTATATAATAGTATTATAAAATAAAATATTGAGAATATATCATGGCAATACTAGTAGATTATAATCAGGTAATCCTTGCTTCGCTATTTGCAAGCATTGGAAATCATTATGATATCGCTCCTGATGAAAATATTATTCGTCATATGTTTCTAAATTCTTTACGTTTTAATCGTAAAAAGTTTCATGAAGAATATGGCGAGATTATCATTTGTGCTGACGGCAAAGATTCTTGGCGTAAAGAAGTATATCCATATTATAAAGCAAATCGTCGTAAAAATAGAGATGAATCCGAAATGGATTGGTCTGCATTATTTGATGTAATGAATACAATTAGAGATGAGCTTAAAGAGTTCTTTCCTTATAAAGTTATTCATATAGATCATTGTGAAGCCGACGATATTATTGGTACAATTATCCATCAAGAAGGCACTGATCTTAATATTGGTGCTGAAAAATTCTTAATACTTTCTGGTGATAAGGATTATATCCAATTACAAAGTTATGCTAATGTAGATCAATATGATCCAATTCGTAAACGTTGGATTCGTAATGATAATCCAGATCAATATCTAAAAGAACATATTTTAAAAGGTGATACAGGTGACGGTGTTCCTAATGTTCTTTCTCCTGATAACTGTCTTGCTATTGGTGAACGCCAAAAGCCTATGACACAAAAGCGATTACTTGCTCTAAATGAAGGACCAAGTAATATGGATGAAGAAACTCTTCGTCGTTATCATCGTAATAAAATGATGATTGATCTAAAAGAAATACCAGATAAATATACAAATATAATTAAACAAGAATATAATAAAGATAAAGGAATTGGTAGGGAACATTTATTTAATTTCTTTATTAAAAAGAAACTTAAACATTTAGTAACCGATTTACAGGATTTTTAATATGGCAGTAAGAGCATCAATTGCAGAGATTGTCCAATGGGCAAGTGAAGCAAAAACAACAAAAGAAAAAATAGCAGTATTACATAAATGGGATAATCCTGCTTTACGAATGGTACTTAAATTTACTTATGATACTAAAACAATTAATTTTTTAATCCCAGATACTCCTCCCCCGTGGAAGAAAAATCAATATGAAGATGAAGCAAAATCAATGCTATATGGCGAAGCTCGTCGATTAAAGATTTTTGTGAAAGGTGGTGGTTATGACAATTTAGATCAAGTAAAACGTGAGCAGTTGTTTATTAGTTTATTAGAAGATGTAGATAATGATGATGCAGAATTATTATGTAAAATGATAGCACAAAAACCTCTTAAAGGATTATCTAAAAAGGTAATTGAAGAGGCATTTCCAGAATTAATTGCAGCATAGGTAATAAACATGGCCAAAGGCTTTAAAAATTTCCGCGATAGTTATGATCAGGATGAGTGGGGCGATAAAAGAGAGTTTGATAAGTCCCATCGCAACAAAGAAAAACGAATTGAAAAGCGCAGAAAAAACCAACGAAAAAAGTTTTCAGAGCGCTGGAATGACGAATTTCCTCCCCAAAAACGCAAAAAATAATCACTTTTTTGAAAAAAAATTCACATTTTTTCTAAGCCATTGATTTTTATGGATTTTTTCTGCGCATTTTTTTCACAAAAAGGTTGACATCTTCTTGAAACTAGTGTATAATATAACTATATTAAATAATAAAGCAAGGAGAAAAAATGAAAAATTATGTAACTGGTTATGAATATACGGGTCACAATGCTGCCATTCTTTCTGCTACAGGTGTTGATTCAGTAGTTACTTTTAGACAAGCTCTTTCTATTCCAGGTGTTTCTGGTAAAACTATGAAAGGTCTAAAAGCTATTGCTACTTTGGTTCGTTTTTCTAAAAAAGAAACTGTTGAAGATGAAAATGGCGTTGCTAAACCTAAGCCAATTTATTTTTCAGTGTTTGATGTTGCGGCTATCTTAGCTCGCAAAGCTGTTTAATTTTACTATTAACAAGGAGAATATAGTATGAAAAAAGTGAATGCATTTAATAAAGTTGCTCTAGTTGAATTGCGTGAAGAACTTAATAAAGTATTTAAAAAGTTCGAAAGTAAAGGAATTAAATTAAACGTAGGGAATATGCGTTTTGATTCAGCGGAAGTTGATATTAAAGTAAAAGGTACTGTGATTGGTGCTAAAACACGTGGTAATGCTCTTGTAGAATCAATTGCTAAATCAAGAGGTTTTGCTCTTGAAAATGCTCGTGGTGATAAGTTAGTTGATTATAAAACACGTAGTCCAAAATATCCATTCGTTTATGTTGATGGCGTAGATGGTAAGCGTTATAAGTGTACTGAAGATTCAGCTCGCTCTCGTTTTGGAGGTAATGCTTAATGGTTAAAGGTTTGTCAAATAAAGTAATTCTGACAGACGTAGATGGAGTACTCCTTGATTGGGAGTACTCTTTTAATGCTTGGATGAATAAGCACGGGTATGAAGTAGTACCTGGAAAAGAAAATGAATATAACGTAGGTAAAAAATACGGATTAAATAAGGTTGATAAAGAAAGGATCGTTCGTATCTTTAATGAATCTGCAACTATTCGTAAAATTCCACCTTTACGTGATGCTATTAAATATGTTAAGAAACTTCATGAAGAACATGGTTATGTATTTCGTGTAATTAGTTCTTTAAGTGATGATCAGTATTCACAACACTTACGTACTAAAAACTTACGTGAAATGTTTGGAAGTACTGTTTTTGAAAGTTATGTTTATTTAGATACTGGTGCTGATAAAGATGAAGCGCTGGCTCAATACAAAGATACTGGTTGTTATTGGGTAGAAGATAAACCAGAAAATGCTGATTTAGGTTTAAAACTAGGATTAGAAAGTATTCTATTCCAACACGATCATAACAAATCTTATGATGGATTAGCTCCAACTGTAAAAAATTGGAAACAGGTCTATGAGACGATCGTCGGAGTATAAATAAACTTAAATATAGGTTAACTTAACTAGGTACCTATATGGTACCTTTTTTTATGCAGGAGGCTAAATTTGCCAACTTATACATTTGAAAATATCGAAACAAAAGAACGTTTCGAAGAATCTATGCGAATCTCAGAGCTCGACGAGTTCAAAAAAAATAATCCAAATTTAAGACAAGTAATTGTTGGAGCACCATCAATTGGTGATCCTGCCCGTCTCGGTCTGGTGAAACCTGATGACGGTTTTCGTGATGTATTAAAAAATGTTAAACATCACCATAAAAAAGATAACATCAATACTTGGTAGGGAGGTTATCTGACACAAAGGAGGTTTCATGGGAAAACAGCGACGATTATCAAGATCTGAAAAGCGCAGACAAGATAGAGATATGGAGCATATGGTAGGCATTCTAAATACTAAGTTTGGAATGAGACATATTCAACCATTAACGCCAACTCAATCTAGTATGTTCGATTCATATAATCAAGGTAATAATATCGCAGCCATTGGAACAGCAGGCACAGGTAAAACAATGAGTGCAATGTATTTAGCACTCAACGATGTAATGCAAAAAGGAGGATATAACAGAGTCATCGTAATAAGATCTGCGGTTCAGACGCGCGAACAGGGTTTCATGCCCGGCTCACTCACACAAAAACAAGCAGTTTTTGAAACACCATATACTGATATCGTTAATGATCTCTTTGGGAGGGGAGATGCATATCAGATCTTAAAACAAAAAGGTATGATACAATTTATGACTTCCTCATTTGTACGAGGCTTGACTTTTGATAATGCTATTATCATTGTAGACGAATGTCAATCAATGACCTATCACGAATTAGACACTATCATTACACGTGTAGGTGAATCATCTAAGATTATTTTCTGTGGTGATACAAGGCAAGACGATCTTAAAACATCTAAAAATAAAGCAGATGTTTCTGGTCTTTACGATTTTATGAGTGTATTAAGAAAGGTAAAATCTTTTGCAATACATCATTTTGGTATTCCAGATATTGTAAGGTCGGGTTTAGTAAAAGAATATATAATTGCAAAAGAGCGATTATTAGAAGTAGCTTAATAAAGGAGAACTTAAGAGTGCCCTTCGGGGCATTCTTATTTAATTACATATGCAAAGTTTAGTAAGAGTAGGAAGAGATAGACATATAGGACATGCTAGTCCTACACCAAATCCATTTCATGCAACAATTTATTTAAATCCAAATCAAGGTAAAGTAACAGTTGAAAGAGCTTGGGCTGTTGTTGTGGGTGGTTCAACAGCTTGTGGAGATCCAGCAATTACAGGATCTGCTAAAGTTACAGTCCAAAATATACCAGTTCATAGAGTAGGTGATTTAACTGGTGGTCACGGATCGTGGGTTCCAAATGCAGCTGCAACAGGTTCATTATACGTAAGAGCAGGATAATATGGCTAATCCGAATTATGCTTCTTTACTTGCGCAAATTGCTGCCGAAACAGATCCAGTAATAAAACAGCAATTAATTGAACTTTGTTATGTTTTCGAACAAGAACTCACTAGAGAAGAAAAAGAACTTTTTGAATATTGCGAATTCGATTATGTAGAAGATAATCCCGGATATGAAGAAGGAACAGGAGATCCTTTATATGTTCTTGCTGGATATGTAGCTGATGGTTATATAAATAATATATCAAGTAATACTTCACTTTATGTATTATCTGGCTATATGACAGATGGATATGTTGCAACGCAAGTAAGTGGAGATAATTTTATATCATATGTTGGAACATACTTTAATGATAACGGGGATAGAACTTAATGGCAATTACTAAAAGAAGTGATAAAGGATCAGCGCTAACTTATACGGAGATGGACGATAACTTTGATGCTATCGCTCCACGCACAAGTGCTAATGGTTCTATTCAAATTCCAGCAGGTACAACAGGAGAAAGAGATAGTTCTCCTCAAGTCGGTTATTTAAGATATAACACTTCAACATCAAGCTTCGAAGGTTATATTAACGGTTCTTGGTCAGGAGTTGGTTCTGGCGGAGGAGCAGCAGGAGCACAAGGTGTTCAAGGTATTATAGGTTTACAAGGTACCGATGGAGCAGCAGGATTAAATGGCTCTAACGGTATTCAGGGTGTACAAGGACCAGCTGGTGGCGGTGTTGGTGGTGGCACTCAAGGTGTACAAGGACCTCAAGGTGTAGAAGGTTCTGGAGGAGATCCAGGTATTCAAGGTCTTATAGGTAATCAAGGTACACAAGGATTAACAGGAGCTGGTGGAACCGGACCACAAGGTGTTCAAGGTTTTGATGGAACTGGCTCACAAGGTGCACAAGGTACTGACGGTGGTTCTGGTTTACAAGGTATTCAAGGTCCTGCCGGATCAGGCGGTGTTGGTGGTGGCTCTCAAGGTATTCAAGGACCACAAGGTTTACAAGGTGGTGAAGGTCCTGAAGGTCCTGCTGGTGACAGTATTCAAGGTACACAAGGTACTGATGGAACTGGTGGTCAAGGTACACAGGGTATTCAAGGTGGTCCAGGATTTGGAGCTCCAGGTCCTCAAGGTATTCAAGGTACTGAAGCACAAGGTATTCAAGGTATTCAAGGTGATTTAGGACCTGCTGGTTTTGGTGCTCAAGGTCATCAAGGTGTACAAGGTAATATAGGTCCAGGCGGAACCGGACCACAGGGTGTTCAAGGATTTACTGGACAGGGTGTACAAGGTAATATAGGTCCAAATGGTCCTGATGGCCCACAAGGTATTCAAGGTATTCAAGGCCCAGAGGCACAAGGTATTCAAGGTAATATTGGCCCATCCGGTGTTGGTGTTCAAGGTATTCAAGGTACAAGCATACAAGGAATTAAAGGTTTTGATGGCCCACAAGGTGCTCAAGGTACAACTGGTATTCAAGGCTTACAAGGTCTTAGTATTCAAGGTAATTATGGTCCACAAGGTACTCAAGGCCTTCAAGGTAATCAAGGTGTAAAAGGAGATCAAGGAGACGAGATTCAAGGTATCCAAGGTCTTCAAGGTCTTGGTATTCAAGGATTTACTGGTGGAACAGGCGCACAAGGCACAGATGGCCCGCAAGGTATCCAAGGTTTACAAGGTGTTCAAGGTAATGGCCCGCAAGGTTTTCAAGGTGTTCAAGGTACTGAAGGAACTCCAGGATATCAAGGTGTTCAAGGTAATCAAGCTGCGCAAGGTATTCAAGGTACTCGTGGTTTAATTGGTATTCAAGGTCCATCTGATGGTGTTCAAGGTATTCAAGGTAATCCTGGTCCACAAGGTCCTGCAGATGGTCCACAAGGTACTACTGGTACAGCCGGTTCTGATGGTACAGATGGTGCACAAGGATTTCAAGGCTTACAAGGAGAAACCGGACCGCAAGGTATAATCGGTATTCAAGGACCTGCAGATGGTCCACAAGGTACTCAAGGCGTCCAAGGAGTTCAAGGCACAACTGGTCTTCAAGGTTTAATTGGAACAGGTGCACAAGGTACAACCGGTCTTCAAGGTTTATTAGGTAATCAAGGTGTACAAGGTACATTAGGTTTACAAGGACAAGCAGGATCTAGTCAAGGTATTCAAGGTTTACAAGGTCCATCTGATGGTGCTGATGGAGCACAAGGTATTCAAGGTGTTCAAGGCGCGCAAGGCACAATTGGTCTTCAGGGCTTATTAGGTAATCAAGGTGTTCAAGGACCTCGTAATTTCCAAGGTATTCAAGGTATTCAGGGCATCCAAGGTATTCAAGGTCTTCAATCAATACAAGGTATACAAGGTGGCACAGGCCCATCTGGTGGACTTGGACCACAAGGTGTTCAAGGTAACCAAGGTGTACAATCAATACAAGGTTTACAAGGACAGGCAGGATCTAGTCAAGGTGTACAAGGTTTCCAAGGTATAATAGGTCTTCAGGGTGCTGTTGGAACTGGAGATATGAATGATCTAATTGATGATACTAGTCCAGATCTTGGTGGTAACTTAGACTTAAACTCTAATGATATTATAGGTACTGGTAATATTACCATTACTGGTTCTGTTTCTGCAAATACTCTAAATATTGATGGTTTAACAACAATTGCAGAAATAACGGAAGTAACATCAGCTTTAACTGGAGCTACTGGTACTGTTACTCATAATATTAATAATGGTTTAATATTCGATCATACAAGTTTAGCTGCGAACTTTACTGCTAACTTTACAAACGTTCCAACTACAAATAGTAGAACTATAAATGTTGTTTTAATTTTAACTCAAGGTGCTACTGCTTATATGCCAACCGCAGTTCAAATTGATGGCTCGGCGCAAACTATTCTATGGCAAAATGGATCTACTCCTTCAGGAACTACAAGTGGAACTGATATTGTAAGTTTTACTTTGATTAGATCTTCTGGTGGAGCCTGGAAAGTTATTGGATCAGCAACAGGTTATTCATAATGGCTAGAGTAGCCAGTTTAACATCGCAGGCATTAATAGGATTAGGTGTCAGCAGAGAATGGAGCCTGTTCCACACACTAGATAACCCAAGTGCTTATGATACTAGTTATGATGACTCTTTTGGTTATTCGGTAGCAATATCAGGTGATCGTGCGATTGTAGGTGTTCGTAACGAAGATGACGCCGGTGGTTTAAGTTCAGGTAAGGCTTATATTTTTAATACCATAACTGGAGCATTAGTACATACACTAGATAACCCAAATGCTTATAGTACTAGTGCTAGTGATTATTTTGGTTCGTCGGTAGCAATAGATGGTAATTATGTCATCGTTGGTGCTGATGCGGAAGATGACGCCGGTGGTACTAGTTCAGGTAAAGCGTATATCTTCCACACGGCTAATGGTACTTTAGCTCATACATTAGATAACCCAAATGCTTATAGTACTACTGCTGGTGATGGCTTTGGTATTTCAGTAGGAATAAGTGGCAACTATGCTATTGTAGGTGCTTATAATGAAGATGATGCTGGTGGTACTAGTTCAGGTAAGGCTTATATCTTCCACACTGCTAATGGTACTTTAGCTCATACACTAGACAATCCTAATGCTTATGATACTAGTGCTGATGATTTATTTGGTTATTCGGTAGCAATATCAGGTGATCGTGCTATTGTTGGTGCTTTTCGAGAAGATGATGCAGGTGGTACCAATTCAGGTAAAGCATACATTTTTGATGTATCAACAGGTGCTTTGGTTTATACACTTGATAATCCAAATGCTTATAGTACTAGTACTAGTGATATCTTTGGTTCGTCGGTAGGAATAAGTGGCAACTATGCTATAGTAGGTGCTTATGGAGAAGATGATTCAGGCGGCAATACATCTGGTAAAGCGTATATCTTTAGTACTTCTACTGGTAACTTAGTTCATACATTAGATAATCCCAACCCTTATGATACTAGTGCTAGTGATTATTTTGGTGACTCAGTAGCAATCGATGGCAACTATGCCATCGTCGGTGCTTATCTTGAAGATGATGCTGGTGGTATTAGCTCAGGTAAAACTTATATCTTCAATGTAACTAGCGGAGATTTAGTAAAGACGTTAGATAACCCAAATGCTTATAGTACAAGCGCCACTGATCGCTTTGGTTACTCAGTAGCAATAAGTGGTAATTATGCGATTGTAAGTGCTGATAGAGAAGATGATGATGCTGGTATACGTAGTGATGCAGGTAAAGCATATATCTACAAACTCTCTTAAAAATAGTTGACATTTTCTGAAAACTGTGTTATAATTATATTATGAAAAATGTAGCAATACGCGGTAGATATAAACCAAAAAATACTCTTAAATATGATGGCAATGTAAATAAAGTTACATACCGTTCTATGTGGGAGCGTAGATTTATGTTATATTGTGATCGTAGTCCAAAAATTCTTAGATGGTCATCAGAAGAAATTCATATTCCATATGTTTCGCCTAAAGATAATAAGTGGCATAACTATTATCCAGACTTTGTTATTGAAACAACTTCTGGTAGAACTATTATGGTTGAAATAAAACCTTCTTATCAAAAGCGTTGGGATGTAAATAAATCAAAATGGAGTTATGCAGAAAAGTTTTGTATAGATAATAATATGGAATTTAAAGTATTAACGGAAAAGGAGTTATTCTAATGCAATACGAAGCAATGGTTGATATAGAAAATAGTGGATGTGAATATTGTACACCAAAAGGAACTACTCGCGCGGGCACACATCATAATATTATTAAAATGATTGTTGAAGCGAAATCAATGGAAGAAGCTGAGAGAATTTTTAATACTATTGGGAAAAAGTTTTCAAACATAAAAGAAATAGATAATACTTGTGGGATGAGTAGAAAGTGAACAGTGAGGTAACGAATAATGGTACTGTATCTACATAAAGTAGCAAGACTACTTGGACTGAAACCCAAAGAACTAAAACATCATATTCGGTTGGGCAATTTGCATCTCAATGATGCTGGCTATGTTGACTGTGATGAAATCAAAATACTCTATCCCAAGGAATGGGAACGTGCTACACGGAACAAGCAGATAGAATATCTTGAAGCAGTCAAGGACACTTGTCATAACTGGAAGAATGGTCGCAAGGAAAAGATGGCACAGGAAGATCGTGCCAAACTTGTAAATACAATTCGCAGTCTTGAAGCAGAAAACTATATGCTTCGTCAGAGGATTATCGAATTGGAAAAACAACGTTGAGAACCTTATGGTAAAAACCATAAAAGAAATAGACTTTGAAACAATTAAAAATTATTGGATTGAAGTAGATCATTTTAAAGATCCAAAGAAAAATATAGTAGAAGTTGTTAAGCATTTAGGACCGCATACAACAATTTACCACGATCCTAGGCGCATTTCTTATGGATTGTATGACAGTGATAAGTTAATAGGTGCTACACAATTAATACAGTGGGATGAAAATAGAGTAAGATATAGAACTCTTAATATACGTAAAGAATATAGAGGTAAAGATCTTGGATGGTTTTTATTATCAAATTCATATGAACGTGATTGGAAAAACTACGGAAAATTATTTGGTTGGATAAGAGATTCACATTACAACTGGGCTAAAGCGCATGGTTTTGTACAAATAGATAATAAGTGGACGAATGATCATATAGCGATGGAAAGGAAAATGTAATGATAAAAAAAAGAAAAATATTTAGATGGTTAATAGATACTTTTGATAGCATCAATTTTTGGTTTGAAGATACTTTTAATCTCAATCCAAAACGTACATTATTAGAAAGAAAACAAGATCTAGTAACATTAAAAGAACTTGATAAAACAATTGGAAAAAGTTTAGATTTATGACATTTAATCACGCAGATCACGGGATTACTCTCCCGTCATTAACACGTAAAACAACCGAGAGTGGAAGAAAATACTTTACACCAGAAGGAAATGCATATCCTTCTATTACAACAGTATTATCAATTATTGGTAAAGAAAAAATCATAGAATGGAGGAAACGAGTAGGTGAAGCAGAAGCTGATAAGATTTCACAACAAGCAGCGACTAGAGGAACAGCAGTCCATAAGCTCGCAGAAGACTACCTCAATAATATTGAAAATTGGCAAGGTGACCAGATGCCAGCTAATCTCTTTACCTTTAATCAAATCAAATCCGTTCTTGATAAAAGAGTAAATAATATTTGGATGCAAGAAAGTTTTTTATATAGTGATAAATTAAAATGTGCCGGTCAAGTTGACTGTATCGCAGAATTTGACGGAGAACTTTCTATTATAGATTTTAAAACATCTAGAAAGCCAAAGAAATTAGAATGGATTACAAACTATTTTATTCAAGTTTCTTTTTATGCTGCAGCATTTTTAGAACGCACGGGCATTCCTATCAAACAAGGTGTAATTTTAATTGCTGTAGATGATAATGAACCGCAAGTATTTAAAATTAACACATACGATTATTTAGAACATTTCCTTTCTGTAAGAAAAAAATACAAAGAAATGTACGAAAAATAGTTGACATCTTTTTGAAACTATTATATAATAATATTATAAAAATTAAAAAAGGTGCTAAATGGAAACACTAAATCCAACAATTAAAAATAAAATTTGGAATAAACAATTTGATGAAAGTTGTTATGGTTATGTAATACATCATACTATTCATAACGCAAAAGGAAATGGATTTTATACTTATGATGTTTTTTGTAAAGCAGGTGGGCCAAATCCTGTCGCGCATGGTTGGGCAATGGATGAAAAACAATGCATTGAAAAAGCTAAGCAAGGATATAAATTATATGGTGTTCATTAAATGAAAAAATTTTGGTGGAGAATTCGTGTTACATTTTCTATAGTATGGATTTTTCGTTCTCATAGAGGTCTCAATTTTAATCTTGGATGGAGAGTATCTGAAAAACTGTGGAGAAAAGCAAGACATAAAACTCCGTGGGATGCTGCAATTGATGAGATTACTAATTGGTACTGCGACTAAGGAAAAATGATAAATACTGTTTATGGATGAAGATAAAAAGAAAGCTAAAAAATTTTTTGTAAATCAAAATTTCAAACATTTGCCTTCATATTATATTGCAGGTATTTACGCTCCCAAACGTAACGCGTGGGTAGGAGACTTTATTGCTTCTGTAGAAGAGCTTTATGACTTTGGTTCTAGACCAGGATTAGATGAGGCTAGATTTCAAGCAGTTAATAGAATGATCGAAACCCAACAGATTTATGAAGAGTGGTGGTATGATACTTTAGAAACTGTTAAAATTATGGATGAAATGAAGAAAAACCAAGAAGAGAACGACGACTAATTTATAATGACAATGAATAAGGAACTTTGGTTCCCACAAATAATATGGGATGATGTAACTCATTTTGCAGATAATGATGCAATAAAAGAATGGGCTTATGAAAAACAAAAAAGAGATCATGGCCGTGAAATTAGTAATTGTGGCGGATGGCAAAGTCCTGATATAATTTTTGGTGAGTGTCAAGCTATTGATAATCTTATTGAATACTTAGATGTGCAAGTAAATATTTGCGCAGCTGAAGTAGGATTACAACAACTTAAACTAGGAAACATTTGGATTAATATAAATCCGCCTGGCGCATATAATTTATTGCATATGCATCAAGGCAGTGTACTAAGTGGGTGCTATTATGTAGATGCTAGTTCAGAACAAGGAGATATTTTCTTCCAGCGTAATGATGGAGCAGAATATCATTTACCAGATAGTTGGCCATTAACACAGTTCACAGCATCAAGAACTAGTTATAATGTAGAAACCGGTGCTCTTTATATTTTTCCTTCTTGGCTTAATCATTACGTAGAATCAAATAGAACAGATAAAGATAGAATTTCAATAGCATTTAATTATGGAGAAAAAAATGATGATTGATTTAAATAAACGATACGGAGCTACAACATCTTATCTTAAAGAAGAAGATGAGCGACCTTTAATTTTTGAGCGGGTTGGTGACACGGTTTACGCACGTTATTTTGGAGATAAACCTGAAACTCGTTGGGTATATAAAAAAGGTTGACATCTTCTTAAAACTATGTTATAATAGTACTATAAAAATAAAAAGGTGCTAAATGAGTTTAATGTATACTGAAGAATCTAAACAAGATTCTATCGATCAAGTTAATTTTATTGTCAGCAAATTAGTTAAATACCCAAAAAATACTGCTGGCTATAAATTTCATCGTAGACTTCTTGATAGAGCAATACGTTATTATTGCGATTATATTCCTATTCCTTTTATATCAGTTGCTGCTAAAAATAAAACTGATGTAAATCTTTTTGATTATGTTTATCATCAACAATATAAATTTGATGATGGGCGTAAAGTTTTTATACAAGAACACAAATATCCAATCAGTGATATGATTGAAGATATGTTAAAAAGTCCAGAAAAAGCTGGTGATATTTTACAACAAGTAGAATTTGGTTGGATATTAAAAGAAGAAGATAAACTTTTACCAAAAAATAAACGCGGTGATCATGATAAAATATACAAAGAAGCTGGTATTGAATTGATAAGGAATAATCTATGAATATGTTTGTTTTACATTCTGATCCTATTATTGCTGCTCGTATGGTATGCGATAAACATTGTCCAAAAATGATTGTAGAATCAGGCCAAATGTTATCAACAGCTCATCGTATGATTGATGGTTATATTGAAAAACGTCCATCTAAATCTGGCTTACGATTAATAAATTATTGGGTACATCCTGATAAAGAATTAGAAGATATTTTATATAGAGCAGTACATCATAATCATCCTTGTACTATTTGGACTCGTGAATCTAAAGAAAATTATCAATGGCATTATGAGCACTTTATTGGCTTATGTGATGAATTTGAAAAGCGTTTTGGTAAGGTCCACGCTACCCGCCAGAAGCTCGAGGATCCTCTTAGAGAGGCTCCATCGAATATGTTAAATAGCAATATTACTACTTTCCCACAAGCCATGAAAAAGTATCCAGAGTGCATGGTAGAGGGAGATCCAGTACAAGCTTACCGTAATTATTATCACTACTCCAAACCTTTTGCTAAATGGGAAAAAGGCACACCAGCGCCTGATTGGTGGGAAGGTTATAAAGGCATAGCAGCTTAATTATAAATAAATTTAACGTATTTGATTAACTAGGAGTAGTAATGCGAGTACAAAGTCCCAAAGGAAAAAATACCAGATGGATTATCGTAGATCCTGAAGAAGGTATATTTTTAGGTACTAAATCGGAAAATTATGATAGTAAAGGCTCTGGTATTATAGCCTTATTTTCTGCTGAAAATATCTTTGATATTACTAAAGCTGTTTCTTTTGAATCTGAAAAAGAAGCAAAAAATTATATGAAACATCATATTACTTTTATGTGCCCAGCTGCATATACAGTACCAGTAAAATCTAACGAGGAATTCGTAGATGTCGTCGATCTAATTAAATCAGGATATGGCACGCACGCCCTTGATATGATGGACGCTTTACCTATGAAAAGCCTATCTGTACATTAATTTTTAAAAAAATTTAAAAATAATTCTAAGTTATTGATTATTAACATCTTTTTATTTGAAAAAAAGTGAAAAAAGGGTTGACATCTTCTTGAAACTAGTGTATAATATAACTATAAAATAAAAAAAGAAGGTGCAAATATGAATAAACAATTTACAAGATCACAATTCACTATTAAAGAAATTGCTCAAGGTTCAGCTCATATTTGGTGGAATATCGAAGGTTTTTGGACTGACGATACTATCACTTTACATATTGAAAGACACAATGGCAAATGGACTTTTGATTTAGGTTCAAGTTCAGGTGGTCATGAAAAAGGTTTTGATCCAGTTGTTAGAGCTCGTAACTTTGCGGCTGCTATGGCTGATGCTGCTGATACTATCGAATTTCTTAAATCAGTTGAAGATCAATTAGAAATTGGTTTCAAAGAACATCAAGAAAAAGTATCAAAAGAATTTATGAAACAATTTGCAGGAGCGTAATATGGAATTAGTTGGAATGAAATTTAATATGCCAGTATTTAATATTAAAACAGGTGAGTTTGATCTTACTGAAACTAAAGTTACTGGATGGTGCGATGGTTCAGATCTTACAGGAGATATTTTAACTATTGAACAAAATGGCGAAAGCAAAGATGTTGTAAGTGAAAAATTTATTAACAGCATAATTAAAGCTTGTGAAATGTTTGGCGAAAAAGAGGTGATATTATAATGGGTACACGATCAGCAATTGCAAATTTAAATGAAGATGGAACTGTTACTTCTACTTACTGTCATTATGACGGATATTTAGAGCATAACGGAGAGATTTTAAAAACTTATTATAATACTCCAGACAAAGCAGAAGCTGTTGCTAACTCTGGATATATTTCTGCTTTAACAAAAGATTTAAGAGAAAGTATTAATAGATCTGTGCATCGTGAAGAGCCAGATATGTTTAAAACTGAAGAAGAATTTTGGAAGTCTGCTATGTACTATGGAGCAGAGTTTCTTTATCTATATGACGGAGAAGGTTGGAAGTATTTCGATCGTTATGGTGATAAAAGAGGATATGTTTAAAAAAACAGTTGACATATCTTTTAAAATGATGTATAATAATATAGTAAGTTAAATAAAAAAGGAAAAAAAATGGCACATGAACTTGAATTTGTAGATGGCGTTGCTCAAATGGCTTACCGTGAATCTAAGGGTAAACCTTGGCATGGATATGGTACTCCAGTTAGTGACGATATGACTCCTGAAGAAATGATGATTACTGCAGGACTTGATTGGGAAGTATCAAAAGTTGATACATTCTATACACATAATAATAAAGAACTACCAACTGGCCAACAAGCGCTAGTTCGTTCTACTGATGGAAAAATTCTAACTAACGTTGGTAAAGGTTGGAACCCTGTCCAAAACGCAGAGGCTTTCGATTTCTTTAAAGAATTTGTTAGCTCTGGCGATATGATTATGGATACTGCCGGTTCACTTAAAGGTGGACAAATCGTATGGGCTCTTGCTGATGTTAAAGATGGTTTCTCACTATTTAATGGTGATGAAGTAAAAGGATATCTGCTATTCTCGAATCCACATCAATATGGAAAGTCTGTTGATATTAAGTTTGTAATGGAACGTGTTGTTTGTAATAATACACTTGCTGTTGCACTTACTGAAAAAGGACAGCCTTCAATTCGATTGAATCACAGAAATGAGTTTAACCCTGAAAAGGTTAAAGAGGTTCTGGGTCTCTCTCACAATAGAGTCCAGAAATTCAAAGAAGCAGCCGAGTTCCTCGGTTCTAAACGCTACGACGCCGCTAGCTTAGAGCGCTTCTTTGGTCAGGTCTTTGGCGAAAGTACTCGCGAAGATCGTATTCTATCTCCCACTGCTGAACTAGCAATGGCGAGAGTTGAGGATCAGCCGGGCGACAATTTCCGTCCCGGCACCTGGTGGAATGCCTATAACGCGGTTACCTATATGGCTGACCACGAACTAGGACGCTCGACTGATACTCGCATGACTTCTGCTTGGTTTGGTTCTAATGCTAAACGTAAAGTTGAAGCTCTAGATCTAGCTATTGAATTAGCGGAGGCAGCGTAAGCTGCCTCACTCAATATATTAATGACTATTACAACAGGAATTAATATCGCCAGTATGGCATTATATGTCGGTACTGGCGACTTTGAGTTTATGTTTGGTGCTTTAGGATTAGCATTTTGGCATATCTTTATACATGTATTTGGAGTCGGATCATTATTAGGAACTGCAGATATTGCTGAATTCGCTAGTAATCCTAAGTTTGAAATTCTATCACAATTTACATCACAATTAACTAATGGCGCAGTTGCATATATATTATATATGAATGAGTGGTATTTTTTAGCAGGCGGATTAGCATTGCATGCTGCAACATATACTATTTCTCTATTTGTTGGTTGGTTTTTTACAGAGGAAAGATATTAGATGAAAATTTTGGTAATGGGTCTACCTGGAGCAGGTAAAACTCATCTGGCTCAACGATTACAAAAAAATTTAGATTGTGCATGGTTTAATGCAGATAAAATTCGCTCTCAAGCAAATGATTGGGATTTTAGTTTAGAAGGAAGAGATCGACAATCTAAACGAATGCGTAATATAGCAGATTATGAAAAAGAAAATGGAAGATTAGTAATATGCGATTTTGTTTGTCCAACTAAAAAGACGCGACATGAATTTGATGCAGATCTTGTTATTTGGGTAGATACTATTAAAGAAGGAAGATTTGAAGATACTAATCAAATGTTTCAACCTCCTGAGCATATTACATTTAAAGTAGACTCTCATTTAACAGATGAAGAGATTAAAGAATTGTCAAATACTATTAAGAGGTTAATTAATGTTTGATTATAAAAAACCTACAGCACAAATGTTAGGACGTTGGCAACCTTGGCATGACGGTCACACAGCTTTATTTAAAAAAGCTATGGAAGAAACTGGTCAAGTGTGTATTATGGTTCGAGACGTTTACAATTATGATGGTGATGCTGGTGATGGCAGAACTTGTGCACAAACTGATAATCCTTTTGGTGAAATTATTGTAGTAGAAAACATCGAAAAGGCATTAGAAAAACACGGCTATCGCAATGGATACGAATATATTATTATTTGTGTTCCAAATATTGTCGATATTAGCTATGGTAGAGGTGTTGGGTATACATTTACTCAGCATGATTTGGGTGAAGAAATTCACAATATTAGCGCAACCAAAATTCGTGCAAAAATGCGTGAAGATGGTGAGCTTTAACCGGAGAAAAAAATGAGTGAAACAACAAACGCTTTAAAAGAAGCAATGGATACTTTTCTTATGGAGAACGAAAAATTTGAAGGTGGCAATGGTGCAGCTGGTACAAGAGCACGTAAAGCTCTTCAAGAAATGGCTAACGCTGTAAAAGCTCGCAGAAAAGAAATTTCAGAAACAAAAGCAGCTCGTAAAGCGGCAAAATAATAAGGAATATATTATGGATACAATGTTACCACAGGTTATTACTCCTGATACTCGTAAAGTAATTCAAGATGCTTTACAAGAAATGTCAAATTCTATGACAAGAGTTGAAGCAGAAAAAGATCATCAAAAAGCAATTGGTGATAAAGTTCTTGAAGATTGTGGAGTTCCTAAAAAAGACTTTAATAAACTTGCAAGAATTTTTCATGCATCTAACCTTGCTCAAGAAGCAGCTAAGAACGAAGAATTTATGTCTTTTGCAGAAGCTGTTATGGGCAGTAGTACAACAGCATTAGATGCATAATTGCGCCGTTTGTAATAAAACAATTTTTAGCCCAGTTTATCACACGTATGATAGACAAATATTTTTTTGTAGTGCCAAGTGTAGTTTAAATTGGGTTAAAAATAAATAATTTTATGTATAAATTTTTTATTATAACATTATTTTTTCTAATATCATTTGCATCAGAAGCTACGGTTATAAATGCATTTGATGATAGTTATGGTGATGAAATTTTATATATTGATCAAAATATAGTTGTTACTGATAAAGGAGTTTATAGTAGAAGAACTGGAAAGATAATTGAATTTACTTCAGCTCCAGATTGGGAAGAAGAAGACTTTTTTACACAGCAAGAAAAATACTGCGAAAAAGATGCAAAAAGTAAAATTTAAACATTGGAAAACTGGTAAAGAATTATCTGTCGAAGGAGTTGTTGTTAATTGGGTTAACGAACAAAGTGATAGAATAGTTGTAGAAAAACAAAAAGGAGAATACGAAGATATTCTCAAAAATACAATAATTAGTATAGAAGAAATATAATGTATATTTGGAAAGCTAAAATTTTAATTGATGGTATTCCAAGAGATATGACAACTAATGCGGATAATCAAATGGTTGCCCGCACATATTTTGAAACTTTTGGAAAAATATTAAACGGACCAAGAATTATTGGTTAGCATCAAGAGGTTTTGGATGAACTGCTCCAGTACAATGAAGTATTTCATGACCAAGGATTGCTAATGTTTCTCTATCATCCCAACTACTTGGTGGTGGAATAACAACAATACATTTAGCCGTTTCTTCGTTTACTAGTGCAAATCCTTTTACATGCCAACTTTTTTTATCAGGATCTTTATTAAATTCTTTCCATAAAGCTTGCATATCTTCATCAGTTAACGCAACATACAAATGTACCGTAAAGTCAGACCTTTTAGGAATAACTTTCGCGTCTTGCCCGAAATATGCTAAGTCATAATTGTCTTTCGATACAGATATTGCAGATGCAATTGAAGAGAAAAATAAACTTAGTAAAAATAAGATTTTTACCATGATATTATTTATAAATAACAATATTACAGGAGGTTAATATATGGCTTATTCAGGTAAAGTTTTAGATCATTATGAGAACCCACGTAATGTAGGTTCTATGGATACCTCTGATGCATCTGTAGGCACGGGAATGGTAGGAGCTCCTGCTTGTGGGGATGTAATGAGGCTACAAATAAAAGTATCCCCAGATGGGATTATCGAAGACGCCAAGTTTAAAACTTATGGTTGTGGATCAGCAATCGCATCAAGTTCTTTGCTTACTGAGTGGGTTAAAGGTTTAACTTTAGATGAAGCAAAGCAAATCAAAAATACAGATATTGCTGAAGATTTAGCATTACCACCAGTTAAAGTTCATTGTTCAGTTTTAGCTGAAGATGCAATTAAGAGTGCCATAAATGATTACAATAACAAACAAAGCAGCTGAGAAGATTAAAGAACTTCTTAAAGCAAATAACAAATATTCCGGTTTAAGAGTAGGTGTTTCAACTACTGGTTGTTCTGGTTATGCCTATCAATTAGAATGGAATAATCAGTCTGATCAGGATGATGTTATTATAAGAGATAACGATATTGAAATTACTATCAATAAGAAATGGTCTAATGTTTTCTTTGGATCTACATTAGATTATAAGAAAGAAGGCCTTAACGAAGGATTTGAATTTGTTAATCCTAACGAAAAGGCCCGCTGTGGTTGTGGTGAAAGTTTTACTATTTAAATACAACCAGTTGGTTTAGGTAATCCTGCGAATTTACAACCCTGCTTACCAGGACCATAAGGGAACAAACTATACAAGTATTTACTGTTTCCTTTGTCTTTACCCATCTTCTTAGCAATTGCTTTAGTCAAAACACGAACCGCAGGTGCGATTTGATATTCTTCATAATATTCTCTTAGAAAGTTAAGAACATCCCAATGCTCATCAGTCAATTCTACATCTTCCATTTTCGCCATTTCTTCAGCGATTTCTTTTTTCCAGTCTCCAAGGTTTACTAAAAAACCTTCTTCATCTACTGGTGCTCCTAATACATCTGCCATAATTTTCTCCTATGCTTTTTGAATAGTGAATATATACTCACCATTATTTTCTTCGTTTGAAATAATTTTGTGACCAGTTTGATTACAAAATGCTTCCATATCTTTAACTGAACCGGCATCAGTAGAATGTACTTCTAAAGTCTGACCAGATTCTAGTTTAGAAATTGCTTTCTTTGTTTTAAGAATAGGGAGTGGACAATTAAGTCCCTTGGCATCTAAGATTTCATCTGCCATATAACCTCCTTGTTATTTTATCATTATACAGTGTAAAGCTTCGTTTTTTCTTAATTTTGCTGAATGGACTTTCATGCTATGAAAACATTCAACGTATGTTTGATAATTACTTAAACTATACACGACAGGCTCCGTAGTTCCAATAACAATAATGGAATATATTAAAGCCCACATTATTTACTTTTTCTTTTTATAATTCCAGATAATTTTGCATTCGTAGGAACAGAATGATATTGTTCCATCAGGCGAACTATGTTTTTTATCAGAGAATCTTTTTCCACAATAACCACAGATGTGAATCATTGAATTTGAAATTTCATTTTACGCCAGTCGTTTTCTACGACTCGCTTAGCTTTGCTTTTACGTAACGAATTGCTTTTGGTAATGGGCATTTCGCCAAGTATAGGTCCAAGTATTTCTTCATTATAACCTCCTGTGGTATATTAAATAGTGGTAATTTTATTTATATACGTATCATTGAAAAACGTATATCTCTTAAGATATAGATATTAAATTTATTTGTCGTATTTACCGTCTAAGTAATTACAAAATATATAGATCGGCCCAAGTGTAATAAATGCTGCTGCTAGCAGTCCTAATCCCATTCCAAACCATTCATATAAAACCATTGGGTTATTCATAATATATTCCATAATATAATCCTATTCTACTATTCTAAGATGTGATTTGGTACTTACTAAATGTTCCTGATATGCTCTATAAATTAATTGTGATTTATTTGCAAACTCAGGAAACATTTGTCCGTACCAAACCTTCTGATTTATATTTAACTTATCCCACCATTCAAATGCTTGGCGTTGATTAGTTTTCATTATGCTACTTTTTCGGCTTTATTCTCGAACCATTTAGTAGCTTCTTCATCCCACTTGTCCATACGAACATATGACATATAACGAGGGGACTCGATCATATTAGGATCAACATTCAATCCAATTCCTTCAAGGAAGTTTACAATACCTATTCTTTCAATCATCTCTCCAGTTCTTTCATGCTCCAATGCATTCTCTGCAAAGAAGTCAATCATTTCACCAGCAAGTTCTTCAAGGTATTCGTAATCCTCTGCAGTATCTACTTTAAGGAAAGGAATAACTACAGTACCAAATAGATCACCAATCTTCAGAGTTCTCTTACCACCTACTGAGATAGTTACACCTTTATCATCTCCTGGAGATAATATTCCAGAGAAATCACCAATATCATTATACTTATGTGTTAGAGGTGATGTTACATTCATACAATGCATACACTTAACACAGTTCTTATTATCAATTGATAACTCTAATGATTTAGTATCTACTGACATACATTGTGTAGGACAACGAGAAATAATGTTATCATTAACATATTCCATTCCTTTGTCTTCTACCATCTTAACCCATGATCTCTGGTTAATCTTGATGTCATCTCTCCATGTACCAATTGTTGACATATCTGATCTTTCAATAGAGTTCATACAGTCATTGGCACAACCTGATACTTTAAATTTGAATTTATATGGAAGAGCAGGTCTATGCATATCATCAAGAAAAGCATTTACTAAAGTTCTTAGAATACCTTGCTCATTAGCATTACTCATCTCACAGCGAGATGCTCCCACACAAGCCATTCCAGTTCGTACAGCAGGACCAGCACCACCAAGGTCAAAACCGTAATCATTAAGCGCGTTAAAAATCTTTTGTACACCTTTTTCATCTGCTCCTTGCATCATAATATCACCTGATTGACCATGAAAAGCAATCAATCCAGATCCACCGTTATCGACAAACATGTCAGATAGATCTCTTAATAATTGTGATGTATAATGCATACCTGCTGGTGGTTGTATTCTTAGAGTATGAAACTCTCCAGCATTTTTAAATTTGTAGTCACCGTTCTCGTCTTTTAGTTCGTTGAAACGTGGAATAATTCCTCCACCGTATCCTACGACACCGACAGTACCACCTTTCCAATATCCTTTTTTAGTTACATAAGATGTTTCAAGTGTTGCTAAAACATCTCTAACTTGTGCTGCACCGGCATGATCGTCCTGTGCTAATCGTTTTAGGCCTGTTACAAAGGAAGGCCAAGGTCCTTTTTCCAACTCATCAAGGTTGGGTGTGTTATATAGTTCTGGCATAATTCTCCTTATTATAAATGCACTATACTTTATTATAATACATTTTTACGTCCATGTCAACTATTATTTATACTTTTTTAAGTATAAAATTAATATACCTTTAGATATATTACATAAAAAAAGGGAGCCTTTCGACTCCCTTTAAGTTTTGTAGTACCTTTATTCTTAGAATAAGTTAGATACCTTAACTCTTCTGTAGTATACGTTAGTATCATCAGTAAGAGCACCAAGACCTTGAGTAGCGCCTTGAGCGAATGGATTAGAAACCATACCGTAACGAGTTTTGAAACCAATTTTCGGCTGGAAACTATTCTCACCAACTGCTCTAACCATTTGTAATGGAACGTATGGGCAATAGAATAGACCTGCATCAAAAGCAGATGAACCCTTATAACCAACTACTAGATAGTTTGCACCAGCATATGGATCGATGTACACTCTGTAACGACCGTTAAGAACACCAGCAAAAGTATTACCAGTATCATCAACTTCTAGGTTGTTGCTGTTAAGAGCAGGAGTGTAATCCAATACACCAGCCATTTGTAGAGCTGAAGCAACGTCTGATGAACACAAGACGATGTTACCCTTTCCTCTACGAGTAGCTTTAGCGATCGCGTTAGCTTCTTGTTCAATTTGGAACATAAGTCCCTTGAACTTCTCAACTGACCATCTACCGTTTGCATCAACGTCAAGATCAAATGTACCTGCAGTAGCAGTATCAGCAGCACCAACTACAGCATTAGTGTAGATAGTTCTTACTAATTCACGGTTAATCTCAACTAGGATTTCAGACTGAAGAATATTTGATAATTCAGTCTCAGCATCCAAGCCGTGAACCGCTTTAAGATCCTGAGCTAGCTCAGTAGTGTACTCAGCTTTAAGAGCTCTTGATTTAGCTGATACAGTAACTTTCTCAATAGTGAAAGCCATTTCAGCAAATGTACCACCATCACCTAAATCTTCAGCATCTGCTGTAGACATACCAGTACCAGTAGTGATTGCATCAGTATTAGCTTGACCAAGGTTACCAGCTTGTGTACCAGTACCTGAGAAGTCGGTGTCTGCTTCGTTATAGAAAGCTTCGCCGCCAGCTTGGTTAGTGTAACGTGAACGCATTGCAAAAATAAGGCCAGTAGGACCAGTCATTGGCTGGACACCCGCGATATCGTATGCAATTAGATTTGGCATAGCACGACGTACTAGAGAAATAAGTACTGGATCGTAACCAGCACCTGGACCAGCTGCAGTAGCGCCTGCAGTAAATCCACCATCTGAACCTACGTCGTTAGTTGGAGACTCTGTTAAAAGAGAGCTCATGTTAACTTGAGTATCACCAGATTCGGCAAGTGCCTTCTCGGTGTTCTCAAGGATTGTTGCTGTCACAGCACGTTTGTGCTGATCCTTAATAGGTGAAAAAGATTCGTGCTCAAGGATTGGGCCCCACTTTTCCACAAGTGCTTGATAGTTCGACTGTGTCATTTTTTTCTATCTCCTTGTAATTTAAAGTTTCTAGATCTATTTATAATAATAATTATTTCATTTCTGCACTGCGTCTTGCGTCTAGAGCCTCAACAAGAGCATTAATTGAATAATGATCTGATGCTGGCTTTTTAACCTGAGCAGATTCTTCAGTAATAATTTCTTCTTCGCTATCCGCGTCTGCAGCTTCAGTTACTTTAGCATCTTTCTTAAAGAATGATTCTTTTAAAGTTTCTAAATCTGCTTTGTACTCATCTGCGTTAGAGAAATCCAACTTCTCTGAAAGTACTTTCAATCTTTCTTTCTGTGTGATAGTAAGATCTTCAGTCATTTCATCGAATACTTTCTCAGCTTTCAGCTCAGCAATTTGCTTTTGAAGTTCTACATTTTCAGTAATACCTTCATTTGCAGTAACCTTAAGTTGTTCTAATTCAGACTCAAGCTCACCAACTACGTCGATTGTTTCCTCACTAACGTCGATGTTGTGCTCTTCGAATAGATCCTTAAGACCAGACATTAACGACTCTGCCATCTCAACCTTAACACCAGTTTCGATTGCAAGTTCGTTCTCCTTCATCCACTCCTCGACTACATAGTCCAGGTAAGAATCAAGATTCTCTACGATGCCATCAATTGCGGTATCTAAAGATTCTTTCATTTCTGTTTCCATTGCTTCTACTTTCTCAGTAATAGCAGATTCTGCTTTCTTAGTAGCAGCTTCGTTAACAGCAGCTTCAAAAACAAGAGATACCTTATCTTTGAATTCTTCTGAAAGATCCATACCTTCGAACATTTGTTCAATTGATGAATCAATTTCTATAATTTCTTCTACGTGATCCTCAGCTTCAACCTCTGAATCTTCTTTCATAGGAGAACCACCATCTGCTTGGCCAGAAACAGTTGCTGGAACTTTATCCGCTGTAGGGTCTACAGACTTTTTAACGTCTGCCTTTTTCTTTTTGATTGCGCCGCCGGCTGCAGTAGTGGGCTCAGCAGCTTCCGCTGGCTTAACTACGTCTCCACCCGAATGGTCAGCAACAAACTTTTCGTCTAGTTCATTTGACATATGTTTTACTCCTTCTTATAAGAATGTGTTTTACTACTTGAGTATTATTTATAACTTCAATTATTTCTAAGTGTGTTCATGAAAGTTTCAAACATTCGCGCAGCCGTACTTTCGTCGATCTTACGAGTTATTGTTTTGTATTCCTTCTTCACTTCTTTCACCATTTCTTCGATTGCTTCTTGAGCAATCCAATTACCTGATGCAATATCATAGTAATATTCAGTATTTTCCATAATACCGTTAACAAAGCAATTTGGTCCAGATGGATCAGTTACAATATCAACAGTTGAAAGATGGAAATCATTTTGTACTTCCATGATGCCTTCTTTAGTAGGTTTTACTGATCCTAAACCACGAGTTGAAACACCAATGTTAATTCCTTCATCAATGAAAGTTTTAACAATTTCACCCATTGGAGTACTTAGAACCTTTGCCTTACCAATAAAATTAGATCCATCGCGCTTCATCTCAGTAATAAGATGAGATACTCTGTCACCATTAATTGTTGGTCCATCAGGATGTCCTAGTTCGCCTAACGCTCTTTTAGTCGATACAAAATCATTATTGTATCTATTCATTTCGTTTTCAAGAATTTCAGAAGGATAAATTCTGCCATTGCGATTTTTAATATCGCCTTGCATAAAGATTCCTTCGATGAAATAAGACTTTTTACCAGTCTCTTCATTTAATTCGGTAGTAACAGATGCGTCTTCTGTATAAACTTCTGTAATTAGTTTCATAATTTTCTACCCTTTATAATTTCTCTAGTTATATTTATATATTTTTATATTTATTATGGTATTTTAGCATCATAATAGTTTTTATTTAACTCACCTCGAACTATAGTTTCTCCAGCTTTTCTACATCTAATATAAGTATATTGTGTATTTCCGCCATTTGGAGTAAATGATCTAACACCAGCAGTTACCGTTCCATTTGCATCATCATATGTATCTGATCCCGCTGCAGTTGCAGCATTATCGTATTCCCATATATTGTTTGATCCAGGAACCGTTACCCAAGCCATTATTTTTCTGCTTCCTTAGCAAAATTTAAGATTTCTTGAAATCCTTTTTTATTCTTCATTACAGTTTCAGACATTTTTTTTGAACCTGCTTTTGAAATATCTTTAAATAGTTTATTTAAAATATCTGCATCTTCTTTCTTTAATATAACAGAAGATCTATCTTTTAATTTTAAAATACCTTGTTTGAAGTTTTCTTCTATGATTTCACCTGTTTCTTCAACTGATTCTTCAGTTTTAATTTTTTCATTACCATATTCATCATGTGAAACTGCTCTAGATTTTTTATAAACAGTTCTAGTTTTTCCATCAGGACCGGTAACATTAACAGCTCTTCTAGAAGCAGCTTGTGTTACTTCATCTAAAGCTAATTCTAAACCCTCAATCATTACTTGCGTATCTAATTCATCTAGAGTTTCAAATTCTTCTTTCTTAGCTAATGCTTTATCAGCTCGATCAAGTCCTTTTTCTCTTTTCTTGATATTGTCTCTATGGATTTTTTCCATAGACTTCATACCAGCACCAACTTTACCTCTATATTCCATAGAGTCAGCATTCCGTTTCTCAACAGACGCTAAACTACTTTTCTGTCTAGCAAGATTATCAGTTGCTTTACGAATGTATGAACCAATAGTTCTTGCTTTTAATTCATCTAGAGTTTCAACTTCTTCTTTTCTAAGAAGTCTTTCACCAGCTCTTTGTAAACCTTTTTCTCTTTTAGCAAGAGTTTTTTGAGATTTTCTAATTGTTTTATCGTATTGAAGACTTTTATCTAATGTTACACCTTTTTTACCTGGAACAGATGTAGGTCTTTTACCTTGATGTGCTAAATCAGATGATTTCTTTTTCTTATCAAGTTGCATCTTAGATGCTGCTTTAGCCGCAGTTGCTTTAACTGCATATTTACTTAATGAATCTTTTGATAATTCGTGAAGTTGGTCTTCATCAGCTTCTTCAGCAGACTCAAGAAATGAAGAATCATCAGCTTGACCTTGATGTTGAGGATCATAAGAATCATTAGCTTTTTCACCCTTTTGATCTCCTCTATTTTTTACTGATGGATTACCTTTAATTTCTCCAGTGAATTGGCTTTCTTCAGCAGCAGGATGATCGATTTTTTGTACTTGGTGAGTATCTTTAAATCTTTGCTCCTCTGGACTTCTAGCCTGATGAGAAATTTCTGATAAAAATTTATTAAAGGATTTCATGTTGAGCTCCGTAATTTGTTTAATTTTTGTTATATTTATCCATTTATGGTATTCGAATTTGATTCTTCTTGATCAGGTTGGAATTCCTGATTAGGATCATATCCTTGTTGAGGTTCTGCTTCCATTTCAGCTTCTGCCTCAGCTTTCTTTTCTTTGTCAATTTCTTTTTCCATTTCCTTAATTTCGTCTTCAGACATACCTAATACATTTTTACGTACCCAATCTCTTGAATAATATGTACCAACATGTTCTTCGACTTCTCTAAGTGTTGTTAATCTTTCACGTGTAATTTCTGCTTCTTTTAACTCATTAAAGTAATTATCTTGAATGAAATCATAACGGATTACATTTTTAATCTCAGCAAATTCTTCTGGTAGCATTATACCTTTTAATACTAACTGTTTCTCCAAAACTTGGGTAAACAGATCAGAAAAACGTGATCTTAAGCGCTTTACAAACTTAGTGAATTTAAGCTCATCTCGAGTGATTTCAGAGACCCTACCAAAGGAATACATGGTTTCTGGTTCCAATCTTGATAAAGGAACTTTAAGCGCTTTATACAATTTTCTTTGGAAGTATTGCATGTTTTCATCTGTTGTTAATGCAGATGAAGCACCACCTGGTAATGTATCAACTTCAGTAGATCTTTCGCCACCACGACGTGGGAACCAAAAATCTTCAGTCATTGTCATCATCTTACGAGCATCTGTAATTTCACCAGTTGATGAATTATACTGAAGCTTATTTTTATGACGAGTCATCATATCTCTTAGATATTGTTCTGCCTTTGATTTAGGAAGATTACCAACATCAATATAGAAAATTCTACGTTCTGGAGCTCTTGTTAAAGTATAGATGATTGTTGCATCTTCGAGCATCCTTAATTGGTTCATTGGTTTAATCGAAGGATGTAAATAAGAAAGAACTAAAGAATTATTTTCATTTAATAATCCTGATGTAATTCTTGCAATTGAATCTTTTGCAATCTTATAACCCATTGTACCACTTTGTTGAGTACCTTTTTCGCCACCAAAACCATTTTCTGAATACATATAGTATTCATTTTTTACTTTTTTAACTGGAACTCCTGAATGTGGATCTTTAGATTTCTTATCAATCTCACGAACTAATTTAAGTTTTCGCGGATCTACATATCTTAATTCTTGGATTCCATCTTTTAATTTCTTATTATCAATAATAACATGATAGTTAATTCTACCATCAATATAGAAATTACCAAACATGTCATATGCTTTATTTGAAAAATCAAATAATCTTAATACATCTTCAAACTCGTCAACAAGTTTTTCTTTTACTTTATCTGGTAAATCTGTATCGTCTAGAACAAGCTCAACAACTTTCTCGTCGTTGTCAACGCTTATTGCTTCATTGATAATTTCATCAACCGCTTGTGATACCTCTGGTTGATGACTTAAAGAACGATATTTTGTTACTAACTCGGATTCTGTTTTAGCAGTACCTTCCATATCGAGAATAGTACTGTAAAATCCACCCAGCGCATTACCTACCGTAATAGCACCATCATCATTTATTGGTTCTGCAAAAGAAACTATTTCTTGGTTAGTCTCTTCTGCATCACGCTTTATTTCGAAACCGAAAATCTTCATTTCAAGACCTCATTATATAAAAAAATTATGTAGTTATGTCTGATTCGTTGCCTTCAACTCTCCATAAATCATACTGGAATGTAACATTAAACTCTTCAATTTGATCGACTTGATCCCAACCCATTTGAATAGCGTCTGCTGCAATTGGGAACATACCTTCAAAGCGATAAACTCGAATTGGTTGATCTCCGCCTTTAGCATATTGTTTAATAATACCATCAGTTTTATAGTTTTGTGGAAGAGCTCTTGTATTCGAATCATGCGAATTGATAAAATCTAGCCATTTTTCAATAGAATTACGAACAGCGAAATCTTCATCATTGATAATTGTTACTGTCCAATCTGCAAAAATTCTGTCACCAGCATATTTTACTTGTCTACCGAAATAAGGAACTATATATTGGCCAACCTGAGATTCTGGAATACCAGCTGCTCTTGCCATAAATGGAAATTTTTCTACTCCATTACCTAAGTTTATACCAGGAGGATTAGTAATTTCACACTGAAAGAGTGTAGGACGAGCACCACCATATTGTAGCTCTGATTTAAATTGGTTAATATTGAATGCCATTTTATTTTCTCCTTTACTCTATTTATTAACCTAACTGACCTACGATTTCATCAAATTCAACACCGGTTCTTGTTGCCACAAACGTAAGTTCAATAACATTAATAGAACGAGCTGGCTTAATAAAGATACTTGCTCTAAACTTATTAGCATCAATAACTTCTGGAGTATTAACTGTAGAGTCAGAAACAACTCTAAAATCAATAATACCACGACGTCCTTGAATATCTCTTAAGAATGGCTCAACGATATTTCTGAATCGACTTTGTGTAAATTCATCGTTAAATTCAAATAGGAAACTTTCAGCTGCAGTAGCAATTGCTTTTTCAACGTCAATAAACAATCTACGAACGTTAAGTCTGTCAAATGCGCTTGTAGTACCAAGACCTGTTTTATCACCAAATAGTACAATACCTTGTCCTACTTGAGACATAACTGGATTAATATCTGAGCCGTATAGTAAATCTCTTTGTGCTTTTCCAGGATTAAATGCTAATTTAATAACATTTTTAATTACACCTTTTCTAAATCCAGCAGGTGATTCCCAAGATTCAACTCTTGAAGCAAGACCCGCCATATCACCATTTAGTGGTGTGTAACGATAAACATCATTATACTTATCATAACGATACTTATAACCTGAATCCATAAACCAATAAGATGAATTTTGAATCTTATTACGGTATGCAATAGCATTTTCCATCTTAGCGTTAGTTTTAAGTTCATCTACAACTGCTTCTTTAGAAGGTGAGATATAAGCAACACAATCTTTTCTTGTATCACAAATATTTGCTACAATATAGTTTGCTCTAATACCATCATTATCACCTTTACCTTGTAATACACCAGAAATATCAATTTCATTTCCATTTTTAAGTGTATCCCAAGCAAATGCAAGTGTACTTAATGTTGCTGTTGTTTCAGTACTAGCATCTGCACCACCGACAAAGTTTTCATAAACAGTTGAAGCTGTTTGGTCGGTAACTGTAGAAATTACATGAGCAGTATTTGCATTTTTAATCCACTCTGATCTATTTTCTACTACGTTAGCAAAGTAATTAGATGCACCTTGTGGTGTAACTGCTGCAGCGGATGTTGAAACATTTTCAAATTTTTCGAGAATTTGACCTTCTGTTCCAGAAATTTCTCCACCTTTATCAATTACAGCAATGTGTAAATGATCTGCATCTGGCGCTTTACCAAATGATGAAGCATATTGCCAATTTCTTGATACTGATAATTTACTTAAATCACTTTCAGCTAATGTATATTTGTTTGAGAAAGAAATATCGTATTTGTATGATTCTACTACAGTAACTGCTGTATTACCTGAACCATATGTTCTTTCTTGTTCTGTTTCTGTATAAGCAGAAACAACTAATTCTTGATATCCAACACTTGAATTACCAATCTTTAATACATCTCCAATACCAAGAGCTGGTAATTGAACCGTGTTTGCTGTTTCAAAGCTTACTGATGTTGAGCCAAAATCTACTGTTTGTTCTGCTTGAGTATTTGATACTGCATTTGCATCTACACCACCAACATCAAACCACTCTGTTGAGTATCCTGATGAATCAACCCATGCAACTTCAAGTGAATTACCTAAAGATCCAGGATATTTAGCTTCAAATCCACCATATGTTGTGTCAGCAACAACAATGTTATTATTAGAATCGTAAACAATATTTGTTGCAGTAGCTGTATTGGAGCTATCATCTGCACGAACTACGTACAAAGCATTAGAATATGACAGATAATCTGCCGCCGTGAAAAATGTTTCATAGTTATCATCGGTTGGTTTACCAAATCTATCTACTAAATCATTTTCCGATGTAATAAGAATTGGATCGTTTGTAGGGCCCCATCTAAATACTCCAGCAATTGCAGCGGGTGGTGTTGCAACAGCAGGTACTGATTGGCTTGCGTCTACTTCACGAACAATTACTGAAGGACTTACGGAAAAAGCCATGTTTTTCTCCTTTATTAAATATTAGAAACGCGTTTTTAATTATATCACTGTTTCTATTTATAAATTTACCGATTTGCTTATTAATTACAACCATTATAATCTTAATCCGTCATCATCCCAGTCTTGTGAACCGTCATCAACGAAGCCAAAAGGCAACATTTCTTCTTCAATTTGCTCATCAGTTTTTTCTCTTAGTTTTATTAATGTATTTATGTCAGTCATATCTTTAAAATATTCCTGCTCAGTCATCCATGCAAACAGTACTAGATTCATTACTAAATCATCGTGAAATCCAGATTCTGCTTCATATGAGTTGCCTTTTTTTGAAAAACGGCTTAACTCTTCAATTGTATCTAAATCTTTTATTAAAAGCTGATCCTGTTCAATTAACATTTTAAGCATTGAACATCCAGTACCTTTAACTAATTTTGTTGTTCTTATACCATTATCTATATTTTTTCCAAACCCACCAGTTAATACTTTTCCACTTCTTCCTGAATTTGAAGTATAAAGTAGGTTTTCATAACCATGATCTAATAGTAATACATCAGCAACTTGTCCGCCGATGTCATTAATTTCTATTAAAATTCCTGCAGTGTTATATAGAATACCAGCTCTATGTAATACGCCAGAAAAGTCAATAGGTCCAATAAAATTGTCTCTAAATATTGCAACTTGTCTATAAGGCATTTCTGTTATATCTATTATATTTATGGTAGAATAATCTAGGCCTTTTCCACGTGCTACATCAGCAGTAATTACATATTGATGATCTCGTATTGGTTTTTCATATTGTATAAATCCTTCACTTTGTGCAATACATTTTTCTGGATATAATTGTTTTAATTTACTACCTGAAATTAAAGTTCCAGAAGAACCAAGGAATTCACAACAGTATTCTTGATTAAACTTCTCTTCATCGTGATCGAGTGATTCAATAGTTTCTTTTTTCCATTTCTCATCTCGTCCTGGAACATCGTGCCACATAACTTTAACGAATTGATAACCGTTTGTTCCTTCTTCTGCACCTTTACATGTTTTCCAAAAATGATTTAGACCATTAGGTGTAGATGTCATTAACATTTTTGTTGTTTCACCAGAAGAAATAGTAGGATAAACTGAAGCAAAAAATTCATCGAATCCTTCAATGAATGCTACCTCATCTAGATATAGGAAGTTAACAGATTTACCACGAATGGCTGATGATGTTGTTGTACCTGCTAATACTTGACAACCATTTTCTAATGCTATATTACCCTTGTTCCATTCCTCTATTCCTTGCTGGAGCCACTTTGGAAGCGCTTCATAGGCTAACTTAATCCTGGCTAAAACTTCCCTCGATGCGTCACCCTTGTTGGCTAGAATGGCCACTGTTTTATGTTCATTAAATAAAATATAATGTAATATTACAGCTGCTGCGGTTGTTGTTTTACCTGATTGACGAGCAGTAAGAACAGCTACTCTTCTATGATTAGTAATTTTATCGACAATTTCTTTTTGATAATCGTATAATTCAAGCGGAACTAATCCTCGATCCACGTGAACGATTTTCATATATTCTTTAGCAAAATATTCAGGATCATCGGAACACTTCATATATTCTTGAAGAAGTTCTGGTGTCCATTCAATATCAGTTGCTACCTTTTTAAGGTGGACATTACCAAGATAACCATCACCCATCGATTACTTTATCCTCTTTGTTGTTTTTGTTATCTTTAATCATTTTCAATAAATCATTAGTAGATAAAATTAAGTTATTATTTACAACATTTGTTTCTTGTTTTGGACCGCTTAATTCTTCTTTAGCAAATTTTTTCTTAGTAGAAACATCTGCATAATCTTTGTTTGCATCTAACATTGTTTTCATTAATGTTGATACAACTTCAAATGCTCTTGGCTGCTCAGACTGTTTTGCAATTTCAAGCATTTCTGCGATTGCATCTTCGCCTTTTTCAATAATACCTTGAATATTTTGACGGACTTGTTCTAAATCTTGAACATTTTCGTCGTCATCTGGAATAATTGCAAGAGGAGTTTCTTCTACCGTTTCTACAACTGGTAAATTTTGTTCTTCTTCATCAATTTCAGACAATGGTCGAATACCAAGGGCTGAAGAAATTTTATCATTATCTGCCATAATATTATCCTCAAAATTTTAATATCCTGATGCCGTTAAGAAAATTGGCACACTAGTATATTTTATTTCTCCTACAACTCTAGTAAATTCTGCTTCTGCAATTGCAGTATTAGGAGAAGTAACTGTTACATCTAAATATAAATCAGAGCTAACTGTTCTTTCTTGAATTTCAATACTATCAACTAATTCTGCCGCATCACCTATGCTAGTTTCTGTTGTATTAAATACACCATTTGCGCCAGCACTTTCATCTCTACTAAATAGTACTCTCTTAGTACAATAGTATTTGTTTGTTCCAGTATTATTAATAAATGTTAATAATAATTCACCACCACTTGTATATCTATCTAATGATTTACTATAAACGGTTTTAACAATATCATTATTAGCATTTAAAGTTGGAGGAATAGCATCTTGTAATGTATTTGAAATTGACTCTGTGTATACAAATGGAACCCATTGATCAGAACTGTTAATACGACCTAACTCATTCGCTTGAGTTTGTGATTCTAAAGTTGTAATGGTTGAGTTGGATGCATCTAAGTCACCTGTAATAGTTGTATTAGACGTATCTAAGTTACCATCAAGAGTTAATCCATCAGCAGTCACCGTGCCTGTTAC